>OLLR01000016.1_pt1 | contig 83343 bp, 71 predicted proteins | sample 1604601 | NCBI WGS metagenome assembly OLLR01 (sample SAMEA104055725, study PRJEB20765) | soil metagenome | biome: Arctic tundra; feature: Polygonal ground; material: soil | place: USA | collected 2011-09 | depth 0-0.5 m | reverse complement strand
GCTCCTGAGCCTGCTGCAATAGCTTGATAGCCTTGGCCTTGTGGCCGCCGTAATCCCGCTTGTCATGCGCAAGCTGGTTCATGATGTGGTTCAGGCGCTGCTCAATCTGCGCAATGTTCTGGTTGCTGCCCATCTGGCCGCGCATTTGCGGACTGGGGGAGGGGCTGGGATTGGGCGCAGGGCTGAGAGCCAGGGCTGGCAGCGCCAGCATCGTTGCAGCCAGCGCGAGCGTGGCAAGGGTTCCGCGTTTCCGCATGGGTACATCCTCCTTGGGTCGTTGCTTCTTGGGTCGTTGCTTGGATTGGGTTGTTCCATATATTGAACCGTTTTCGGTATTGTGTTGCTTCTCGTCTTGGAGGGCAAGCCTCGTGTGACCCTACTCCCCTCGACGCTACACAAACAGACACCCTTCCTCGCAAAGAGTTTCGCTGCGGCAGAAGGAATCTATCCTCCGCCGCAAACAGAGATGCCCGGCCATTTGGCCGGGCATCTCTGTTTGCCTGTGGATGAATTACTTTTTGGTGGCCTTCTTGACTGCCTTCTTTGCAGGAGCCTTCTTTACGACCTTCTTGGCTGCCGCTTTCTTTGCCGGTGCCTTCTTGGCTACTGCCTTTTTCGTTGCCTTTTTCACTGCCAATGTATTCCCCTTTTTCTTCTTTGATTTAGTGTTGCTTTTTTTGGCCATCTTTTTCATGACCTTTTTCGCAGCCTTTTTGGCTGGAACTTTTTTGGCAGCCTTCTTTGCAGCAGCCTTCTTGACAACCTTCTTGGCCGCGGCTTTCTTAGCCGGTGCCTTTTTGACTACTTTTTTCGCAGCAGGCTTTTTCGCCGCTTTCTTCACGGGCTTGGCCGCTGGAACTGCCGGAGCCGACGGCATGGGAGGAAGCACCACAGCTGCATGGGTCTCCACCACATCCTCGTCCAAATCCTGCTCGTGCTCATCGTCGTCGGAGGTGATGGAAATCGTCACTTCCTCTTCGTCGTCTTCTTCAAAGTCATCGTCGATATCGTCATGCAACTCGCCATGTTCCATATCAAACTCATCGTCTTCCCGGGCCATCCGCTTGAACATATCCTCGCTCATTTGTTCCTCCAGACCGTCCTTTGTCTGCCTGTCAAGATGGTCTTCAATTGAAGATTGCATCTCTGGCGCTCCACGCTGCACCATTTAGCAGTACCAGCAACAGAATGCAACGAGATCGCAAGAAACACAAGCACGAAGTAAAAAAAAATCAATTTGTTTTGGTACTGGTGGCACCAGTGTGATGTCGGTGGCGCGTTTGCGACGACGATGCCGCCTTGGTTTTGGCTCGGCTCGAAGTGTGTGTTGAGGCTCTCCGGGAGCGCTGGGAACGCCTGGAGCGTCTGCGACGCGCGACAAATGTGGGCTGCGACACATAGAGCGTTCGTCCTGGCGCCAGATGATTGCCTGCCAGATGATTGCCTGCCAGATGATTCCAGCGGCGCACCTCGGCTGCGGTCACACCAAAGCGATCCGCCACCGTGACCACGGTATCGCCCCGGCGCACCCGGTAGCGCATACGGGCCGAGGTAGGCATGGGCGCTGGCGGCTGCGGAATTACCAGAGCCGTGCCGGATTCGAGAGCAGCGTGGAGCGACAGATGGTTCACTGTGGCAATCTGCGCGGCCTTGATATGAAAGCGTACCGCAAGATCGTTCAGAGTTTCGCCGGAGGTGGACGTGACATACCGCCAGGAGTCGCGATGCTCTTCTGGAATCAAAATAACGCGCTGTCCAAATAGCTCTTTCGTTCCCACTGGCAGATGCAGATCGAACGATTCTCCGACTGGAGTCCGCATATGCAGCAGGCTGGGATTCAGGCTCTCCAACTCCTCTGATGTGGAACCCACCAGGTCGGCGGCCAAGCGGAGATCGGTGCTGGAATGCACCGTCACGGTGTCCATCACCAGCGGCGGATCGGGGGTCATATCGCTCAGGCCATACTGCGCCGGATTCTTGGCCATGATCGTTGCGGCCAGAATAATGGGCACGTAGTTCTTGGTCTCGGCAGGCAGAACATTGCGCCGGTACAGCTCCCAGAAGTCGGCATACCCGGTACGCTGCACCGAGCGCTGCACCGAGCCTGGCCCCCAATTGTAGGCGGCCATTGCCAGGTACCAGTCGCCAAACTGCGCGTGCAGCGCCTTGATGTATCGCGCATAGGCCCGCGTGGATTGAATCGGATCGAAGCGTTCATCCACCCAGCGATTGCGCTCCAGCCCATAACTGGCGGCAAAGGGCATAAACTGCCACATGCCGCCCGCGCCGCTGCGGCGATTGACAGCGCGTGTCTGAAAACCAGATTCCGCCACCGCCAGATAGATCAAATCCTGCGGCACGCCCTCTTCCTGCAGCACCTTCATAATCATCGCCTTGTAGCGGCTGGCGCGCTCCAGCGCGTGCTTGATGGTGTTGTGGCCTGAATTGGTATTGGAAAAATAATTGATGAAACTGGCCACGTAGTCGTTCACCACCAGCGGCAGATCCGATTGCGTCCTCTTTAACTCGGCCTGTGCCTGCGCCTCCAGATTCGGATCGACGGGGAAGGTGACATCGTTGGCCACATCGACCGGCGCGGCCTCCTGCTGACCAAAGCCAGTGCCCTGCTGCAACGCCGCCATCTCCAGCCCGTTGACGGCATCCACCATCCGCTCAAAGGCTGCCTGCAAATACGCGTCGGTCTGCAAGTCGCGCCCACTGGTCAGATACAAGTCCACAGCATGATCGAAGTCAGAACGCGCTGCCGAAAATTGCCCTGCGTGATACTGCTGCACGCCGCTGGCGTAGGCCTGCTGCGCGGCATCCATCAACGGCTGATCCTGCTGTCGCTGTTCTACATCTGCCGAAGCAGGAGCGGCTGCGACCTCTGCGCCCGTCTGGGATGAGGCTGACGAGTTCTGGCCTGCCCCCAGCGTCGGCGCCGTGGCCTGGGGCTTATGACCTGCCGCCACGCTCTTCCTGTGCGACGCGCAGCCCGTGCAGAGCCACACCGCAGCCAGTGCCGCAAGGCTCGCAACGCTGAAGATGCGCAGGCTGGATTTTCCAGGGCCGATATTGTCAGAGAAAAAAACGGGAAAAAACCTCATGGGCAGAAATCAAACAGAACCCTTCTCATTGTATGGCCTGTACCCATGCTGGAAGAACGAAAATGCTCAATCGCAGATGGTAGACTTACCGATAGAGAACGTTCCAATCGCCGTACCGGACTGTGCCACACCGTACTGCCGGATCGATTCGCGCTCGGAGTTCGTCTCCACCCGACAACCCTGCACTCGACAAACCAGCATGGATCGCCTGCATATACGCAATTTCGCAATTATCGCCCACATCGATCATGGAAAATCGACGCTGTCGGATCGTCTGCTGGAGCTGACCGGCTCCCTGACCGCGCGCGAGATGCACGCGCAGGTGCTGGACGCAATGGATCTGGAGCGTGAGCGCGGCATCACCATCAAAGCCCACGCGGTTCGCATGGTCTATCCGGCGAAAAACGGCGAGACGTACCAGCTCAATTTAATCGACACGCCCGGCCACGTTGATTTCTCCTATGAAGTCTCGCGCTCGCTGGCCTCCTGTGAAGGCGCGCTGCTGGTTGTGGATGCCTCGCAGGGTGTCGAGGCGCAGACGCTGGCGAATGCGTATCTGGCCATCAACAACGGGCTGGATATGATTCCCATCATCAACAAAATCGATCTGCCCAGCGCCGATATTGAGCGCACCAAGGAGATGATCGAGCAGACCGTCGGACTGGACACCACCGATGCCCTCCCCGTCAGCGCCAAGACCGGCGTGGGCATTCCTGACATTCTGGAAGCTATCGTCCACCGGCTGCCGCCGCCGACCGGGGATATCGACGCGCCGCTGCAGGCACTGATTTTTGATTCCTGGTTCGATGCCTATCGCGGCGTCATCGTGCTGGCGCGTGTCATCAACGGACGCCTCTTCAAGGGCCAGAAGATTCGCCTGATGTCCAACAACACGACTTTTGAGATTGAATCTCTCGGAGTGCTGACACCCAAGCCCGTCGAGATTGGCGAACTGACGGCTGGCGAGGTGGGATTCTTCGCAGCCAACATTAAAAACGTTGCCGACACCAAGATTGGCGACACCATTACCGAGGTCTCCCGTCCCTGCGCCGCCGCCCTGCCCGGTTTTGAAGAGATCAAGCCGATGGTCTTCGCCGGTCTGTACACGGTCGATTCGCATGAGCACACCCTGCTGCGCGACGCGCTGGAGAAGCTGCGGCTTAACGATTCCTCATTCTTTTTTGAGCCAGAGAGTTCCGTCGCGCTGGGCTTTGGCTTTCGCTGCGGCTTTCTCGGCCTGCTACACATGGAGATCATTCAGGAGCGTCTGGAACGCGAGTTCAATCTTGACCTGATTACCACCGCGCCGGGCGTGCGCTACCGCATCACCCTGACCGATGGCCGCGTGGTGGACGTGGATAATCCCGCGCACTGGCCCGATCCTACGTCGATTGAAACCATTGAAGAGCCGATCATCACTGCGATGATTCTGACCAACGAAGAATACGTTGGCGGCATTCTCAAGCTGGTCGAGGACAAGCGCGGTCGCCAGAAAAATTTTGAGTACGTCAGCCCCACGCGCGTCATGCTCACCTACGAGCTGCCGCTGAATGAAATTGTGCTCGACTTCTACGACCGGCTTAAGTCTGTTTCGCGCGGCTATGCTTCGCTGGATTACCACCTCTCCGGCACCTGGATCTCGCCGATGGTCAAGATGGACATTCTGGTCTCTGGCGAGCCGGTCGATGCGCTCTCGATTATCGTGCATCGCGATTTTGCCTACGACCGGGGCCGCCTGCTGGTCTCGAAGATGAAGGAATTGATCCCGCGCCAGATGTTTGAGGTCGCCATTCAGGCCGCTATCGGCGCGAAAGTGATTGCGCGCGAAACCGTCGGAGCGATTCGTAAAAATGTCATTGCCAAGTGCTACGGCGGCGATATCTCCCGCAAACGCAAGCTGCTGGATAAGCAAAAAGAGGGCAAAAAGCGGATGAAGCGGATCGGGAAAGTTGACATCCCGCAAGAGGCCTTTCTGGCCGTGTTGCGCCTGAGCGAAGATTAAGCGGAGTCATGGGGGATTCACATCCATCTGTGGAAAGCTGTTTTGAAGATGTTCAGGTCAGATCGCGATAGGAGGCTCGATAGACGCGAGCGGGGCGAAACCGAAGAGATTGCCCGGAAACGGCTTACTTGGCGCATTCCTTGCGCTCACAGAAACCGTATAGTTTGCAAGCCTGAATTGACGGATGGAACCCAACGTCTTCCACAGTTTTTTCCACAGTGCCGATCCCGGCTGAATCGCAACCATCTCCCTTTAAATCAAGGCAAAGAAAAGATGGAAGCGTCGGAACGCTTCCACCTTTTCTGTTTTTTAATTCTTTGGAAATTTCCCCGAATTTAGTGTGCGCTTCCCGTCGCGCTATGCGCTGGGGTTGCAGCACTCGGAGCGCTGGCTGCCGGGGCTGCTGCCTTCGTTGGAGCCGCCACGCCCGACTGCGCGTTGTAGGCCGCAATCACGGCTGGTGTGATATCCAGCGAACGGCTGGCGTACACAACGTTGCTCTGTTGGGAACTGATATCTGTCACCATCGAGTAGCCGTTTTTCTTGCAGTAATCCTGCAACACGGCATCAAACTTCTGGGCAATCTTCTGGAAGACCTCGCCCATCTCCTGCTGGAACTGGGTTTGAGCATCCTGTGCTGTATGCTGCAAGGCCTTTTCCTTGCCATCAATGGTCTTCAGGCGACTGGCGCGTTCATCTGTGCTCAGCGTGGTGCCTGCAGCCTGTAACTGCTTCTTGAGCGTGTCAACCTCTTGGCTCTGCGCCTTCAACTCCGCCTGCTTGGGAGCAAATTTTTGCTGAATGTCTTTGAATGCCTGCTGTCCTTCATTGGTCTGTGCTACTGCAGGCTGAAAAGCGATAATTGCGATTTTCAGAGAGCCTGTAGGAACAGGTGCGGAGGGAACAGCTGCGGCGGAAGCGGGTTGCCCGGATTGCGCATAGGCACCGGTTGCCAGCGTTACGGCCAGTGCGATCATTACTCGATACGAGGGCTTCATGTAGATTTAAAACTCCTTTAGATTTCCTGACTGAATTCCGCACAATGGCGGCGAACGGCGATTTCTATCTGACGAAGACGTTGTCCCACCTGCAAAAGCAGACTGCCCTTCCTGAGCGAAACCATCGCAACAAGAAATTACGCACAGATTGCTTGCCGAAAACTGTTCGAATTATAGGATTGTGCCTGTTGCGCGTCAAACGACACCTGTCGATATTTCCTTGCATCTTTCCTTAGAACGAAGTGCTGATGGAAACGCGGAAGGTCTTCCGTGGCTCCCAAATGAAGTAGTGCGAACCGTAGTATGACAAAGCCTGCTTATAGGTAAAGTCCCCAGCCCCGCCCTGCGGAAACATGCTGCGCGTAAAGACGGTCTGGCGGCCTTGAATCTGATGCAGACGCGCCGGATTGAACGCAAAATAAATCTGTACCGGAGCATTGATGATGGGAGCCATCACGGACAGGGATGGCCCCACCGACAAGCGTGGCACGATATTGGTGCCCGGTACGGCTCCCAGGCGGTTGGGGAAGGTAAAGGGAACCCCTCCCTGACAAGAGCCGTTGGTATAGATGGGGCAACCGTAGAGTCCGCTATTGAGCACCGCCGAAGCCTGCGGATTCTCCTGCAGTTGGCTGTGGTTCAAGGCCATGTTCAAGCCAAAATCGTTATAGAGCGAAAACGTGACCGGCCCAAAAATGGGAATGCGATATTCCATGTTGCTGGTTATCTGCGTGTCCCCTCCAATGGGCGAGAGGGCGTAGATCGGCAGCGGGATCTGCACCGAACCCAGGCTTGGATTCGTTGGATCCTTGGGCACCAGCGTGCCGTCGGCATTGCTCAGATTGTAGAGCACCTTGGTCGGGATAAAAGCATACGGCGTCGCAGAGCGAACATCGAAACCACGCAGGTCGCTTTCTCCGCCCGTAAAGAAGCGGTTAAACGGTGGTGCCACCAACCCTGCGATGCCCTGAACATAGGATGCCTGGATACGATAGCCGAAGACATTGCGGCCCTCTGGGCTAAAGTGCAACATGTGAATCGGCTTGAAAAATTTATATTCGACCGTCGGACTCAGGAAACTGACATTGCCACCCAGACCGGAGCCTTGGAGCACCATCGTCAGGCTCTTGCCGGTACGAGGACGATAGGGGTTACCGATCGTGTCATAGGTATAGCTCAGCGACAACTGACTGGTGATGATGCCATTCAGCGCTGTCTGCCCTGTCGTTCCATGACGGAAGTTTAAAAACTGAAACAGGTTGGATGTGGCCGCGCTGAATGCCTGAATGTTGGAGCGATTTAGCGAATACGTGGCTCCGATGCGCTTGAAGGTGCGACGAATCGGATAGCCCGCAGAAACAGTCAGGCCCTTTTGCGCCTGATTGAAATTCTGAATCGTCGATTGCTGCGCGGCATCGAAGTTTGCGTTGCTGCCTTCTAGCGGATGGTAACTTCTGGAGGCGTTGTAGTCTGTCTTCTGTTTGGAGAGCTGGAAACCCAGGCTCAGCGGGCGATTTCCCACATACGGCTCGGTAAATCCAAAGGTCGCGTTGCGCTGCAGGTCTCCGATGGCCGCCTGCAGGCTGAGCGTCTCGCCCAGTCCCAGAAAGTTGTTGGTCTGGTAGTTCGCGCCCAGGAATACCCCAGAAAGACCGCTGAAGCCGCCGTTCAGGCCAATGCTGTTCTTGCCTTTTTCATGCACCTTCAACAAAAGATCGACGGTGCCGTTGTCCGCATCCTGATGCGTTTCTGAATCCTGATCTGCCCTGAGCGGATTGAAATAATTGAGTTGGTTCAGGCGCAACAAACTCATCTCCCAAAGGCGGCTGTTGTAGACCTGACCCTCTTCCACCATCAACTCCCTGCGAATTACACGATCACGCGTGATGGTGTTGCCGCGGAATTCAATGCGGGAGATGTAGTATGGCTTGCCTTCGTCAATATCGATATTCAAAAAGACCAGTTTTTTGGCTTCATCGACGTGCGGGGTCGGCACGGCAGTAAAGTTGATAAAGCCCAGGGTGCCGTAGGCCTTGCGCATATTCTCCAGCCCCTTGCCCACCAGAGAGGCATCAAAGAGATCGCCATCTTTCAGCTTGAAGAGGCCGCGCAGAGCCTTCACATTGCTGACCGCCTTGTTGCCGGTAAAGGTGATGCCGCCTACTCTGTACCGTTCACCCTCTTCCACGGGCATGGTGATGTCCATGACCTTGCCCTTGCGGGGGCGCAGCGTAAAGATTGAGATGCCACCCTGGTTGCGGATATGCGTCAAGGGCTGATCGACACTGGCGCTGTAATAGCCCCGATCCCGCATGGCCTGGCGCACGCGCCCGGTGTCTTCCTCCAGCTTGGCCTCATCATAGGTGCGCGCTAGCAAACTCTCGAAAATTAGGGAATCTGGAATGCCCATCGGTTTGAGGTTCACCATGGAACGGCGCAGCACACGACTGGAAACGTGCTGGTTGCCCTCAAAGCGAATGTGGCCCACCTTAACGGTCGGCCCTTCCTTGATGATGAAATTCACGGAGACCGAGGCCGGAGGAATTGTTTTTACTTCCGTCCGAATGGTGGCAAACTGATGCCCGTGCTCGGCTAATAATGCCTTCAACACGGTCTCGGCCCGTTTGATCTTGGTGGGGTCGTACTGGCTTTCCACGCTGAGCGGAACTTTTTCCTTTTTGAAACGATCCAGCACGTCGGATTGGGAGACCGCGCTGAGACCCTTGTAGTTGATCTCTCGAATCGTCGGGCGCTCGCGCACAATAACCGTCAGGATGATGCCCTTGGGAGATTCGTCCCGGTCGATCTGCACGTTCTCAAAATATCCGGTATTCCAGAGCGAGTTGAAATCGCGTTCGACCGTCTGCGGGTCATACGTGTCGCCGACCTTGGTGAACATGCGCGCCAGGACGGTTTCCTTGGGAATACGACGGTTGCCAATTAAGCGAATTTCACTGACGACCGTGGACTGCGCCCAAAGGGCACAGGTTGCGCCCAGCAGAACAAGCAGCAGAGCCAAAAATTTGGCCGCTCTGCGTGCTCGCTGGCGCACAGTCGTGGACGGTTGGATTGGGACACAAAAGCCCCCTACGCTGACGGGAAAAATAAGCACACCCTCACTGCAAAAAATCGATTCCAGAGGAAAAGAAGATTATACGGGACGGAGCCACGGCTTCCCAAGGCGCCACGTCCTGTCCTCAGTTTTGTTTGTTGCTCCATGTCCAGTTTTATTGGCTTCTTCACGAGGAAGCCACCTTCCGCTCCCTGAAAATTTCCGTCTCTTCTACCCATGCGGAAGCTAACTCTCCAACTCCGCGAAAATTTCATATTCGCCGGCTTCCCCGTTCCAGCGGATCGTCAGCAGGTTCGGCTTGCAGCAAATCTGGCAATCCTCCACATATTGCTGGCGGCTGCCGGCAGATTCATCCACCACAGTTTCATTCCACTCCCCACAACCAGCGCATTGGAACCCTGCAGCATACGGCATTGGTCTTGCTCCTTACACGGTTCCAATCTCACTCATGCGCGACGAATCGCACTATTCAGGAGGAACGGCTTGGCGAACTTCTACCCGTCGCACCTCCACCAGTATGGAGTAAAACGTCGCGCCCCGGCCTATGTCGGTCAGCGTCTCGCTGGTCAGTACATTCACGCCCTGCCCATCGGGAAAGAACTGATTCCATCCTAAACGGCAAGCGACCACGCCGGCAGGAACACTTTCCTGCAAGCTGGCTTGCAGCACCAGCTTACCGCGTGCATTTCCGATCTCCACCCTATCGCCATCGCGGATTCCACGCGCCTCAGCATCCGTGCTGTGCATCTCCAGCAAATTCGCATGGGCCGCCTCCATCGCCTGATGGCCTGGCAAATTGGCAAAGGTGGAGTTCATATAATTGTCAGACTTGCGCGCCAGCATCTCCAGCGGATACTGGTTGGCCAGCGGAGCCTGACGCGACTCCGTCGCAGGCACATACGCAGGCAGCGGATCGAGTCCCTGCGCAGCCAGCGCCTCGGAATAAAATTCCGCCTTGCCGCTAGGCGTCTGAAACCAGTCTGGAGTCGAAAAGGGCAAAACACCTTCGCCGGGCTTCGCGTACTGCGCAAAAGATACGCGGATGCACGCCTCGGCCTCCAATCGTTCCGGGGTAATGCCCTGCAAAAATGGCGAAGCTGTGCCTTCAGATGGTGGCTGGAGCGCCTGCGCGATCATGTCCTCTTCCGTGTCGCGGAAACAGTCCTCGGCAAAGCCCATGCGCTGCGCCAACTGGCCAAAGACCCACACGTTCGGTCGCGCCTCGCCCAGCGGAGCCATCGCTGCTTTAGAAAGCTGCAAATAATAGTGCCCGTAGGCTCCCTGAAAATCCTTGTGCTCCAGAAATGTCGTCGCAGGCAGAACGATGTCCGCATACTCCGCCGTCTCGGTCAGGAACTGCTCATGCACCACGGTAAACAAATCCGGGCGACGCAGGCCGCGCAGCACCGCATTTTGATTGGGCGCAACCACCGCTGGGTTGGAGTTGTACGCAAACAGCGCCTTCACCGGCGGCGCATCCAGATCGTTGAGCGCCTGTCCAAGCTGGGACATATTCACCTGCCGTGCCAGACGCCCAATGGGGCTGGCAGCGGCAAGGTCAGGCCGCTCCAGAGCGGCGCGATTGAAGGAAAAAACTCCACTGGTCGAGAGCTGCAAGCCGCCGCCCCGACGCTTCCAGGCTCCAATCAGGCATGGCAGCATGGCGATGGCCCGCACCGCTGCGCCACCATTCTGCGCGCGCTGCACACCGTAGTTCATGCGAATCACCGACGGCTGCGCCGTGGCATATTCGCGCGCCAGTTGCAGGATGTCTTCAACTGCGAGACCCGTCCACTCCGCCACGCGCTGCGGTGTGTAGGTGGCCACGCGCTCGCGCAGCGCAGCAAAACCATGCGTGCAGCGAGCCACATACTCGGCATCGTAGAGGTTCTCGGCAATCAGAATGTGCACCAATCCCAGCGCCAACGCCGTGTCCGTTCCCGGTCGAATCGCCAGGTGCCAGTCTGCTACCTGAGCGGTGCGCGTTTTGTAGGGATCAATCACCACCAGCCTGGCGCCGTTGCGCCGTGCTTCTTCAACAAACGGCCACAGGTGGATGTTGTTGCCATGAATGTTCGCGCCCCAGGCAATCACGTACCGCGCGCGCGAAAAATCCTCGGTGTCCGTGCCCAGTTTGATGCCGTAGACACTCACCAGCGCTTCGCCGCCCGCCGTCGAGCAGATCGTCCGCTCCAGTTGCGAAGCGCCTGCGCGATGAAAAAATCTCCGATCCATCGAGCCGTAATTCAACACGCCTGTGGTACCTGCGTAGGAATAAGGCAGGATCGACTCCGGCCCAAATCTGTCGCTCACCTGCTGCAATCGCGCCGCAATGGTGTCGAGGGCTTCGTCCCACGAAATACGTTCCCAGGAGATGTGTTCAAACTTCTGGAATCCTCGTGACTGCGGCCCTTTGGCCACGCCTGCACGCCGACGCATCGGGTACAGCAGGCGATCCGGCGCGTAGACCCGATCCAGATATTTGGCCACCTTGCCGCAGAGAAAGCCCCGCGTTATCGGATGGTCAGGATCACCCTGGATGCGCGTGGCGCGCCCATCTGCGTCAAGCGTGACACGAACGCTACAGGTATCCGGACAATCCAGCGAACAGACCGAATGAACGACGCGCCCGCCGGAGATGTCATCGCTGGAAGTCATGCAGCAATTTTATGCCTGCGCGGGAGGCTTTGTATGCTCCGTTGTCTACGTGCCGTGGCCAGCAAAAAAGGCCGCCCCTTCGGAGCGGCCCTTCGATGTTGCAAGAAATTCTACTCAGACCAGCATCACTTCCTTTTCCTTGGCCTTGCAAATATCTTCCATGCGCTTGATCTCTTCGTCGGTCAGCTTCTGCATCTCGTCGAGCGAGCGCTTTTCCTCATCTTCAGAGATTTTCTTTTCCTTGGCGGCCTTCTTGATCAAATCATTGCCGTCGCGGCGGATATTGCGCACGCCCGTGCGATGATCCTCCAGCACTTTGTTGATCTGCTTGACCACTTCGTGCCGTCGCTCCTCATTCATAGGAGGAATCGGCACACGAATCACCTTGCCATCATTCTGCGGATTGAATTCCTGCTGCCCGGTACGCAGACCCTTTTCAATCTCCGCAATCAGGCTGGGATCATAGGGATGCACCAGCAGCATCTGCGGCTCTGGCGCGCTGATCTGGGCCACCTGGTTGATCGGCAACTCCGTGCCGTAGGCCATCACCTTCACTTGCTCCAGCATGTGAACTGAAGCGCGTCCCGTGCGTGTAGAGGCCAGATTGAAACGAAAATCCTCCACCGCCTTGTCCATGCGGAGCTTCAATTGCTGGTGTACATCCTTCAACGCCGGAATTCCGGCCATCGCTGAAACTGCCATCCTGGTTGTCCTCTCCTGCAAGGGCTAATTGTACTGGCACATCCGGCAGAGAACCAACCCCCAAACCATCCCCGCCCCGCCCCAGCCGGAGGTCACCTACGAAATCCGCACACAACGGAGCGAAAATCGCACACAAAAGAGCCTTATTTTACTCAAAATCGCACACGAAATAGCCTTTTTGACGCACAATAGAGATCGATGTTCTCTTCTTCCTCATCCAGTACCCAGTCCATGTTCAGTTGCTCCGTGTGTACGGCGCCACAGAGCCGACGCGATGCCTTTTTCCGCGCTGGACTGCGGGGCTTCTATCGCTGCCCGTACTGCAACAGCTATCTCCAGGTAGGCGGGCGCTTCACTGCGGCTATTGTGGCAGCCATCGTAGGACTGGGCTTTCTGCTGCTCAATTGGCTGGTTCCCATCTATCCAGGCAACAATCTGTATTGGGTGGTCTTTCAGGTGATTACGGTTCTGCTGGTGTACTTTGGCCTGCTTGCCTGGTTGTTCAGTGTCGAACGCCGCCAGCCCATGCGCCGCTTCATGCTGTAGTCGGTATTTTCTTCCACAACATCGGGGTATCGGGTGCCCCATTCCAGCCTTCTTTTGGCTGGAGTGGGAGGAAAATCCCTAGGCATCAATCCTGCGCCATCAACCCTGCTGCACCATCAAACCCGTCGAGGCTGCTTGCTCATGCGCGTGGTACGACGAGCGTACCAGCGGGCCACTCTCCACATGGCGAAAGCCCATCCGCAGGGCTTCTTCTTTCATCCAGGCAAACTCCGCCGGCGTGTAGAGCCGCGCCATCGGCAGATGATCCTTCGAGGGCCGCAGATACTGTCCAATGGTCAGAATGTCGGTGCCCACCCGCGCCAGATCGCGATAAACATCGAGCAGCTCGTGCATCTCCTCGCCCAGGCCCACCATGACACCCGACTTCGTCACCAGCTTGGGATTCACTTCTTTGGCATACTCCAGCAGCCGCAGCGTGCGCTCATAGCGCGCGCCGGAGCGCACGACGCGATAGAGTCGCGGCACGCTTTCTGTATTGTGATTCAGCACTTCGGGCCGGGCTTCGACGACGATGCGAATCGCCTCTTCGTTGCCCTGAAAATCTGGGATCAACACTTCCACCTGGCAGCCTGCGGCCTGGCGATGCACCTCTTCAATCACCAGCGCGAAGGCGCGCGCGCCGCCGATCACATCATCATCGCGATTCACGCTGGTGATGACGGCGTGCTTCAACTCCAGCTTGGCAATGGCCTCGGCCACGCGGCGCGGCTCATCCCAGTCGATGGGTTCGGGGCGGCCCTTGGGCACGGCGCAAAAGCCACAGCGGCGTGTACACAGGTTGCCCAGCATCATAAAAGTGGCCGTCTTGTGATTCCAGCACTCGCCAATGTTGGGGCAGTGGGCGCTCTCGCAAACCGTGTGCAGATTCAGATCGCGGGCCAGCTTTTTCAGGTTGTGATAGGTCTCGCCCATCGGCGCGCGCGCCTTCAGCCACTCCGGCTTGGGAGCGGGACGCCTGGGCGAAAGATCAATCTGAATCAGGTCAGCAACGGTAGCCATAGCGAACTCTCTATTGTAGCGGCTAAAGGATTTCCAGAGTGTCGCGAGGCTGCACTGAATCAAGATTTGGGACCAAAAAAGTGAGGCCAGGACTGGCCTCACTTTTCATCCAGCGCATCGCTTCAGGTTAGTGTTTGCCCCTGTCATGCCCGTTCTGATGTTCGTTTACGGCATGTCCACGTCCATCGCGAGCCTCATTCCCTCTAAAATTTCTGGGCGCTGGGCCGCGGCTGGCCTTCTCTCCGCCGTGTGGCATCGGGCCATGATATCCACGCCGTGAATCAAAATGGTTATCTACATGACCATGAAAGTGACGATCCCCATGAAACCACGGGCCGGCTCCAATAAAAATTCCACCATTGAACCACTCCGGCCCGTAGTATCCGTAGGGCGCACAGCCGTAGGGCGTGTAATCGTAGTAGCCGTAGGGACATCCTGGCTCTGGGCCGATGTTGATGGAAATCTGGGCCTCGGCTCTGGGCGCGGACACTACAGAAAGACCGAATACAACGACAAATGCAAAATATAGATATTGAAACGCTTTCATGACTTAAACCTCAGTCATTGAGAGATGCACAGAATTGAAAAGGTTGCGTGGGGATTGTTGCGTTTGTCGCAAAAGTGGTCGACAGGTGGAACGATGGCTACCGTAACCGCCGTAGAATCTGCGGACGGATCAGGTAAAAGAAGAAGACGAAGTTCACCAGCGTCAGCACCCAGTACTGCGACTGGTGAAAGCGCACGATGCTGTACAGGCCAAAGGTGCTCGACAAAAACGCCGCGCCCAGGGCCAGCGCCCATCCCCAGCGCTTGAGTTGCATCAGCCCCAAGCTCGCAACGGCGAGCAAGGTAGCAATCGCCAGAACCGCAAGGCGCGTGGAGTGGCCGGAGAATTGTCCTTTGAAGACACCCGCCACGCCAATCAACGCCTCCAGCAGCAACCAGACGGCGATGGCCGCAATGCCGGGTAAGCTGCCCGTGGGCCGGGGAGCGTTGCCGCCTGTATCTGCAATGTCTGCGTCTGAAAAGTCTGCGTCGTCAACGTTCCGCTTTGATTCGTTCGGATTGTTCATAAGGTATGCAGATAGGCTAACAATTCCTGCATCTGCCGGTCGTCGAGCGTGTTGCCAAATGCGGGCATCATGGCGCGGCCATGCTGGATAACGGCGCTGATGCGGTCATCATTCGCGGGCGCGCCGCTGGGCAGATACGGCTGTTTGTAGAGCGCCTGCAACCCCGGTCCATGCAGCGACCAGGCGCTGTTGGCGTAGTGGCAGCGCGCGCAGTTGGCCTGGAAGACAGCGTAGCCCTGCATCTCCGTCGGCGTTAGCTGGCCGAGCGGCTTGGAGGGCGGCAGCGCATGACAGCCTGCGAAAAACACTGCGGCGATGCCCACGACAAACAATAGCGAAGCAAGAGGTCGTTTCAAATTTCTGTTCTCTGGATTTTATTTTCGTGGTTGCCATGGTGCCCCATTCAAGCCTTCTTTTGGCTTGAGTGGGATGGGATGAACAAAAACTTCAGCCTAGTTTCTAAACCCTGAACTGATCGGGTCGCCAGTTCTGAATGGCCTGCTTGATCTGCTTCTGCGTCAGCTTCTCGCTCAGCGTGCGGGCGACCAGCGCGGGAATCTCCGCATCACTGGCAAAGCGCAATCCAACCAACTGCTTCTCGCTGAGTTCACCGATGCGGGCACGCAGCGGCTCCTGCAGCAGCGTGTTCAGCCGCATCCGCTCTTCCAGGCGAATCACGCGATCCTGCACCTTCAGGGCATAGTGACGTGCCATGCCAAGGATCAGAATCAAGACAAAGGCGAGCAGAGCAAGCCACGCACTCCACAGATTGCGATGATGCGCCAGATGCACCAGCGTCACAATCCAGTTGAGTAGCAGTACTGGAATCAGAAAGTAGTGAAAGGCTGGATCAAAGCGAGTGTGGTTGGCGTAGTTCTGGGTTTTAGGTTGAGACATGAATTTTCTCCTTGCGAAAGGTTCTCCCTACCAGGATGCACAGCCCATGGTACATGGGTGCGCATACATTTTAATTCGCAGCGGCAATGGCGGACACCAGAGCATCAAGAGTCTGCGTGGTGTCCACCACATCCGGGCTGTGCGCGTTGCAGAGAATTGAAAACACCAGCATCCTCCCGCTGCGTGCCTTAATGTATCCGCTCATGCTGTTCACCTCGCGCAACGTTCCCGTCTTGGCGAAGATGCGTCCCTGCCAGGGACTCCGAAAAAACCGTCCTGCCAGCGATCCATCCACGCCGCCCACGGGCAGCGTGCTTCTAAATTCTGCACCCCAGGGCTGCGCTGCGGCATAACGCAGCAACTGCGTGAAGGCTCGCGGGGTGATGACATCCTGGGCCGACATGCCGGAGCCATCGTAAAAAAAGAAATCCTCCGGAGCCACGCCCGCATTGATTAAAAATTGTCGAACCACGCGCGCCCCCTGCGCCAGCGATCCGTCTGTACCGTATTGCCTGCCCAGCAGCCGCAGCATCAGTTCTGCATGGAGATTCTGGCTGGCCTTGTTGGTGACGGTGATGTCTTCGATCATCGGGACAGAAACATGGGTCGCCAAAACTTCTCCCGCTGCATGGCCGGGTTCCAGCAAGACCGTTGCGGGCAGCTTCTCTGGCAACACGGCGGGAACGCGCTGTTCCACCTCAAAGTGATCGGTGTCGGTTGACCAGCGATGTCGCGCCACGGCGTTGCCAGCCACCTGCACGCTGCGCGCCAGCAGCATCTGTCGAAAAGCGCTGGCGGCAAACTCCGCCGGGTCTTCAAGCGCCAGCGCCAGATGCGCGCCTGTACTATCAGCGGGAATCGTTCCAAAGAGACGCACGGTCTTCGATCCAGGAGCGCGATCTACGCCCAGTGCCGCTTGCGTGCCTGCGGCAGAGGTGCGGGCAGAGTTCTCCAGCGTGTAGTAGTTCGCAGCCCTGTCGGGATTCCAGACCGCCGTGGCCGGATCGCCCGTCTGCGTGCCGGGAAATATATTCAGATATACGGCATTGTCATTCACCGTTAGCGCGGAGATAGGCGCGCCATAGCCCCATTCCAGATCATCCCAGGCCCAGCCGGAGCCATAGCGCTCAAAGGGAAAGGCCGTGTCATCGCCAACAACGTTGCCCGTGACCGCACGCACGCCGCGTTGCGCCACCTGATCGGCCAAAGATTCCAGCGCGGCTAAAGGAGCAGAAGGCCGCTCGGTGTGAAGCTGATAGGGATACGTCCGTCCCGAGAGCGTGGCATCGCCATTGCCCTGAACGATCAGGTCGCCGTGCAGGATTCCGTTCGCATCAATAGGCTGGCTTGCCAGCACGCGCGTCGTAGTCGTTGCCACTGGCCCCAGCAGCGCCAGCGCCGCCGCCGTGGTGCAGAGCTTGGCATTCGAGGCGGGCGCAAACAATTGCGCGTCGTTTTTGGCATACACCACGCGACCCTCCAGCGTAGTGACGGAGATGCCCCAATGCGCCTGCGCCGCAGCAGGCGTATCCAGCAGCAGGTCGATTTGGCTTGCCAGCCCGACCTGCCGGGACACGCGCGATCCACGCGGGGCTGCCGAAAGCGCAGGAGTAAGCCCATGCAGCAGAAGGCCAGACAGAATCACCCAGGAAAAAAGAAAACGATGTCGCATCCTGGCCGCGAGTGTAGCACGAGCCTGTTTGCGAATCTGGCCGCCAGTCTGGTCATGAACGGCTCGAAGCACAATTTATGCCGATAGAATCAAGCCGCTAGAATCAATCTATGACTGTCGTTCCGCGAGCTGTCGTCCCGCGCCCACTCTTCGATTGGCAACTGCGTACCCGTTCGCTGCATTTGGGCGCGCGAACCTTCATCATGGGCGTGTTGAATGTGACGCCAGATTCCTTCTCCGACGGCGGAAAATTCTTTGCCCCTGCGCGCGCCATCGAGCACGCGCTGCGCCTGCTCGACGAAGGCGCGGACATCCTCGACATCGGCGGAGAATCAACCCGGCCCGGAGATCGTCCGCCTGTCTCCGCGCAGGAGGAGATGGATCGCGTGCTGCCGGTCATCGAAGCCGTGCTGCGAGAGCGTCCGCAGACAATTCTCTCCATCGACACCTACAAGGCGCAGACGGCACAGGCTGCGCTCCACGCGGGCGCGGAGATCGTCAACGATGTCAGCGGGTTTTTATGGGATGCTGCGATGGCCGAGACCTGCGCGCAGCAGAGTTGCGGCGTGCTGCTGATGCACGCGCGCGGACGCATGGCCGAGTGGCGCGCGCTGCCGCCGATCCCGCCTGAAAATGTTCTGTCGTTGGTGGCACAGGAATTAACGGCGAGGGCTCAGGCCGCGCTTGCTGCCGGCATTGCAAAAGAGCGCATCGTGCTCGATCCGGGCCTGGGCTTCGGCAAATCGCTGGATGAAAATTATCCGCTACTGGCGAACCTGCATCAGTTTCATACACTAGGCTACCCGTTGCTGGTAGGAGCTTCACGCAAATCATTTTTGGCGCATACCGTGTCGCCGTATTGCAGCCAGGATGCGCCCAGCCGCGCCGCTGCCGCATTGCACGCCACGCTGGCCGCGCACACAGCGGCCATTCTTGCCGGGGCGCATCTGATCCGCGTCCACGACGTAGCCGCTGCGCGTCAGGCCGCCGCCGTTGCCGATGCCATCCGCGCCGCCGCCATCTAATTGCACGATAGAAAGAATCCGGGTGCCCTAGGTCTCGTTTCTGAGACCGGGGAATCAGCGTATGAAAATCCGACCCTACTGGCTCGATGCAGGATCGTCTTCCACACCCGCGGCCAAGGCCAGACCCTTCGAGGATTTCTGCATCTGCCAATCCTGCGCCTGCAAGGGTCGCGGAGAGCGGTCAAGCGGTTCAATGGCGGGCAAGTCGTCTCCACCGATTTTCAACTCTTTCATGCGTCGACCTGCGGGAAAAACACTCCGCTCTAGCGAGCCAAGCAGCTTGTCAAAATTTTCCACGCTGGTGTTGAGGCTGCCGCGCAGGTTTTTCAGATGACTCGTTGCGGTAATCAAGCGGGTGTACACCTCCTGCGCCTGTTCCAGGATTGTCTTCGTCTCGCGACGCTGCGAATCCTGCTGCCAGCCGAAGGCTGCGGCCTTCAGCAGCGCGATCAACGTGGTCGGTGTGGCGAAAATAATATTTTTCTCTGCGGCATCTTCAAATAAATTTGGATCGGCCTGGAGCGCAGCAAAATAATAGACATCGCCGGGAATAAAGCAGACGGTGAGATCGATGGAGTCTTCAAACTCCTTTTCATAGTGACGCTTGGCCAGTTTGAGCGCCTGCACACGAATGTTGCGGGCGTGCTCTTCCAGTTTCTGCTGGCGCAGGCTTTCGTCTGCCGTGTCCGCAGCATCGTGAAAGCTGCTCATCGTAGTTTTTGCATCCACAATAATTTTGCGTCCGTTCGGCAAATGCACAATCAGATCGGGACGGCTATCGTCCTGCGTATGCTGCTCGGTAAAGTCGCAGTGCTCGGTCATGCCGGCCAACTCCACCACGCGGCGCAGAACAATTTCACCCCATTTTCCCGTGGTGCGCGTGTTGCGCAGCGCAGAGGACAAGGTTGTCGCCGCCTGTTGCAGGCTGGCTTGATCTTCGCCCAACTTTACGAGCTGTTGTCCCAGTTGCGCATACGCGCCCTCGCGCTTTACCTCCAACTGCTGCGTTTGTTTGGTCAGATCCTCCAGGGTTTTCTTTACCGGTTGGAGCAGCGTGTCGATGGCCTGCTGCTTGGCATCGAATTTCTCCGTGGCTGATTCAAGAAACTGCTTATTGTTATTTCTCAGCGCATCCGCAGCCAGCGCCGTGAAAGCATCCTTCAAATCTTTTTTGGATTGGGCCAGCAACTCCCGTTCGCTGACCAACGATTGCTGCGCGGCCTCCAATCTGGTGTTGGACTGCGTTGTTTCCTTCTCCAATCGCGCCTTCTCGTCGCGCAAATCCGCCAGGTCTTTTTCCTGCTGCGTAGTTCGCTCAGCCAAATCTCCGGCGCGCTGCTGGCTGGCTGCCAGCGCTGCCGCTACAGATGCCTTGCCCAGCTCCTGCCCCTGCTTGTGGCCCATCCACCAGCCGATTCCCGCCACCACCACCGCCAGCACCACAGCATATATGCTCATCGAAACCCCACTCCCGTCTAACAGGCTCTTTGCACTACTGTAAGCCGGGAAGAGGATTTCGGCACGCGGGGCGACAGGACGCGCCTTCGCACCTTTCCGCCCATTTGCTTTACACTACCCAAAGGCGTCAGTACACTTGGAGTTTCGGGCAGCGCGCGTGTCAACAGCCAGTCACATCGGCTGCATTGTGCAGAGCTTCCAGACTTTCAAGGCACCCAAAGAAATCAGGAGAGAGAAATGGCAACGGACGAAAAAGTAAAACAGATTATTGTGGAACAACTGCAAGTGGATGAAGCCGAAGTCACCCCCGGCGCATCGTTTCAAGAAGACCTGGGCGCGGACTCGCTCGACGTCGTGGAGCTGGTGATGCAGTTTGAAGAGGCCTTTGACATCGAGATTCCCGACGAAGACGCCGAGAAGATCAAGACCGTGCAGGATGCCATCACCTACATCAACGCGCACGCGAAGGGCGGCAAGTAGACTTGAAGCGGCGCGTTGTCGTTACCGGACTGGGCTTGATCTGCGGCGTGGGACACACGGCGCCGGAGATCTGGCGTAATTTGCTGGCGGGCCAAAGCGGTATGGCCCCCATCACAGCCTTTGACACGACCGACTTCTCTGTCACCTTTGCTGCGGAAGTAAAAAACTTCGATCCCCACAACTTCATCGACAAAAAAGAAGCGCGCAAGATGGGGCGCTTCATCCACTTTGCCGTGGCCGCAGCGCATGAGGCCATGGCGCACTGTGAATTGAAGGTGACCCCGGAGAACTGCGAGCGCGTCGGCGTGCATATCGGCTCCGGCATCGGCGGCTTTGACGTGATTGAACGCGAGCACAGCGCCATGCTGGCCGGTGGCCCGCGCAAAATTTCTCCATTTTTTATTCCTGCGGCCATCGTAAATCTGGCAGCCGGACAGGTCAGCATCCGCTACGGAGCCAAAGGCCCCAATGAGGCCACGGCCACGGCCTGCACCACCAGCGCGCACTCCATCGGCAACGCCTATCGCACCATTGAGCGCAACGATGCCGACGTGATGATTGCTGGCGGCGCGGAGGCCTCCATCACGCCGATGGGTATTGGCGGATTTGCCGCCATGCGCGCGCTGTCCACGCGCAATGACGATCCTACGCACGCCTGCCGTCCCTTCGACAAAGACCGCGATGGTTTTGTCGTTGGCGAGGGCGCAGGCATTTTGATTCTCGAAGAGTTGGAGCACGCCAAGGCGCGTGGCGCAAAGATTCTGGCCGAGATCATCGGCTATGGCATGAGCGCCGATGCCTTCCACATTACCGGCATGGCGCCAGAGGGCGAAGGCTGCGCCCGCGCTATGAGCAACGCCATCCGCAGCGCGGCCATTCTGCCGGAGCAGATTGACTACGTCAACGCGCACGCCACCTCCACGCCGCTGGGCGATGCCATGGAATCCAAGGCAATGGAGACGGTCTTTGGCGAACATGCCAGCAGCCACAAACTCAAAATCAGCTCGACCAAATCCATGACCGGCCATCTGCTGGGTGGGGCGGGCGGGCTGGAGGCGGGCATCACCGTGATGGCGCTGCAAAACCAATTGCTGCCGCCCACGGCCAATCTGGATCATGTTGATCCGGCCTGCCGCCTGGAATACATCGCCAAAAAGCCCATCCACGCCAAAGTGGAGATCGCGCTGTCGAACTCCTTCGGCTTCGGCGGCACCAATGGCTCGCTCGTCTTCCGCCGCTGGACAGAATAACCCCACAATAATTTCTCCGCTCTTTAATAATGCCTGCAATGAGCCGTAAAATACACGGCGCACTTGGCGCTCCCAACACAAATCCCGCGACAAAAATTCAAGGACAATTCACGCGTTCCCTCCGATAGAGCAATCAGCGGGCGCTAGACTGCGTTCAGAGTCTATGCAAATGCTTGCATGGGCGCGTCGGCTGCATACGAGTCGCAGAATACGAGCCGCTGCATTCAATCCATAGACCGGAACCGTTGGCAATCGTTGGCAATTCAGGGGAGTAGACGGCACATGACACACGAACAAAATATCGGGAAACGCGAAATTCTTCTGGTCAGCGACTTCGACCAGACACTCAGCTTCAATGACTCCGGGATCGTTCTGAGCGAAATGCTGGGCATCCCTAATTTTGAGCAGCGCGTTGCAGGTTTGTCTAAGATTCATCTCATCCAGCAGGGTGGGGAGTTGCCCTATCTCCTGCTGCATGACCCAGAGTACCGCCGGGTGCGCAAGGAGCATCTGGCAGAGGTCGGCAAACGCATCCGCCTCAAAGCAAATATCCGGCTCATGCTCGATCTTCTCCAGCAACTCGACGAGTACCGTTTTTCGTTTTATGTTGTCTCCGCAGCGCCAGAAGAGGTGATTCAGTCCGCGCTGGAAGGCATCGTTTCGCCAACGAATATCTACGGAACACAGTTTCACTACGATCCCCATACCGGAGAAATTCAATCGATCCTGCGCGTCCCGGCGGGTTACGGCAAAGTGGTGATGGTGGAAAGCCTGCGCGCCAAGCTGTCGCTGGGCCATGACCGCATTGTCTATGTGGGCGATGGCAGCTCGGATGTCAACGTCATGCTGCACATCAACCGACATGATGGGCTGACCATCGCGGTTTCAGAAAATCCCTTCATCATGCAAATTGCAAAACGCACCGTGCTCAGCGACGACGCGCTGGGAGTTCTGGTTCCCATCCTGCAGGATGTTGCAGGATGGAACACCCAGCAGATTCGTTCGTTCTTCAATTCTGGCGGATTTTCGCTGCAAAATTGGGATCGCGTGCGGACCGACTGGCTCACCATTCGCAATGCTTCCCCTGCAACTGCGACAGTCCTGGAAGGCGGCATGGGATGACAATCGCCTGGTTTGGATGGCTGGCAACTGCCGTGTTCGCGACCTCCTACTTCGTTCCCAGAACCTCCACGTTGATGAAGATTCAGGCAGCGGCCTCCTGCCTGTGGATCATCTACGGGGTCAAGCTGGGCGCAGTCCCCATTGTGGTCGCCAACCTGATTGTGGCCGGAGCCGCGCTGTTTTCCTCGTTCCGAAAACAGGGACTCGCGCCAGAGGAATGTCTCCCAGCAGACAAGTCAGCGAATACCGACCAGTCCTGACAGCAACGCCGATACGCGCCGCGCGCGTAATTTTGCTTCTGCGTCGCGGCCTGCTCCGATGTGCGTGTGATACCTTGGCTTCTTAGGGGCGCAGTGTACTGGCAGCGCCTTTGGTACCCCTTGATGCCGATTCAATCGGAGTTGTTTCCTCCCGACTTGCCCAACCCGCCGAACACCACGCCGCATGGTTCCCAGGCAGCTTCCGCGCCATCGCCTCGATTGCCTGCCGAGCCAACGGCGCAATCGCACGCGCGCAAACGGAATGCTGCAACCCCCATCCCCATCTGGTTGCAACGGCTCTCGCTGGTCGTGCTGGTCACCTTCTGCCTGTACATTGGATTGCTGCTGGTCTGCCTTCCCTGGACGCGCTTCTGGTATCAAAATCCCTACCTCTTCGCATATCCGCAGCTCGGCCATCTTCTGCTGCTGGGCGCAACCCGCGGCGTAATCTCTGGCATCGGATTTCTCGACATCTGGATTGGCCTGACCGAGGCTGTGTATTATCGTGATTTTCGCGCCGAATCCTAAAACAAATTTCTGAGGATGGAATGAATACGACCAAGCCCGAAGTGCCCCCTGAACCGACCGAACGCCCGCAGCTCTCCTATGCCAATCCAACGTTTGTGAACAGCGCAGATGGTCGCCTGCTGCGCATTATCGCCGAATATATTGAGCCTCTGGCCCGCTTTCGTCGCGAGCGCATTCAGGATACGGTCGTCTTCTTCGGCTCGGCGCGCTTCCATGCTCTGGATGAAGCGAATCACGATCTGGAGCTGCTGGCCAATACTGGCTCCGCGCAGCGCGCTCCCGTAGAGCAGCAGCCTGCCACGCCACAAGAAAAGGAAAGCGGTGAGGCCAGCGAGCTGCGTCTGCATCGCGCTGAGGCTGCTGTAGAGATGGCCCGCTATTATGAAGACGCTCGCAAGCTGGCCCATCTGCTGACCGAGTGGAGCATGACTATCAAGTCGCGGCGCGAGCGTTTTGTCGTCACCTCCGGCGGTGGCCCCGGCATTATGGAGGCCGCCAATCGCGGCGCGCATGAGGCGGGCGGCAAGACCATCGGCCTGAACATTCGCCTGCCGTTTGAGCAGATGCCCAATCGCTACATTACGCCCTCGCTCAGCTTGGAGTTTCATTATTTTTTTATGCGCAAGTACTGGTTTGCGTATCTGGCCAAGGCGCTGGTGGTTTTTCCCGGCGGATTCGGCACGCTGGATGAAATGTTTGAATTGCTGACGCTGGCGCAGACACAAAAGCTAGCCAAGCAGATGACCGTCATCATCTACGGATCGGAGTATTGGAATCAGGTCTTCAATCTCGATGTGCTGGTCAGCAAGGGGGCTATCTCCCCGGAGGATCGCAAGCTCTTCCAGTTTGCTGATACGCCGGAGCAGGCCTTCGCCATTCTGAAAGAAAATTTGAGCCAATATCACCTGGAGCCACACCAGCGTCCTGCCGGAACGCCGGAAGCAGATGAAGATGCGGAGCTGGCTCTGCGCCCAGAGATTGCCCGCACGCGGTAGTTATTTTGCATCTGTGGTTTTTGCAGTTTTATCCAAGGTGAACGATACTTTCCTTGGTTTGGAAATATGGTTGCGTTGCAAAAAAATCTTGAAAGGAACATTACCGATGGAAATCCGCCAGATGTTGCTACCAGAATTTGAAGTCGAGATGAAGAAGACCCGCACTATGCTGGAGCGCGTTCCCGAAGGCAAGCAGGAATTTGCGCCGCATGAAAAATCCATGCATCTTGGCAAACTGGCTGCACACGTAGCGCGGTTGCCAGAGTTGGCGACATTCATCCTCGAACTCCCTCATCTTGATTTTGGAGACGGGAAAATGAAGCCGCTGGTGATGGAATCGCGCCAGCAACTCCTGGATGAATTCGATGCGCTCGTGGAAAAGATGCGCAAGCTGATTGTTGGAGCCGAGGACGCGCACTGGCAACAGAACTGGAAACTCAGCTTCAAAGGGCAAACCATCGCGGAGCAACCGCGCTTCCAGGCATATCGCAGCATGTTTCTCAATCATCTAATCCATCATCGCGCGCAGTTGGGCGTGTACCTGCGACTGCATGACATTCCGCTACCTGCGACCTATGGCCCCTCCGCCGACGACCGCATGGGATTTTAACGATCTACTGCACTGCACCAATCCACACCGCGAACGGCGGCAGCTTTACATGCTGGAGCGAGATATCCTTCGCCACGCCGCCGTTCTGCAGGAGCGTGCTGGCTCGCCTATTTTTGATGCCAAAGCTTTTCAGATCCAACGCTACGGTGTGTGGCTGCGCGGTACAATTCATCACCACCAACACGGACGGGCCACTTCCTGAATTCTTTCGCAGATACGCCAGCACATTCGCGTCCGATGGATTCACCATGATGTTTGCACCATCGCGCAATGCTGGATTCTCTCGTCGCAGCGCAATCAGATGCTGGTACCAGAGATAGAGCGAGGCTGGCTGCCCTGACTCCACCTGCACATTAACCGTCTTATAGTTTGGCGCCACAGGTAGCCAGGTTTTCGCTGCCGTGCTAAAGCCTGCGTTCTTGCCGGATGTCCACTGCATCGGCAGGCGTTCACCATCGCGACCTTTCTCTTTAGGCCAGCCAATCTTGCCAATCGGGTCTTGCACCGCAGCGCGTGTCTTGGGCGGCGTAGTCACCATGCCGATCTCCTGGCCGTAGTACAGCAGCGCCGTCGAGCGCGTCGTCAGCAGGATCGTAGCGACGATACGCGCAATGGCCGCATTGTGGATGCCATCTCCATAACGATCCCAACTGCGGTGATTGTCATGGTTGTCGAAAACAAAGAGCGGCTGGTTGCCATGTAGTTGCGTCTCCGCTTCGTCGATACGCTTGCGGAACTCGTTGACATCCAGCCGATTGATGAGGCCCACCTGCATATCCATGGGTAATTGCAACTCGTCGTTATTTTCACCATACATCCTGGCAAGCTCACGCACATTGGGCAGATACGTTTCACCGATGAGTACGCGCTGGCCGGGATATGCCTCGACCACCTTGCGCAAGGCTCGCAGTACGTCGTGCACCTGCGGAAGATTGTCGGTCATGGAGTCATCTTCATTTGGATCGCCGTAGGCATTTTTTCCTGGAAGTATTTTTTCATCGCGCAATTGTGGATCTTCAAACAGCGTCGTAATTGCATCCAGTCGGAAGCCCGCCACACCGCGATTCAGCCAGAAGCGTACCACGTCAAACATCGCCTTCTGCACATCGGGATTGTTCCAGTTCAAATCCGGCTGCTGAGCATAAAACTTGTGGTAATACCATTGCTGCGTTTTGGCATCATACGTCCAGGCGGAGTGGCCAAACTCACTTTGCCAGTTATTTGGCGGCTGCCCAGGGCCTTTGCCATCGCGCCAAACGTACCAGTCACGCTTCGGGTTGTCGCGCGAGCTACGACTCTCCACAAACCACGGGTGCTGGTCGGAGGTATGGTTCATCACCATATCCAGAATCACGCGGATATTTCGTTTCTTCGCCTCAGACACCAAGCGGTCGAAGTCGGCCATGGTGCCATACATCGGATCTATGGCTTCATAGTTGGAGATGTCATAGCCAAAATCCACCTGCGGCGAAGGATAGGCCGGAGTCAGCCAGATGGCATTGATGCCTAAAGCTTTCAGAGAATCCAGCCGCTCAAGAATACCCTGCAGATCGCCAATGCCATCGCCGTTGCTGTCTTGCAAGCTGCGGGGATAGACCTCGTAGATAACTGCATGTTTCCACCAGATATCATCGCTGGAGGAGTTTTTAGGGGTTGGCGAGATCGTTGAATTCTCGTTGGAACCTGCATAAGCAGGCGCACCAGCGACCCCAGCAAGAAGAAACATCGTCAGGATGTTTGCAAGTACAGAGCGAAGACCGAGCTTCGGCAGCATAATCTCTCCAGACTGGACACGACAGAGAATCCAGAAAGCTAGAACCGGAAGCAGAGTACCACGCACAGATCGTTATTTTATGAACTTGGTTTTATGTAGTTGGCGCGGGTACGATCTCGCCGTAGATAAATCCCTCGCGCTCGACCGTTAGCGTGTGCTCCATGGGAATGGGATGCGCAAACATCGGGCCTGCGCAGGCAACGCTATGGAATTCTCCACGCTCACCGCAGGGATCAACCGTTGCTGGCAGGTCGGCAAGGAAGTCCAGATCAAACACGCGCCCGCAGAAGCTCGCGGGCAAATGTCGTGGATCTACGCAGGTGATGCGAGCGCGCAATCCAGCCGCAATCATTTGCCGCGCCAGTTGGCCGGTTGGAATTCCCCAGATGGGGAACAGCGGCTCCAATCCTGTGCCCGCGAGTTTTTCAATGCGGTAGGCGCGAATGTCTTCTAAAAACAGATCGCCAAAGGCCACGGCATCAAATCCCTCTGCAACAGCGCGCGCGCAGACTGCTTGCATCCGTGCTTCATACTCAGAATTGGAGCAGGGATAGGGCAGCGTTATCTTCCAGACAGGCAAGCCCGTGGCTGCGGCTTGTAGATCGAGTAATTCCTCGCGGTAGCCATGAATCGCAACGCGACCAAAGTGCTCGTTCAGCGTGGTCAGCAACGCGCAGACCTGATAGCGCGGATCAAGCCGCAATGCGTGCAGTGCCCAGGCACTGTCTTTGCCGCCGCTCCAGCTTAATAACACTTTTTTGCGGCGCATCTTCATCCTCTATTTCGATTCCCTGTTTCGCGGATTTCCATCGCAGCATCCGTAACGCTACCGTGATCTGTTTTTTCAGGACGACAGAACTTTTTCGACAGGAACAATTTTCGTGTGTACCTTGCGCAATCCAAACATTACGGCCACTTGCGGTGCCACGTATCGGGTAATCCAGGCAACTATCAAAATGATGGGGACATAATGACCCCAAAGCTGCGGGTGCTGGGGAATCATCATTCCTGGCGCAACAAATGCCGCATACGAGGTCATCACCAAACCCCACGGAGTATCCCGTGCATCCCCAAAGATGTTATCGACATAGAGAAACGTCAAAAAATACATGATCGGCAGGATGACCGTCACGCCCGACCAGCCAAATTCCCGAAACGCATCTCCAACGGGCGCAAAGGAGACTTGAGTGGTCTCGTCAGCGTCCGCAATTAGCCCGGTTTCTCTTCCGTAGGTATTGCCCAGAAAGATAGAGGGCCTTCCCGGCCATAGAAAATTCGGGATCACCATCTCCATCCCTCGAATCAAGTAGTCCGGCCCCACGATGCTGCTGTGGAGCGTCAGATCGACCAATTTGTCGTCGGAGCAGATCAGAGATTCACGGTCAATCAAACCATGAGGATGGTCGTAGCACATCTGAACCCCGTTGACATCCTCATCCAGAACCTGGGAATCTCGGTACCAGCGATACATGGCTGGAATGGTATTGGGGTCACGTAAGGCATCGTAGGTAGCGATCAAGGTCTTGCCCAGCGTGGCTTGCCGCGTAAAGGCGCGGGCATACTGCGCCCAGGGAAATAGGAATCCCAGAGCAAAGACAATCCAGAACAGGATCAGGAATACCTGTATGGCGCGAAACCGATAGCGCAGGCCAGCGCAAACCAGAAAATAGGAAAACAGTGGCGTATACATGCCTTGTTTCGATGCCGCTGCAAATCCAATGCCGCCCACATACAGGCCTGCGACAATCAACACCCAGCCCACGCTTTTTGTACCACCGCTAATCTGGATGGTGTAATACGTGCCCAACACAATCGCCAGAGGGATAAAAATGTTCAACTGATTCAAGGCAGCCCAAAATGTACCGTTTGCCACGCCACCCGAATCGGTAACTCCATAGGTGGATAGCAGTATCTGGCCCAGCAGCCCCAGGGCAATCATTCCCCCTGCAGTATTACCCAGATTCTCCATATCGCGCGGAGAGAATCGCACCAGCGGACGCGGACGAATAAACTTTCGGCTCAGCCAGGCGCTGACCATAATTCCAAAATAAGCCAGGGTCGTAGCGATAATCGTCGTAAGCGGCTGAAGAAAATTTTTGTTTGTGGGTTCAAATGTAAAAATTTTTGTGAAAACCAGAGTCACATAGGTTTCCAACGCAAGAAAGAAAACCAGCGCGCCACTAATCGTCGATAATCCCCCCACCACATTGAACGCCAGCGCCGCGAACAACATGGCCATACAATCCAAAACAGCAAATAAAGGATCGGTGCCATTCAAAATCTGTGCAAACAGTGCCAGCGCCAGCCCGATGAGTACGTACTGCATGTTGAGATGAGTTGGAAAGGGTAGGCGCATGGCGTATACGGTGGCGTTGTTGCCGAGTATACCAACCCAGGGTGCACTATCTGCCACGGAAGCGGTATCGAGGGTGATTCGGGATGCGACAATAGAGGTTCTGCAGGAAACTTCTATCCATGTTGCAACTCGTAGACGCAGGAAAACGATTTGGCGCCAAACTGTTGTTTGAAAACGTCAGTTGGCAGCTAACGCCCGCAGAGCGCACCGGCCTGGTCGGCGGCAACGGCACGGGGAAATCCACCCTTCTACGCATCCTGGCCGGCATCGACACCCTGGATTATGGTCGCCTGGAACAGACCACCGGCATGACCATCGGGTATCTGCCGCAGGATGGCCTCCAACTCTGCGGACGCACGGTCTTCGACGAAGGCCTCTCCGTTTTTGCAGCCACACGCTCCTTGCAGGATCAGATGGAATCGCTCAGTGCGCAGATGTCCGTGCTACCACCCGATGGCCCGGAGTATGCGCAGACCGCTAATCGCTTTGCCCAGATGCAGGCGCAGTTCCATGTACAGGATGGCTACACGCTGGAGGCGCAGGTAGGCGCGGTACTCACCGGACTCGGCTTCAGCAAGCAGGATTGGTCGCGACAGGCCGAGGAGTTTTCCGGCGGCTGGCAGATGCGCATTGCACTGGCCAAGCTGCTGCTGCAAAAACCTACGCTCCTCTTACTCGACGAGCCAACCAACCATCTCGACATTGAGGCCAGAAACTGGCTGGAAGAGTATCTCCAGCAGTACCCGTACGGATTCATTGTCATCTCGCACGACCGGTATTTTCTGGATGTCACCGTCCGCAAGACCGTGGAAATCTGGAACCGTGGCCTGCACGTCTACAGCGGGAACTACGAAAAATATCTACTGCAAAAGGCCGAACGGCGCGCGCAACTGGAGGCCAACTATCGCAACCAGCGCGAGCAAATCGAGCATCTGGAAGCCTTTATCACGCGCTTCCGCGCCCAGGCCACCAAGGCCAAGCAGGTGCAAAGCCGCATCAAAGAACTGGAACGCATCGAGCGCATCGAATTGCCGCAGGAAGAGCCTGTTGTCCACTTTACCTTTCCGCAGCCACCACCGAGCGGTCGTACGGTGACAGAAGTGCAGCATCTGGCCAAGAGCTATGGCGAGCACCATGTTCTTTCTGGCCTCAACTTCACGATCGAGCGCGGTGACCGCGTGGCGCTGGTTGGCCCCAACGGCGCGGGTAAATCTACATTAATTGGCCTGCTGGCGGGCAGCCTTGCACCCACGGCGGGGACAATTCGTCTGGGCCACAACGTGGCGATGAGCTACTTCGCGCAGGATCAATACAAAGCTCTCGACCCCGATGCACGCATGTTGGACGATATCGGCGGTGTAGCGCCGCGCATTCCGCAAGTGCAGTTGCGCAGTCTGCTGGGCTGCTTTCTCTTCTCTGGGGACGATGTCTTCAAGCCCCTCGGCGTGCTCTCTGGCGGCGAGCGCAATCGCTATGCCCTGGCCCGGTTGCTGGTGAGTCCAGCGAATTTTCTGCTGCTGGATGAGCCGACCAACCATCTGGATTTGCGTGCAAAAGAAGTGTTATTGCAGGCGTTGCGCAGCTTTACGGGCACCATTGTTTTTGTCTCGCACGACCGTCTGTTCATGGACGAACTGGCCACGCGCGTCTTTGAAGTGCGCGACCACTCCCTGCGCGCCTATCCCGGAAACTATGAAGAGTATCTGCACCAGCAGGAGGCCTCACGACAAACATCCGCGCCCGTTCCATTCGGGATGCAGAAGAAGGCTCTTCCTGTACCCGCGACTCGCGCAACAGCAGGCGGCACCGCGCTCTTGCAGGAGTCCAGCCCAGATGACGCAACCACCGCAGTTAAGCGCGTGAATCGCGTCAATCCCATCAAGCGGCGGCAGATGGAGGAGCGTTGCGTGGATCTGGAAGAGGAGATTCCCCGCCTGGAGGCGGCAATGCACACCGCCGAGCAGGGCATGGCCACGTTTGTCTCTGCTGAGCAGACGCAGACGCTGCTCCGGCAGCTCGATCAACTCCGCCTGGATCATGCGGCGGCCCTGAAAGAATGGGAATCTTTGACGCTGCAATTAGAATCTTTGTAAGAGTCTGTGACGATACAGGTATAAATCTGCATGTAGGAATTGAGGGTGCATGGAACCTCTGTGGAAGCCCGAAAGCTGGTCAGAACGACTGGCTGAAGTTTTGGAACAAGAAGGCACGCGCAAGGAAGCTCCTCTGCGCCGCGATGTCCGCTCGCTGGGAATTTTGCTGGGCAAAGTACTGCGCGAGCAGGTGGGCGAGCCTCTCTTTCGCGCCGTTGAAGACCTGCGCCGCCAGACCATGGAAGGTCGCCAGGCGCACCAGCGCAACGACCGCAAGGCCTCTGCATCCCTGCTGAATCAGGCGATGCTGCAGGTGAAAAATCTCGATGTCGCCTTCGCCGATCAACTGACGCGCGCCTTTGGTTTTTACTTTGAGTTGATCAATCTGGCCGAGACCAACCATCGCAAGCGTCGTCGCCAGGCGCATCTGCTGGCTGGCGACAGCCGCGGCCCGCAACCCGGAGAGATTCGCGGCACGCTGCGCCGGATGCACCAGGCCGGCATTACGGCTGAAGAAGCCTTGGCCTTCCTGCGTCAGATTCGCATTACGCCGGTCTTTACCGCGCATCCCACGGAGGTGGCGCGTCGCTCTGTGCTCTTCAAGCGTCGTCGCCTTGGCGAATATCTCGAACGCCTTGATCGCATTCCTTTGCCCGATCAAGACCTGCGCACGCTGGAGCGCGCCATCCTTGCCGAGATCACCACGCTCTGGCAGACGGATGAGGTTCGCAAGCGCAAGCCGTCGGTTCACGATGAAGTCAAGATGGGCCTGGACTACTATGAGATCGCACTCTTTCAGACCTTGCCGCTCCTGTTTCAAGAAGTGGCCACGGCCTTTTCAAAAGAGTATGGCATCGCCGTCGAACCCATCGACCTACCGCAGTTTGTCGAGTTTGGCTCCTGGATTGGCGGAGATCGCGACGGCAATCCCAATGTAACGCCGGACGTGACACGCAAGGCGTTGGCGATGGCCACGGCCAATCTGCGCGAGCACTACAGCCATAGCGTGCAATTGATCTTTGATCTGCTCACCAGTTCCTCGGAGCGCGTGGCGCTTAGTGATGCCCTGCTGGAAAAGCTCTCTGGGTACAGCAAGCTGCGCGCGCGTACCGGAGAAGGCTTTGGCGAGCGCTATGAACATGAACTGTACCGGCGTTTTGTCCTGTGTATGCGCGAGCGCGTCGATGCAGGTCGCACGGATGGTGCAGGCAGAAAGGTCGCCAAGACCCAGAATGGCTGCACGGCCCTGCCGCCGTATGTCTCTGCAGCGGAGTTCATGGAAGACCTGCAACTGCTGCGCACCAGTCTGGCAACCCACGCTGGTCTCCGTCTGGCGCGGCGACTGGTCGATCCGCTGATTCTTGAAGTCCGCACCTTCGGCCTATATCTGCACACCCTCGACATTCGCCAACATGCCAAGCTGCACGCTCGCGCCCTGACGGAGATGCAGACCTGGCCTTCGCCCAGCGCCGATCCAGCAGCCTTTGCTGTGCCGCTATCGCCAGAAACTCTCGACGTTGTCAACACCTTTCGCACCATCGCCGAGCTGCAGGAAGAAGGTGCGGGTGATGCGCTGCGTCAATACGTCATCAGCGGCGCCAGCTGTGTGGACGACGTGCTGCACGTTTTGCAACTGGCGCGGAGTCAGGGCGTCACCTGCGCTGCGACGGAGACCCTCCCCGGCCTGGTGCCCGTGCCGTTGTATGAATCCATTGAGGACCTGCGCAATGCTGCGGAGATTTCACGCGAACTCTGGACCCTGGATGCGTACCAGCCGCTGCTCAACTCCTGGTCGCGACGGCAGGAGGTCATGCTCGGCTACTCCGACTCCAACAAAGATGGCGGCATGATGACCAGCACCTGGGAGATTTTCAAGGCCCATCGCGCGCTGCATCGGGTGGCCCGCGAGTGCGACGTGCATCTGCGCCTCTTTCACGGACGCGGAGGAACCGTGGGACGCGGCGGCGGCCCTACGCATCGCGCCATTTATGCGCAGCCGATGGATGCCTTCTCCGGCGAGATTCGCCTGACCGAGCAGGGTGAGGTTCTGCATTGGAAGTATTCCGATCAGGTGCTGGCCGAACGCAATCTGGAGTTGATGCTGGCTGCCTCGCTGGACGCTCTGGCGCGGCCTGAAGCGCGTCGCGTGGACGGCCATCGCACCGGCGTGATGCGCGACGGCTGGGAGCAGGCCTTCGATGCCATGTCTGTTACGGCCTATGCGTTCTATCGGAAAAACATTCCTGAAGACCCTGACGTGCTCCAGTATTTTGCCGAAGCAACGCCGGTCAACGAGCTGGAAAGCGCGCGCATCGGCTCGCGCCCCTCGCGCCGCTCCAGCAAGAGCAGCTTTGGAGATCTGCGCGCCATTCCCTGGGTCTTTGGCTGGACGCAGAGCCGCCACATGGTGCCGGCATGGTTCGGCGTTGGCCATGCGCTGGAATCCTACGCGCAGCAGGGTGGGCTGGAACGACTGCGCGAGATGATGCGCGAATTTCCTTTGTTCATTGACCTGATGCGCAACGTCGAAATGGCGTTGGCCAAAGCGGATATGGGTATTGGCCGCCTCTACGCCTCGCTGGTACAGGATGCGAAGATTCGCGACAACGTCTTTGGCAGAATTGAGGCGGAGTTTGAACGCACCTGCCACATGGTGCTGGAAGTTACCTGCCAGAAGTCGCTGCTGGAGAGCAATCCGGTGCTGGCGCGCTCCATTCAGGTGCGCAATCCGTATGTCGATCCCATGAGTCTGATTCAGGTGGAGATGCTGCGGCTCAAACGAGCGGGCGATACTAACCCCGCAGTGCAACGCGCCATCGCAGCCACCATCAACGGCATCGCAGCGGGTCTGCGCAGCACGGGATAGTCCGGGCGATCCAGCCGGAAATGGCCAGCGGCTAGGGCTTCCAAATTCTCCAGACGGTCACATAATTCGGCGCGGCCCAGAGAATCTGCGAGGCAGGCAGAGAAATATATCCGGCTGGCTGAAAAGGCAGTCGCGAGTAGACCTCCACGCCTGTGATCGTCCACTTCCCGTTGCCGAGGGATTGGCAAGTAAAGCGCGTGCTCTCCAGAAGAATCGCGTCGCAGTAGGTGCGCTTGCCCCAATCATCAAAAGGAATGGGGGGGCCGACAAAGGCTTCAATCTGCTCGCGCCGCAGAAACTCCCCAAGCCCATGCTGCGCTAGCTCCTGTTGATAGCCCAGGTCGCCCATCAGTCCATCTGCGGGAACCACGGAGATGTCCGAGTAATAGGCCATCGCGCCGGGTTGGTCAAAGGCCAGCAGGCGATGGATATGATCCTGCCCTCCGACCACCTGCGCCAGCACTACGACGGGCAGGGAGCGCGTTTGCTCCTTGGAATGCTTCCATCCCATGCGATCCAACAGCACAAGCGAAAGCAGCAGCGCGCAGGCCATCCCCGCCGTGCGCAGCCACGTACTCCGGTGCGGATCGCGTAGCAGGCAATTCGCCGCGCGCGCAGACGTAAGCGCCGCCAGCAGCGCCCAACTGACGTAATACCAGGTCCAGCGCGTCTCGCTGGTCATGTGCAGCGTAATGTATACCGCATGCAGCAGCACTCCGGCAAAGAACGGCAGCTCCACCACGACCAGCCAGCGATCTCGTTGCTTGCGCCACAATATGAGCAGCGAAATTGCCGAGATCGCCAGCGCCACCAGCGCCGTGTGCGGCAGATTGTGCCCCAGGCGATGATCTCCGGCATTGCTCGACTTCAGCAATCCGCTGATGGGCATGAAGGTGTGGAACCAAACAATGTTGCTGAGCAGATAGCCGCCCCAAAGGACGGCATAGAGCGGTATTGAGGCCAGCGATTGCCGCAACGCGCTGCGATTTGCCTGTCGCGCAGCCCACGCCAGCAGAGCAATCCATAAACATGCAATGACAAAAATGGAATCCAGCCGGCTCAGCACGGCCAGAATCGCCGCGCCATGCAACGCCAGCGCCGATGTCCAGGTAGGCCGCTCCAGATACCGCTCCAGCAACAACAACGTGAGCGTCAACACCGCAGCGCTGAGCGAGGATTCCGTCCCCAACTGTAATCCAAAGAGAAACGGAATCAGCAGCGTCCAGGCAACCCATGTCTGCGTGCCGAAGCGAGAGAGCAGCCGTTGCACGCCCAGCAGCACAGCCAAATTCAACAGCACGATCAGCACGGCAATGGCGTGCAGCCCGGCATCACGACCGGGAAAGATGCGATAGACCAGCGCGCAGAGCAGCATCCAGATCGGGTGATAGCCATTGGTGGGCATCAGTCGGTTGAAGGTACTGCCATAGCCCAAGGCGAAGTTGCGCCCAACCTGAAGATAGAAAAAACTGTCGTCGGCGAAAAATGGATTGGGAAAGCGAATCAGCAGCGTGGCATAGACAGCAGTCAGCAGCAGAAAAAAACTTCGCAGCCATAAAGGAGCTTTACTAAAGCGCGGCGCGGCGTGTGCGGATGCGTCCGCATGGGAAATCGGAGTGATATCCATAGAGACTTTCATGGAGAAGAAGTACGCGTCGAAGCTGACTGTATCAGGACGGGCTTCAATAGAACAAATATTTCTTCCAGCGCGCGTCCGAGGAGCCAATCATGCGCATAATGTGGCGGCTGGTGTGCAGAGAAAATGGACGCGGCTCGCGCTGCAATTGCAGATCGACCAGTTCATGCAGCATGGAGTTGCCTTTTTTGCGATTGCAGGCATGACAGCAGGCCACCAGATTTTCCCAGGTCGATTGGCCGCCACGCGAGCGGGGAATCACATGATCCAGCGTCAGCTCACCCGCCGTTAGAACGATGCCGCAATACTGGCAGGTGTTGCGGTCGCGCAGCAAAATGTTCTTGCGCGACAGTGCCCGCGTCTGGTGCGGAATTCTCCGATACTCCAACAGACGGATTACCGAGGGCATGGGAATACTGATCCGCGCAGCACGCAGAGAAAAATTGCGCTCCTCCTCCGTCGTGGCCACGCCCTTGAGCACCAGCACCAGCGCCCGCCGCGCTCCGCAAATGTTGATCGGCTCATAGGAGGCGTTCAGCACCAGCACCGGCGTCTGCATGGCCACCGGCCCGTAGACCATCCGCATCACCGGCGCTTCCACCTGCAGGGTATGACACTTGGCCAGAGACTTTTGTTTTCTCGCGTGGACAACGGCTTTTCCGAACGACATCCTGATCCCCCTAACAACTAAAAATTCTTCAGTACGCCAATACGCCTTGCGATGGCTGCCCAGCCCTTTGCAGCGCAGGCGCATCCCAATAGGCCACGCCCTCACGCTGCGATCGCGCCAGCGTAGCCACGTAGACCGCTGAAGCTCCAGCAGCCAGCAGCACCCGCGTACACTCGCGGGCCGTCGCACCAGTGGTGTAAATGTCATCCAGCAGCAACACGGCGCGGCCTGCTATCTGCTCTGGCTCGGCCACAAAAAAAGCGCCGCGTAGATTGCGACGCCTCTCGTGCGCAGTTAATCCTGACTGACTTTCCGTCGCGTGCTGGCGTCCCAGAGCGCGCAGCGCAGGCGTGCAGCGCGGCGTTGGACTGGTTTGCCGCGACGGACTTTTCTGCCGCAACGCCAGCAAGGCTTGCTCAGCCAGCAAAATTGTCTGATTGAATCCGCGCTGCCGCTCTTTTATCGGATGCAGCGGCACGGCCACAACGATCAGCTCCGACGGCAAATCGGAAAGGCTCAAAATCACCTGCGCCAGATGCGCTCCCAGCGGCGCGGCCACGGTGGTTACATGTTCATACTTCAATAGATGAATCAGTGCCCGCAGTGTGCCCGCGTACTCGCCATACGCGGCGGCATGAACAAAAGCAGGACGCTGGCGCTGGCAGAGTTCACAAAGGGCTTCGCCTGGGGATTGGGCTGGCCGGGCTTCATACTGGGGCCGCTCGATGCGTCGAAAGGCAGCCTGCAGGCCAAGCGCTTCTCCGCAGAGCGTACACAGCGCAGCGGTTTGCATGGCGATTTGTTGCCAGCAGGCGAGACAGACAGGCGCAGCGGAGAGATGCAGCAGAGGTTCGTCACAGAGGCGACAGCGGGAGGGAAAGAGAGCACAGCTTGCAGCGTCCAGAGGACTTCGCAGAACGCGCACCACCGCGCGCCATGCTGCCGTCTCGGAGGACGGCTCCGTTTGTGCCCGGGTTTGAATCCGGGCCTGAATCCGATCTGAGAGCTGCTGGCTGAAGACACACCTCGCTCACTGCCGGGAGTACGTGATGCGCCTATTGTAAAGGATTTTCGTCAACTGTACAGCCTGCTGGCTCCTGCAGGGCCATCCGGCCACGCATCAGACGTTCGCTTGAATCGCATCAGACGTTCACTTGAACCTTGGAGCAGCTGGTGGCAAAGCCCAACGCGCGCTTCAGCGTGGGAAAGGTTCCGGCGCTGGTAATCGCCAAGGCCAGAGCAATCAGCCCGTGGTCACCATAGCGCTGGCGCAGCCGTTCGCGCAGTTCGGAATTATCCTCCCGGTTCGCCTGCTCTTCTGCAAACTGGTACACCTCGCGCAGCGCCTCCGGCAGTGCTTCGGTGCGCCCGGCTTGCAAATCGAATATATGCTGGGCTGTTAGTATTTCTCTAAACAAGGGTGAACCGTAGCGTGGCCCTATCGCAAAAAATGGTGCAGTTCCGGTTCAACAGAAAGTACACGGATTTCTCGTCCCAGGTAGAGGCACGATGAACATAAATTTTTCAGGCAAGGTTGTTCTGGTTGCAGGCGGCACCGGCGGCTTAGGCAGAGCGGTGAGCCTCGCATTTCTGGCAGAAGGAGCGCATGTGGCCGTTCCCTATCGCAAAGAGGAAGAGTATGCCGCATTGCGAAGTGCCGCGACTCCTCATGCAGCAGCACTCGAAGGCCACCCCGTCGATATCACGGACGAAGCATCTACGGCTGCATTTGTTTCCGGCCTGCTCGCGCAGCATGGGAGGCTGGATGCCGTGGTCAACACCATTGGCGGCTATGCGGGTGGGATAAAACTTTGGGAATTGGAGACGAAGATTCTCGACACCATGTTGTTGCTCAACCTGCGTTCGGGCTTCACTCTGGCGCGTGCCGTCGTACCGGCAATGTTGAAGCAGGGCCACGGCTCCATCGTCAACGTCGCGGCAAAAGCGGCGTTTGACCACGGAGGCGGTGCAGCCGCCTATGCTGCTTCCAAGGCCGCCGCAGTAGCGCTCTTCGATTCGCTCGCTACGGATACCAAGGGTACTGGCGTGCGAGTAAACTCCGTTTTGCCAAGCATCATTGATACAATGGCAAACCGGAACGCGATGCCGAATGCTGACTTTGCTTCCTGGCCCAAGCCTCAGGACATCGCGCACGTCATCCTGTTCCTGTGCAGCGATATGGCTACGACCATTCATGGGGCCGCAATCCCTGTCTACGGGAATAGCTGACGATTCTACCGTCTGAGGCCCACCCAGAGACGTACGAGTACCAGAAAACGCCACAGCATTCGGGAACCTTCGTCCAGCGCCAGCCTGCTGATTTTCTGCCCTGAGCTGACTTTTTAATAATGATTCCATTTCCCTAGCGATATTGATAGACTGCACGCGATGGCTTCGGTGATTGGGTCGAAGACACCCGTAGAGATACAAGTTTTCCGTTTCCCCACAAACATGATTCCCCAAAAAATCCAGGAGAGTCCCATGGAAGAGCAGGAAATTCTTAGCCAGATCGACACATGGCTCAACGCACCCGCCATGCACGATCCCCGTCTTCTCGGTGCAGATCCTACCCCGCCCATCGTCTCCTCGGCCGTCCTCGTTGGCTCCAAGGCCGCACAGGCGCTAGCCAATGCGAAGACCATGAAAGCGGCTCTAGCCGGCGATGACGACGAGGCCGCCTTCAAAATCTTCAAAGATGATTACGCCTGCGCCTGCAGCACGATCCTGGACATGGCGCGCCAGAAATCCGGCTACAATCCCACAAATCCTGATGATCCGAACGGCAAGCAGAAGTTCCTCGACTACCTGAACCGGGTACAGAAGGCGCCGTTCTTCACCCTTACCTTCGCGGAGAAGGAGACGATCCGGAGCGAGTCCAAAAGCTACGACCAGCTCATCAATGCCATTGCTGACACTTTCCAGGGTCTGGTGGAGGAGAACAAGAAGGCCGTCGTGAACGCGCTGGCTGACCTAGCCAAAGTCGCGGCAAACTCCGAGAGCACCCGGCAGACCAAAGACCTCTTCGTGCAAAATGTAATCTCGGCCAGCGACCAGTACAGCGTCTACCTCTATACCTGCCATGTTGACATGTCGTCCGTCACCAAGAAGGGCATCGTAGAAAAGCAGAGCCTCTTTGAAATCAGCACCACCAAGCTCAACTTCAAAAAGTCTCTGTGGCCCTCCGCAGCACGCAAGATATACGACATTACAGTTCTCGCCATCGACGACTGGATCGCGGACAACACCACCCAGCCAGAATCCAATACATTCAAACTCTGCCTGGAGGAGAAGGCGTGATGCCTGAGGCGATGCCGCAATTAGGAAACGTCAACGGCCCGGCATCGCCGTACTTTGGCGTGACCGGCGCGCAAGCGGAGCAGGCACTGAAAAAGGATGCCGTCGTCCAGCGTCTGCGTAAGTTTCGTACTGAGCCAGAAACTGACGAATATGAAGAATTGCTCGCTGCCTTCAAGGCCAGCCCCGCCACGGGCTGCACCACGGTGCTGGATCAGTTGCGCCGCAAGGCGAAGTACATTCCCGCCCATCCCACGTCGGCTGGGTTGATGATGTTTTATATCGAGCTTGTGCAGCATCCACTCTTTCAAAAACTTCCCTTCGATTCCTTTTCATTTGAAATCAAAGTGGGGATGGGGCAACCGGCTCCCGATCCAGATGCCATCATCCGCCGCTATCAGGGCAGCGACGGAGAGGCCAGCCGCCGCATCCGCCAGCAATACGACAACCTGATGCGGGCCGCAATTGCGAATCGCGGAAAGACCCAGGAAGGCGACCTGTTGCAGGAGCACTCGCTCGGCGTGCGAGAACGCATCACCTACCTGTACATCCACACTACGCTCAAGGTGAACCTGGACATGCTTCCACCCTCAACCCCTATCGGATTCATTAGCGGCGACCGCTTCGGAATGGAGTTTGCCTTCGACGCAGCAAAATGGCCCGACTACGCCGAAGCCGTGCTGCAGGATGATCTGTCAACAATGGATGACTGGATCCACGGCCGCTGATCCGGGTTCCGAGCTGGGTGCTGTCGCCGGACAGGAAAAATAAAAAACTTAGCCACTCTGCCGCTGCCGTTGTTACCGTTACGGCATGGCTACTGCCGCGCCACTTCAGTATGCCGACTTGTTCAGAGATTCCCGAAGCAGCAGCGCGGGCACCCGCGAGGGTCACGAGTGCCCGCTTGCTGTTGGTGGTTAGAACGTGTTCCAGAACGTGGAGCAGTGGTGTTCGGCGTCAAAGTTGGACTCGACCACCGGGGTTGGTGTCACCAACGATTGAACCTCGCTGGTGGACACGTTGTACGAAGGCCAGACCGGCTCCCCAGAGGAGTTCGGGTCTCCTGTCTTGGCGAACTGCGTCCAATACTGGATCATCGTATCGGAGAGCTGCACTTGTTCCGGGGAGAATGGCCCCTGCGGCATCCCGCCGAAGGGAGGCGCGATGTTGTTGAGATGGAATAGGTATTGAATCTCGGATCCATGATAGGTGCCGAGCGGAAATGAAGTTGTCAGCACACCCGACGCGACTAGCGCTAGCGTCGGCGCGTTCTCATCGTTGAACTCATACACATAGGTTGGCACATATTTCGACAGCGCCCGATCCGCGTTGCGCGCTGGACAACTGAAGACTCCATCGGTACCTACGGCGCCCATAGCTTCGCCGCCAAACTGGTAATCAGAGTAAGGGTACAGGCTGACTATAGTTGGCTCCAGCGCCGATCCCTCCAGAGCGGTGACTGCCGCATCGTACTCCGTCGGATTCAGGATTGGTTGCCCCTGGAAGTCGTATTCCAGAGCCACGTAATACCGCCATTCATCGTGATTGGTGCCAGTAAGTACCGGCACTCGATTGAATGCGCCGCTGGCAAATGCCGCAGTCATTGTCTGGGGAAGCAGTTTTCCATCCACGAACGGAAAGACGGCCAGAGGTGGTTCCAGCGCGTTCAGCGCTGAGGCGGGTACGGCACGCAGACACGCAGCCGTCTGGCTGGTACAGCCGACGTCATCCGCGATTGTGGCCCCAGACGGGACTGCGGCTATACCGGTGCTGCCCGTCGTTTCTCCCTCCGCCAGCGGAAGAATGTAGGCGTAGTAGTCCTGAAATTCCCCATACGCTCCGCTGTCAGAAATTGCTCCACGGAACAGGCCTGTTGCCAAAGGAGATGCGATCTGGGCAAAGACGCTCTGTCCGCCTGCGGACTGGCCGAAGATCGTCACCTTGTCTGGATCGCCGCCAAAGCCAGCAATGTTTCTGCGAACCCATTTGAGCGCAAATTGCTGATCCATATATCCATAGTTGCCATTGAGATGGCCTTCGGCATCAATCGCGGACTGAGCGAAGAATCCCAAATACCCCAGGCGGTAATTGATGGTGACGACGATGACCCCTTGTTGGACAAGTTTCGACGGGTCATACGAGGCGCCGGTACCGACCTCCAACGCGCCGCCATGAATCCAAACCATCACCGGTAGCCCGTGATGCCGGCTGTCCCCTTCCATCCCCCATCGGTGCGTGTCAGCATTGCCATCCCCCGCGTCCGACTGCGGCGTGTAGACATTCAGGAATAGACAATTCTCGCTGCTTGTGCTGTCCCCTTCCGGTTGCATGCATTCACTGCCGAATTGCGTCGCTTGCAGGGTATATCCGGGAAAAGTTCCGTAAGGCTGCGGCGGCGTCCAGCGCAGATTGCCCACTGGTGGAGCCGCATAGGGGATGCCGAGATATTCGTTGATGCCGTTTACGGTTGCGCCAATCACGCGTCCGCTTTCAGTGCGAGCGGTCGGATGGTCGGACCCATCGTCGGCGGATGCGGTGCGTGCTGATCCTAAAGCGACCAAGCAAATGGTCACCACTCCAAACAAAATTTTTACAGTACATCTAGAGCGCGCGATCTGCCTGTTCATCGTCTTGCTGGTCTCCATCGTTGGTTTCTCCATGCGTGTAGGTTTGAGCACGAATTTCTTCGAGCCGTAAAGCAGCGGCAATTTAACCTTAATCCGCCGTTCCGGTCAAACTAAAACGATTTTGTACACGGAAAATACCATTCCTGCCGTGGATTGTTTCCGCAAAATCGGCGTGGCGCACATGGGCGCTATAGCCGTGCAGCATCAAAATTTCGACTTGTCCAGAGGTTCCCTACGCGAGGGTGATGGCAGCCACTTCATAGTCTTCAACACGCGGGATGGTGAACTGCAAGCTCTGACCTTCCAGATGAAACGGCACCGTGCGGCCAGCCTGTAGCAGCTCAATGGATTGCACCCGCACGCCCTGTGGCAGCTTCATCCTGACGATCTGCGGGCCGAGCGGGTAGACCGCCTGCATCCAGCCGTGGTCTGCGTTGGGGTTGGTGTAGTTCAGCAGATGCACGGCATAGCCGGGTGTCGTCTCCCAACTGAGCGTCTCGATGAATCCCTCGCCTTCAATGTCCACCAGACGCTCATCGCGCGTAATCCAGTGGAGGGTGTTGTGCAACAACCGCAGCAGATCGCCGTGGCCGGTAAGCCAGTAGGTGCGCTCGATATCTCCGGGAAAATAGGCGATGCGGCTGGAGCCTGTTTCGCGCAGAACAACTGCGGGCACATCGGTGTGCGAGATCGGCGGATATGACAGCTCCGGCGGATAGTTCACAAATCCGGGGACAACTGTGAGTACGGGATTCGGCACGGGCTGAAGTGGGATGCGATTCTGCGCGCCAGGCAGCCAGTTGGTGTCAGTGAAGCCTTCCAGAATGGGGTGCTGATGCGTCGAGTCTGGATTCGCCGAGTCTGGGTTTTCGATGCGCGCGTAGTACGCATTGCCGTTGGTGCCAATCGCGTCGCCAGCCTTGTGGATGCCCAGCACATCGGCCAGTCCAAAATCCACGCGTGGGTTCAGGTTTTCGTCGTAGAGGCCCGTCTCAAAGCTAGCCATGATCGATCCGCCGGAGCGCACGTAGTCGCGAATCTGCTGGCATTGGCGGTCGCTCAGCATGGCGATATTCGGCAGCAGGAGTGCGCGATACTTGCTGAGACGTTCCGGCTCCAGACGATCTTCGTGTACAAAGTCAAACGCGAAACGCCCTTGGAGAAGCGCATCGTAGAGGCCTTCTGTTGTCTCATGCATGTAGGCGCGTGGGCGCGCCGTGGCCGGGCCGGGATAGAGAAGCTGCGTGCTTTGTCCCATCACAACTCCGATATTTGCGATGGAGCGTCGATTCGTGAAATGAGCATCATGCTGTGCCGTCCATCGAAAATACTCCGTGCCAACCTTCTGCCAGCGACGGTCTTCGCCCAGCCCATCCTCCGAACCGATGAAGTGATAGTAGGGAACCAAACCGCCAGCGAGGGTTTCGTTCATCCACATTCTGGACTCGTCAGGGGTTTTCGATCCGTTGCGCCAGGCTACAACGCCTGTGGAGTAGGCAGCGGTAAGGTTGGTGGCGAATTTTCCATCCATCACAGCATTGCAGACGCGGCCCTGAAGTGTGCATCCCCAGACGGCAGGATCATAGTAGGTGCGCCCTTGATTGTCGGCCTGGAACCAGGCAGCGACCTTGCCGATGCGATCAAGATTGGGGCCACAGTGCACGTTGCCGCCAAGGTTGGCGAAGAAGAAATTGTCCGGCTTTTTCTCTTTGGCGATGGCGTCGTACTGTTGCCACAACGCAAAGACGCGGTCGTTAAAAACACGCCAGTATGCCGGAGTTCCAGCAGCGGGCAGCTTGCTGCAAATTGCACAGTAGCACTCCGGCAGGCCGCCGATGGGCGGCCAACCGTTGGTGTAGAAGCAATCCACGTCGTAGAGCGAGTTGACCTCGCGCATAATGGCTGGAATGTAGTCATCCATATACGTGGAGAACATGCAGGTTCTAAAGAGAAGCGGTTCTTCCCCACTGCGTTGCACGGATCCATCCTTGTTGCGCATGGCCCACTCTGGATGGGCCGCAAGCGCATCGCCCCAGTTCAGGTCAGGACTCATGCGCGCAACCACCCGCATGTTGCGCTTCTTCGCAGCGGCTACGCATTCACCAAAAAAATCGCGGCCATGCAGATATTTTCCGTGCCGATGGAACGGTACCTTCGAGGGATAGAACGCCAGAATCCCGGTAACACTGATAAAGACAATGTCCGTCTCGGCGGCGTGCCAGTAGTCGGCCCACTCTTCAATGTTCATCACTGCCGGGTCATGCTCGGTCATGTTGCTCTGTCCTACGCGGCGAATTTTCTTCTGCCACGGCTCAGCGGCTGTATCCATCGGGGCAAGGCGTTGCGGCAGCGAGACGAGCTTCGGCGTGTGCGTGCTGACAACAGCGGCGACAGCTTCTTCTGCCGGATGCATTGAAGTTGCATCCAGCGCGTGGAGCACGGCTGACATGGGAATCACGGCGGCGCCGGTCGTGAGGCCACCTTTTAAGAAGTTGCGGCGATTGAGCATGGATACTCCCCCATATTTCTCTGCAAAGGAAGTCTACTTGCCATTGGGGATGTTGGGCCACCCAACGCCTCCGAATGGCGTATAGTGGCTAGCATCCAATCGGGGGACTGGATGCCGCGCTGGCAAGCCACATTGTACGCGAGGGACGCACCAGCACGAGACTACGACGAATGAGGAGGTCGTATGAAACTAACCGACACGATTGAATTGGTACTGAAGAGCAAAGGCATAAGCCGCGTCGTATCCATTGCGTCCGACCAGTCCGTTTACGAGGCGGTTGAGAAGATGGCCGAGCACAATATCGGCGCGCTGCTGGTTCTCTCTGATCTCAAACTCGTCGGCATTCTGTCAGAGCGCGACTATGCCCGCAAGGTCATCCTGACGGGCCATTCTTCACGCGAAATCCAAGTTCACCAGATTATGACCAGCCCGGCTACCTTCGTCAGTCCGCAGCACACCGTGGATGAGTGTATGGCCATTATGACCCAACATCATTTTCGCCATCTCCCGGTGCTGAAAAACGATGCCGTGGTCGGCGTGATCTCGATTGGCGATCTGGTCAAGTGGATTATCTCCGGGCAGGAGCAGACGATTCAGGCACTGGAGAGCTACATTACGGGAGCCTATCCCCGGTAGCCTTTGACAGTTTGGTAGCCTTTGACGTTCAGTAACCTTCGGCAGCGTGCCCCGCGCCTCCTTACGGTTTCTTTATGCGGGGTTGGCGATAATGAAGTATGTACACTCGTCTGAACCGCGCCCACCGAATCCTTCCTGTACTCCTTGGCGTGGTCACGCTCGCAAGCGTCGGAGTTCTCCTGATCTGGGATGCCGCACCTCGGCTCTTTCCCGCCAGAGCGCATGACATCCTTGCCGCATTTCCGCTGGTACTGATCGCAGTGGCGTACCTCGTCTACCAAACCGCGCATCGACCTGCGCGCCTGGAAACCGTCAAAGCAATCCTGCTGGCCATCGCCTTTCTCTTCTGGGCTGCCAACCAGCTTTGGCCCGCTCTGCGCCAGGCGACCTTGTTCAACGACATTGCCATCGCGCTATTCGTGCTGGATGTCTTTCTGGTGCTGATCGGCTGGCCCGCGACATCGCCGGATGAATCCTTCGCGGAGACCTACGTGACCAAGTGCGTTTGCCCCGGATGCGCTGCGTGCAGTGTGTCTCATCTAGGGAATCTCAGGAATTCATAATCACTGCGGGTGCCGCATGTCTCAAAAGCGAGACTTGGGGCACCCGGATTTTCTGCGGATTTTTTATTTACGAGATATGGATGTTGACCAAGTCTGACGCATTGCCGGAGGGAAGGCCGGGAGAGGTCTTCGAGGTCTGCGGCGCGCGCCAGTGGTCAATATACGAAACCTGATGCACGCAGGAGATGGTGCAGTTGGGCGCGCAGGTCTTTTCAGTTTTAAATTCGCGAACGATATCGGCGCGGCGATACTCGGCCAGCGGCACGCCGGGCCAGCCCCGTTGCTGCGAGCAGTAATGCACCAGACCGTTCTCGCAGATGTACAGATAGCGCGCACCGGCGCGGCAGCGCCAGTCATTCGGCTTGCCCTGCGCAATAGCTTCCTGAAAGTGATTGAAGCGCGAGTAGTGCCGCTTGCTCAGGTTCCGCACCTGGTCGAAGATGGAATACTCGGTTTTGTTGATGGGCTTCAACTGGCCGCTGCCATCGTGGATGATGCCGATGGTGGAGGTGAACCCCAGTTCCAGCGCGCGGCGCGCAATGGTCAGCGCATCCTCAGGATGCTGAATGCCGCCGCCGACCACGGAATTTATGTTGACATGAAAATCGGCGTGCTCGGCAAGCATCTGCAATTTCTTGTCCAGCACCTTGAGACTCTTCTTTGACACGTCATCCGGCTGCACATTGTCGATGGAAATCTGCATGTGGTCGAGACCGGCGCGATTCAGCCGCTGGATGCGATCGGGCATCAGCAGGTAGCCGTTGGTAATCATGCCGGCAATGCGGCCATGATGGCGAATGCGCGCAATGATGGCATCGAGTTCGGGGTGCAGTAGCGGCTCACCTCCAGAGATAGTGATGACGCTGGTTCCCAGCCGCGCCAGATGGTCGATGCGCGCAAGCATCTCCGGCAAGGGAACGGGGTCGGAGACCTCATCAAACTCATTGCAATAGGTGCAGGAGAGATTGCAGCGCCGTATAGGCACGATATGCGCCATATACGGATGGCTGGTCGTGGCCAGCGCGTGACCAATGGAGGCCAGTTCGCGCACCCGGCGCGTAACCGCCTTGATACGGCGGCGCAATGTGGACGAAGTTGCGGCGGGCTGGGCTGTCGAATTCTGAGTTGCGGAGTTCATGGGGACTAAGACTATTGAAGCACAAACGAGGAGAGTTCGGCGCAGCGGTATGCGTTACCGTGTTGCATGCACGGACATGGTGAGCGTCATGGGCTGGCGATCACGCTGAATTTGCAGCAGCAGCAGGCTGTTGCGATTCTCGTGGAGAACGTGCTGCCAGCGGCTGCGCGAGGTCATCGACACATCATCCACCTTCAACACAATGTCTCCAGCCAGAATGCCCGCCCGCGAACCAGGGCTATTCAGATCGACACTCCCAACCAGCAACCCGACCCCACCGGGCACGTCAAAATACTTTGCTAGCTGCGGCCCTATTGGATTTACGTCAATGCCCGTATACAGGGCATTCGTTCCTGGAATCCAGCTCATCAACAGGCCGTTGGAGCCGAAGGTCTTGCTAAACTCCGTGGATGCCTGACTCAAAAATCCCGTCTGCGCATGAGCATCGGGCTGCCGCGTCGGTGTTTGAGCCTGGGTTTGCGTTGGAGCCTGCGCAGTCACGGCTGTTGGCTGTTGCGCTGTTGCGCTGACAGGCTGTTGCGCGGGATCCTGTGCTGGATCGGGCACGGTGTAATGCTGCGACCAGGCTTGCTTCTCTACCACGCCGCGGTCGGCGAGGTGCACGCTTGTTTCCAGCGAATGGCCGCCGCGCAATAGGGTTAGAGTTACCGTGCTCCCAACGGGCAGCTTGCGGAGCATCGCGCGCAACTGCGCTGCATTCTGGGCCAAATACCCATTCATCCGCAGCACGAGATCCTGCACCTTCAGGCCTGCCTGTCCAGCAGGCGCGTCGTGATCCACCGCAGCAATGGCCACGCCCTGCTTCCCTTGCAGGTGAAAATCCACGCGCTGCGAATTTGTCAGGTCTTCAAAATCCACGCCAAGATATCCCACGCTGGCGTGGTGAAAATAGGAGGACTTGGCCGCACTCGGCGCAGAGACCAGCGCCCACGCGGGTAGCGAGGCCAGCAGCAGCAACGTGAACGAAATCGTCACCCGAAAATACGGGCTGTGAATTTTCTTTTGTCTCATCCCTGGAATGTGCCTGCACTGCCTCTTCCGCGCAGCTACCCTGCTACCCACAATGAAGGTTCATGTTCTCATCTTGCCATACTCTACGGTAGCCGCAGGGCTGTTATTTTCTCGCAAGATTACTGCGTCGTTGGCAGGCTTCGCAACGCCTGTGCAGAAGCATTCCGAATCATCGCGCTCTGATCCTGCGCCGCCAGTGTTTGCAGCACCACGCGTACGCTGCTGTCGGCCTGCACCGGCTGCAACATCTGGATCGCCGCGCTGCGCACCTGCGGGCTGGGATCGTGCATCAGAGATTCCAGAATGGCATCGCGAACGTGCATGTCCTCTGCCACGTATGGCTCCAGCCCGTCGAGCGCCTTGGCGCGGACGCTGGCGTCACGGTCATAGCGCAAAGCCACCATCAAAGCCGTGCGCACCGGGCCTCCCTCGCAGAAATGCCCCGCACGGCACTGTTCCGCCAGCAGACCGACGGAATCATCCTGCACGCCGGGGTCGATGGAGTTGCGGGTTGCCACCAGCAGCAGTTGCTGCACGGCTGGATCGTCCATCGTGCCCTCCATCGTCTCGGGCACCAATTGGTTGTAATGCACCTCCACCATGTGGGTGTCCTGATGCCGAACAATGCCGCTGACGTTGTAGATTTGCGGGATCGTTGCGACGGAGGTAGACGCGACTTGCAGCGCCTGCGGCACGCCAGCCTGCGGCAAACCAGCCTGCGCCGCGCTGGCCGCATTCATACTGGCTACGATAGCTGGTGGCTGCGCAAGCTGCTTCTTCCACACATGCCCCGCCATACCCCCTGCCAAAAAGCCCACCACGGCTAAGCCTGCGGCCACGCCGGGCGCGGCCTGCAACTGCGCGATCAGGCCAAGAACGGAAGTCTTCAAGCGCATCCAGGGATTCGGCGAGGGCAGTTGATCCAGCGCCTCTTCCAGGCGAATCCGGCTCCGCGCCACCAGATTGGCCGAGGGTTCCTCCACCGGAGCTAGCGACATCGCGCTGTGCAGCGCCTGATAGACCTGCAACTCTTTGCGGCAGCTTTCGCAGGTGCTTAAATGCAGGTCGAGTTCATAGCTGTCCTCGTCGCCCAGTTCGCCGTAGACGTAGGAAATAATCTTCTGTTGTGCCCAATCGCATTTCATGGCCGACTCCTCAAAGAAACCCCGTACTGCTCAACCCTGCTGCGCCATGTCTTCTGGCATCTTGTATTAAAAAATCCGTATAACAAAAACGCACTGCAAAAAACTTTGCTATTTTTCTTTATCGCAAATCTGAAAGCTGCAAGCGCAGCTTTCGCGTGGCGCGGAAGAGCGTATTCTTCGCCGTTTCTTCCGATGTGTCCAGCATCTCGCCAATCGTCCGCAACCGCAGACCCTGATAGTGCTTCAACTCGAAAACCATCCGCTCGCGCGGTGTCAGCTTGTCCAGCGCATCATGGATTCTGTCGCCCAGCCGCAGCCGCTCCAGTTCGCGGGCCGGGTTTGACATGGCCCGATCATCGGTAACGTTGTCGAGCATGTCATGCTCCTCGCCCTGGGCATCCACCATGATGGAGGAATCCTCGCGGCGCGTCTTTTTGCGGCGCAGCATATCCAGGCAGAGGTTGGTGACGATGCGATACATCCACGTGTAAAAGGAGCACTCGAAGCGAAAGCTGCCCAGATACCGGTAGGCCTTCAGAAACGCTTCCTGATGGATGTCCTGCGCATCCTGCTCCGAGCCAGTCAGATGCAGCGCCAGCCGCAGCACGGCGTGATCGTACCGCCGCACCAGCGATTCAAAGGCCTCGCGTGACCCCTTCTGCGCCTCGCTGATTAACTCAGCGTCCTGCACCCGTGCTGGAACGTTCGTCGACACTCTTGTCTTGGATTGTATGCCGGTACGGAAGGGGCGCGGATGCGGGGATAAGTGTGGCTGCCAGCCGAGTGTATCGGTCGGCATTGTGAGTTCCTGCCCAAGGCCCAGTCTCTGTCGTAGCTCCATGCGAAGAAGCCCTCCACCAAATTGACGGATGAAAGGCCAAAACGTAAGCCAAAAGGGTAAATTTCAGGCAAAAAACAGCCTTGGCATGGTCATCCTGTCCCCTTGTAGACTGGAAAGGATCATGCCGCCCACCCCACGCAAACCCGCCGCTTCCGCCTCTGGCTCACAATCCCAGTTGTTCTCCACACCAAAGGAGCCAGGCGCACGCACCACAGCAGAAGGCCGCTGGATTACGGCCTACACCGATGGCGGATCACGCGGCAATCCCGGCCCTGCCGGATACGGCGTGCTGGTCCAGGGCGAAGATGGCGCGATGGTGGCGGAGTTGAGCGAGTTCCTCGGCATCCACAGCAACAATGTGGCGGAGTACTCCGCGCTGCTGGGTGCGCTGGAGTACGCGCTGGCCCACGGGCACAGCCATCTGCGCGTCATCTCCGATTCTGAGCTGATGGTGAAGCAGATTCGCGGCCAATACAGCGTCAAAAGCCCTGACCTGCGGCCCCTGTACGAGGAGGCCCGCCGTCGCATTGCACGGCTCCAGGGATTTGAGATTCAGCACGTCCTGCGCGGCAAGAACAAAAAGGCCGACCAGCTTGCCAACGATGCCATGGATCGGGGCATGCGGAGAACGCCAGCAGCCAGTGCTCAAACGCCAGCAGCCAGTTCAGCCAATTCGATCACGTCGCCGTCTGCCCCGGCTTCCCGGCCAACCTCTGCTGCGGCAAAGCCAGCGCAAGGCCCCATTCGCGGAATCGTCCGCCACGGAGCCATTCAGCTTCCTGAAGATGCCCTGCCCGAGGGCACCGTCGTCATCGTCATGCCCGAAGATGCCCTCCGCGGGCGCGGGTGAAGGCTGGATGGTCGAAACGATTCCGGTTGACATCCGTTACGTTACGCATTACGCTTTTGCATGATTCAGTCGATCCGCCACAAGGGACTGAACCGCCTATACCAAGACGACGATCCGCGTGGCGTGATGTCGGAACACGCAGAAAAGCTGCGCGATATTCTTGCCCGGCTCGACGCTGCAAGCTCTGCGGAGGATATGAATATTCCTGGGTTTCGACTGCACCCACTCAAGGGTGAATTTCGAGGCTTTTGGGCGGTAACGGTTCGCGCGAACTGGCGAGTGATCTTTCACTTTGCCAATGGAGATGCGCTGGATGTGAATTATGTGGACTACCACTGAATCAAGATCGCAAGTGTTCAAGGAGGTTGCACCATGCCGATGAAGAACCCACCCCACCCTGGCGGATTTGTGCTTCGCCAGTGTATTGAACCATTCGGCCTGACTATCACCCGCGCTGCCAATGCACTGGGGGTCACGCGCACCACGTTATCGGAGCTGGTGAATGGAAAGCGCGGGATTTCGCCGGAGATGGCCGTACGTCTGGCACAGGTCTTTGGCGGCAGCGCCGCAAGCTGGCTAACCCAGCAAGCCCATTACGATCTGGCTCAGGTTCCCACCGCAAAGATCAAACTCAAACGCCTGGAATGCGCGTAAAGGAAGGCCTTCGAGTGATAGCGATATGAGACACTTCCTCACGCAAGCCAAGATTATCTAATCATTGTATCGATTGCCCCGTCCGATATTGCATGGGCCACATAGTGACCGAAGATTTTCCGCATTCGTCCGGCCACCCTTCGACCAGGGAACAATATGGTCAACATGAAGGACACAGAGGGGATTTAACGACGGGCTGTCGCCACACAATACACACTTAAACTTGTCCCGGTTGAGAACCTGGAACCGCACGCCAAGGGAGATTGCGCGTTTATCTCTGCTGCTCTCTTTGATGGCTTGCGAAAGCTGTTCGACGACAGGGGGAGCGCCAACGGTAGTAGTGTCAAAAGCTGGGATGGCAAGGTCGGAATTAACGCGCTCGACGAAGGCCCCCAATGCCTTATTCCATGTGCCGAACCGTCCCAAGTATGGTGCATACCCAACCTTCGACGGCGGCTCTCCCATCTCACGGGACCGTGGAGGGCGACCATGGTGGGTCCAGACTGTCAGCATATTATCGAAACATTCTTCGTCTGAGTAGCGGTGACCACGGCGCGTTGACGAAAGCCCGGCAGCCTCGAATGCCGCTCTCACAGACCCCCACCGCTTTTTCAGAGTGTCCCCACCAAAGGGGAGATGTGCGTTTACATCGCGCCACGTCAGGTAGGCCTTTCCAAGGCGGCGGGCCAAACCGACGAGGGCCTCAAGGATCTCCTCGTCAGTAATACTTTTAGTAGCTGCCAGCTTCGCCGCACGAGAACCAAGCCACCGGTCGCTCAATCCAGCAGCCATTAAAGCCTTATCCCACGAACCAAACCGCTGGATCACTGTACCGAAGGACACCCGTGAATAGCGCTGAAATAAGCGGGTTGTCAGGGGACCATCCGGAGCGATGCCGGCAACTCTGCGCAGTTCAGAAAGAATTGCATCGTCGGAGTATTCGGCGAGACGATCCAACTCAAAAACAACAGGGTGGCGCGTTGGCAATTCAGTCATGTTTTCACGACGTCATAAATGAGAAGTTGATACATTAGCAGTGAGACCATCTCCGAGTACACTGAGACCCTTGAACTGGGTATCGGGTGGGATGGGTAAGTCCGTTCATTCCACGTACATCTTCTCGGATGCAAGCTATTGATCCCACCCTTGGCTACGCCGAAGGGGGCACCCGGATACTCTTTAGGCTCTTGTGTGCCGACGTAACTACGCCAGCGCGCCCCGCACGATTTCGCTGACCTGTTTGCCATCGGCGCGTAAATCTTCAGCCTGTAGGCGCGCCTGCACCGTCTTCATTACGCCGCCCATGTCCTTGGCTGTGGGTTTCACGCCACCCACGGAAAGCTCGGCAATAACTGCCTGCACCAGCGTGCGAATCTGTGCCTCGTCGGCCACCTTGGGCATGTAGTGTTCGATGATGGGAATCTCGGCGGCCTCTTTGGCAGCCAGCTCCGGGCGATTGCCCTTGGTGAACTGCTCCATTGACTCGCGCCGCTGCTTGATCTGTGTGGTCAGAATCTGCACGGCCTCGGCATCGGTGAGCGGGGCACGCTTTTCAATCTCTTTATTCTTCAGCGCCGTCTTAATCATGCGCAGCGTGGAGAGCCGCGCCTCCTCGCGCGCCTTCATGGCGGCAATCATATCCTGATGCACCCGTTCGACCAGCGTCATGTTGATTCCTTTCGCGTTCCGACAAGCAATCTTTTTAGTATAGAAGGCGACTCGCACGGCCCTCTACCGTAAAATAGAAACATGTTCCGTAAAACACGCCTCTTCACTCCCGGACCCACGCCTTTACTGCCTGCCGCACAGTTTGCTATGGCCGCTGCGGACATCCACCACCGCACGCCGGAGTTTCGCGCCCTGTATCAGCGCGTGCTCGGCCAGTTGCGTACTTTTACCGGCTCCAAGAACGATGTGATTCTGATGGCCGCCTCTGGAACCGGCGCGATGGAAGCCTCGGTTTCGAATCTGACCTCACCGGGCGACCGCGTGCTGGTGCTGACTGCCGGTAAGTTTGGCGAGCGCTGGACGGCGCTGACCAAGGCCTTTGGCTGCCAGGTGGATGTGGTCAACGTCCCCTACGGCCAGACCTTTTCGCTGGACGCGGTTCGCGCCGCGCTCAAGCCCGACACCCGCGCCGTCTACATGCAGGCGACGGAGACCTCCACCGGCGTGCGCCACGATGTCGCCGCTATTTCCGAGTTGCTGCGCGCCGCCAAAAGCGAGGCGCTGCTGGTGGTCGATGCGATTACCGGCCTGGGCACGACGCACCTGAAGATTGACGAATGGGGCCTGGATGTCGTCGTCGGCGGCTCGCAAAAGGCTGTGATGATTCCGCCGGGACTGGCATATTTGTCGGTCAGCGAGCGGGCATGGCAGCGCATGGAGACGACCAAAAATCCGCGCTACTATTTTGACCTGCGCCGCGAGCGCAAATCTGCCGCCAATGGCGAATCGGCTTACACGCCTGCCGTGGCGCTGATTGCTGCGCTGGGCGCGGCCTTTGACTACATTGCCGGTCAGGCTGGTGGCGATCTGGCCATCGGTCGCGACATGCTGATCGACAATGCTGAGACCTGCGCGGCCATGCTGCGCGCAGCGGTTCCGGCGCTGGGATTGCGGCTGTTTGCTCCCACGGCACCGGCGGCTGCGGTGACGGCGATTCTGCCGCCTGAAGGCGTGGATTCCGGCGTCATCGTCAAGGAGATGAAGACGCGCTTTGCCGCAACGCTGACCAACGGACAGGGCGAGATGAAGGGCCAGCTCTTCCGCGTGGCGCATCTGGGCTACTTCGATCCGCTGGACACGCTGGCCGTGGTTGGCGCGCTGGAACAAATCTCCGCCGACACGCTGAAGGTACCGGGCTTCAAGCTGGGCGCGGCACTGGGCGCAGCGCAGCAGGTCTTGTCAGAGAGAACGAAACAGCTTGCCTAGTAGCTGCTAGCTCCTAGCCTCTAGCTAAAAGAAATTCAAAAGGAAAGTAAACATGAAGATTGTTCTTGCCGAGAAGGTCTCCCCGGCCACCGTGGCCGTGTTTGCCAGCGAACCCGACTGGAAGGTGGTGTCGCATGACAAAATAGCCAACGGCCTGGCCGCAGAACTGGCCGATGCCGATGCGCTGGTGGTTCGCTCTGCCGTGCAGGTGGATGCGGCCCTGCTGGACGCTGCGCCCAAGCTGCGCGTGATTGGACGCGCCGGAGTCGGCGTGGACAACATCGACGCCGAAGCAGCCACGCGGCGCGGCATGGTGGTGATGAACACCCCCGGCGCAAATGCCGTTGCTGTAGCCGAGCTGACGCTCTGCCTGATGGTCTCGTTGGCGCGCATGGTTTCCCGCGCTAACTCCACCATGCACGCGGGCAAGTGGGAGAAGAAATCGCTGCAAGGCGTGGAGCTGCGTGGCAAGACGCTGGGCATCATCGGCCTGGGTCGCGTGGGGCTTGAAGTTGCGCGTCGCGCCCGTGCTTTTGGCATGGAGCTGATCGGGCACGATCCCTTTGTAAATGCTTCCATCGCGCGCGAGAATGGAGTGCGTCTCGGTACCGTGGAAGAGGTCTTCGCCGCAGCCGATTACCTGACGCTGCATGTGGGTCTAACTCCGCAGACCGAAGGCATGATTAACGCAAAGAGTTTGGCGACCATGAAGAAAGGCGTGCGCATTGTGAACTGCGCGCGCGGCGAATTGATTGATGAAGGCGCGCTGGCCGAAGCTCTGCGCTCCGGCCATGTGGGCGGCGCGGCGCTGGATGTCTTCCAGAAGGAGCCGCTGAAAGATTCGGCCTTCTTTGGCATGGACAACGTGATTCTCACGCCGCACATTGCCGGTTCGACGGGTGAGGCGCAGGAGGCCGTCGGCGTGCAGATTGCCGAGCAGGTTAAGGCATATCTGAAGCTGGGCGTGGTACAGAATGCCGTCAACGTGGCCTCGCTCTCGCGGGAGGAGTACACCGAGATTGCTCCCTACATCGGCATGGCCGAGAGCTTGGGCAGCCTGCTGGTGCAGATTTCTGCGGGTTCCGCGAAAGCGCAGCCTGTCGAAAGCATTGAGATTGTCTACAACGGACGGCTAGCCTCCATGCGTACAGAGTTGCTGCGCAGCGCGGCCCTCTGCGGCGTGCTTTCTCCCTCCGAGCAGGTGAACCGCATCAACGCAGCGTCGATTGCCGCCGAGCGTGGCATTCGCGTCCACGAGGAAAAGAAAGAGGCCATCACCGGCGGCGCTGCCAATGTGCTGAAGCTGACGCTGCACAGCGCCAGCGGCGATCTAACGGCCAGCGCCACAGTGCTGCACGGCAGCCAATCGCGGCTGCTTTCGATGGACGACATCGATATTGAAGCGCCGCTGCATGGCACGCTGCTCTTTCTGCGCAACAAGGATATTCCCGGCGTGATTGGCCGCATCGGCACCATCCTGGGCGAGCACAAAATCAACATTGCCAACTTCACGCTGGGCCGTCCCGATGCCAGCCGCGCCAAGGCCAAGGGCGAGGCGATGGCCGTCATCCAGATTGATGCCGATGACAACTACGCTGGCATCGCTCAGGCGATCACGGCGCTCAAGTCCGTGGATGCTGTGCTGCGCGTGGGCCTGGTCAAACTGAAATAGCACGGGAAGAATCCGCGCTGCGAGGCTGGCAACGAGCGGCCACGCAGCGCAGAATGATTTCGCAGACAAGATTGTGATTGAGGTTGTTCCATGCCGTTGTACGAATATGAATGCACGCAATGCCATCGCCGCCTGGAGAAGATTCAGCGTTTCAGCGATGCCCAGGAAACCATCTGCCCGCATTGCGGCGGCGCGCTGGAGCGTGTGATTACTGCGCCTGCCATTCAGTTCAAAGGCGCGGGCTGGTATGTGAATGATTACGCCAAGTCCGGCGCAAAATCCCCAGCGACGAATAGCGGCAGTGAGGCGAAATCTTCGGACGCAGGAAAGTCGGATTCCAGCAAGGATTCTGGTAAGTCGGAATCGAGCAAAGATTCTGGCGGAAGCGCAGCGGCCTCTTCATCCAGTTCTTCGTCGGATTCCTCTTCCAATGCCAGCACGTCCTCAGCTTCGGCTCCGTCTACTTCGCCCAGCACTGGCTCTTCCAGCAGCACCAGCTAGCGGGCATTGGCTACAATCGCTCTGTGTTCGCGCATTCAGTCTCCATTCCGAAAGAAGATTGTGCAGCGGAGTGGCAAGCGCTCTGGCAGCAACTGCCCACCAGCGCTGCCGTCTTCGCGCTGCATGGGCCGGAGTTGTCTGGCACGGACATAACGGACGAACCCTACATCACCAAGACGGCCAACCTGCGCCGTCGTTTGCAGCGACTGCTCTCACCGGATGCAACAGCTTCCAAGCGTTTAAATCTAGCGGGTCGCGTGAGTCGCATTGCCTATACTCTGACCGGTTCCGATCTGGAGACCGCACTGCTGCTCTATACGGCCACGAGGCAGGTCTTCGGCGACCGCGCGCGCAAACGGCTCCATCTGCGCCCGCCCGCCGTGCTGCGCATGGCTTGGGAAAATGCCCATCCCCGCGTCTATGCGACCCATCGCGTCGCGCAGCGATCGCTCGAACACACCTTCGGCCCGTTCGCTTCGCGTGTGGCCGCCGAGCGCTTTCTTGACGACTCGCTCAATTTATTTTTGCTGCGCCGCTGCACCGACGATCTGCATCCCGATCCAGCCTTTCCCGGCTGCATTTACTCCGAGATGAAGATGTGCCTGGCTCCCTGCTTTCTTGGCTGCACCGAGCAGCGCTATGCCGCCGAGGCCGAAGCCGTGCGCGATTACTTCGCCACGCGCGGCGCGTCCTTGCTGGCCGCGCTGGAGCAGGATCGCAACGATGCTTCCGCCGCGCTGGACTTCGAAAAGGCAGCACAACTGCACGCTCGCATCCAGAAGGTGAAGGCCATCGCGCAGCAAGCCGCGCCACTGGTACATCCGCTGGCGGATCTGGATGCCGTGATTCTGCAAATGGCAGCATCGTCTGGAGAAAATGCTGCGCACGTTGCGGTCTTTCTGGTTCGCGCTGGAATGCTCTACGGGCCAGCGCTGTATTCCGTGCAGGGCATGGTGCATCCCAATGAACAATCTGGGTCGAGTTCGCTCTTCGCGCATCCAGTCACGCTCGCGCCCACGCCATTGCAGACCAGCGAAGCCGCAGCGCCTAAAGCCACGCGCTATCTGCTGGAAGATCGTCTGCGCGACCTGCTGGAGAGCTTGCAGGTGCAGGCTGCATCTGCCCGGCCTGCCAGCGACCTGCGCATGGATCATCTGGCGTTGCTTGCCCGCTGGTACTACCGGCCCACGGCCAAACGCACGGGAGAGATTTTCTTTCGCGAGGCTGGGGAAGAATTTCCGCTGCCAAAAATTCTGCGCGGCATCTCGCGCGTAGCTCGCGGAGCCAGGAATCCAGAGGATGCGGAAGCTGTCACAATTCCGATACTCCCCTGACTCCGCGTGCGATACTGTTGCGGATGAATCAGGACATCCACGCAGAACCGCAGCAGCCCTCTGAAGCCTATCTACTCCAGCGCCTCCAGCGTCCTTTGGTCGCGCTCGTAGCTATGCTGGCCTGGGGATTGCTCCTGCTCTTTCTGATTACAAGCCTGCGTCGCCTTGCCTATCCTTTTCCGCTGGAGCAGCTTGAAGGCACAATGGCCCTGGCCGTGGCCCGCGTCGCGCAGGGCCTGCCGCTCTATGTACGACCCAATTTTCAGTTCATCCCGTACATGTATTCTCCGGCGTATTTCTACGTGGCCGGATGCGCTGCGAAATTGCTTGGCTCCGGATTTCCCGCCCCTGGATTTCTGGCCCTACGGCTGGTTTCCCTGCTCAGCACGCTCGGCTGCTTCGCCGTCCTCTATACGCTGGTCGTGACGGAGACAAAGAATCGCCTGGCTGCGCTGGCTGGAATGGGCCTCTACGCTACCGCCTATCCGGTCACGCAGAATTGGTTTGATCTGGGCCGCGTAGATTCGCTGTATGTGCTGCTGGTCTTGCTGGCACTGCTGGCCACGCGATGGCTGCATCCTGTACTGGCTGCACTGGCCTGGACGCTGGCCGTTCTGGCCAAGCAGACCATCGCGCCGGTCGCGCTGATTGTGCTGTGTCTGGACTGGAAACGTCCCCGCCGCGTGCTGGCAGGCGTGGGAACCTTTCTGCTGACCTCCCTCGGCAGTGCGGCCTGGATGAACCATGCCACGCAGGGCTGGTTTCGCTATTACGTTGTTACGGTGCCCCAGGCCAACTCCGACCTGCACCTGCACGCGGCGGCTTTTTTTCCTTCGCTAGCCTTGCTGGCTCCCTTTGGCGTAGCGCTGGCGGTGATTGCTGCGGCCTTGTTGCTGACCAACGTTGACTGGCATAGCGAGCGAGCGAGCTTCTATCTGTTTGCCAGCGGATCGTTGCTGGCGCTCTGCTGGTTTCTAGCTGCCCATGCCGGAGCAACAGCGAACACGGCGATGCCCCTCTATGCCCTGTTGGCTGTGGCCTTCGGCGTAGCGTTTGCGCGTCTTTTTGCCTGGCTGCGTGGATTGTCTACTTTGAGCGCGCGCGCCGGAGAGGCGCTGCTGCTGCTGGCCGTTTGTGCCCAACTGGCCAGCCAGCTTTACTCGCCCAAGCTCTCCATACCTTCACCGGATGTGCGCGTGTCAGAGCAGCAGTTTGTGGACTGGCTGCGTCTGTTCCCTGGCGATATATGGGTTCCGACCCATCCGTATGAGGCCGTTCTGGCAGGCAAATCCGCGCATTCCGACGAGGCCGCCATCCATGATGCGCTGCGTCCCGGCCAGGCCGCCATCAATCGTCCGCTGCTGCGAGAGATCCGGCAGGCCATCGACACAGAATCCCTGGATGCCATCGTGCTTGACCGCGCGCCGCAGGAGGAGACCGATGCAGCACCCTGGCTACCTACCGATTGGCAGACCCACTATCCTGTCGTGGGGCTGGTTCCCGGTAGCGATGCAGCCCATGCTTTTTTCCCCTTGCCGCGCTACGTTTTGCTTCCCTGCCGCGCTCTGAGTCTGGCAGCGGTGCAGGGCGTCCGCCTTCTCTCCTCAGTTGCAAATCCTCCCTGCCCAGAATCGCTGCCGCGCTGATAGACTAGAGGCATTCGCTGAAAGGTTGGTTGTGGTCGAGCTAGCACCCTCAATTCTTTCCGCTGACTTCGCGCACCTGGCCGATGCGGTGCAGACGGCGGAGCGTGGCGGCGGCACCCTCATCCATGTAGATGTGATGGATGGTCATTTCGTGCCCAACATCACGGTTGGCCCGCCTGTGGTGCGCTCGCTGCGCAAAGCAACGCGGCTGCCGCTGGATTGCCATCTGATGATCGAGAATCCCGACGCACTGATCCCCGATTTTGCCGAAGCGGGCGCGAACTGGATCAGCGTCCATTACGAGGCATGTCGTCATCTGCATCGCACGTTGCACCTGATTGCAGAGCATGGCATGAAGCCAGCCGTAGTCATCAATCCGGCCACGCGCGTCAATCTGCTGCTGGATATTCTGCCGATGGTGCATCATGTTCTGGTCATGAGCGTGAATCCTGGATTTGGCGGCCAGCAGTTTCTTCCATTTACGCTCGACAAGATTCGTCATCTGCGCGAGTTGCGCGAAGAACACAAACTGAACTTTCGCATTGAGGTCGACGGGGGCGTAGCGCACGACACCATCGCCCGTGTCGTACAGGCAGGAGCCGATCTGCTGGTAGCCGGCAATGCCGTCTTTGGCGATGGCCACATAGAGCAGAATTGCCAAAGCCTGCTGCACGCGGCGCGCGTTGCCGCTGGAGAATTGCAGCCTGTCTAACGACATGGCGCAGGAAAAATCAATTGGGCAGGGAGCACGCGCAGACCGCTCCAGCCCAGAGTAGTAACCATGCAAGGTCTGCGGATTTGAGGGTAGTATGCACCGGAGTTTTTATCGTTTCTTCGCGCTCGGCACCCTGGCCTTTGTCGGGCTGACTGCAGGTGCCAACATGGCTCAGGCGGGCATCTTTCACCGCAAGAATAAGCCGCTCAAGACCTCTGATGACGCGCTGGCCAGCGTGCAATCCCAACAGCCGGACAAGGCACTCTTTGACCGCGCCATGCTGGCGTTGAAGAAAGGAAAGTACGACATCGCGCGGCTGGATTTGCAGACGCTGTTGAACACCTATCCCGACTCCGAATACCAGATGCGCGCCAAGCTGGCCATTGGAGACACCTGGTTCAAAGAAGGTGGCGCTGCGGCCATGGAGCAAGCTGAGTCCGAGTACAAGGACTTCATCACCTTCTTCCCCAACCAGCCGGAGGCTGCCGAAGCGCAGATGAAGGTGGCCGACATTTATTACAAGCAGATGGAGAAGCCGGATCGCGACCCGACCCAAACTGTCCGCGCCCAGGAAGAGTACCGGCAGATGATTCTGCAATTTCCTGATTCCACGCTGATTCCGCAAGCCAAGCAGCACCTGCGCGAAGTTCAGGAAGTTCTTGCCAACCATGAATTTGACATTGGCAGCTACTACCTTACGCGCGACGATTATGCGGCGGCCACGGCCCGCCTGCAATCGCTGATCGATTCTTACCCGCTCTATAGCCATGCAGATGAGGTGCTCCTCGGCATTGGGGATGCCTACGCTGCGGAGGCCCGTGCCGTGCAACAACTGCGGCTGGATGCAGCCGCCAAGGAGCGTCTCAACGCGCTGTACGTCAGCCGCGCCGCACAAGCCTATGATCGTGTGATTCTCGATTACCCGATGATGGCGCACGCCGACGATGCCCGCGATCATCTGGAAGCGCTCAATCAACCCGTGCCAGAACCCACCCAGCAGGCGATTGCAGCCAGTGAAGCACAGGAGCAAAGCCGCTCCGTCGTCAACTTGAAGGACAAAGTAGTCCTCCTCATCACCGCCCGTCCCTCCACCCAGCAGGCCTCGCATTTGGGACAACCCCTGTTGGCCGATCCTCCGCCCGTTCTGGCTCCCGAAGTACTCAAACAGATGATGGCGGATATCACCTGGGCGCAACATCCCGATGGAAAACCGGCCCCAACGATCACAGCGTCAAATGCCCAGACCGCAAACGACGCAGGAACCGCAACTGCGGATAGCAATGCCGCAGCCCAGGGCGCGGCGGGTTCCGGCAGCAACAGCCTGCAACTGCAGGATGTCACGGGAGGCTCCGGCGGCAGCAATGCCGACACCGACACCACCAGCGCGCAGACTGTCTCGGCTCCATCGTCAGAAGGCACTTCGGCACCGCAGCCCAGCAGCCCGGCGGGCAACAGCATTCAGGGTGCAGTGGGAATCGACACAGCCTCACCTGCATCGCCGAATGCCTGGCCCAGTTCCGTCCCCCAGCCTAATGGCGGTCTGCCCACGGTTGCTCCCAAAGACAGCACGCCTTTACCCACGGCACAAGCTCCCACGGAGGCTCCCGACCAGATCAACGACGTGCCTCGCGGCGGCCATGCGGTCAACACTGCGAATGACAACACTGCAGTCTCCGGCAAAAAGAAGAAAAATCCCAAGCCGAAGTTCAAAGCTGGCGACGAATCTTCAAGCAAGCACAAAAAGAAAAAGGGCCTGGACAAGCTGAATCCCTTTTAGCCGCGAAATACCAAGGGAAACGAAAAAGGGGCGCCCTCCGGCGGTCCTTTTTCCTGCCCGCGCTATGCTATCGTGAAACTTGGCCTGTTTTGATTCCCGCCAACCCCTCATATATATATGTCCAAAGAACTCCCCAAAGCCTACGACCCCACCGCCGTTGAAGACCGCTGGGCCGAATACTGGGTGGAAAAGAACATCTTTGCCGCGCCAGCCCCCGAAACCATTGACCCTGCTCGCGTCTTTACCATCCTGCTGCCGCCGCCCAACGTGACGGGCCGCCTGCATATGGGCCACATGCTCAACCAGACGGAGATGGATATTCTCATCCGTTGGCGACGCATGTGCGGCGACACCGCGCTCTGGGTACCCGGCACGGATCACGCGGGCATCGCCACGCAGATGATGGTGGAGCGCCAGCTAGCCAGCGAAGGCTCCAGCCGCCAGCAGCTTGGTCGCGAGGCCTTTGTCGAGCGCGTCTGGCAATGGAAAAAAGAATACGGCGGCGCCATCCTGGGCCAGATGAAGCGTCTGGGTGCCAGTGTCGATTGGTCGCGCGAATACTTCACAATGGACGACACTCTCTCCCGCGCCGTGCGTGAGGCCTTTGTCCGCCTGCATGAGGATGGCCTGATCTATCGCGGCGCCTACATCGTCAACTGGTGCCCGCGCTGCCAGACCGCGCTGTCGGATCTCGAAGTCGTCCATGAGGAGCAGGCTGGCAAGCTCTACGAGATTCGCTATCCCGTCGTTGGCGAGAAGAACGCCGCCATCACCATCGCCACCACGCGCCCGGAGACGCTGCTCGGCGATGTGGCCGTGGCCGTGAACCCAACCGACGCGCGCTACACACACCTGCACGGCAAACTGTTGCGCCTGCCGCTCACCGACCGCGAGATTCCCATCGTCACCGACGACTGGGCCAATCCTGAATTCGGCACCGGAGCCGTCAAGGTGACACCCGCGCACGATCCCAACGACTTTGCCATCGGCCAGCGCCACAAGCTGCCCTCGATCAGCATTCTCGACGATACCGCGCACATCACCGTTGCGGGAGCCTACCTCGGCCTCGACCGCTATGAGGCGCGCAAGCGCGTTCTGGCCGATCTGGAGGCGCAGGGCCTGCTTGGCAATATCAAGGATCACAACAATTCCATCGGCAAATGCGACCGCTGCAAGACGGTCGTCGAGCCACGCCTGTCCACACAATGGTTCCTGAAGATTCAACCCCTCGCCGACAAGGCTATCGCCGCCGTCGAACAAGGGCACATCCAGTTCACGCCAGAGCAGTACAAGAAAACCTACTTTGAGTGGATGAATAATATCCACGACTGGTGCCTCTCGCGGCAACTCTGGTGGGGCCATCGCATTCCGGCCTGGCACTGCGCCGCCTGCCAGCAGATTACCGTGGCCCGCGAAACGCCGTCGGCCTGCACGCACTGCGGCAGCGACCGCCTGACGCAGGAGACAGATGTACTCGATACCTGGTTCTCCTCTGGCCTACTGCCATTTACTGTCTTCGGCTGGCCCGACACGACCGCCGATCTGGCAAAGTTTTATCCTACGCAGTTGCTGCTCACCGGCTTCGACATTTTATTTTTCTGGGTCGCCCGCATGATTATGCTCGGCTGTCACTTCATGCTCGACGTTCCCATGCCGGACGGATCGAAGCGCGAACTCAAAGACGCCGTGCCCTTCCGAAATGTCTACATTCACGCGCTGGTGCGCGATGCCGAACGGCAGAAGATGTCGAAGACCAAGGGCAACGTCCTTGACCCCATCGACATCATCCAGCGCTACGGCACGGATGCGGTGCGTTTCACGCTGGCTGCGATGGCCTCGCCGGGAACGGACATCGCCTTCAGCGAGGCCCGCACCGAGGGCTATCGCGCCTTCGCCAACAAAATCTGGAATGCCGCCCGCTTCATCTTCATGCAGATCGACCGCGCCAAAGAAGCAGGCATTGTTATTGATCCCCATTCACTGCCTGCACAGATTTCCGTTTCGGAGAATTCTCCACTCGAAGCGCGCTGGATTGTTTCACGGCTGAATCAATGTGCCGCCGACGTAAATCAAGCACTGGCGAATTATCGCTTCGACGATGCCGCAAACTTCATTTATCAATTCTTCTGGGGCGAGTTCTGCGACTGGTATTTAGAAATCGTAAAAATCCGGCTGGACTTCAGTGAGTCTGCCGATATCCCAGAAAAGACCGCATCACTCACCACACTCCTCAGCGTGTTTGAAGCAGCCCTGCGCCTGCTCTCACCCTTCATGCCGTTTCTCACCGAAGAAATCTGGCACGCGTTTTACGACGAAGAGCTGTCAGCTAAATCTATCGCGTTGGCAAACTATCCTGTATTCGACATGGCTTTGATTGACCAGCTTTCCGAGAAACAAATGCAATTGCTGCAATGGATCATCATATCCATCCGCACCCGCCGGAAAGAGCTTGAGATCGAAGAAAAACTTCTTGTTCCGATCATGGTCTGTGAATTCCCTAATATGGGAATACCGACAAATAATTTAATTGAGGACAATCTTGCCATCCTCCAACGGCTTGCAAAAGTCTCAAAGATCACCGTTGTCCCCCTCGCGGATAGCCTGCAAGACGGTAAATACGGACATCATATTTTGTCTCCCGCTGGCTCGACGCAAATCTACATTGACTACGAAAAAGCCATCGACATTCCCGCTGAGCGCGAGCGCTTGACCAAAGACCTGGCCAAATACGAAAAAGAAATGGCAGGCAAGCAGTCGCAGCTACACAATGACGGCTTTCTCGCCAAGGCTCCGGCGAACATCGTCGAAGGTCTACGCACCCGCGCCGCAGAGCTTACCGTGCTCATCGAAAAAACTCGCGCGGCACTCGATACACTAGATACAGCAGCCAGCCGTTTGTAGCGGAAGCCAGCAGCAGAGGAAGCAATTATGGACTGGAAAAGCAAGCGCGCCACCGCAATTCTGGAGCAGGCACTCCTCGAAGATCACGTCACTGCCGATGCGACCACCGCGTTGACGATTGACCCCGACCTGCCCGCTTCGGCCACCATTCTGGCCAAGCAGGAGTGCATTCTGGCCGGGCTGGATCTAGTTCCTCGCGTCTTCCAAATCTTCGCGCAGCTTGACACTGGCAAGCCAGCCCGCCGTTTTGAAGTGATCTCGCATCCGGAAATCTTCGATGGCGTGCGCGTTCACAAAGGACAGGTGATCGCCGTCCTGCGCCACAACGCCCGCGCCATCCTGGCCTGCGAGCGCGTCATTCTGAATCTGATGCAGCGCATGTGCGGCATCGCCACGCTGACACGCCAGTATGTGGATGCCGTCCGTGGCACCAGCGCGACCATTCTCGACACGCGCAAGACCGCGCCCGGCCTGCGCCTGCTGGATAAATATGCCGTAACCTGCGGGGGCGGCACCAACCATCGCATGGATCTGGCCGATGGCGTGCTCATCAAAAACAATCACATCTCACTCGGCGGCGGTCTGGACAAGGTGCTGGCGCGCGCGCTTTCTCTGCGCAAGCCGGGGCAAAAAATTCAGGTGGAAGTGCGCACGCCCGAAGAACTGACGCTGGCACTCGACGGTGGCGCCGACTCTCTGCTGCTCGACAACATGACACCGGCTGAGGTACGCCGCGCCGTGAAAATTGTCCGCGAGCGCGACGCAAAGATGCCACTCGAAGCCTCTGGAGGCATGACGCTGGAGGCCGTGCGCGCCTACGCCAAGACCGGAGTGAATTTTCTTTCCGTCGGTGCGCTCACGCATTCCGTGCCTGCCGTTGACCTGAACATGCGCATTACGTCGGATATCTACTAAGCACGCAGATTCATGGAAACTCAGGACGCATACACACGCGCATTGGATGCCACGCCCTTTGCGGGCAAGCTGCGCCACCTTCCGACCATTGACTCGACGAACCTGCTCGCCCTGCGCGAAGCTGCCGAAGGCGCTCCGCACGGCACCGTCTATTTGGCCGAGGAGCAGACAGCCGGTCGTGGGCGCGGCGCGCATTCCTGGCACTCCGAACCCGGCGCTGGACTCTATTGCAGCCTGCTGCTGCGCCCGCCCACAACGCTGGCTCCTTCAGATGCGCTGTGGTTTTCTCTGGCCACAGGTCTGGCCGTGCAGCGGGCTGTACTCGAAACAACAAACCTGACTGCCGACATTCGCTGGCCCAATGATCTGTTGCTGCATGGAAAAAAATTCTGCGGCATCCTGACCGAGATGAATGCCGAGGCCCAGCGCGTGCGCAGCCTCGTCATCGGCATCGGCATCAATGTGAACCACGCGGAGTTTCCGTTAGAGCTACGCGATCTGGCCACATCGCTGCACATCGAATCGGGTCGCGCATGGCCGCGCGAGGAAATCTTTGCCGCGCTCATGCAATCCCTGCACGCGGAGAGTACCGCGCTGCTTGCACCCAACGGCGTGCCTGCGGCCAGCCACAGCATTCTGGAGCGCATCCAGAAATCCTCCACCTGGATTGAGGGCCGACACGTCCATGTGGAGGAGGCCGGTGGGTATACGGGCATCACGGCTGGGCTGGACGCGCGCGGCTTTCTGCGGGTGCGCACCGCCGAGGGATTGCGCACGGTGCTCTCTGGCGGCGTGCGCGAAGCGAAGAAATAAACGACAATCAACAGAGGGTGGAACCTATGCTCCTGGCCATTGACATTGGCAACACCAACACCGTGCTCGGCCTCTTCAACGAATCTGGCGAGCGCGTCGCAGATTGGCGGCTGACCACGCATCGCACGCAAACCGTTGACGAGTACGGCGTGCTGTTTCGCAACCTCTTTTCTCTGCGCGGCATTGAGGTCGCCGCTGTCGATGCCATCATCGTTTCGTCTGTCGTGCCGCCCATCGACTCCACGGTTCGCAAAATGTGCGAAGACTACTTTGGGCACTGCCCACTTTTTGTTGAACCCGGCATCAAGACAGGAATTTCCATTCGTACCGACAATCCTGCGGAGGTAGGCGCGGATCGCATTGTGAACTCCGTGGCCGCGTTTCACAAATACGGTGGCCCGTGCATCGTGGTCGATCTGGGTACGGCAACCTCCTTCGACGTGATCTCCAAACAAGGAGAATTTCTTGGCGGAGCCATCGCGCCGGGCCTTGGCATTGCCGCCGATGCGCTCTTCTCCAGAGCTGCACGACTGATGCGCGTGGATATTCGCCGCCCGGAAAAAGTAATCGGCTCCAACACCATTGAGACCTTGCAGATTGGCCTGTATTACGGCTATCTCGGCCTGATTGACGGCATTCTGGAGCGCATGCTCAAGGAACTGGGCGCGGAGACGCGCGTTGTTGCGACCGGAGGACTCGCCAAACTTCTCGCGCAGGATTCTCGCTTTATCTCGACGGTGGATGATTGGCTGACGCTCGAAGGCCTGCACCTGATCTACGAGCGCAACCTGCCCAGCCAGAAACGCGCGCGCAAAGAACCAACCGCGAAAGAAGTATAGGCCTGCCGTCTTGCAGAATTATTTCAATTACTTTACGGAAATTGAAGAGCACTTTCAGCGCCGTCGCGGCTCCATCCTTATGCTTTCGCCGCTCGACTGGGCGCTGATCGCCACCTGGCAGGAGGCGGGCTTTCCGCTGGAAGCCGTACTGCGCGGCATTGACGGTACCTTTGATAAATATGATGCGCGCAAAGGCAAAGCGCGCACGCGCCGCATCAACGGACTCGCCTACTGCGTGCAGCAGGTGCTGCGCGCCGTTGAAGATATGCACGAAGCTGCAACCGGCGCGCACAAATCCACACATCCGCAAAATGAATCCAGCGGATTTGAAGCCGAACGCATTGCACAGCACTTGCAGGCAACGGCTGCGCAACTCCGCGCCGCAAAGGTGCCAGATGCCGCCCGATCCAACACACAGGAAATTTCTGGCAGGCTGGAGGAACTCGCCGCACAGCTTCTTGCTGCAAGTCCGGAGAGCTTCGATTCTCGCGCCATGGAAGCGCTGGAGCAAAATCTTCTCGTCCTCGAAGACAAGCTCTTCGCGTTGTTGATGGCCGCAGCACCGGAAGAGATGCTTGTCGCGCTGCGCGAACAATCCACGCGCGAACTGGCGCCCTATCGCAGTCGATTGCAGACCGTGCAGATTCGACAGATTGAACAGCAGTTTTTGCGTCGCCAACTTTTTGAAAAGCTCCACATCCCGCGTCTCAGCCTTTTTTACATGGCTCAGCAATGAAGCTCACGATTGAAAAAATCGTCTATGGTGGCCCGGGGCTGGCGCGCATTCCAGAGTCGGAAGGAACACTGGCAGGTAAGCGCATTTTTGTTCCGTTCACGCTTCCGGGCGAGCAGGTGATGGTGGAGATAGATCAAAACGCGCGCGCACAGGACAAGCGCGGGTATACGACGGGCCGTTTGCAACAGATTGAAATAGCTTCGCCTCTGCGAGTACAACCAGACTGCCAACACTTTACCCACTGCGGCGGCTGCCAACTGCAACACGCAAGCTACGCAGGGCAGTTAGATGTAAAACGCGACGTGCTGCGCGAAGCACTCGAACGCGCTGGAGTACAACAGCTTCCAAAAATCTCCCTGCTGCAGAGCGAGCCACTTGCCTATCGCAACCGGATGCGGGTGCATATACAAACACAGCCGCACTTTGCTATCGGCTACCGAGAAAAAGAAGCGCATACGATCGTCCCCATTGAACAGTGCAGTATCGTTGCGCCGCTGCTCCAGCGTTGCCTATATGCACTGCGCGAGATGGGAAAATCTGGAAGCATTCCCGATGGTCTTGAAGAAATCGAATGCTTTACGAATCACGATGCTTCTGCTGTTTTGCTGTGCGCCTTTACGTCACAAAACACACCACTACGTTTAGAATCCTGCGAGAAGTTTTTTGCCAGTGTAGCTGCGGAGATTCCTGAACTTTTTGGCGCTGCCTTGGTGCAACGTGGGATGAACCGTGGCGTTTCTTTTCAAGCACAAACCCTGCTGCGCTGGAAAACGCAAAGCCTGGACTATCAGGTGGGAGCGCACGTCTATCGAGTTAGCATGGGTTCGTTTTTTCAGGTCAATCACTCGTTGTTGCCTGTCTTCATCGCCCAGGTGACGGAGGGATGGAGTGGCAAACAGGCGTGGGATTTGTACGCGGGCGTTGGCCTGTTTTCGCGCGTGCTGGCAGAACAGTTTTCCCAGGTCACCGCCGTGGAAGTATCGTCCGCAGCCATAGACGATCTGCGCCACAACCTTGCAGAGGTACCCGCCACCATTGTGGCCTCCACTACAGAAGATTTTCTGCGCCACACCTTGGAGCAACGCAACGTCTCGCCCGATCTCGCGCTTCTTGATCCGCCACGCGCAGGTCTGGGCATGGAAGGCGTGAATCTGCTGGCGCGATGCCGCCCCAGACGCATCGTCTATGTCTCTTGCGATCCGGCCACGCTATCGCGCGACTTGAAGGCACTGATAGAATCCGGCTACCGTCTGGATCGTCTGCACATGGTAGATATGTTTCCGCAAACGTACCATCAGGAAACCATCGCCGTGCTTATTCGATAATCCAGACAGACTGCCTGCTATGGCGATCTCCGATTCCCCCACGGCGATGCCTGCGGCTGCGCGCCCCTTGCGCGGCTATCGGCCAGCACCTCTGCGTGCCACGCGGCGCCATGCGCTGCGCGACCCTCTCAACTTTTCTACTGCGCCAATCTTGCTGGCTGCTGCTGGGTTTTCTCTTGGCATTCTGGATGCTTGCTGGGTCTGGCATCCGCCACTGCTCTCGCTGCTTGCCGCCGCGCTCGGCGTACTGCTCACGCTGGCTGCCTTGCGCGTTGCCGAGCGCGCGGTCTTTCTTCCACTGCTTCTGGTCTGGATTGCTGTCGGGCAATTCTCTGCAAACATCGCGCCAAACCACACCGCATCGCCACAGTTGTTGCAACATGCCGATGGCTTGCAGCGTCAGGTGACGGGCATCGTCTTCGCGCTGCATCCCGACAAGGTCGAGCTGCGCGATGCCTCCTTCAGCACAAAACAATTTGCAGAAAGCTCCACGCAAGTTGATCTGGCGCTCGACGCTGTCGAAAATTTCGACGCTACCCACGATGTGCAAGCTCCCACCTACGGCGGACTACGCTTGTCGGTCTACGCCAAGTCTGGAGAAACTCTGCCTGCCTTTCGCTGCGGTGAGCTTGTTCGCGTGACCACGCGCCTGCGCGTGCCTGACCGCTATCTCGATCCCGGAGCATGGAACTACCCAGCCTATCTGCAGCAACATGGCGTGGATGTTCTCGGCAACGCGAACGCAGCCGCGATCACGATTCTGCCCGCGCCACGCGTGTTTTCTATGCCCTGCCTGGCAACTGCCGCGCAGATGTGGGCCGGCACGCGCCTGGAGCGCATCGCCACACGCAGCACGGAACTTGCCTGGCTGCCCGTGTTGCTGCGCCTGCAAAAGGATGATAGTGACATGCTGCGTGCCATGCTCTTTGGCGACCGCAGCCACCTGCGCCACGCACTGCGCACGGGATTTGAACGCACCGGGTCATTTCATCTGCTGGTGGTCTCCGGCCTGCATGTCACGATTGTTATCGCGTTGTTTTTCTGGATCGCTCGTAAATTCGGGATGAGCGTGATTGCAGCAACGGCCATCGCGCTCTGCGCCGCACTGCCCTATGCCTTCCTCACCGGCTTTGCTCCGCCGGTGCAGCGCGCTCTCTGGCTCAGCGGTGTCTATCTGGTCTGTCGCATTCTCTACCGGGAACGCTCCGCCATGAACGCCATCGCTATTGCTGCGCTGGGGATTCTAGTACGAACGCCTTCTGCACTCTTCGATGCCAGTTTTCACATGACGCTGCTCGCTGTCTTTGCCATTGCCGGAGTTGCCGCGCCACTGCTTGAAGCAACCATTAGCCCCTACTTGCGCGGCCTGCGCACGGCCAGTCTGCTTGGACTCGATCCTCATTTGCCACCGCGCGTCACGCAGATGCGCGTCTCCCTGCGCCTGTGGAGCGAATCTCTGCGACCGCTGCTGGGCCGTCGCTGGGCCGCGCGTCTCCCTGGATTCCTGTTGCGCTGGACGCTCCGCGCTGCCGAAGCCCTGCTCGTGTCTTTGATTGTGGAACTGGCCATGATGCTGCCGATGGCGCTGTACTTTCATCGCATCACGCTGCTCGCACTGCCTGCCAATCTGTTGGGCCTTCCCTTGTTGGGATTTCTGCTGCCTCTGGCACTGCTCACTTTTTTGCTCGGCTGCATTCAGACAACGCTGGCCCTTCCTTTTGCTTCGCTCACCGCGCTTTTGTTGCATTGTATCGCCAGATTAGTCGGAGCCTTCAACGCACTGCCTTCCGTCGGCACGCGCATTCCTGACCCACCTGTATGGGCCATTGCGTGCTTTCTGGCCGTATGGATATTGGCGCTGTGGATGGTACGCTCCGCGCCCCGCTGGAGGCTGGCAGGCCTTGCGATTCTCTTTGCTGGCTCGGTTTGCATCATTCTTCCGCAGCATCCTGACCTGCATCCCGGCTTGCTGGAAGTTACAGCGATTGACGTAGGCCAGGGCGATGCAATCTTCATCGCCACGCCTGACGGACACACACTGCTGATTGACGCAGGAGGCCCCATCGGCGCTGGCAACAATACGGAAGACACCTTCGATGTGGGCGAGGAGGTCGTCTCACAGTATCTCTGGTCGCGCCACATTCGTTGCCTGGATGATGTCGCGCTCACGCACGCGCATAGCGACCACATGGGCGGAATGCCCGCTGTGCTGGAAAACTTTCGTCCACACGATTTGTGGGTCGGCAACAATCCTCTGGTGCCTGCCTATCGCGCACTGCTGGCGACTGCAAAGGCCAACGGCGTTACGGTACAGAGTTGGCACGCCGGCCAGCAATTTTCCTTTGGAGGAACCAGCGTCCGCGTACTTGCTCCTGCGGCTGGATATGCGCCGGGTAAGCAGCCCTCCAATGACGATTCGCTGGTATTGCGCATGGCATATAGGCAAACAGCGGTGCTGCTGGAAGGTGATGCGGAAGCGCCCAGCGAGCAGTACATGGTCGCCAGCGGGATCTCCGCGACCGCGCTGCTGAAGGTTGGGCATCATGGCAGCAGCACCAGCACTACGCCCGCGTTTCTCGCTGCCGTCGCACCATCCTACGCCGTCATCTCCGCCGGTCGGCACAATCCCTTTGGCCATCCGCGCGTGCCGGTGCTGGATGTACTGGCCGCTGCGCATGTGCGTGTCTACCGAACGGACACCCTGGGCCTGAGCACATTTTTGTTGAATGGAAACACGGTGCAGCCGGAACGAACACTTCGATCTCCAACCCGGTAAGCGCGACTTTTTATGGAGTAGTTACACGGGTCAGACGCAGCGTGATGGTGCCCCAGAAGAGATGCGCGCGCACCTGCACGGGAAGATGTCGCGCGTCATCCGTATACCAAATCCAGATGTTGCCGCGATTTTTTACTACGCCTGCATCTGCCGTAGGCTCCACGCGTACCGTAGCGAAGGTTCCTGCTGGAGTTATGACCTGCTCGTGCGCCTCCACCTTCGCGGTTACGGCAACTACATGGCCTCCATCGGCCAGAGGAAACGCAACGTCATGGCCCACCAGCAGCGGTTGCGAGGCCAGATAGAAAATTCCAGAAAGCACATCCGTCACGCAATTGGGAATCGGCGCAGACAACTTCTTGGATATTCCGCTACCCAGATTCTTTTCGCTCAAAACCTGTTCGTGTTGCGCGTAGTCCATCGTCAGTTTGCCGGTCAGGCGACGGTAGCCCTCATGAATTTGCTTTGTATATTCATGCGAGCATCCCGTTGAACGGTCAAAGGTACCCGTATAGCTGTCGGCAACCGGGAACAGCAAATACACGGCTCCGATGGACGCAGCCGTGGCGATCACATTCTCAGTATCGCCCTGCGCCTGCAAATGAAATGTGGCCGTACCTGCGGGAAAGACGCGCCAATCCACGCTGTAGCTCAAGGTTTGCTGTTGCGGAATCGCGACTTGTGGAGACGGCATGGCTGGGGTCTGCGCCTGCGCCACAGCGCCAAGGCCGACACTGATACCGAGGAAGCAGGCAACCGCTGTCCTGAAAAACTCTATGAGAACCACGTTGCGTTTTGGCAGAAAATTCACCTGTGTTCCGAGTGCACCATCAATGCCGCCACAGCATGCGTGCAATCAGAGCAATAAATAAAAAAATAGCACCCAAAAGGGAATTGTACTCGCGATGCTGCAAATATAGCTTCCAGGAAAATCGGCCCTGCTGTGCTGACTCATCGGCTCGCTCGCGAACATACAGCCGCGGCAGTAGGCGCGGTACCCGCTGGGCATATGTGTCGAACTCTGGGAAGCGCACGCGCAGGTACGCCTCTTCTCCAAGAATTGTGGGCCAGTAGATCATCGCAAACAACGCTGCCAGTGCCACGACAATCCAGGGATTGCGCGAGGCCCCCGCAAAGCCGAAAGCAAGCAGCATGGAGCCTAGATAGAGCGGATTGCGCGTGTAGGCATACGGCCCTGTTGTCGTCAGCTCTGCATTTTTCTTGACGTATCCCGAGGCATACCCGCGCAACGCGATGCCGGGAAGCACCAGCAAAAGACTGGCCAACAAGGAGTGCTCACTTGGACGCGCAATCCAAAAATACGTTCCCGCAAATAGAAATCCCAGGGGAACGCGAATTCGCTTTGCAATCTGCTGCCAGATCGTCAATCCGGTTGAAGCGTTCACGCTGTAGTCTCCTCCTGCAACAATTCCTGAATTGCCTGCACCACATCCTCCACGCGAATCGTCAGCAAGCCTGCTTCTGGATTTTTGTTTCGCGTGTGGTCGCGCTGACTGGCCGGATGCCGCAACACGCGAGAGCGCGTGGCAAACGGGCCGTTACGCGCCGGATCGGTTGGCCCATAGATGCCTACCACAGGCCGCTGCAACGCGGCAGCCAAATGGAGCGGGCCGGTATCGCCGCCAACAAAGATATGCGCGCGTCGCGTGAAAGCAATCAGCTGTCCGACGCTGCAAGTTACAGCTATGGCCTGCCCTTCGCTGGCTGCACAAACCTGCTGCGCCAGATTTTCCTCGCCTGGCCCGGCATTCACCACGGTCGTGTATCCCCTGCGCGCCAGCTCCAGCGCCACCTGTCCATAGCGCTCCGCAGGCCAGCACTTCGCGCCCCAGCCCGCGCCAGGATTCATCAAAACATAGCGCTCAATCTTCCGCTCCGCCAACCATTGCTGGCACCCTTGTTCGGCGGCAGGATCGTAGGGAAGCATGGTCGGCAATAGCGGCAGCGGTTGATGCAGCACGGCTTCCGTCACTTCTTTCGCTTGCTCCACGACATGCTTGCCCTGCGTGACAATCCGCTCGGAAAACATCCATCGCGCAATGGCCTCGCGCGGCTCTGCTTCGCCGAGCCTGCGTGGCGCACCCGCCATACGTCCAATCACAGCCGATCGCACGGCACCCTGCAAATCCAGGCAAATGTCGTAGCGCTCGGCGCGCAGCTCCCGCCATAGCGCGGCAATCTCGCGCAGCGTAGCGGCTGCAAGCGGACGGCGCGCCCAGGCATTGGCCGGAACCCGATGCAGGCGGTTCACAACAGGCATCCACTCCGACATCCGTTCGCCGTGGGCGCAAGCTGCGTCCGCTTGCAGCAACTCGCTCCACTGTGGCTTGATGGCCCATCCCAGATAGCTTTCCGGCAGCGCCGCGCGCAACGCTGTCACGGCGGGCAGCGCGTGCAGAATGTCCCCCATCGCGCCCAGGCGAACCACCAGGATTCTCAAATTTTGTCTTGGCTCTGGCAAACTCTCATCATCGCACGCCCGCGCGTAGATGGAGAAGCCTTTCCATCTGCGCCCGGCATCGCTCCGGCTCCAGCAGCGTTACGGCAAGCTGGGCCATGTGCAGCGGCGCGAAGGCCTCCAGCGTCTCGCACAGTTCGCCTTCAAGTCGCAGGCTGTCTTTTTCTGTGGTGACGAACCCATCCGCATGGCAGGCGCGAGCACGCTCCACCAAGCCATCTACGTCGCGATCAGCGTAGGCATGGTGATCGCGAAATGCAACTTCTGCTGCAATCGAAACCCCGGCCTGACGCAGGCTGGCAAAAAACTGCTCCGCGTTGCCAATTCCGCAAAAAACGACGGCACGCTGCAGCTTCGTCTCCACGGTTGTTACCCGACGCTGCACCCAGACCCGCGTCGCATCTTGCGCTTGCATAGCCTGCATCACCTGCGGGGTCAGATCGCGATCCTCCTCGCGCAGCACGCAGATATCGGCGCGATGTAATGCCGCCAACGGCTCGCGCAGTCTTCCTGCTGGCAACAGCCTGTCAGAAAAATCGCTTCGATCCAGCAAAACAATCTCGACGGAACGCGCCAGTCTGCGATGTTGGAAGCCATCGTCCAGCAGATGCAGCGAGTGTCGTGCCGCTGCATCCGGTGCAGGATTCTGTGCCTCCGCGAGCAAGCCTGCGTCGTATCGTTTGCGCCCTACATACACCGCCGAACCGCTACGCGCCAGCAGCAAGGGTTCGTCGCCATAACGCTGCGCCGGGCCTTCTGGATCGACGGCCTCCACCTGCGTGCTGCGCCGTCCATGCCCGCGGCTCAACACATCAACCGTCCATCCACTCTGCTGCAATAAATCCGCAAGCGCGCCTACAAAAGGAGTCTTGCCGGTGCCACCTACAGAGAGATTTCCGACGCTTACCACCGGCCATGCGAGGCGCTGCGTGTGCAGCAAGCCTGCATCATACAAACGATTTTTCACCCCAACCGCTGCCGCATAGAGTGGCACCAGCGGACGCAGCAGGCCAGAAGGCTTCCTCACTAGCCTCATCGCGCGCCCACCACTTGCGCGGTAAAAGATTTTTTCTCCCGCAGCAGTTTTTCCAAAATGACGAGTGTTCGTTCCGATGCGCCCGCCTGCTGTTCAAAGACGCTGTAGGCGCGCTGACCCATCTCAGCAGCCTGCGGAGAAACCAGCAATTCCTGCAGTGTAGATGCCAATTTCTCTGGCGTTGTCACGGCAATGGCATTCTCCACCATCAACGCTTCCATCACGCCGCGAAAATTCTGCGTATGCGCGCCCATCAGGATTGGCACTCCAAACTGTGCTGGCTCCAGCGGATTGTGCCCGCCCGCCGGAACCAGGCTGCCACCAACAAATGCCACCGTGGCCAGCGCGTACACACTCGCCAACTCGCCAATGGAATCCAGCAGAAAAACACTTCCAGCAGCAAGTTTCTTGGGATTTCCTATCCACTCCGAACGTCGCACCCATGTAAGATTTTGTTTCCGCAGCAACGTGGCCACGGCATCGAATCGCTCTGGATGGCGCGGCGCCAGAATCAACACCAGATCAGGAAGCACGCGGCGCGCCTGCGTGAAGGCATCCAGCAACATCGCCTCCTCGCCCTCCAGCGTGCTGCCTGCGACAAAAACTTTAGCTCTGGCTGGCAACGCCTTGCGAAGTTGGCGCGTGATGTCCATGTCCAGAGCCGTGCGCACGTCATACTTCAGATTTCCTGTCACTTCGATTGCATCGCGTGGAATGCCAATGGAGGCGAACCGCTGCGCGTCCTCTTCGCTCTGTGCCAGCACGCGCGTCAGTTTGCTCCAGAATGGATGCCAGAGTCGGCGCAGCCGATGATACCGCGGCAGGGAGCGGTCAGAGATTCTGCCATTGATGACGACAATCTCCGCTCCCTCGCGATGCGCTTCGTAAAGTAAGCGCGGCCACAGCTCTGTCTCTGCCAGCACCAGCAACACGGGTCGCAGCTCGCGCAGATAGCGCCGAACAATCCAGGCAAAATCCAAAGGGAAATAAAAAACACACGCCGCACCAAAGCGCGCGCGCGCCAGGCGCTGTCCTGTCCGTGTCGTCGTGGAAACCACAACGCGCAACTCTGGATGCGCCTGCTGTAAGGCCTGCACCACGCTGCTGACGGCAATCAACTCTCCAACCGATACAGCATGAACCCAGATCGTCTCGCGCCAGCCCAGAGCATCGGTCACGCGACGCGGCACGCGCCCCAGGCGCTCTGTGAGGCCTGCGCGATATTTTCCGTACAGCAGCATGTGCAGCAGCCAGTACGGCGCTGCCAGCAGCAATACGAGGAACAGACCTAGACTGTAGAGCAACATAGGAAAATCCTACTCCTGCGCAACACTGGCGACCGCCAGCTTTACGCTTCCTCTCCGCAAAGATGATAATTCGATATGGCCTCACATCCCAACATTCGTGTTTTCGGAGCTGGTCTTGCCGGCCCGGAGGCAGCCCTGCAAGCCGCACGACGTGGCTGTCGCGTCGATCTGTATGAGATGCGCCCAATACGCTCCACCGAGGCGCACCAGACCGCAGATTTTGCCGAGCTGGTCTGCTCCAACTCTCTGAAATCGGAAAGCGAAAATACCGCGCCCTGGCTGCTGAAGCAGGAGATGCGCCGCGCTCACTCTGCCTTGTTGACCGCTGCGGATCAGAGCGCCGTACCCGCCGGACACGCGCTGGCCGTGGATCGCGCGGAGTTTTCGCGCCTCGTCGCCGCAGCCATCGCGGCAGAACCCAACATCACCGTCCATCGCGAAGAGGTGACAACCCTCGATCCCAACGACGGCATAACAATTCTGGCCACCGGCCCACTTACTTCGCCCGCGCTGTCTGCCTCCATCGCCGCGCTCACTGGCAGCGAGCATCTGGCCTTCTACGATTCCATCAGCCCCATTGTTGAAGCCGACTCCATTGACCGCGAGCGCGTCTACATGGCCGCGCGCTGGGATAAGGGCACGGCGGATTACATCAACTGCCCGATGACACGCGATGAATACGACCGCTTCTACGATGCCCTGCTCACCGCCGAACCCGCAACGCAAAAAGAATGGGAGAAGCTGAATTACTTTGAAAGCTGCCTGCCCATTGAGGAGCTTGCCCGTCGCGGACGCGACACGCCACGCTTTGGCCCCATGAAGCCCGTCGGTCTGCGCGATCCGCGCACCGGAAAAACGCCGCACGCTGTCGTGCAACTGCGCAGCGAAAATCTACGCGCCGATGCCTACAACCTGGTGGGATTTCAAAATCACATGAAGTACAGCGAGCAGGCTCGTGTGCTGCGCCTGATCCCCGGCCTGGAGAATGCAAAATTTCTGCGCTATGGGCAGATCCACCGCAATACCTACATCAACGCACCGACGCTGTTGAATGAGACGCTGCAACTGCGCGAGCATCCCACGATTTTTTTTGCCGGACAACTCTCTGGTGTCGAGGGCTATACCGAATCCATCGCCAGCGGCATGATGGCAGGCATCTTTGCCGCCGCGCTGGCCCACGGAAAAGCGCCGGAGCCTTTGCCGCGTGGCAGTGGCCTGGGATCGCTGGTGCAGTACATCACGCACGCCGACCCCAAACATTTTCAACCGGCCAACATTACCTTTGACTTGCTGGAGCCACTCGACGAGGAAACGCGCCGCAGCATTCGCGACAAGAAAGAACGGCATCGCCTGCAATGCGAACGCGCGCTGGCACACTTCGATGCCTGGTGGGCACGGCAATCGCAATAATTGCCTCTCTACCGCTTTGACCGCTTCTTGCGCGCGCGAATCTTGAAGCGAATCGGCGTGCCGTCAAAACCGAAGGCCGCGCGAACCTGATTCTCCAAAAAGCGCTCGTAAGAAAAGTGCATCTTCACGTCGCGATCCGTGAACAGCACAAACATCGGCGGCGAGACGGCAGCCTGCGTCATATACAGAATCCTCATCCGGCGCGACATCGGCACGGAGGCCCGCTCGAAATCCACGCGGTCAATAAAGCGATTCATCTGGCCGGTGGTCACGCGCTTTCTGCGCTCCGTGGCAACATGGCGCACAGACTGAAAGAGGCGCTCGATATTCATGCCCTGAGAGGCCGAGATGAAAACCATTGGCGCGTAGCCTAAAAACTTCAACGAGTGCCGCGCCTGCTCCTCAAACGCGCTGCGGTCGGCTGCAGGTTTTCCGTCAGTGCGAGCCGTCGTCACCAAATCCCACTTGTTCACCACCACCACCACAGATCGGCCACTCTCGTGCGCATAGCCGCCAATCGTCGCATCCAGCGCGGCTACGCCCTCGGTCGCATCAATCATCAGCAGCGAGACATCAGCAGCTTCCAGATGCTTGCGCGCCATCACGACAGAAAGTTTTTCTGCCATCAACGTGGTCTTGCCCTTGCGGCGAATGCCCGCCGTGTCGATAAAACGAAAGTCCGTTCCCTTGTGCTCCACTACTTCATCCACCGCGTCACGCGTGGTTCCGGCAATGGGCGAAACAATAGCGCGTGAGGTTCCTGTCAATACATTCAGCAGCGTGCTCTTGCCGACGTTCGGGCGACCAATGATGGCGACCTTGACCTCGCGTGGCGGCAGCGGCTGCGGTACTGGCTCCTCACCATCCCCAGCAGAAAGATTCGCAGGGAGCAGATCGTCAGCCAGGCGCAATGTCTCTGGCGTTGCGGCGGCAATCTCCGCAGCAATCTCCGCGTCGGGGAGCATCGGCAGCACAGCGAAGACAGCTTCAATCAACTCCGCAATGCCCAGACCGTGCTCGGCAGAGACCGGCAGCATCTCCTTGAATCCCAGACGACGATAATTTTCCGCCTGCGCCAGCAGCGCGTCGGCATCCATCTTGTTCACCACAAGAAAGAGCGGCTTGCCACTACGCAGCAGAAGCCGTGCCAAGTCCATATCCGGCGCGGCCAGTTCCGTGCGCCCATCCACCACCATGATGATGGCATCCGCCTCGCCAAGCGCCACCTGCGCCTGACGAAAAATCTCCGCGGGGATCAAGGCTGTATCCGTCGGAACAATGCCGCCCGTATCGACCAGGCGCGCGCTGCGGCCCAGCCACTCCACCTTGCCGTAGATGCGGTCGCGCGTAATGCCTGGCTCATCGCCAACAATGGAGCGCCGGGAGCGCGTCAGGCGATTGAACAGCGTCGATTTACCCACGTTGGGCCGACCCACAATGGCAATCAATGGCAGCGTGGGTGCCAAATCCTTATGTGGTGAACTGGGTCGCGGCGTTTCTGGCTTTTCTAGCCCTTCTGGTTGGATACGTCCGGTCTTTTTTGCTGATGTTTTTTTTGCCGGATTCCTGCTTGCCACTGTCATCATGCCTTCACCTTTGCCTTGCGCCGATGCTGCGTTTTTGCTTGTCTTCTCTATTATAGGAAGCAGACCTCTTCGACGTATTTGCGAAGTTGCAGATGGAGCCATTTTGACGAGCGACCGCGCATTGTGACCCACGACACCTCCATCTCGAACTCCATACCTGGAACATTGCCTTCGCTGCAAAACTTTTTTGCTCCGGGCGGAATGCTCTCCACCTCTGGCCTGCCGTATGAGTACCGCCCCGGCCAGTTGGAGATGGCCCGCGCCGTTGAGCGCGCGCTCACGGAGAAGCGCCACCTGATTGTCGAGGCCGGAACCGGCACGGGCAAGACACTCGCCTATCTGCTGCCCGCGCTGCGACTGGGCCAGCGCGTCATCATCTCCACCGGCACGCGCAACTTGCAGGAACAGATTTTCTTCAAGGACATTCCCTTTCTCGAATCGCTGCTTGGCCCGCTAAACGTGACCTACATGAAGGGCCGCTCGAATTACCTGTGCCGCCATAAGCTCTATGCGCTGCGCGATCAGCCCATCCTTTCTGGCATGGAGATGATCGACCAATACCAGGCCATTCGCGACTGGGAGCAGCGCACGGAGACGGGTGACCGCGCCGAATTGACCACGCTGCCGGAGAACAGTCCGCTGTGGACGCGCCTGGACGCGCGTACCGAAGCCTGCCTTGGGTCTACCTGCCCGAATTTTGAACCATGCTTCATTACACAGATGCGTCGTCGCGCACTGGAGAGCGACATCGTCATCGTCAATCACCATCTTTTTTTTGCGGATATGGCCCTGCGCCATCAAGCCTCCGGAGCGCCCGATGCAGGCGTGCTGCCCGAGGCCGCCGCTGTCATCTTCGACGAGGCGCATGAACTGGAAGACATCGCCTCCAGTTATTTTGGGGTAAGCATTAGCAATCTGCGTTTTGAAGAACTGGCTCGCGATGTGGAGAGCCTGCTGCGCGCCAAGCAGGCTCTTTCTACTGGATTGGCCGATGCGGCGCAGTTGTTGCGCGAGCGCGCGCGACTCTTTTTTGTCGCGCTACCAGAGGCACGCGGCACCAGCGCCGATGGACGCATTCCCTTTCCCAATCGCGAGGAATTTCTGGAGAACTCCGGCGATGCCTATCTGGGTGTCTGCAATATGCTGGAGCGTTTGGTGGGCGAGCTGGAACGTCTGCGCGGCGTGGAAGAGGCCAGCGGGCTGAAGAAGCGCGCGCTGGAGTTGCACAAGCAACTCACCTTTCTGCTGGAGTCTGAAGACCGCAGCTACGTCTTCTGGATTGAGCGCCGCAGCGCAGGCGGTCTGCGCCAAAGCGTGCGCAATACCTGGCTGCAAGCCACGCCCATTGAGATTGCCGCCATGCTCACCGAGCAGCTCTTCGACACCGTGCCCTCCGTCGTGCTCACCTCGGCAACGATGACGGTGCAAGGGAACTTTGAGCATCTGCGCGGACGCCTTGGCATCACCAACACGCGCGAACTGGTGGTGCCCTCGCACTTTCGTTATGGCGAACAAGCGCTGCTCTACCTGCCGACGGAGATGCCCGATCCCCGCGATGCGGGCTTTACGGAAGCGGCGACAGAAAAAATTCGCGAGGTGCTGGAAATCACGCAGGGCCGCGCCTTTTGCCTCTTCACCAGCTACAGCCAGATGCGCGAGGTTCACGAGCGCCTGCTCGCATTGGTCGGCTTTCCGCTGTTGCTGCAAGGCACGGCACCGCGCAATGCGCTGCTCGATCAATTTCGCAGCACGCCCAATGCCGTCCTCTTTGGGACTTCCTCGTTCTGGCAAGGGGTAGACGTGCAGGGCGAGCAGTTGAGTTGCGTCATCATCGATAAGCTGCCCTTTGCCGTGCCCAGCGATCCGGTGGTCTCGGCGCGAATGAAGGCCATCGAAGCCAATGGCGGCAATCCTTTTGCGGAGTATCAGATTCCCACCGCCGTGCTCACACTGAAGCAGGGCTTTGGCCGCTTGATTCGCTCGCTCAATGATCGGGGCGCGCTGGTGCTGCTCGATCCGCGCCTGCAACGCCAGCGCTATGGCCGCGTCTTTCTGGAGAGCCTGCCGCCGTATCGCGTCACGCAACGGTTGTCAGACGTAAAAGATTTTTTTGACGTGGAAAAAACAGCACGCTAATACGCAACCCACACGGCTGCCCTTGCATGTACGATGCAGACGTAGTGCAAGAACCGGGAGTGCCGCAAGAGATGGGCTGGCTGCTCATCGCCGCGCACATGCGGCCTTTTTACCCCCCACACAAGCCAAAAGACAGCTTGTACGGGGCACCCGGCCAGCCAGAGCCTGACTCTGAATCTAACCATCACACAGTAAGAACGAATCGAAGGCAACTCGCCGGGCGTGCTTGGGAGTTGCCTTCGATCTCAGCATTTTTCTCTCGATACCGTTGCTTTAGGGATGTACCAGCACCATGCTGGCATATACATGACGCGAACGGCGGCGGCGGGCCGCGCGATGGCTGCG
>OLLR01000103.1_pt1 | contig 84842 bp, 72 predicted proteins | sample 1604601 | NCBI WGS metagenome assembly OLLR01 (sample SAMEA104055725, study PRJEB20765) | soil metagenome | biome: Arctic tundra; feature: Polygonal ground; material: soil | place: USA | collected 2011-09 | depth 0-0.5 m | reverse complement strand
CGTTCGGCCCTGGGGCTGCGCTTCGCAGGTTGCTGTTTTTGGGTTTGTTCCCATTCATCATTGTAAAAGCGTCTGCACCCTTGTGCCGGCGATCCCCATATTCGATCCTGCCCTTAAACCGGTTCTAAATCCAAGAGACCGTTTAGAAGACTCGTCCCGATACAACCAGATAATTCGGTTGCAGCGGAGCGTTGGTCACAGGCCCCTTGAACAAAGGCGTCAGTTGTCCTGTATTGGCATCAATGATGCTTCCCGTGATCGTACTGTCATTGAAGTTGGCAGAATACAGGTATTGATTGGAGGGATCCTCGACCATCCAGATGGGGCCAGAACCTGTCGGAAACGAACCATTACTGCTGGAAGTGGCGCCAGGTACAAGTTGCAACTGTCCGTTGGTCGCATTGATGGTGTAGGCCGTAATGGTGCTGTTCGTAGCGTTGATCGAAGCCGGGCCGAAGTTTGCAACATAGAGATACTTTGCATCGGAGTTGGCCAGAATTGCATCGGGATTGACGGCACCCGTAGCGTTGTTGACCGGGCCGCCGACCAAGGTTTGCAGAGATCCCGATCCGCCAACCGTGAACGGAAGAATCTGATTGGCGACTGTATCCGCAAGGTACAGGTAGGCACCATTCTCCACCACGGACATCGTGCGCAACGCGCCCGGAGCTGATCCCGTCTGCAAGGGCTGATTCTGTGTCAGGATGAGCTGTCCCGTAGTGCTGTTCAACTGATAGGGAAAGACATCAGGATTGCAGTTCACATTGTTGGCTCCGCAGACAACTGCCGCAGCACTACCGTTGGCCGGGACAATCGTGGTACCCGCCGCGTAGCCCTGATCCAGCGTAAACATGTAGCCCGTGGCAAAGGCAATCTGCGATGGCTTGTAGTTCACCTCAAAATATGGCAACTGCTGCCCATTGGTGTTGAAGGTGTTCTGGTTGGTAATGAGAGTCAGCTTGCCCGTGCTCGCGTTAACCTGGAAAACGGTGATATCTCCGCGGCCAGAGCCATCGGGCGCGAGCTGATCAGCAGTAAACAAATACTGCCCACTGGGATTGATCGCAATAGAAACAGGATTGCTGCCCGAAGTGAAGTAGTTGCCCTGAAATGTAAGCGCGCCAGAGCCGCCGATGCTGTACATCGAGACGCTGCTGGAGCCTTCATTCAGAACCGCCAGCAATTGCCCACCCGGCAGAACAACTTCCTGCACCGGCTTGTTGCCGTTAGCCGCGAACGGCGAACCAGTAATGGGTGTCAGGTATCCAAAATCGTGATCGATTTTGAAGCCGGCAATCTGATTCAGTTGCTGGCCTGGCGCGGATGTCGCAATTCCATTTGCGGTTGCGTACAGATATCCGATGGTATACGTGCCACAAGCGATAAAGCTGAGGCCCATTCCGAGAGATACGATTAAGGCCAATACCACGCGGCCATATTTCCAAAACTTCATGTGCATCCTTGATCCTCTGGCGCGTTACTGCGCGAGGGCTGCCATAGGCAGCGTTTCATCTGTGGGATTGCTTCCTGTCCCAATTGTAAAAGCCGGGGAGTGTTTGTGCCAGCCTGTGCCTATTGGGGATGGAGCGATGGGGGCCAGATACCGCGCAAAACCGGTGCTATTTCCAGTCAGAAGCCCACCATTGCAAGAATCGGGGTAAATCGAATTGCCATCAAAAAACCTTGACCTTAAAGCTGAGGTACTGTTTGGGGTCTTTCCGGATCGCCACCAGCAGGTCGTGGGCATCCTGCATTGTCTGCGTACTGCTGGTATACAGCGCCGGGTCTTGCAGCAGCTTGCCTGCTGATCCCTGCCCCGCATTCAGATGCGCCAGCAGCGTATCCATCTGGCTGACCGTGTCGTTTAATTTTTTTGCAAATTTTGGATCTTTGGCCAGCAAGCCCAGCGAGCCTCTCCCTGCCTGAATATCCTGCATCATCTGGTTGGCCCTGACTGCCGTCTGGTTCAGATTGTTGTATAGGGAATCATCGCGCAGCAGCTTGCCCAGGCTGCCCTGTCCCTGGTCGATCTCGTCGGCAATGTGCTGCATCCGCGTAACTGTATCGGTAGCCTGATCATAAAACGTGTCGTCGTTGATCAGCTTGCCCAGCGAGCCATGCCCGTTGTTGATCTGATCCGCGACATGTTGCAGGTCGGCGAAGGTCGCCACGGCCTGACGGTACATCTGCGGATCGTGGATGAGCATCCCCAGGCTTCCATTACTGGTGCTCAGCGCATCGGTCAGATTGTTCAGCTTGGCGAGAATGATGTTCACCTGCTGCACAGTACTCTGGCTGGATTTGATAACGTCCTGGATATTCGGCGTCTGCGCTACGTCCAGCGTATTGCCATTCGCCAGCCCAGGGCCAATAGCGTGGGTGCTGTCAATATCCACCACGGTATCGCCCAGTACGCCCACCGTATTCAGCGACACCACAGAATCCGTATGCAGCGCCCGAATATACTTCGTGCTGATGCGCATCGTCACTTCCACCGGCGAAAGGGGGCGCGTCGGGTCAATGCGAATACTCTTCACTGTGCCTATTGTCACGCCCTGCAAACTGACCGGCGCTCCAACCAGCAGATCGGAAGCATTTTCAAAATGAGAATAAATTGTGATGCGGGGATGAAACAGTCCGCCCACGGAACCAGACATCAGCGTAACGAGCAGGGCCAGCGACAGCGCGGCGGCAACCACCAGCGAGCCAACCTTCAGTTGTGACCAACGGACTTCGCGCTGATTGGGCACGTTCTTCTCACCTTAATACAAACATTGCGGCTCATTTGCCGCAGGCCAATCCCATACCGGAACAGGCAGGAATTACGTTGAGCATAGCAGACAACTGCGCCACGGTCAGGCTATTACCTTGCACACTCTGGCAGATTCTTCCACAGAATTGAAATGGGACAGAATGACCTCCGTACCCAATGGCATCCTGATGGCGCAGAGCCAGCGATCCGATAACCCCTTTGAGAGATGATTTTTCGCGTTGTCGCTGGAACCCTCGGTTGCTGCATCGAAAGACCCAGGAATTTTAAAGATTTTGCAAGACAAGATCGGTATGTATGCCCAATATCTCCATTAACGGCTATAGTCCGCTGGAATCCCCCAAACTCCAAATCCGGCTGGTGGATCAGATTGTCGATTCCAGCGGATGGGTGCTGGAAGAGAAGCAGCTTTCCCCGATTTCGTATCAAATTCGCTTTGAGCTGGAGATGTCGAATGTGGTGGAGATGTACAGCGCCCTGCAACGCGCAGGCGTGCAGTTCCCCCGCACCGCCCAGCGCTCCCTGACGGAGATGTGCCTGTACCAGAAATATCTTCCCGATCCAGAACAGATACAGATCCTCACCATTACCCTGCGCGTAGGCACGCTGCAGGAAGAAAACCTTCGCTTCCGCCGCTTTATGCGGTCGCATCCGGCCTGATGCAGTTACCCCGCCGACCTATCCAGCTTCGACCAATCCATAATGGCGCTGCCAATGCGCACGCAGATGTGCCCAGACAGCGATGACCGTCTCGCGCGGCATTTCTTTTTCGCCAAACTCGACAAAATGGTGCGCCTCGCGCCGCGCCATCTCCAGCAGCTTACGATCCCGCAGCAAATTCGCCACGCGAAAATCCGGCAGCCCGGCCTGTCGCGTACCAAAAAATTCTCCCGGCCCGCGCAGCGCAAGATCCTGCTCGGCCAGCTCAAATCCATCCTGTGTGCGCACCATCGCGTTCAGGCGCTCCTCTGCCTGCGGAGAAATTTTGCCGCCGGTCATCAGAATGCAATAGGATTTTGCCGCGCCGCGCCCCACGCGCCCACGCAACTGGTGCATCTGCGCCAAACCAAAACGCTCCGCGTGCTCAATCACCATCATCGAGGCATTCGGCACGTCCACGCCGACTTCAATCACGGTCGTCGCGACCAATACATCCAGTTCGCCGCGCTGGAAGCGTCGCATGTTGCTCTCTTTATCATTCGCGTCCATGCGCCCATGCAGCAGGCCGATGCGCAGCCCTGCCAGATGGGTTGTGCGCAACGCTTCAAACATGGCCACGGCGGATTTCAAGCTGGGCTTGCTGTCTTTTTCCTCAAACAGAGAGGAGGATTTTTTTGTGGATTTTTTTGCCGCTGTCTTTGCAGCCGCCTTGACGGATGCGCTGCGTGGTTTGGCCTTGGATTGTTTCTCTGCTGCTGGCTCGCCTGCTGCAGCGGGTTCCGTATCGTGCGGAAAATCCAGCTCCGGTTGATCGTCACTCGGCCCTTCTATCACGGGATAGACCACGTAGGCCTGTCGTCCTGCCTTGACCTGCTTGCGCAAAAACTCCCAGATTTCGGGCGCGCGCTCATCCGGTGTGCGCCGTGTCACGATGGGCGTTCGCCCCGGCGGCAGCTCGTCCAGAATGCTCACGTCCAGATCGCCGTACAGCGTCAGCGCCAGCGTGCGCGGAATCGGCGTCGCCGTCATCACCAGAACATGCGGCTCGGCAGCATTCGGCTTTTTCATCAGACGAAAGCGCTGCATCACGCCAAAGCGATGCTGCTCGTCCACAATCACCAGGCCAAGATTGGCGAACTCCACCTTCTCCTCAATCAGCGCGTGCGTGCCAATCACCAGATCGGCCTCGCCCCGAACAATGCGTCCGCGATTGGCGCGTTTGCGATCCTCCTCCAGCGAACCTGTCAGCAGCGTCACGGTATAGGGCGGCTTGCGATCCGTGCGCTCCAGCAATTTGCGCGCGGCCAGATAATGCTGCGTGGCCAGAATCTCCGTGGGTGCCATCAGCGCGGCCTGATAGCCATTTTCAATGGCCACCAGCGCGGCTTGCAGCGCGACAATCGTTTTGCCGGAGCCAACGTCGCCCTGCAACAGACGACGCATGGGCGTGGGCTGGCGCATATCTGTCACGATCTCGGAAAGCACCCGCTTCTGCGCGGTGGTGGGATGAAAGGGCAGAACATTTTTTAGCGCCGTGCGTACCCGCTCGCCGGTGGAGAAGGCAAAGCCTGGCCGCTCGCGCATTTTGCGGCGCTTCAGCTCCAGGCCCAGTTCCAGATAAAAAAGTTCCTCGAAGATCAAGCGCTGATGCGCGGGCGTCGTCGCACCCTGCAATTGCGACAGCTTGGTTCCCTGCGGAGGAAAATGCACCTCGCGCAGCGCCGTGGCGCGGTCAGGCAACTGCATCCGCTCGCACAAAATGCTGGGCAGCGTCTCAGCCACGCGCGGGCCGGGAGCCTCCAGAATGTTGTGGATCACGCGGCGCAGCCAGCGCGAACTGAGCCGCGCGCCACCCAGCGATTCATAGACCGGAACAATGCGGCCGACTTCAAGCAACGCGGTCTCTGCATCATTTGGGCCGGGCAGAATCTCAATCTGCGGCTGAATCATTTTGAAGCTGCCACTGCGGCTACGCGACGCCTCCACCTTGCCGTAGAGCGCCAGCATCTGGCCTGGCTGAAATTTATCTTTCAAATAGGTTCCGTGGAACCACATACATTTCAGCGAGACTGGCCCCTGGCCGACGGTCATTTCAAAGATAGGCATACTGCGCGTGCGCAGCAGCGCCGTGCCGCGCACCTCGCCAATGACGCTGGCCGTTTCGCCCGGCACCAGCTCGTTCAATCCGCGGGGATGGGCGCGATCTTCATAGCGAAAGGGCAGATGGTAGAGCAGGTCTTCGACAATCGCAATGCGTTTTTCCTTCAGCGTGACGGCCAACTGCGGGCCAATGCCTTTGACAAATTGCACGGGAGTATCGAGCGCGAGCACACTCCAGATGCTATCAGCCCTGCCTGCTACGCCTGTCATATTGCACTCTCGCTGCCTGGACGGCCAGTCCCCGCCAGACGACCAGTCCTTTGCTACACTGCATCCACTTGCTGACGACACGGAACCAGCGACGCGGAATCTGCGTAGAGCACAGATAGCTTGGCCTTACAGGATATTTGATGAAAATTGTGCAACTCGAACGCATTACCAAAGCGTATGGCGAAAAAATCGCTGTGCGCGACCTGAGCCTGGAGATGGAGACGGGACGCATCTTCGGTCTGCTGGGGCCAAATGGCGCGGGCAAGACCTCGACGCTTCGCATGATGATTGGCATGACGCTGCCCGACAGCGGAACCGTCTCGCTCTTTCAAGCGCCCTTCACGCGCGAGAGCCTGCGGCGCGTGGGCTATCTGCCAGAAGAGCGCGGCCTGTACAAAAAAATGAAAGTGCTCGACCAGTTGGTGCTGCTGGGCCAGTTGCGCGGCATTTCTGCCAGCCAGGCGGCGCAGCGCGCGACCCACTGGGCCGAGAGGCTCCAGATTGCCGACGCGCTCGATAAAAAAACCGATGCGCTTTCCAAAGGTATGCAGCAAAAAATCCAGTTCATCGCCGCCATTCTGCACGACCCGGAACTGGTAATGATGGACGAGCCGTTTTCCGGCCTCGATCCGGTCAACACGCTTCTACTACAGGATGTTTTGGTGGAGATGAAGAATCAGGGCAAGGCCATTTTGTTCTCTACGCATCGCATGGATCAGGTGGAGAAGCTCTGCGATTCCATCTGTCTGATGCATGGTGGAGCGGCTGTGCTCTCCGGCAGCGTGCGCGAGATCAAGTCGCGCTACCCGCGCAATTATCTCGACATACAGTTTGAAGGCGACGCTACATTTCTGTCGCACCCGATGATTAGCGAAGCGAAAAACTACAACGGCAGCGCGGAGATTCGCCTGAAAGATGGTGCCGATCCCCAGCAGATTCTGGCAGCAGCCATGACTGGCGCACGCATCTATCGCTTTGAACTGCGCGAGCCAACTCTGGAAGAGATTTTTATCCAGACCGTGGGAGGCAAAACCAATGCGTAACGCATTTTTGATTGCACGCCGCGAGTATCTGGAGCGCGTTCGCACCAAAGCCTTTATTGTTTCCGTCGTGTTCCTGCCTTTGATTCTGGCGCTCGCTTTTGGAGTGCCGGTATATTTTGCCTCGCACCAGTCCGGCACAAAGAACATTGTGGCGGTGACCGCAGATGCGGCACTGTGACAGGCATTTGTTGGGGAACTTGCGACAACTTCAGACAAGGGAAAGCTGCACCTGACGATCCTGCCGCCATCGCCCGGCCTGCGCGAGCGCTTGAACCGCCAAGTGGAGGCCAAGCAGATCAGCGGCTATCTGTGGCTGCCCGCGCAAGCGCAGAACGCACAATCTCAACCCACATATTATTCCAACTCCGCTGGAGATTTACAGCAGGTAGACCAACTGGAAGGCGCGTTGCAACATGCCCAGGCACGCGAAGAGTTGAACCATCATGGCTTGTCGCAGCAGGAAATCCAATCCATCTTCGCACCGGTACATATCGACATCATGCAGATCAACCACGGCAAAAAGAGCAGCGTCCTTGGCACCTATGCTGCGTCGCTGGTGCTGATGTTCTTGCTGTATGGATCGTTAATGGGACAGGGATTTGCTGTCAGCCGCTCGATCATTGAAGAAAAAACCTCGCGCATTTTTGAAGTGATGCTGGCGATTCTAACGCCGCAGGAGATGCTGGCTGGCAAGCTGCTGGGCGTGGGCGCGGTGGGCCTGACGCAGATGGGAATCTGGTTGCTCGTCGGACTCTTTCTCTCCGGCCCCGGGTTAGCCGGGATGCACGGCATGCACGGATTCTCGCTGCATCTTTCGCCGTGGAATCTGGTTGCGTTCGTGGTTTGCTTTGTGCTGGGATTCTTTTTTTACAGCGCCTTGTCGGCCACGCTGGGATCGATGGTCAGCAGCGATCAGGAGTTGCAGCAGTTGAATCTCTTCATCACACTGCCGCTGATTCTCTGCCTGGTGTTCTTCAATGTGGTGATTTCTGATCCCTCCGGCACGCTGGCCACGGTGCTTTCTCTGCTACCACCGTTTGCGCCACTGCTGATGTATCTGCGCATTGCGGTGCAGATGCCTCCCCTCTGGCAGATAGGCCTGTCGCTGGGATTGATGCTCGGCGGCCTCTGGCTGGCCATCTGGCTCGCCTCGCGCATCTATCGCGTCGGAATTCTGATGTACGGCAAGCGTCCTACGCTGCCTGAGTTGCTGCGCTGGCTCAAGTATAGCTAGTCGCTAGAATGAATCTATGCACTCCCGTTACAGCCTGAAGCAGCGCATTGCGCTGGCGCTGCTGCCGCCCATCGCCGCAGCGCTGATCCGCCTGCTAGGCTGGACGCTGCGCTTTCAGGATGTCGGCGCGCTGGATTCCCATGTCGACAAAAATTCCTTCACCCGCGTCTACTGCATGTGGCATCGCTGTCTGATGGCCAGCGCCCCATGTTTTCGCAGGCTGGAAATTGCCATCCTCATCAGCTCCAGTTTTGATGGCGAGTTGATCGCCCGCACCGTGCAGATCATGGGTTATACGCCGGTGCGCGGCTCCAGTTCGCGCGGCGGCGTGGGCGGGTTGCTCGGTATGCAGCGCGCGCTGGAGCGGGTTCGTTTTGCCGCCTTCACCACCGATGGCCCGCGTGGGCCGGCCTACCAGGCCAAGCCCGGCGTGGTGAAGCTGGCACAACAGATTGGCGGCGGCGTGGGCATCTATTATGTTTTGCCGGAGCGCGCCTGGCAGTTGAACTCCTGGGATCGATTTCTGATTCCCAAACCTTTCTCTCGCGTCTACATTGCCTGGGAGCCTCCCGTACCTGTCGCCGCAGATGCCAACGACGCGGAACTGGAAGTTGCGCGTATAGCTGTCGAGCAAGCGCTGGAGCGCGCTCGCGCCACGGCAGAGCAGTACGCAGCCAGAAACAACCTACGCCCGTAAAAGGATATTTGTGGCTGACTCCCTGCTCGTTTCCGATTTCGACTATCCCCTGCCACCGGAGCAAATCGCCCAGCAGCCGTTAGAGGATCGCGCCGCTTCGCGCATGATGCTCTTCGACCGCGCAACCGGCGCAGTTTCTGACGGAAATTTTCTTCAGCTTCCACAATGCCTGCAGCCTGGAGATTTGCTGGTGCTCAACAACAGCCGCGTGATTCCTGCGCGGCTCTTTGCGCGTCGCGCAGGGCTGCACGCGCAACCGATACGCGCGAACAATCCTGCTTCGACCGAGCATTTGCAGGGACGCATGGAGGTTCTTCTCACCACGCAGCACGCGCCGCTGGAGTGGAGTGCGCTCGTCCGTCCGGGCCGCAAGCTGCCGGTGGGCGAACGACTCATTTTTTACGCCGAGGAAGAGAGCACAACTCCATTGCTGGAAGCGAAGATTCTTGCGCGAGGAGAATTTGGCGAGCGTCGATTGCAATTTTCTCCTGTGCCAGATTTTTACGCCGCACTGGATCGCCTGGGGCATATACCGCTGCCGCCGTACATTCATCGCAGCGATGCTGCGGTAGACCGCGAACGCTATCAGACGGTCTACGCGCAGGAGCGTGGTTCCGTGGCCGCGCCCACCGCAGGGCTGCACTTTACGCCGCAGGTTCTGGATGCGCTGCGCGCGCGCGGCGTGGAGATTGCCTATGTCACGCTGCATGTGGGCCTGGGAACCTTTCAGCCGGTTCGCGTAGCCCGGCTGGATGAAATTCTGCTGCACGCCGAACGCTACACGCTGCCGCCAGAGACAGTCGCAGCGCTGAATCGAGCGCAGCGCGAAGGTCGCCGCGTCATCGCCGCCGGCACCACAACGGTGCGCACGCTGGAGCACTGCGCTCTGGCCGCCAATGGACGCGACCTGCAACCGCACTCCGGCGAGACCAGCATTTTCATCTCGCCCGGATTTTCCTTTCGCCTGGTGCGCGGCCTGTTGACGAATTTTCATCTCCCGCAATCCACGCTGCTGATGCTGGTCTGCGCCTTTGGCGGGCAACAAAACGTACTGAGCGCCTACCATCACGCCGTCGCGCAGGGCTATCGCTTTTTCTCCTATGGCGATTGCATGTTTCTTGCCTGAACCTTCCCATCCTCCAGCAGCGGGCCATCGTTGGTAGACTCATCGAGTATGGCCGACACGGAAACCACCAAGCCCGCAGTTTTTCTTCTGGACACGATGGCCTTTATTTTTCGGGCCTACCACGCTATGCAGCGGCAGCGACCCATGTCCACGCGCACCGGCGTGCCCACCTCCGCTGTCTACGTTTTTGTGAACATGCTCAACCGCTTGCGCAAAGATTTTGCGCCAGAATATCTGGCTGCTGTCTTTGACGTGAGTGCGCCGCTGCTGCGCGATGAGCAGGCTAAAGCCTTCACCGCCATTCGCAAATACAACAGCAGAACGCAGTCCTTCGACGTGATCGAGTATGCAGGCTACAAGGCCAATCGCGAGGCCATGCCAGTGGATCTGGTGCAGCAGTTACCCTACATTCGCCGCGCGCTCGATGCCCTGCGCATTCCCATGTTGCAGTATGAGGGCTATGAGGCTGACGACGTGATCGGCACGCTGGCGCAACAGGCATCGGCAGCAGGCCATCCGGTCTACATTGTCTCCAGCGACAAGGACATGATGCAGCTCGTCAACGAGCATGTCCGTGTGCTCAATCCCGCAAAAGAAAATCTGGTGCTGGATCGCGCCGGGGTTGTCGCAGCCCTGGGCGTGGAGCCGGAGCAGGTGATTGACGTGATGGCGCTGCGTGGCGATGCCATCGACAACATTCCCGGCGCTCCGGGCATCGGCGACAAAGGTTCAGTCGAGTTGATCCAGCAATACGGCAGCGTCGAGGCCGTGCTCGACCACGCTAGCGAAGTGAAGCGCAAGACCTATCGCGAGTCCCTGGAAAATAATCGCGAAACCATTTTGCTTAGCAAGGAACTGGTCACCATCCACACCAGCGTTCCCGTGCCTTTGGACCTGCCATCGATGCAAACGCAACTGCCCGACGCGCAGGCTTGCCGCGATTTATTTTCTGAACTTGAATTTACTTCGCTGCTGAAAGAACTTGGTGCCGTGCAACAGGAAGCTGGCACCTCCGAGCCGCAGCCGATGACGCAGTACATCCTTGATCCCCCGCATGAGCAGATCGACGCGCTGCTTGCTTCGGCCCGGCAGCATGGACTCGCGCTCGCCTGCGATACAGCGGGCGCGGAAACCATCACCGACGAAACATCCGAAGAAACCGAAGCCGTTCCGCAAACAATGTCGTTGCTCGATGCGATGGAGCGAAAGGAAGCACCCGCCCCCGCTCAAATCTGGATCGGTCTGGCAGCGGATGCGAGTCTGGCCCTGCGCGTTGCGATAACCAACCCGCAGGTGCGTGCTGCGCTGGAAGATGCCGCGCTGCCCAAGTCCGTGCATGATCTCAAGTCGCTGACGCGAGCGCTGGAGCAACAGGGCCTTCACCTGGCTGGCGTGCGCGACGATCTGATGCTGTATTCCTATCTGATCAATCCGACGCATGGCAGTCACCGACTGGACGATGTAGTGGCGCGCTTTGGCCGCCAACCTCTTTCATCTGACGTTGAAACTCGCTTGCCAGCCATCGCCGCCGCCATCGCGCAACTCGCGCCCGTGCTGCGCAAGGATTTGGAAGTAGAGCAGATGCTCAATCTTTACGAGACGATGGATCTGCCGCTGGTGCCCGTGCTGTTGCGCATGGAACAGGCAGGCATCCGCATCGACAGCGCGTTTCTGCAAACCATATCCTCGCGCCTGAACGCTTCGATGCACGAAGTGGGCGAGAAAATCTTTGAGCAATCGGGACACCGCTTCAATATCAATTCACCCAAGCAACTCGGCGATGTGCTTTTCAACAAAATGAACCTGCCCAAGCCCATCAAATATGGTCGCGGCAAAGTTGTCTCCACTGCGCAGGATGTGCTGGAGGAATTGTCGGAGCATCACGCCGTCCCGCGCCTGGTGCTGGAATATCGCCAGGTGTCCAAACTCAAATCCACCTACGCCGATTCACTGCCCATGCTGGCCGACTCACAGGGTCGCATCCACACTACCTTTCAGCAGACAGGAACGGCCACGGGTCGCTTGTCCTCAACCAATCCCAACGTACAAAACATTCCGATCCGCACGGAGCTGGGCCGCGAGATTCGCGCCGCATTTATTCCCGCGCCGGGAAATGTATTGCTCTCGGCGGATTATTCGCAGATTGAATTGCGCCTGATGGCACATTTTTCTGAAGACCCGCTACTGTTGAAGGCCTATCGCGAGAATGCGGACATCCACACGCTCACTGCGTCGGAGGTCTTCGGCGTACCCGCAGAGCAGATGGACAAGACCACGCGCAACCGCGCTAAGGCCGTCAATTTCGGCATCGTTTATGGAATCTCTGCCTTCGGTTTATCGCAGCAGCTCGGCATCGAGCAGAGCGAGGCGCAGCGATATATTCAGCGATACTTTGAGCGCTACCAGGGCGTGCGTGTCTTCATCGACCAGACCATTGAGGCGGTACGCCGCGACCAGAGCGTGCGCACGCTTTTTGGTCGCATCCGGCCCATCCCGGATATATCCAGCCGCAACGCCAATCAGCGTGGATTTGCCGAGCGCACCGCCGTCAACACGCCGCTGCAGGGCACAGCGGCAGACATCATCAAGCTGGCGATGATTCGCATTGATCGCGAGATGCAGCAGAAAAAAATGCGCTCCCGCATGGTACTGCAGGTTCACGATGAACTAGTCTTCGATGTGATGCCGGAAGAACTGAGCACGCTGGAACCCTTGGTACGCGCAGCGATGGAGCAAGTCATCGAACTGAAAGTTCCGCTGGTCGCCGACATTGCCTCCGGCCCCAACTGGCGCGACCTGAAGTAGCCGTCGTCTACGCGCCAATCTCGTTGCGAATGGCCTCGGCAATGCGCGTGGCATGTCGCTGCATCACCTCTTCGGATTCGGCTTCAATCATCACGCGCGCCAGCGCCTCCGTGCCAGAGTAGCGCACCACAATGCGCCCGTTGCCATGCAGTTCCTCTTCCGCCTCGCGAAGAGTAAGCGCAACGGAAGGAATTGCCTCCAGCGGCTTCTTTTCGCGCACGCGCACATTCACAATCACCTGCGGAAAGACCTTCAAATCCTGCTTCAACGCAGCCAGGCTTTTTTGCGTGCGTTGCAGAATCTCCAGAATCAGTAGTGCCGTCAGCAGACCATCGCCGGTGGTGCTGCGATCCGTAAACAGAATGTGGCCAGATTGTTCGCCGCCTAAAATTGCGTGGCTGCGCTGCATCTCCTCCAGCACATATTTGTCGCCCACAGGCGCACGCGCCATGCGAATGTTACTGCGGCTCAGCGCTGCCTCCAATCCCATGTTGGACATGGTGGTGGCCACGACAAGATCCGAACGCAGCAGCCCACGGGATTGTAGGTCGCGCGCGGCAATCAGCAGCACCGCATCACCGTTAACAACATTTCCCTGCGCGTCAGCAAACAGAACGCGATCCGCATCCCCATCGAAGGTAATGCCCATCTCCGCATGATTCGCGACCACTTCCTTGGCGACCACACTCGCGTGCAATGCACCGCAGTGTTCGTTGATGTTGCGTCCATTCGGCGCGCTGTGCGTCAACACCAGCTTGCCGCCCGCCGCATTTGTTCCCAAGGCCGCAAACAACGCAGGCGTAATCGAACTGGCTGCGCCGTTCGCGCAATCGAGAACGAGAATCTTTCCCTCCAGACGCAGGTCGGGCACATTGCCGAGTAGAAACGCGATGTAGTCGTCGCGAAAAGATGGGTTCACCGCAGGCAGCGCGGCTGCATGTTGCGATGGCTCCTGCACGTTGGCCAACCGCTCAAAAATTTCAGATTCCATCTGCAACTCGACGGCATCGGCCAGCTTGTAACCATCGGCGCCAAACATTTTGATGCCATTATCCTGCCAGGGATTGTGCGAGGCCGAGATGACAATGCCCGCAGCAAAACCATGGGCGCGCGTCAGAAAGGCAATGCCCGGCGTGGGAATCACTCCAGCATTGGCCGTCTCTGCGCCCCCTTCGCGCAGGCCCTGTGTCAGAGTTGCGGCAATCCATTCGCTGGATTCGCGCGTGTCCATGCCCAGCACCACGCGCGGCGCTGGCGTTTGTTTGCACAGCGAGTGCGCCAGCGCCAATCCAATGGCATAAATTGTTTTGGGGTCTAGGGGCGACTCACCCGCAACGGCGCGAATTCCATCGGTACCAAACAGCTTTCTCATTCCTGACTGCTTCCGTTCTTTGTAGTTTCTGTACGCCGCGCAGTATTTGCCTCCAGCACGCGCGCCCTTGCGCTTCCGCGCGCAAAACGCAGATGCAGCATCTCGTCTGGATGCAATTGCGATGCGTCCTTTATCAGCATATTCTGATTTCCACTATTCTGATCTCCCACGTTCTGATCTCCCACGTTCTCACCTCCATAGACCAGCGCGTAGCCGCGATCCAGCACGGCCAGTGGCGAGAGTGCCTGCAATCGTTCCCACGCACTACGGCTACGGTGGCGCGCGCGTTCAAGCTGCGTCGTGCCGCTCTGCTGCAATCGCAGGCGCAGCGTGCCCAGATGCTCCCTGCGCTGCGCGAGCAGGCGACCAACATCCTGTCGCCGCAATTGCTCTTCCAATAACGCGCGGCTTTGTTCGGCCCGTATGCGACTGCGACTCCACGCAGTCTCCAGACGAAAGCGCAGTTCATCGACGCGCTGCTGTCGTCGGGCAAAGCCCTCGCGCATCCGCGCAAACACTGCGGTCACGCCGAGGCGCGTGTACGGTTCCCGCGCCAGCAACAGTCGATAGCGCATGGCTCGTTCCAGGCGACTCGCAAGTGACTGCAAGGTTTCTTCAATGCGATATTGCGTGCTGGTAATCAGCTCTGCCGCAGCCGAAGGCGTAGGCGCGCGCAGGTCGGCGGAGAAATCCGCGATGGTGAAATCCGTCTCATGGCCTACAGCGGAGACTACCGGAATACCAGAGGCGCGAATTGCGCGGGCCACAGCTTCGCTGTTGAACGCGGCCAGGTCTTCGAGCGATCCACCTCCACGCGCAACGACCAGCACATCCGCAGCAAGATTTTTATTGAACCATGCCAGCCCGTGCGCGATCTCCTCGGCAGCGCCTTCGCCCTGCACGGCCACGGGATACAGCAGCACCTGCACCCGCGCATGGCGACGATGCAGAACCTGCAGCATGTCATGGATCACCGCGCCGGTTGGCGAGGTGAGAATTCCAATCACGCGCGGAAAGGCTGGCAGCGCTCGCTTGTGTTCGTTATCAAAGAGGCCTTCTTCTTTGAGCCGCGCATACAACTGCTCAAAAGCAACCTGCAACGATCCCTGCCCGCGCGGCTCCACGGTCTCCGCCACCAGTTGCAGTTGGCCTCGATCCTCGTACACGGAGATTTTTCCGCGTACCATGACCTCCAACCCATCTTTGGGTTTGAAGCGCAAGACGCGCGCGGCAGTGCGAAACAGCACAACGGGGAGCTGGCTCTCCGCATCCTTCAACGTGAAATACACATGGCCAGAGGCAGCCTGACGCAGGTTGGAGATTTCTCCTTCGACGCGAACATCCAGATATTCGCGCTCAATGTGGCGACGTACTTCAGCCACCAGCTCATGCACCTTCCACGGCGCGCGTACCTGGGCAGCCGCAGGCGTAGCTTCCTGCTCTTCGGAAAAGAGAAAGCCCATCTGGGGACGCAGTTCTACGCGATCCTGAGCGCGATCTGCAGCCGGATTTAAGGCGTGCCCCTGCGCGCGCGCTCCTGCGTTTTTGGATGAAGAAGGTCGCTTCACAAGGGTCGAGTCTAGCACTGAAAGGATCAGGAGAACAGCACGGTGGCTATATCACCTATCTATGGACTAGACCTAGTGGGGGGTGTGTAGCAGGGAGTTGACCTGATGCAGCAGTTCTTCTGGCGGCACGGGCTTGACCATCACGCGATTCGGCACGTTCAGAGAGCGAACGCACTGTCGCGCGTAACTGAGATTGGTGTAATGGCCGGTCAGAAGTAGAACGCAGCAGCCAGGAACTTTTCCGGTGATTGAGGTTACAACTTCAATCCCATCCATGCCGGGCATGGTAATGTCGCAGAGCAAAAGCTCTGGCGGAAAATCCTCTGCGCACGCCACGGCATCGCTGCCAGAGTAGGATGCACGACAATCATACCCGCGCCTCTGAAAGATCAGACACAGCGTGTCGGCCACCAAAGGATCATCATCGACAACCAGCACCTTGGACTTCATGGCTAGACCTGCACAACGATTGAATGTAAGGACTCTCTGCCCTTTACACTACGCCGTTTTGGCGCACGATCTAAAGAAAAATCTATGAAAATTTCAGATTCTTTTGCACACAATGCCATTGTAGAACGCAACAAAGTCTTTGAATTTGCAAAGGAATCCATCCCTTGTAGGTTGAGATTGGCAATATCGGACGGCGAAAGGCTACATCCTCTGCGCGAAGAATGCTCCGCAGCAAAGAAAAAGCAGCAGCAGGCTGATCCACGCGCTGCGTACCCAGGTTGTTGCAGAAGTCGCCGTCGTTCTGGCTGCATTCTGTTCCAAGCTACCTGCATCATTGGACAGAGCACGCTGCACGCGCTGGAGAGCCAGCATCAGATGAGTCGCGTCGTTCGTTGAGGACAACCCTGGGGTCGAGTGCAGCCCTGATGCCAAGGCCGACACAGGTAAAGCCGCCGTCTGATCCAGCGCGATAAAAAAATCCGCCAGACTCGCGCGAATCTCCAGCAGCAAGCCTTGGCGCTGCGGATCGTGTGCCGCCAATTGCTCCATGCCCATCCAGTCCGCTTGAATCTGCCTGCGCTGCTGCAGGAGATCAGCCTGCAACGCAGCATCTGCGGGTGCAGTCCGCAAAGCCAGCGCATCCGCTGCGGCGCGCGCCACCGCACCCTGCATCCGCTCGCAGTGGAGAAACTGCGGATTGCGCTCCAGCAGCGTTACGCTCCAGGCACGTTCCTGCTCGGTAATTTTCTGGATCGAAACAACGAGGATTGTCGCCAGACACAGAAAGATCAAAGCGAAGAGGGCAGCACGCGCACGAAGTTGCATCATAAAAATTCCTTTGCATGAAACAGGCCCGACTGGAATGAGCCTGTTGCCTCCCATTCTAGCCGCAAACTATGCGGCTAGAATGGGGCACCTAAATGCAATTCTTACGTGCCGGATCAACAAGGAGTAAGCCTGAACTTTAGGCTGTAACGGGTTCCAGCAGACGTGCCCAGCGGCGTTCCTTGCGCGCTGCGTGTGCCTTCTGGTGATAGGCGTAGCCCGTAATCAACGGCAGTGCCAGCGTGGCTTCGCTGTAGACCATCTGCTCAAAGGTCGTGTCAACCTTGCCCCAGGAGCTGGCTTCCTTCAATGTGCTTGACGACAACGCGCCATCGCGCACATCGGCCACGGTAATCTGGATAGCATACTTGTGCATCGGCGCTTCATTGCCCAGAATATCCGCCGCAACGACTATATCCTGCGCAAAGTTCTTGGGTACGCCGCCGCCAATCATCAGCAGGCCCGTGGTTGGATTGGCAATCTTGAGCTGCGTCAACTCGTAAAAATCTTTGACCGAGTCAATGGAAACCTTGGGCTTATCCTGCCGCGCATGTTGGTGCGCCACCAGGCCGAAGCCTGCGGAGCAATCACTGAAGGCCGGACAGAAGATCGGAATGTCCTTCTGATACGCCGCCAGCACGATGGAATCCACGCCGCCCTTGGCCGGAGTTTTTCCTTCCTGCTCCAGATACGCTCCCATGGCGCGGATAAATTCGCGCGAGCTATGCGGACGCGGTGGCAGAGAGTTGGCAATCTTCTCTGTCGTCTCGTCGCAGATGCGCAACGCTTCTTCGTCGATCAACGTGTCGTAGATGCGGTCAATCATCAACTCGCGCAGTTCGCCATCCAGCGTGCCCGATTTGTATGCCTCATCGGCCATGTAGTGCTGGAAGCCGAGGGCTTCAAAAAAGTCCTGATCCACAATGTTGGCACCGGTCGAGACAATGGCATCCACCATATTGTTTCGCAGCAGATCGACAAAAACCTGCTTCAGTCCGGCGCTGATCAGCGAACCGGCCAGGCAGAGAATCACGCCGCACTCCTGATCGCGCAACATGCGGGTGTAGATGTCGGCAGCGCGAGCCAGATCGCGCGAACTGTAGGCCATGTGCTGCATGGCATCGACCAGCGTAGTTACATCGTGCTGCTTGATGTCGATGTGTCGAATCGGATGGTTGAGAATTTCTTTCTTGGTTGGCATCCCCTTAAGAATATCAAAAACGCCCGCTATTTTCCGGGAATTTCGTGGGAATTGCTGGCAAATTCTATAAAAATTGACGGTGTTTCATTTCGCTTCACGCCTGGTAACGCGCATACTGATGGCTATGGCTCGACTACCGCATTTTCTTCGCCGCTTCGCTCTCGTTTTGCTGCTGTCCATGTTGGCCGTGCCCGCTTGTTTTGGCTGGGGCAAAGAGGGCCACAAGATGATCAACCGCATCGCGATGGAAAAGCTGCCTGCCGATCTGCCTGCATTTCTGCACACGCCGCAGGCGCTGCGAGAGGTGGAGTATCTTGGCCCAGAGCCAGATCGCTGGCGCTCACCCGCCGAGCCAGAACTCAACGATGCCCAGGCACCAGAGCATTTCATTGACCTGGAACTGGCCGACAGCATTGAGCCTGACGGCCTGCCTTCGGATCGCTTTGATTTTCTTCGCGATGCCTATGCTGCGTCGTTTTCCATCCAGAAGAAACAGCCCGATCTTGCGGATAAACTGCTGCCGCAACACATCGGCCTGCTTCCCTGGCAGGCGGCGGAAGTCTACGAGCGTCTGCAAGCTGACATGCGCGGCTATCGCATGCGCAGCGCAACACATCGCGACACCTACGGCGTGGAGCAGGCCATTCTCTTTGACATTGGCTGGCTGGGCCATTACGTTGGCGATGGCTCGCAGCCTCTGCACACGTCCATCAACTACAACGGCTGGGCGCAGTCAGAAAATCCTCACGGCTATACTCGCGATCACCGCATCCACTCTCGATTTGAAACGGCCTTCGTTGAAGCCAATCTTCGCGAGAGCGATGTGAAGCCGCTGGTGCCAGAGACTCCGCGCCCGCTGGTCGGCCAGCCCTTTGCGGCCTTCGTCACCTACCTACGCGCGACGCACCAGCAGGTGGAGGAGGTCTACAAGCTCGATCTGCAAGGTGGATTTCGCAACGCAGGCAGCGCGCAATCGCGCACCTTTACCGCAGAGCGCATGGCTGCGGGCGCAACCATGCTGCGCGATATGATCGTCACCGCATGGCAACGCAGCTCGCAGTCTGTTGAAGAATAAAGTCCGTCGCAAAATAAAAAATCCACCGGCAAGAAATTCTCTCGCCGGTGGAGGAGTGCATACCCATCAAAACAATCTATCTGCTTTATCTATGGCCATCGCGATCGAACTGGAACAGATCCATCAAATCTCCAATAGCCGGGCTGTTGGTCGGCACATACGGATTGACTCCACCCTGCTTTGGATTGTGCAGGTTGTCGCGGCTGCGTTGCGTCAACGGATCCAGACTCCAGTTCGCTTCAATAAACTTGAGGATGGAGACGTGATCGTTGTACTGGTGAGAAATATGTCCGGGCTTGGTAAAGCGTGAGACCACGATCATCGGAATGCGCGTGCCATCGCCGAAATAATCTACCGCCTGAATATAGCCGGAGTCATAGTAGCCGCCGCCTTCATCCACGGTGACAAAGATGGCCGTATCCTTCCACAGTTCTGGATTGGACTGTACGCTATCGACAATCTTCTTCACAAAGCCTTCAAACAAGTCGAGCTTGGAGGAAGATGGATGTCCATCGACAAACCCGCTGGGCTTGACGAAGGAAACTGCCGGCAGCATTCCACTCTGGATGTCTGCGTAGAGATCGATCGTGTCCTGCAGATGTGCGTTCCGCACTGCTGCATTGGTCATAATCGACGTGGAGTACTGGAAGAAGTTGCAGATGTTGCAATAGGCATTGCCCGGTTGCAGGTAATAGGGATCGTTCTTGTAGATATTCCACTGGTCGCCGTAATACTTCCAGGAGATGTTCTTGGCCAGTAGCGCATCGCCGATATTGCGCAGGGGCGAAGGCGGCACGGTGAAGACCGTGTTGTTCTTGCTGGTGTCCGTCGCGGCATTGGCCCCATTGCCGTAGTACCCCGGATTGTAGTTATTCAGAATGTAGTAGTGCCCCGCATCGCAATTTGGATTTATCTTGTTTGGCAAGGAACTGAGATACTCCCGCACCGAACTAACGCCGGGTGCATTTACATCCGAGCAGTTGCTGTAGCTTCCGCCGCCGTAAGAGGGCGAACCGTAGGAGCCTCCGCCATAACCATCCTCGGAGTACCAGTTGTTGCTGGCGGTAGCTGCGTTCGGATTTTCTACTTCATCGACAATGCCAGCATTTGGCGTGCCTGCGGCGACCATCTGGTTGTGCGGCGGCATCATCGCATTTCCGTTGCCATCGCTGTACCAGATCGCATCACCCGTGCCCAGCATGATGTGGTTGGCGCCTGTGCCACCCATTACCGGTTGGTGATAGTTGTCGCTCATCGCATAGGTGTTCGCCAGATACGTCAGGTACGGCGCATCGCCTTGTTGCACGTTATAGAAGCCCATCGAGGTCGAACCTTCGCCCGTCGTCGCTTCGGTAATGGGAGCAGGCACAGGCTTGCCATTCGAGCCAGCACCAATAGTGGTTTCCACCCAGGGAAAAAGATCGGCCTTGCAGCCGCTGGGATTCCACTGCGTTGCATAGGCCACATTGCAATCGGACTGCTGCCACATTTGATAGAAACGATGTACCGGGCTGGCTGCATACGCATCATAAGGAATGCCCGGCGTAATCTGAAATGGCCCCGGCGGCAGATCGTCCACGTTCGGGATGCGCGTGTCCGGCGTGCCCTTCTTCAGACCCGTGCCTCCTGTCGTCAGATATTGATAGTAGGAGTCCGGCAGGCCGTTCTCCATAGCCTTCGCTGCCGCAACTGTCGAAAAAAGCGGAGCGGTCGGGCCACCTGCCAGGGGCGTGGGCAGAACTGGGTACAGAGATTTCGCCATTGGGCTAACTGCATATCCATCGGGTTGCCCGTCTACAGCAGAGTACTGTGTGGCCAGCGCGTAATTTGGCCCCGGCGTGCCATCGGCGCGAATGATGCCTTTGGAAAGCAGGTTGTCAATCTTCTGTCCATCTTTCGGCACGTAGGTAGCAAAGATGTGATCGAAGCTTCGGTTCTCGCCGATGATGACAATCACATGTTTGATAGGCGTTAGCGTGGAGGGCTGGTCATCCTGATCGGCGTGACCTGCGTCAGCATTGCCGGGGTGATTTTGATGATCTTGCGCACTGGCCGGTACAGCATGGGCCATCAGCACGAACAACGCAGCCAGCATGGCTGCATTGCACTTCAGAATCCAACGACGAGCGTGGAACCAATTCGATTGCATTGGAAATCTCCTCCTGAGAGTTTGCGAAATTATCCCTGGAACGTGCGTTGTGTCGGAGCCAGCAACTATGCCCCTCGCAACGTGTCCAAACTCTAGCTCTGGAAGAGAAACATTCCGTTGAATCCCGGAAGAATTGCGCGTGAATTTTCTGGCGAAAAAGGAGTGAAGAGTTTATTGCTGTCTTACATTCCCGTTTTTTTGCATTGCGTTCCCTTGCATTGCATTCCCCTGTATGCCATTCCACTGTGCCATGCAGAAGGCATCGGTCATGCCCGCAATGTAGTCCACGATGACGCGCGGCGCGCCTTCGCTCTCTACCTGCGCGGCGTAGCTGGTCGGAAGCTGCTCGGGGTGCTCCATCCAGTGCGCGAAGAGTCCCTGAATTATCTCTGTGCCCAGATCGTGATCGCGCAATAGCTCCGGCGATTCATACAGGTTCTGATACAGATAGCGCTTGGCCTGACGACGCTGCGCCTCCATCTCCGGGGAAAATGTCACCAGCCGTTGCGGGCAGGCTCGCACATCGGCCAGCGACTGCACGCCTGCGGCCTGCACCTGCGCGCGCGTTGTTGCAATCAGGTCGCCGACCAACGCATCCAACATGCGCTTCAACGATTCATGCAGCAACAATTTTCCTGGCGCGTGGGGATGTTTTGCCGCCAGCTTCTGAAAGAATCCCGCAAAGAGCGGCACGTTGGCGCGCACATCCTCAAGATGGAGAATCTCCGACTCAATGCCATCGTCAATGTCCGCAGTCAGGTAGGCTATCTCGTCGGCCAGATCAATACTCTGCGCCTCCAGCGGGGGACGCTGATCGAGAAAGTATGCAGCGAGTTCTGGATGCTCCTCCACGCGATAATCGTGCGAGTGCTTGATGATGCCTTCGCGCACGGCCAGCGTCAAATTCAATCCACGAAAAGCAACGTAGCGCTGTTCAAAGTGCTCTACAATGCGCAGCGCGTGCAGGTTGTGATCGAAGCGTTGACCCTGCTGATTCCCTGTCTGATTCAAAGCCTGATTCAAGGCCAGATTCAGTGCCTTTTCTCCGGCGTGTCCAAAGGGTGGATGGCCAATGTCGTGAACCAGCGCCAGCGTCTCCGTTAAATCTTCGTTCAAGCCCAAGGCGCTGGCTGCGGTGCGCGCAATCTGCGCCACTTCAATGGTGTGGGTCAGGCGGCTGCGAAAGTGATCCGAATCGCGTCGGGTAAAAACCTGCGTCTTGCCTGCGAGTCGGCGAAAGGCGCGCGCGTGAACGATGCGTCCATGATCGCGCTGGAAGGCAGTTCGATAGGCGTGCGCATCTTCCGGATATTGGCGTCGCACCAGCGGATCGCTGGCATCGCCCGCTACGGCACAGAACTGAAGAGAGGTCGCCGTCATGCAATCCTTACAAAATCCGTGGGCCAGAAATTATTTGCGGCGAATTATTCCTTGCGGGCGGGCGTGCCGTGCGCCTCTTCCTTCGATAGCCGGGAGAGCTTGATTTTGGCGCTCTCCAGCTTCTTTTCTACCTTGCTTACATCCTCCGGTTCCGCATCTCCGGGAGCGGCATGGGAGTACTCTCGCAACGATTGATCCCACTGCGTAATGGCCTGCTTCAGGCGTCCCGTCTTGGCGTACAAATCGCCCAGATGGTCATGCACCGTTGGATCATTGGGCATCCGCTCGCTGGCCTTTTCCAGGTCTGCTTCTGCCAGTGCATATTGTCCCAGCTTCAAATTGGCCCAACCCAGCGAGTCCAGATACGCACCATTCTGCGGATCCAGATGCACGGCATGCTGGATCAGTTTGAGTGCCTCATCCAGGTGCATATCGTGGTCGGCCATCATGTAGCCCAGATAGTTCAGCGTCAGCGGATTGTTCGGCGCAAGAGTCAGCGACTTGCGGAAGGCAATCTCTGCCGCGTCGTAATGTTTCTGACGCTCTTCCATCGCGCCGCGCAAAAAATCTATGAACATCTTTTCCTGCGGCTTAATGCTCAGCGCTTCTGCCTGGTCGATGATGCTGGTTGCATCGTTCCAGCGATGCAGCCTCGTATATATCTGGGCCAGCGTCAGCAACACAACGCGATCCTGTCCAGCAGGATTCGGCGCGCTGCTTTTTGTTGCGTCAGCCTTTTCTGGTTTGTCTGGGCCAGCCTTTTCGGTTCCGGTCTTCTCCGACGCAGCGCTGGAACTTTGCAACAGCGATTTCGCCAGCGCAATTCCCTGCTCGGCCTTGCCCGTATCGGCCAGCTCGCTGGCCAGCGCCAGCTTCAGATCCACGGACTTGGGGTAGGCCAGCACCGCCGCCTGCGCGGTCGCGGTTGCCTGCGCCCACATCCGAGCATCGCGTTCCGCATCAATCTCGCCCTGGTAGCCACGTTCGGCGTAGTCATTGCCCAGCGCAATCATTCTCTTGTAGACATCAATGGCTGGCTCATCTTTGCCCTGCTCGCGATCTACCGTAGCCAGGCGATCCAGAAAGATAGCCAGATTGTTTTTCTCGCCCTCGGCATACACGCCGTTGGTATGCGTGGCGCCCGTAGCCAGCTTCTGCAGAATGTCTGCCGCCGCACTCAGTTGTCCCTGCGCCTCGTCCAGAAGCGCCTGGTTGTAATGCACCTCGACGGAATCCGGTTCCAGGGTCGCTGCGTGGGCCAGCGCAGTCTGCGCCTTGTTCAGATGCCCCTGCTCGCGCTCCAGTTCCGCAACGCGCAAGTAGGACTGCACATCCTCCGGGTCTTCGGCGGCAATGCCCTCGAAGAGCTTGAGCGCCTGGTCGGTCTGCCCAGTTTGCAGCAAATCCTGCGCCAGTCCCCGCTGCGCATCCAGATTGTCCGGGTCATTATCCAGCGCGCTTTGATACGACAGAATGGCATTTTTGACATCATGCGTCTGGTCATAGGCGCTGCCCAAAGCAAAGTTAATTTTTGGCGTGCGGTCGTCCGGTGAAACACTGTTGAGCACCTGAATCGCGTGCTGAATATCGCCCTGACTGCTGTAGAGACGCGCCAGATTCAGCACTGCATCCTCAGAGTTGGGATCAATGCGTTGGGCCGCCTCCATCTGCTCCTGCGCCTTGACCGTATCGTGATCCAGGCCATACAACTGGCCCAGCATCAGATGATTCTCAATTTTATTTGGCTCCAGCACTACGATCTTCTCAAACTCCCCAATCGCCAGCTTCAGCACCGAGACAGATGGCTGTCCAGAAGCATCGCCCAGCGAGCGCAGATACACGCGCCCCAGCAATTTATGCGCGTCCAGATCGTCAGGATGCTGCATCAGCACATCCTGAGCCGCCAGAACCGCCTCGCGAACCCGCCCCATGCGGAAGTAGAGATCGGCCAGACTGTTCTGCAGAAACGGATCGTTCGGATCGTTGTCCAGCGCCAGCTTGTACTGCTCAATGGCCTGCGTAGCCAGATCGGTGCGTCCATACTCCGTAGCGGAATCCTCGTAGAGATGACCCAGCGCGAAATGATAGTAGGCCTCAGAATGATGCACCATGCCATCATTAGCCGAAGCAGTTGCGGGAGGCGCAGTCGAGGATTTTGTGCGCGCCTGCGCAGGCACGGCAAGCGACAGCGCAATACCAAAAACCGCAAGCGGAATTCTCCACGCTTGACCGGTAAGGCAGGGGAACACAGCACGCGCCGTGCAGAGACTCTCTGCTTGCTCCCGGCAATCCAACGGTTTCAATCGATACAACTCCCATGCCTTCATAGAGCGAGAACACCTTCCAGTCCCAGCAGCCTTCCAACGCCCATCGCGCCCTGTGCCGAGTCCTGCAACCGCGCCCGAACCTGCGCGCAGCACCTACGGCCTACAGAGGATTGTACGCCCATTGCAACCTTCCCAGTCGCGGGAACGGACGCGGAAATGCTGCCGTGTTCCCTATGCTGGCGGGCCGGTTTGGAACAGGGGTTTCTTGCGGGAATCTTCTGGATGTCGATCCGGAATCAATGGCGGAAGTGGCGCATTCCCGTCAGCACCATCGCTACGCCCAGCCGATCTGCCGCCGCAATCACTTCGGCATCGCGCACCGAGCCACCGGGCTGCACCACCGCCGTCGCCCCCGCCTGCACCACAGTCTCCAGGCCATCGGGAAAGGGGAAGAAGGCATCCGAGGCGGCCACACAGCCGGTCAGCGGCAACACCGCCTTCATCGCGCCAAATTTCGCAGCATCCACGCGGCTCATCTGGCCCGCGCCAATGCCCAGCGTCTGTCCCGCGCGCGCATACACAATCGCATTCGACTTAACATGCTTGCAGACCCGCCAGGCAAAGTGCAGCGCGTGCAGCTCGGCCTCCGTGGGCGCGCGCTTCGTCACCGTCTTCAACTCCTGCGCCGTCACCTTGCCGCGATCCACATCCTGCAGCAACAGGCCGCCGGAGATTTGCTTCACCATGCGCGTGGTCTGCGAGGACAAGGCCTGCACCAGGCGCAGATTTTTCTTTGCGGCAAAGATCGCCTTGGCCTCTGCCGTATAGCTGGGCGCGACGATGGCCTCGACAAACAGCTTGGCAATCTCGGTCGCTGCCGCGCCATCCACCTCTCGGTCAATCCCAATCACTGCGCCAAAGGCGGAGACAGGATCAGCGGCCAGCGCCTTTTGATAGGCCTCCAGCACCGTGGCTCCCGTTGCCACGCCGCAGGGGTTGGTGTGCTTGATGATGGCCACGGCAGGCTGGTCGAATTCGTGGATCAGTTCCCAGCAGGCATCCAGATCGACCAGATTGTTATAGCTCAATTCCTTGCCCTGAAATTGCTGCAATCCTGCAATGCCTGCGCCGCTGCCATCGCTGTACAGTGCCGCGTTTTGATGCGGATTTTCTCCATATCGCAGCGACATGGTCTGTGGATAGGCCAGGCGTAGCGTGGTCGGCAGCGGCGCTTCGGTCGCCGCCGGAAGCTGCACTGCGGCCTCTTCTTCCAACAACTCTGGAATCGCGTCGAGCGCGTTGGCAATACCCAGATCGTAGGCCGCTGTCAGCGCAAAGGCCTGCTTCGCCAGCCGCCAGCGCGTCGTGCGACTCAGCTTGCCCTGGTTGGCCTGCAATTCTTCTGTCAGCGCGGCGTAGTCGGCCACATTCGTCACGACGGCCACATCTTCAAAATTTTTCGCTGCCGAGCGCACCATCGACGGGCCGCCAATGTCGATGTTCTCGATCACCTCGCCAAAGCGCACGCCCGGTTTCTCCAGCGTCGCGGCAAAGGCATACAGATTCACCACCACCATGTCGATAGGCAAGATTCCATGCGCCGCCACGGCCTGCTGGTGCTCTGGCTTCGAGCGGACATGCAGAATGCCGCCATGCACCTTGGGATGTAGCGTCTTGACGCGGCCATCCAGCATCTCTGGAAAGCCCGTCAGCTCGGAAATATCTTTGACCTGCAAGCCCGCCGCGCGCAACGCCTGCGCCGTGCCGCCGGTGGAGATCAGCTCGGCACCCAGCTCCTGCAATGTCCTGGCAAAGGCGACCACGCCTGTTTTATCCGTGACGCTGAGCAGCACACGGCGTACCGATTTCAAACCCTTCACAGGCAACTCCTCAAGGTAAAAAAGAAAGATCAGGAAATTTGATTTTAATGCAGCGCGCGCATCGAGGCTGATCTGCGGGTGCCCCAGGTCTCGCTTTTGAGACCTGGGATTTTCAACTGCGACGTTTTCGGGCGCCCTTTTTTTCCGTCGGAAACATGGAGGTCAGCTTTTCGTAGAGGCCAAAGAGGAAGGCCACGCGCTCGGCCTCGCTTTGGAAGCTGGTCTTGCCGTAGGCCACGTCCACCGCATGATCCAGCGCCTGATGTGCCTTGACCAACGGCGACGGCATGGCCAGCGGATCGTAGAGATCAGCCAGCGAGGATTCAGGAAACTGCGCCCGCGCATCCAGCACGCCCTGCGCAGCTTTTTCAATGGCAGCGCGTTGCTTTTCCTTTGACTCCGGCCAGGGGAAATTGTTGTAGACGATACCCGCCGAGTAGCGATAGCGGCTTTCGAGCCGACCACAAACCGCCCGCACCCACGCCATGTGCATCGTCGAAGTCAAAACGCCGAAGTGATACAGGGTGGCCCCGGCGATAACGTAAACCTGATTTGAGGCAATCGTGGTCGGCGGCAGAAAAGAAATGGGAATATAGGGCCTTCGCTCTGAAGAAACCGTTGGGAATGCGAGATATTTTGAAGCTGGCTGTCGTATCTCCGCAAATACAAACGGTATCGCAGCAAGTGCCTTCGTTGTTTCTCGGTCACTTTTTGCGCGCCATGCTTTCACCGCATCGACACGCCGTCGAATTGGTGGCATCTGCAACAAATCTCCAGGCGGAGCATCTTTCAACCAAAGGCACCATCGTTCCTCACCACGTATAAGCTCTTGGCCGCCCATGAATGTTCTGATGTATTTTTTCGCAGAAGGACACTCATCAAGAATTGATCGCCTATCATCTGCAGTGAGGGTGTACTGTCCGTCATCCAATGCAAAACTGCCGTAAGAAACATCCGGCACCGCGCAAATGGGAGCACGTCGATTTTCCAGCACGATATCCGAAGCATCTACAAGATACGGATTGATATGAGACGCAGGGATTGCATGAGGCTCGCCCTTCGGAGTTTCATAATCGAAAAGCCACTTGTCCGGCGCATCTCGCAGACCAAAGCCGAGAATCACGCAGTGAACGGCAGCTTTGCCTTTGGCCTCGCTTGACCATTGAAACGTGCGGTGCGCAAAGTTGATTCTGACTCCTCGTCGGAACAGGCCGGGCCATAAAACGCCTACCTGTTCACCCTGCGTGATGGAATTGGTAGAAACAAACGCAGTGCGGATATCCAGATTGCCAGCCATGTAGTCGGCAGCCTTGCGATACCAACAGGAGACATAGTCGAGAATGCCTGCGCCTTTCACATCGTGAAATATGGAAATCACGTCGACCTTTTGCGTTGTACTCTGTTCCTTTTTCCCAACAAACGGTGGATTGCCGACAATGTAGCTCAACTGCTCCGGCTCGATCACGTTTCGCCAGTCCAGCGTAAGCGCGTTGCCGTGAACAATGCTCGGCGCTTTTTTCAGCGGCAGACGCGCAAAGTACTGGCCGAACTCCTCTGACACTTTCAGGTTCATCTGGTGGTCGGTCATCCATAGCGCTACCTGCGCGATCTGCGCGGGGAACTCCTCCATCTCAATGCCATAAAACTGATCGACATCGACGAAGACGATGCTGCGCACATCCAGCTTCTGCTGTCCCGTTTGATTGGCCTTGAAAAGATCGCGCAGAATATCCAGCTCCAGCAGTCGCAGCTCGCGATAAGCGATGACCAGAAAATTTCCGCAGCCGCAGGCCGGGTCGAGAATGCGGATGCTGCGGAGCTTTTCGTGAAACGCGCCCAGGCGTTTGGAGTCGCGGCGAACGCGCTCAAACTCCGCCCGCAGCGCATCCAGAAAGAGCGGCTGCAATGCCTTCAGAATGTTGGTTTCGCTGGTGTAATGCGCGCCCAGATTGCGTCGCGCCTTCTCATCCATGATGGACTGAAACAGCGCGCCAAAGATGGCCGGGGAGATGCGACTCCAGTCCAGGCCACTGCACTCCAGCAGCATCTCGCGCATCTTGCGGTCAAAGGATGCCAGCGGCAGGGCCTCTTCAAACAGCTTGCCGTTAATGTAGCGAAAGGCGGCGAGTTGTTCATCCAGATTGGTGGGCCGCTTCTCCGGTTCCGTATTCAATACCTGGAACAACTGGGCCAGCATGGGGCCAAAGTCGGAGCCATCCTCGGCGATGCGCTGCTCAATCCATTCGCGGAACTGCTGGCGCTCGAAGATTGCGTTGTCTTCTGCGAACAAGCAAAAGAGCAACCGCACTAACAGCAATTCCAGCGCGTGTCCCCGATATCCTACGGCTTTCAACAGGTCATGCAGCTTGCCGAGTTTTTCAGCAGCTTCGATGTTGACTGGGTCTTGCTGGCCAAAGGAGCGCGTCTGATATCCGGCCATGAAGCCAAAGAGACGGATGTTTTTGTGAAATTCCTTGAGTGGAAACTCGTGTGTTTCTTTTGTGTCCAGATCGTACAGGCGGAATCGAGCGAAGTCCGAGACCAGCACGTAGCGCGGAAGGTCGCGCTCTTTCAGGCCGTGAAAATAGTCGGTGGCTTGATGGAAGGCGCGGTCTAAATCCCTGCCGAGGGATTTATGCTCGACCAGCAGCATTCCCTTCCACAGCAGATCAATAAAGCCGCCCTTGCCATCGGATTTTTTGACTGGGGTCTCGAAGGATGCCACCCGGCGGCGAGTTATGCCAAAGACAAGAAAGAAAGCATCCCAAAAGCTTTTTGCTTCGGCATCCTCGGAGGACGCATCGTTCCATTCCTGCGCAAAGGCTATGGAGCGGTCGCGAATCTCATTCCAGGATAGAGGCATAGGACTTCTCGTTTGGGGCGAACCCTTCAACCATACCGCGATGGAACGCAAATGCGCCATCCTGCCGCATGACACTCCTTCGGGTGTCCCAGTCTAGCCGCGATGTTTGCGGTTAGAGCGGGAGGAATGTGCGGACGTTTGTCTTTCCGCGCTTCTCTGCGTAGCCTAAGAATATGACCACGGCATGGCAGGGAGAAGATCGCGAGCGGGAGCAGCACGCATATCCAGAGGCGCATGCACACGCGCATCCAGAGGCGTGGAGCACGACGCCTGAAATCCTGCCGCCGGACAATTCCTTTCCCTCTTCGCAAGCAGAAGCTGTGTCCACCGTGCGCTCGCGCATTCTTTTGGGTTGGAGCTACGCTCCGGCCACCTACATTCTGATTGGCATCAACATCGCCGTGTACCTGGGCATGGTGCTCGGCGGCGTTTCTCCGTGGGCACCCACGGCATCGCAAATTCTGCATTGGGGAGCCAACCGCGGCGCCAATGAAATTTTGCAGCACGAGTGGTGGCGTCTGCTGTCCGCAACGTTTGTCCATGTGGGCATTCTCCACATCGCCACCAACATGTGGTGCCTGTGGAATCTGGGCCTGCTGGGCGAGCCGCTGCTGGGGGCCTTTGGCATGTTGGGGGTCTACGCGCTGACCGGTATGGCGGGAAATCTGCTCAGTTCTGCGGTCAATCCCGGCATCGTGGGCGCAGGCGCGTCGGGAGCGGTCTTTGGCATCGCTGGAATTTTGATCCTGTTGCTGAATGGGCCGCATCTGCCCTTTCCGCGCGAGGAGCTGCGCCACCTGCGTCGCAATGTCATTTATTTTGCGGCCATCAATCTGGCCATTGGAGCGGGAACCCTGCTCTACTCCGGCGGCATAAAAATCGATAACATGGCCCATCTGGGAGGATTTCTGTCGGGCATGGCGTTGGGTGTGCCGCTAGCTCCGGTGCTGGGGACAGGAAAGATGCGGTACCTGCGCCGCCAGCGCATCGTCTTTGCGGTACTTGCGGGTGGGTTGCTGCTGTTTGCCTACGGCATGTACCGGTTCTGGAAGTCCTAGCCGGATGCGCCAAATTCGCCAGATGGCTTTAGGCAGTCGCGGCAAATTTGCGGATCATAGCCAGCAGCAATTTTCGGTCGCTATCGTTCAGGTTGGATGCGTAGCGACGAATCTGAATGAGAAACCGTAATTCCTCTTCCGTCAGATTCTGCGATTGCATCTCGTGCTGCATCGAGTCTTCGACAAAGAACCCGGCCAGGGGCATCTCCAGCGCCACGGCGATTTTGTTCAGCGTGTCCAGCGATGGAACGGTGTGGCCATTTTCCACGCGCGAAAGATAGCAGCGCAGGAGTCCCGTCCGCTTCTCGATGTCTCCCTGCGACAGCCCCTTTTGCAGGCGAAAGCCGCGAATCACGGTTCCAATTCTCAGTTCACTCATAGCTCGTGGCTCCAAGGTAGAAAAAGGTACAAGGGGAATTCTAGTACTGCATAGTCAATGTAGATGTAGTAAACACCTGCGCATGGATGAATGACAAGAGAAATTTTCAGTTATTTTTTCCACACGTCCCACAGCAGCTAAGCCAAGCCACTGCAATAGGTTAGCGCTTCAGTGTCTGGGCAAAGAAAGCGCGCATCCGCTGGTCGGCATCCTGCGTGTCCGCTGGGTTGTAGGTGGTTTTGTTGATGGGATTCTGGAAACCATGCCCCGTATCCAGATACTCCTTCACGTCTACGGGATGGCCCAGCGCCTGCATCTGGCCGGAAAAGGCCTGGACATCTGCGGGCGTGATGCCGTGATCCTGTCCGCCAAAATTCCCCAACACCTGCGCGTGGATCTTCTTCAATTGCGTCGCATCGGTGTCGAGCGCGCCGTAGTTGATAGCCACCGCGCGCAGCGATGGCTCGGCAATGGCCAGTTGCAGCGCATACCCGCCGCCCATACACCAGCCCACGACTCCCATGCGGGTAGATTGCACATCCTTGCGCGTCTTCAGATACGCAACCCCTGCGGTCAAATAGCCAACGGCTCGATCCTGCGGCAAGGCGCGCATCAGCTCATGCGCCACTTCAGGATCGCTGGTTGCCTGACCACGATAGAGATCCACGGCCAGCGTCACGTAGCCCTGCTCGGAGAGATCGGCAGCCTGCTGCTTCACCCAGTCGCTCAAACCCCACCACTCATGCACCACGACAATCGCCGGAAACGGCCCCGCGCCCGCCGGCTTGTACAGCACCGCTTGGACGGTCTCTCCATTGCTTGGGAAGCTGACCGCCAGCCCGACCGGCGCGTCGGCTGCGCGCGCATAGCTCGCCGACAGCATGAAGAGAGCCAGCAGAGTTATGGCGAAGGACGCGGCTGAAATTCTCTGGCGAAGATTTATACAAACGCTGCGGGGCATGTTCTAATTCCTTTCGGCATACTCGATGCGAAGTGCTCCTGTTGCAAGCCTGCTACCCCATGTACATGCCGCCGTTGACGTCGAGCACATGACCGGTAATGTAGCTGGCCGCATCGGAGGCAAGAAATACGACGGCCTGGGCGATATCCTCCGGCGTACCGGCACGGGCCAGAGGAATCTGGGTCAACATCGCGGCGCGTTGCTGTTCATTCAGCACCTCGGTCATGGGCGTTTCAATGTAGCCCGGCGCAATCGCGTTGGCGGTAATGTTGCGCGAGGCCAACTCGCGCGCCAGCGATTTCGTCAGCCCGATCAATCCCGCCTTGCTGGCCGCGTAGTTAGCCTGCCCGGCCTGCCCGGTCTCGCCCACCACGCTGGTCAGGTTCAGAATGCGCCCCCAACGAGCTTTCAACAGGCTCGACAGCACGGCCTGCGTCATCAGATACGCTCCGGTCAGATTGGTGGAGAGCACGGCATCCCAGTCGGCGCGCTTCATGCGCAGCATCAGCCCATCGCGGGTGATGCCAGCGTTGTTCACCAGAATCTCCACCTTGCCAAAGTGGGCGAGCACGGCCTTGGCGCAAGCATGGATCGACTCTTCGCTGGCAATGTCGAGAGAAAACACGGCGGCCGTGCCGCCAGCAGCCGTGATCTCGGCAGCCACTTCGGCCAGCTTCTCTTGATTGCGTGCCGCCAGCGCGACCTGCGCTCCGGCCTGAGCCAATGCGACGGCGCAGGCCCGTCCGATTCCCTGCGAAGCTCCTGTAACCAGCGCCACGCGCCCTTGCAACGATGCCATGCGTTTCACTCCCAAACAAAAATGTATTCAATCAAAAAAGAATTATAGAAGGCGGGAAAAAACATGCGTCTCTGCGCTACATTCTTTTACCCCATCGCCAGAACCGGAAGCGGTCTCCAGGTAAAGACGGCCAGTTCGCGGGCAAAGTACAGCACCGGCGGAGTCTGCGGCAGGCGCAGCCCGTGGGCCTGCGGCAGTTCGTTGATCTCAATCTCCGCTTCTGCCTCCTCAAGCGGCCAGGGCGGGTGATGAATGTTGCCCTGCAGGAGCTGGCCCCGTCCATCGGTCGTAAATAGGCAGTAGCGTTCGGTAAGAAAATGTTCGATGGAGCCAAGGGCGCTGCGTTTCATCCTCTGCGTCGGCCCCAGGCCACGATAGCGCGCGCGGAAGCGCACGGGAGTCTTCGCCATGTGGCGCTCGCTGGCATACTCCACCGTGCCGCTGTCGTTGGTCTCCGCGCTCATGCGCGCCCAGTAGTATGGCAGATGAAACCACGTCCGCGCCGCGACCACAGCCAGAGGATTGGCCGCGTCCAGCGAGAAAAAAAATATGCCCGGAGTTCCCGTGCGACGGTCGCGAACATATGTACGCAGATTCAACTCGGCAAAACGCCTGGCTCCCGGTACCGTGCCCAGGCCGCGAAAACGAATGCGATCCATCGTAAAGGGCACCACGCCGATCCAGGCATCTCCGCCAAAACAATCGACCACCAGGCCGTCGGGCAGACGATAGGCAATTTCCGCCGCCGGGATCGGCCAGTGCGCGAACAATAGGCTGTGCCAGCGCTGCTGCACCACCCAGGGACGCACGGGCAGCGCCCAGGGACGATGATCGACAATAGACAGCACGTCACCCATAACAAACCGAACCACTCTGTATCCTACGACGATTTGCGACAAGTTTGAGAATTCCTGCGTTACCCGTTACCCCCATCCTGTAAAAAGGCTCTGCGCAGCCAAAATTAAATTTTTCGCGCCCCCACCCGCGTCATTGCGGTACCCTGAAGCCACTCCATAAATTCCTGATTTGAGTTCCCGATGCCGACGACCGCAAAACCCGCAACCGAATCCGCCGCCACGATAGCGCCCGCCGGCGCCGCGCTCCCCGCCACCGAAACCGATGTCTACGCCGTCCACGGCGCTGACCCAGAAGTGCTGGCCTATGCGATGGCCAAGTACTCGCGCTCGGCTCTGTCGATGAAGGAATCCCTGCGCGAGCTGAACAGCCAGCGCGCTGAGCAGTTTCTCAACACTTTTTATTTTCAGTATGGACATCGCTCGATTGCTGACCTGGCCCACGTCGCCTTCGCCGTAGAGCGGCTGTCACTGCTGGCGGCGATTGTTCTGGTCGACGAGCAGCGCTGGGATGGTCAGGAGCGTTCCACGCGCTATCAAAACTTCCGCAAGAGCGGCTGGTACCTGCCGGAGTTTGGCGCTGAAGTCGCAGCAAAAAAACTCTACGAGGAAACGATCCCGGCACTGTATACCGCCTACGAACAACTTTCGCAGCAGACCTTTGAGGAACTCGGCCAGCGCATCGCCAAGCCCGCCGAGATGAAACAAGACGCCTACGAGCGCACGCTGCGCGCCCGCGCCTTTGATGTCGCTCGCTATTTGCTGCCACTCGCGGCGAACACCTCGCTGGGCCAGATCGTAAACGCGCGCACGCTGGAGACGCAGGTCTCGCGGCTGCTCTCGCACTCCCACAGCGAGGTTCGCCGTCTGGGCGAACGCCTGCGCGAAGCCGCAGCCAGCCCGGCCTGGAATGTGCAGACCGCAGCCTATGAAGCTTTGCAACAAAAGATTGCCGCGCTCGATCCTGCGCTGGGCGAAGAGGCCGCTGCGTTGCTGCTGCGCCCGGTCAAGACCGCGCCCACGCTGGTCAAGTACGCAGCGCCGGTGGAGTATCTGACGAAAACGCAGGCCGCATTAGAACAGGCCGCGCAGGAATTATTCGGCGACACTCCCATCCAGCCTGCACCGCTGGTCGATCTGGTGGAAAATTCCGGGCAACAAGCTGAATCCCTGGAAATCGAAATTCTTACAACGCTGCTCTATAGCGTCTGCCAGTACCCGTACCGCCAGATTCGCGATTGCGTTGCTGCGCTCGATGCAGCGCGACGCGAGGAGCTACTCCTGCTCGGCACACGCGACCGTGGCCGCCATGATGAGCTACTCCGCGCCTACGCCTCCGGCACCAGCTTCCGCTTTGACATTCTGATGGATATTGGCGGCTTTCGCGACATGCACCGTCATCGGCGCTGTATGCAGACGATGCAGAGCTTTACCGCCGCACACGGCTTTGAGATTCCAGAGATGCTGCCCAACACGCCGTTGCCCGCGCCTCTGCAGGCGCAGTATCAACAGACTATGCAGCAGGCGCACGCTGCCTTTGGCCAATTGGCTGCGGCAAAGATTCCCGAAGCTGCGGCCACGGCACAATATGTTCTGCCACTGGGTACGCGCTGCCGTGCGCTCTTCAAAATGGATTTTTCCGAAGCGGTCTATATCTCCGAGCTGCGCAGCGCACCGCAGGGACATATCTCCTACCGCCGCGTAGCGTGGGAAATGTACGCGGCCCTCGCCAAGAACCATCCCGCGCTGGCGAAAATGATTCGCGTCACCGACATCAACGCTGCCGTCGATCCGCTACAGCGCTAGGTGTAAAAGAGAACCGGCTGCTCACCTTTTTTGCGTCCTTCTTGCAACCAAAGATGGCGCCGACCATCTACTCTAATAGAAGCGGCATGAAGAAACGTTTTTATCCTTGCGTGTGGAAGTCAGCATCTGTCGGCGGCGTTTTGCTGCTGGCGGGCATAGTGGCCTGCTGGGGCCAGTCTGGCATCAACGCGAGCATCAACGCGAACACCTACGCAGGCAGCGTGACCTCTGCGCCTGCGACAGCGACAGCCATCCCGCTCTCGCTCGATGAGGCCATCCGGCGCGGGCTGGAGCACAATCTGGCCGCAGTACTGGCGCGCCAGAATGAACGCATTGCCAGCGGCCAGCAGTTGCAGGGCTTGAATTATCTCTTGCCAAATATTTCGGCAACCGCAGTACGGCGGCGTAATCAAATCAATCTGGCAGCGTTGGGATTTCGCCCCAGCTTGCTGGCGAAATTTCCGCCCGGCATCTTCCCAGCCGGGGCCACCTTTGGCCCGGTGGTAACCGTGAATGCGGTCACGGCGCAGGTAAATCTGCAACAGTCCCTTTTCAATGTGAGCGCCATCGAAGCCTTCCGCGCGGAAAAAGAAAGTCGCGTGGTTGCGTACTACCGTCGGCAATCCACGCTGGGGCAGGTGATTTTGAATGTCGCCAGCACCTACATGCAGATCTTGGCCGACGAATCCAACCTGGACGATGCGCGCGCTCTGTTGCAGGCCGATGACCTGCTGCAACAACAGGCTCAGGATGCTGAAAAATCCGGGATCGCGACGCATCTGGATCAGTTGCGCGCGCAAGTGCAGTGGCAGCAGCAACAGCAGGCGGAGATCGTTGCGGAGAATGCGCTGGCCAAGGAAACGATCGCACTGAACCGGCAGATTGGTCTGGCCGCCGAGCAGCCGCTGGAACTGACCGATGCCTCGCCCTACGCTGATCTGGATACGATGACGCTGGCGCAGGCGCGACAGACGGCCTACTCCAGTCGACAGGATTATCAGGGCGCGCTGGCCGAGACGCGAGCTACCGCACAGCAGCGCAGCGCGGCACGCTGGGAGCGCCTGCCCTCGTTGAGCTTCAACGGCAACTATGGCGTTACGGGCACGGTCGGCGGCATCTATCACGGAACCTTTCTCGCCGCCGGAGAATTGAGCCTGCCCATATTTCGCGAGGCCAGCCTGCGTGGCGACCGCGATGTCGCGGAATCCAGCCGTAGAGAAGCGCTGGCGCAACTTGCCAGCCTGCATGCAACCATCGACGCGCAACTGCGCGACAGCCTGCTGGACGTAGCAGCGGCAAAAAAACTTGTCGATGTCGCGCACAGCAATGTTGCTCTGGCCCGTCAGTCAGTAAGCGACGCTACGGATCGTTTCACGAATGGCGTGGAGGACAATCTATCCGTGGTGCAGGCGCAATCCGTGCTGGCTGCGGCGCAGGCGCAATGGGTCAACAGTCTCTTCCAGTTCAATCTGGCCAAGCTGGGGCTGGCGCGAAATCTCGGAGTACTGCAACAGCAGTACCGGGCGTATATCGGGCAGTAGACAGTGCCGTTTCCGGCACATCCACCTGATGACGCGCAGCGCGTAGAGGCGGTCAGCCGCGCCCACCAGTAGGCAGGCAAGGTAGATCCACTTCATTCTCACGTTGACCTCCTTCTCTGTGGTGGACGAAAGCTGGTGAATTGACACCTGCCCAGGCTGTTACATGAGATTTGTGGCTTGTCCGCAGTCACAACTATCGCCGACGACGAGCAGCAGGCGTGCGCACAGTTGACAATAGTGGCGATGGCAGGTGGCGCACTCTCGCCATCCCCAGTTGTGCGCCATCCAGCGATACCATGTGGTGGTCTGGCAATGGCAGCAGGCAAAAAGCCGCCGGAACCTTTCTACGGCCCGCGCTTTGTAATAGCCCACCCCCTCTAATCTGCGGCGGACTGTCGTTCTGAATGTGGCCTCATCTACCATGTTTTCGACATGGACGCAGATGCGGATCGGTTGTCCATCCCGCGGCGCATAGCCAGCCCCAGAGCGCGAAAGAGCATCCCAGCCCGCTTCGCGGAGACCCAGGCCATCATCTGCGCCAGCTGCGATGAGATTGCCCAGTGCGGTACTGGCGGCAGCGCGAGTGGGGCGAGGGCGGTTGCGCGCTCCCCCCAAAGTATCTGCCTCAACCACGCTTTCATGAAAGAAATAGCCTGCGGCCCCGGCCCATCCTTCGAGCGGTTCAATAATATTCGACGTGCCGGTGAGCAAAACAATAGAGTGTGAATGGCCCTCACCCGAGCCATACTTAACCCAGATAGCTCGATTGTCCAGGAGGACTGCAGCCTGGGCTGCTGCTACATGTACAGCTGCAGCGGCATCGCCGACCATGACAGCTGGCGCCATGTCATTGGCATAGGGAGCGGCGCAGACCATGTTCATGAACATGATGGCGTTTGGATGACAGGAGGCCAGGACATTGGCATCCGTAAGCATCTGATAGTTGAGTTCTGGCATGCCTGCGTTGAAATTGCCATGCATGGTGTTGTAATGCAGCATGAGCGTAATAAGGTCGACGGGCCAGCGACCCGCCATTTGCTGTTGCAGCATGATTTGCGCATACGCGCCTGGCATCAGAACACACTCCGCATTTTCTAGGATATTGCAGCGATGAAACGGAACTACAGCCAATAGAACACAAGTAGAGCTAGCCGATCAATAAAAACGGACAATACATTGAGAGCATGGTTGGCTCGATCATGGTAACGCAACTGTGACACCATAGAGAGACGCCGATGTCTGTCTCCCTGGAACCCAACCCCTCGCATGAACCCACGCCACCGCATCGAGCCGTAGCTGCGTTTCAATCGCGCGATTTTCGCCGCTATCAACTGGCGCGACTGCTGGTGATTCTGGGCGCGGAGGCGCAGGCCGTTGCCGTCGCCTGGCAGATTTACCAGATTACGCATCGCGCCATCGACCTGGGCTATACCGGGCTGATGCTGTTTCTGCCGGGGATTCTATTTCTGGTGCTGGCCGGACACACGGCAGATCGCTACGACCGGCGGCGCGTGATTTTAATTTGCTACAGCCTGCAATGTCTGTCTACGGGAACCCTGTTGTTTCTGGCCTGGACAGGCACGCGCAATGTGCTGGCCATCTACTCTGTGCTGTTTCTCATCGGATCGGGACGAGCCTTCAGCGGCCCGGCCAGTTCCGCGCTGCTGCCGCATCTGGTGGAGAAGCAGCATTTCGTCAATGCCGTCTCCTGGGGCGCGACCGTCTTCCAGATGGCCAGCGTGCTTGGCCCAGCCGTAGGAGGCCTGCTGTTTACGCTGCCACTGTATCGCTGGCTGCCTGCTCCCTTCGGCGCGCATATCGGGGCACATATGTATGGCGCAGGCATCGTCTATCTCTTCACGCTGGCCATGCTGGGCATATTTCTCACGCTCATTCTGTCGCTCTCCGTGCGGCCCGGCAGGCAGGAGCAGCGGTCGATGTCCGTAGACACGCTGCTGGCTGGATTTCGCTACATGTGGCAGAAGAAATTATTGCTCGGCGTAACCACACTCGATCTGTTTGCCGTGCTGCTGGGCGGTGCCGTGGCGCTGCTGCCCATCTTTGCCAAAGATATTCTGCACTCCGGCCCGCGCGGGCTGGGCATGCTGCGCGCCGCGCCAGCCATTGGCGCGCTGGCAGTTTCGATGCTGCTGATCTGGCATCCCATGCAGCGACGCGCTGGCAAACGGATGCTGCTCTGCATCGGCATCTTTGGCGCGGCCACTGTGGTCTTTGGACTGTCGCACAACATGATTCTTTCTCTGGTGGCGCTGCTGCTTGTGGGCGCGGCGGATATGGTGAGCGTGGTGGTGCGCTCCTCGCTGCTGCAACTGGCTACGCCGCAGCAGATGCGCGGACGAGTGAGCGCCGTGAATGCGCTCTTTATTGGTGCGAGCAACGAGTTTGGAGAATTTGAAAGTGGCGTGACCGCGCAGTGGTGGGGCGCGGTGCGTGCCGTCGTTGTGGGCGGTGTGGGCGCGATGGTGGTAACCGGGCTGTGGTCGGTGTTGTTCCCCGCGTTGCGCGACGTGGATCGGCTCTCGGAGGATGTCTTGCTACCTGCCCAGCAGGCAGAGGCCGTCTCCGAACCATCGTGATACGGGCGACTGTACAAGTTTGCAAGATGCAGGAGATTGACGGCCCCGTAAAAAAAGACGATCCTGTGGCCTTGCGGGTGTACTACGTCCGCGCATTCTGAAGTGAAAAGGAACACCCCCTCGATGGCCATTGCCACTGCCAGCAACTCAGCGGTTCAGCTTGAATCGGATTCAGGCACCAGCATGAAAAGCGCGTTGTCGATGGTGACCACGCTCTTTTTTCTTTGGGGATTTATCACCTGCCTGAATGACATTCTCATTCCACACCTCAAGAGCGTCTTTACGCTGAACTACGCCGAGGTGATGCTGGTGCAGACCTTCTTCTTCTCCGCATACTTTGTCTTTGCGCTGCCGTCGGGCAAAGTGATCCAGTGGATTGGCTACAAGTGGACGATGGTTGCCGGGCTGATGGTGATGGCTGCCGGAGCGCTGCTGTTTATTCCTGCGGCAATGGTTCCTTCGTTCCCACTCTTTCTGGTCGCGCTGAGCGTGGTGGCTGCGGGGATGACGCTGCTGCAGGTCTCGGCGAATCCTTACGTGACAGCGCTGGGGCCAGCCAAAACTGCGGCCAGCCGCTTGAATCTGGCTGGAGCCTTCAACTCCCTGGGAACGACGATTGCGCCCTACGTGGGCGGCCTGTTTATTCTGGGTATTGCGCCTTTGGCTCCAGATGCCCTGCGAAAACTGACGCCAGCCGCGATGCACGCCTATCAGGTGTCGCAGGCCTCGGTGGTTAAGCTGCCGTATTTTGGCATTGCTGTAATCCTGCTGGCCTTTGCCGTAGCAATGGCGTTCTTTAAGCTCCCCGGACTGGCTACGGAGAATCTGACGGCGCACCCGGATTCCCACGCCGAGCGAAGTATCTGGGAGTATCGCCACTTAATTCTGGGCGTGGTGGCCATCTTTGTGTACGTCGGCGCGGAGGTCTCCATTGGCAGCTTTCTGGTGAATTATCTAAGTCGGCCAGAGATTGGCAATCTCAGCCTGAAAGCCGCAGCAGGATTTGTGGCCTTCTACTGGGGCAGCGCCATGGTGGGCCGAGCCGCTGGCGCAGGTCTGACGCAGAAGCTGCGCGCCAACGCTGTGTTAGGCGTGGCAGCCATTGTTGCCTTCTCGCTGGTGGCAATCTCGATGCTCAGCTTTGGACATCTGGCCATGTGGAGCATCATTCTGGTTGGCCTCTTCAACTCCATCATGTGGCCGAATATCTTTGCGCTGGCGCTCACCGATCTGGGGCCGCTGACCAACAAAGGTTCCAGCCTGCTGGTGGCCGCGGTAATCGGCGGAGCGCTGATTCCGCTGGCGCAGGGCGCGCTGGCCGATCGCATCGGCATCCATCACGCGTTTATTCTGCCGCTGTTCTGCTACAGCTACATCTGCTACTACGGATTCAAGGGCAGCAAGGTGCCGCGACAGCTCTCATCTGCGGAGCACGCGGCAACGGCGTAGCGCGACCAATATTTTTCTTACGCCCGAAACTGCGCCAGTTGTTCTTCGCGGGGCGGAGCGGTACACGCGCTCACGCCCACCAGGCAGAGCAGCGAAACAATCAGCGCTGGAAACAACGCCTCACGCTGGGCCATCGCGGCGGGCAGATGTCGATGGACGAAGCTCGTATCCCAGAAGACCGTGACCAGCGTGCCTGCGGCGATGCAGCTTACCGCGCCCGCAGCGGTGGCGCGCCGCGAATAAAACGCTGCCAGAATTACCGGCGTCAGCGCGACGGAGTAAATGGTATAAGCGTAGAGAAATTTTTCCAGAATCGATTGCGTATACGCCGCCTGCATCAATGCCCAGATGCCCAGCAACACGACCATCAGCCGCGAAACCATCAGGATGCGCGGATTGCTGGCCTTCGGGTCGATGTAACGCAGAAATACGTCATTGACTAAATTTGTCGCGGGGGAAAATAAATAATTGTTCGCCGTGGAGATTACCTTGGCAAAGACTGCGCCCAGCAGCAGTGCTCCCAGCAGCGCAGGCAAACCGTGCCGCGCCGTGTAGGCGATAATCTCGCGGGGACGCTGCGCAACCTCTCCGGTGGGATACAGCGCCGAGCCGATCACGGCAATCGCGACGATGATCGTCTCCAGAATCACCGTGCCAATCACCCAGCCCACGACAGCCTGCCGCGCGGCTTTTTCTGATTTTGCGGAAAAGAATTTCTGATACATCGACTGATTGCCCAGCATCAACAGCAGCGCTGGCAGAAAAAATTCCATTGCGCGTGTCCAGGTTAGGGGGCCAATCACCTGAAAGTGCGAGGCAGGCAGTGCTGCGTGCAGCCCTGACCACCCACCCGCCTGATGCAGCAAAATGGGAAAGGCCAGCACGCACGCGACGGTAACGAGAAGCCCGATGGCCACATCCATGTACGCAACCGAGGACATACCCGCCAGCGCGGTAAACAAAATCACAAAGGCCGCGACGATATACATGCCCAGCGTGCTGCTGATAATCCCCGGAAAAATGAGATGCAGAATGTCGCCGCCGCCGCGCAATTGGTAGCTGGCAATGCCGGTATACGCAAAGAGAATCGCAATTACGCCCAACACCCGCGCCGTCGCGTTATAGCGGGCTTCGAGTAGATCGGGAATCGTGAACTGCGCAAATTTTCTGGCGCGCGGAGCGATAAAGTAAATCAGCAACAATCCGACCCAGCCACCCGCTGGTACCCAGAGTGCAAAAAATCCATTGCGGTAGGCATTCTCCGCGCCAGCAAACAGAGAACCCGCGCCAATCCAGGAGCTGAGCAGCGTGAAGATCAACACATACGTCGGCAGCGAACGGCCCGCGACTAAATAATCTGCCTTGGTTTTTACCGTATGCACGCGGGCTAGCGAAACCCCCAGCAAGGTGAGCATAACCCCAGCAAGCACCGCAGCGTAAAGCGAGATCATGTTGCTCATCTTATCTGGAATGCAGAAAATTCTGCGCGGGTGCCCCATCCTTCGCTTCAGTTGCGAAGGGTGGGAGTCAGGCTCTACCCTGCGCGATGTTTTTCCTCGTGCTGGAGCGCCTCGTGGATGAGCATCTTCAAATAGGTCTGATACTTCAATCCTTTGCGCTGGGCCTGTTCACGCGCGCGTTCGATATCGCTGCGGTCCAGTCGAATCGTGGTTGGAGGAATCGCACCGCTTCGCCGCGCCAGCGTGCTGTGGCCAAGGGTTCCCTCTGCCGCCGCCTTTTCAAAGCTGCTGGCGATTTTGTCTTCCTGCCCCGGCCACCAGTTTGCCTCTGCTGCTTCGCTCTGCAATTCAGGCACCTTCGATTTTTCCGCCATGCTCAAAACCTACGCTGCCGAAGTTGTAGCAACAAAGTAAATACAGTATCAAAATTTCCTACATTTCCATGTGCGGCGCTGTCGTGAGCTGCTATTCGTAATAGCGAATAGGAGGCGAAATGTGCTGGGACCGATGCAAGCTGTGCAAGGGGTGAAAGAGATTGCGGAACTGGTGAAGAAGTACAACGATGTTCCGTTGTACGAGAAAATAGTTGCGCTGCAAGACCAAGTCGTCGAAATTGCCACAGAACGACTCGACCTTTACACCGAGAACCAAAGTCTAAAACAGAAACTAGAGCTTCGCGCGAAGATGCACTTCAGAAATCCGTACTGGTACGAAGAGGGAGACGAAGTTCCGTTTTGTCCCACATGTTACGAAAGCTCCAAGGGAGAACTACGCATTCATCTGCCGCATCCTCCGCAAGAATGGAATGGAGGCAATCGAAGAATCTGCAAAAACAAAGAGTGCCGCTGTACATTTTACGATGAGGGCGTAGAGCCTCGTACTCGACAATACAGCCCAACCTACAAGTCAGAATTCAGTTGAGTGCCGCACTGAAAATTGATCTCCACGCTCCTGCCTCTTACATCAGCAGCTTGGGTTCGTTGGGCGCAGGGGGTTGCGCGGGGAAGATGCGTCGCCGCTCCAGCTCCTTACGCACCAGGCCCAGACCATAGGCACAGGCCTCAAAGTTTTCCGCCAGGCGACCAAAGAGCGGCGCCTCCTGCTCAAACTCAAAGACATTGAATTGCGAGACGATGTAGTAGCTCTCTTTGCCGGCGCGAATCAGCGCGCGCAGTCCATCCTGATGATTGCGATGCCGCCACTGCGCCGACTCTGGAAACATGCCCGCGAAGAAGAGGCTGAAGTCGCCAATGTGCTTGCGCACCTGACGCTCGCGATCAAAAGAATCAGCATCGCCATAGACGGGGTCAGAGGCGATGAGCATATCGCTGACCTCGCGCAGCGGATGGCCGTGCGCGTTGCGAATGCGGTAGAGATGTTCGGTCTTGGAAAAATCGGTGAGAATGCCCGCGACGTAGCCGGAGAGTTCTTCATCCTCCAGATCGGGGCCACGGCGGTAGCATTCTGTAATCACTTCCTGAAACAACTGCTGGAGCGGGTTTTCCTTCCGAGTCATGGCAGTCCCTCCTTGCTGGTGGAATGCCGCGGCCCTTCGTATCTTGACCGCTGTCCTGATTCCCTCAGCCGGTGTAACGGAATCTGATTGTGTGCCTCCACCTTACAGAGGAAGCAATCGAAATTCCAGAACAATTCGTGCATGTATCCAATTCGTTAGCACTCCCCCGGCGCGATTGCGATCTTGCCAGCGCAACACGCTCTACTATTTCCATCGGCAGTAAATTCCTGCATGGATATAGAGACGAAGGATTTTCTGAAAAGTTTTCCCAAAAATGAAAAGACAAGAAGCGCGCTGGATGCGTACTTCTTGTCTTTCAATAGATGCAACACACACCGCAGATCCCTCGACTTGGTCGCAACGGCGATCTTTGCTTGGGATGACAGTACCTTTGTGTACTGCTGCGCCGACTAGCGCGCGCCGACGGGTGCCGTGGTGCTGGCTCCAAGTTCAGCCAGGCGCGTGGCCAGAATCTTTTCCAGATTCTCCAGTGCAGCGCTGAAACCCTCGATGCCTTCCTTCAATTTGTCGTGCGCCATGCGATCAGCAGCGTGCATCGCGTCAAAGGTCGCCTTGTCGATGGTGAGCTTCTCGATCTGCATAGCCGCAGACTTGCTGGCATCCAGCTTGCGAGGCAGTGGCTCCTGTTTGGAGTTCAGATCGGCAATCAAGGCTGGAGAGATGGTGAGCAGATCGCATCCGGCCAGTTCCTGAATCTCACCGATATTGCGGAAGCTGGCGCCCATGACGACCGTCTTGTAGCCAAACTTTTTGAAGTAGTGGTAGATTTTCGTGACCGATTGCACGCCAGGATCGTCGGCGCCAACATAGTCTTTCCCGGTATCTTTCTTGTACCAATCGAGAATGCGGCCCACAAAGGGCGAGATAAGCGTCACGCCCGCCTCAGCGCAGGCAATGGCCTGATGCAGACCAAAGAGCAGCGTCAGATTGCAGTGGATACCTTCTTTTTCCAGAATCTCAGCGGCGCGAATGCCCTCCCAGGTAGAGGCAATTTTGATCAGCACGCGGTCGCGCTTGATGCCCGCGTCGTCGTATTGCTGGATGGTTTCGCGCGCCAGTTTCACCGTCGCAGCCGTGTCGTAGGCGAGTCGAGCATCGACCTCCGTGGAGACGCGACCGGGAACAATCTTCAAAATGCGCTTGCCAAACTCTACGGCCAGATTTTTGAAGGCGAGATTGGCGACCGCGACGTCGCTGGCATCTGCGCCCAGCTTCTTCTTGGCATCAAGCAGCACGCCATCCAAAATGGGTTGATACTGGGGCATCTGCGTGGCGGCGGTGATGAGCGAGGGGTTGGTAGTGGCATCCTGCGGCTTGGCCTTTTCAATGGCCTGAATGTCGCCCGTATCGGCCACGATGACCGTCATCTCGCGAAGCTGTTCCAGTTGCGTTTTCGACATACACATCTCCTTATCGGCTCCTTCATGCTGTATCGGATAGAAATCAAACCACGTTAGCAGGGATGGAGGCCGAAGGACTCCCGCTCGCGTCTCTCACTTTCTATTTTAGATGAAATGTCCTTGCTGCGTGGAAATCTGCCGCGCCGGATTATTGGCCCGACGCTGGCGCAGCAGAAAGATCGGCGACAACCTCTGGCGTGCGGGCGCTCGCATTGCCGTAAAGATCGACGGCGCTGATGGAATACGCATAGCGAGGGCCGAGCAGTACCGTGTTGTCTTGAAACGCAGGCGTGACCAGCAACGCGTTGGACGCAGCGCCCGCGGCGGGAGCAAGCTGCGTTACCGTCGCGTCGGCTGAAGCCCTGTCGTTTGGAACCAGATCGTTTGGAGCCAGATCGCGCCGATAGACGCGGTACTGCGCAAAATCTGGCTCGGTGTTGGCCGCCCAGGAGAGATCGACAATCTGTTTGCCTCCGTTCATTGCGGCGGAGACAACCACGGCCACCAGCCCCTGCGGCGTGGCCGGTGGGAAGGTATCGAGAGCTTGCAGTTGCACCGGCGCGCTTGGCAGACTTTGCATACGCAGCATGGCCGTGCCAGCGGGATATTCCACAACACGCGCTACGGTGTAGCTGTAGGTCGCCTCCCACTGCACACTGGTGTCGAGTGCCGCGCCGGGGTCGGTAGCGGATTCGGGCTGCACGCGCAGCGTGTCCGTTATCGGCACTGGCGGCGTAGGCTTTTTCGTCGCGCTCGGTTTCTGCGGAGTCGTCTGCGGCGCAGGCGCGATTCCGTTGTTTTGCGTAGGCGGAGCCTTCAGCAGTGTGCGCTGCATTTCAAAAACGGTGCCGTTTTGCAAGGGCGCACTCTGCCAGTGCAGCAACACGCCCTGCGGAATCACCTGTGCTGTCAAGCCGGTGACGGGCTGTGACGCGGCTCCTGCCAATGCAGTTGCATCGTTGGAGGCTGCCGCAGCATGGCCCTGAGCATTCTGCACGAACACCTGATAGGTAAGGACTCGCAGCGGCCCCTGCGCCAGCGTGGCAGGCAATGGATGGATGAAGGTAGCTGCGTTGCCGGGAACAACCTGAACCTTGCCGACCGTATCGCAGACGCGGCTGGTGGTTTGCACGCAGATGCGCACGGGGATGGGTGCTTGCAACTTGAGGCCGTCGGTGGTGGTTTTCGGCGCAGTCCAGGTGAGCTGCACCTGATCGCCCGTGCGCTCGGCCTTTAGATCGCGCACTGCCTTGGGCAGATGCAGCGAGGGCGGCTGGGGCGCTGCGGGCAGACCGCAGCCCAGCGTTGCCGTCGCCAGCAGCGTTGCGGCAGTGAGAGCAAACCAGCGCGTAGAGAACCGGCGCGAAGAGAAAATGAAAAAATCCAAGCGATGCCCAGCGCGAATTTCCATGCAAATTTCCATGCGAATTTCAGCCTAGCACCTCTGGCGCAAGCGCATCGCGGAGCGCTGCCTCCAACGTCGCGTGCTCAAAGGTAAAGCCTGCCTGCTGCAACCGTGCGGGCAGGGCGCGCGTGCTGGAAAGCAACACGCTGTCGGCCATCTCTCCCAACAAAACACGCAGCACCAGCGAAGGCACAGGGAACCCTGCGGGGCGATGCAGCATGCGCGCCAGCGTTTGCGTAAACGCGGCATTGGTGACGGGCTGTGGAGCGACAGCATTCACCGGGCCAGCGAGATTCGCGCCGGCCAGCAGATATTCGACGCAGCGCACTACATCAGGCAGAGAAATCCAGCTCATCCACTGGCTGCCGTTGCCCAGGCGACCACCCGATCCCTTGCGGAAAATTGGCAGCATTTTTGCAAGCGCGCCGCCCTCGCGGGCCAGCACCGCGCCCAGCCGCAGATGCACTACGCGGATGCCACGCTGTCGCGCAGCATCGGCAGCCTGCTCCCAGGCCAGGCACGTCTCGGCAAGAAATCCGCAGCCTGCGGGGGAGTCTTCGGTCAGCACTGCATCGCCACGATTTCCGTAGTAGCCAACGGCGGAGGCACAGATCAAAACCTCTGGCGGCGATTGCAACTGCGAGAGCAGCGTCGCAAGCGTCTGCGTTGCGGTCACGCGACTCTCCCAGATGCGCTGTTTTTTTGCGTGCGTCCAGCGACCTTCGCCAATGTTGTCTCCAGAAAGATGGATGGCCGCGCGCATTCCTTCCAGACGAGCAAGAGCGGCGGGCATTTCGGATGGCACTGTGGTCGCGTAAGGATTCCAGAATACATCCGAGGAGTCTGGCCCTGGCGTGCTCCGTACAAGCTGCGTGCAGGGAATGCCGCGCAGTTCAAAGGAGCGACGCAACGCGCGTCCCAGCAGGCCCGATGCACCGGAAAGAAGAATGGAAGACGGCATGGTTCTCTGCACCGCTTTTTCTGAACAACGGAAACGTAGAAACGCTAAGCACGTCGAAGAACTATTTTGCAGGTCGCGCAATCTCCTGCGAAAAGTCGACGGGAATGCTGGCGTAGAGCAAGCGTCCGCAGGAGTCGCAATAGAGCAGCGCGTCGCCTTGCAGCTCATTCCACTTCTGCGGGCGCACCATCATCTGGCAGGCGGAGCAGCGCTGGTCGGCAGCCTCGGCCACAGCCGTTTTGCGCGAGGAGGCCAGACGATCGTAGATGACGAGCATATCTTCCGGAATGGTGGCGCGGATGGCCAGGCGCTGCTGCTGCAAAACTCCGCGCGCTGCGTCATCACGCTGGATGGCCTGTCGGCCTTCAGATTTTTCTTCTGCTAGCTGCTGCTTGCGGCGTTCGACGACGGTCTGCAAGGCGCGCTGTGCTTCTTCCAGCGTTTCGATGCGCACCATGCTTTCGAGAGCGGCATCCTCCAGGCGACGCGTCTCCTGATCGGCAAAGCCAATCTCGTGCTCCAGCGCCTGAACCTGCGATTGATTCTGAATGGTATCCATCTGGGCGCGATAGCGCGCAGCCTTGCGCCGCTGGTCTTCTGCCGTGGATTCCATGCTGCGCCGATTCTTGTCCTCAGCGGCAAGGGATTGCACGCTGGCAGCGAGTTCCCACTCCGCTTCAGCCAGCGCCAGCTCGCGCTCCTTGACCCGTTTTGGGACGGCGGCCATCTGCCCGGTCAGCGCGAGAATCTGCTGTTCGGTATGCTGCAAGTGAACGAGTTTTTCCAGTTCTGGGTGCATACGTCCGCAAGCGCAGTCTAGCATGGTGGAGTGGGAGAACACTGTCTGCAAAGTTTGCGAACCCTTCACGCTTCCAGAGGAATCTAAAGAAAATCCCCATGAGTGCAGTAGCTGCGACAACAACGATGGATGCCTCGATTGCCGCGGCTGAAGCTGCCTGGAAGCCCAGGCACAATCCCTGGGCCGTTGCGCTGACGGTAACGCTGGCCACGTTTATGGAGGTGCTGGACACCTCGATTGCCAACGTTGCGCTGCCGCACATTGCCGGCGGGCTGGGCGCGTCGCAGGACGAAGCAACCTGGGTGCTGACCTCCTATCTGGTCTCGAATGCCATCATTCTGCCGGTCAGCGCGTACCTGACCACCTTCATTGGCCGCAAGCGTTTTTACATGATCTGCGTCGTGCTCTTCGGCCTGAGTTCCATGCTTTGCGGATTGGCTCCCAGCCTGCCGCTGCTGATTTTCTTCCGCGTGCTGCAGGGCGCGGGCGGCGGCGGCCTGCAACCCAGCGAGCAGGCAATTCTGGCTGACACCTTTCCCTCCTCCAAACGGGGGCAGGCCTTTGCTGTGTACGGCATGGCCGTGGTGGCCGCGCCTGCCATCGGCCCTACGCTAGGCGGATGGATTACGGATAACTACAGTTGGCGCTGGATATTTTTCATCAATGTGCCCATTGCCCTGCTGTCTCTGTATCTCACCTCGCGCCTGGTGGAGGACCCCCCGCACATCGTTCGACAGGTGAAGGAAAATCTGCGCCACGGCATTAATCTGGACTTTCTTGGATTCGGCCTGCTGGCTCTCGGCTTCGGCTCGCTGGAATTTATCATGGACAAAGGCCAGGAGAATGACTGGTTCAACTCGCGCATTATCGTCACATTTATGATTCTGTGCGTCGTCTGTTTGCTTACGCTCATCTTTTATGAGCTTGGTCAGATTCGTCGCGGCAAAAAGCCCATTCTCGATCTGACGCTCTTCAAGAATCGAACCTTCGCCACCTCCTTCGGCTTCATGTTCGTACTGGGATTTATTCTCTTTGGCACCACGGTGCTGATCCCGCTCTTTGTGCAGGATTTGATGGGCTACACCGCCGAGCAGGCCGGGCTGGTCATCTCCCCCGGCGGCCTGATGATTATGGCGCTGATGCCGCTGGTTGGCTTCCTTATCAGCCGCGTCGATCCACGCTACATGATCATCTACGGCTTCGTCATCAGCGCTACCGCGCTGGCGCTGATGCACACGCTCGACCTGCAGGTGAGCTACGGCTACATTGCCATGCTGCGCGTCTTTCAGGCATCGGGGCTGGCCTTCCTCTTTATCCCCATCAACACGCAGGCCTACAACGGCGTGCCGAGAGAGAAGAACAACGATGTCTCTGGCCTTACGAACCTGGCGCGCAACATTGGCGGCAGCATGGGCGCATCGTTTCTGGTCACCATGCTGGCCCGGCGCGCGCAGTTCCATCAGGATCGTCTGGTGATGCACATGACCGCGCAAAATCCTAACTTTGCCGCCTCCGTAGCGGCGCTGAAGGGATACTTTCAGCACCGGGGTGGATTGACGGCCTCCTCCGCGCAGGCCAGCCGCATGGCCTACGCCAGTCTCTACGGGCAGATGCTGCGCCAGGCGCAATTACTCTCATATCTGGACGTGATTGCCGTGCTGGCCACAGCCTGCGCCTGCATGATCCCGCTGGCGCTGCTGATGAAAAAGCCCGACCATAGCAGCGACGTAGCGATGCACTAAAATATCCTGCAAGCAACCCCTGAAAATTGATCGCCGCATACCAATAATCTTCAAGGAGATCCCGTGCCAACAGTCGTAACCTTCAACTATGAAAAAACACACACGGTGGGCTACAAGGATGGCTACGTCAAGGCCATTCCTGCATTGACAACAAGTAGCCGTCTCTATGTGATCTACAACGCTACGACCACGCATCCGGTGTATGTTGGGACATCGGATGACGTACAGAATCGCTTTGGCAATCGCATCGACGTATGCCGCGAACTAGGGTACAGCCAAGCCCAAATGGATCCAATTTCTATTTTTGTCGTTCAAATAAAAATTGACGGAACCCCGATGACACCCGGTCAATACGGAGTTAGCGGAGGCATTGATGTCGAGCATCTCCTGATACGAACCTACCTGAGACAGGTCAACGTCAACGTGCGGAATGCTGTGAAACTTGGAATATTTACCAATTCCACGGGAGGCAAGCTTTCGTGGAATCTGGAAAACAATGCGGGCATTGCAAACTTTGGAACGCACAACTACTACTTAAATAACAACCAGTCTTTCTAAGGAAGCTCGAAGCAAGTCTTTCTTGCGAGGTCAGTATCTCCTGTGAGATAGCGTCGCGCAGTACGAGCTTGTACGGGGATTTCTGAAGCCACACGGGGAACCGACCCGGGGTTTTCCTATCGTGGGACAGACACGGCTCTATCAAAATTTTCGCTCCCATTTTCGCCGCGTAGCCAATGTGCGATACTCCAGTAGACACATGTATAAACGAGTCTTATTAAAACTCTCAGGGGAGGCGCTGGCTGCCGGTCAGGGCTTTGGCGTCAACGTGGCGCGCGTGCATGAAATCGCCGGGGAAATCGCCGATGTACGGGCGATGGGCGTGGAGATCGCCATTGTCGTCGGCGGCGGAAATTTTTTTCGCGGCGTGGCCGAGCAGGCTCAGGCGATGGATCGCGTCTCTGCCGACCACATGGGCATGTTGGCGACCGTCATCAATGCGCTGGCAATTCAGGATGCGCTGGAAAAGCGCGACGTGCATTGCCGCGTGATGAGCGCCATTGCCATGCACCAGGTGGCCGAACCCTACATTCGTCGCCGAGCCGTTCGTCATCTGGAAAAAGGCCGCGTGGTTATCTTTGCGGCGGGCACAGGCAATCCTTTTTTCTCCACCGATACGGCAGCCTCGCTGCGCGCGATGGAAGTCCGGGCCGACGTGCTGCTGAAGGCAACCAAGGTGGATGGCGTCTACAGCGCCGATCCCGTGCTGGACAAGACGGCAGTAAAGTTTGAAGAGATCAGCTACATGGAAATCCTGCAACGCAATCTGCGCGTGATGGATTTGACCGCCGTCAGCTTATGTAAAGACAACAGCCTGCCGATGATTATCTTCAGCATGAACGAGCCGGGAAATATCTGCCGCGTGATTGCAGGCGAAAAGGTAGGCTCGCTGGTCACTGCCTAGCAGAAACCGCGAGATGTGTATGGGCGCAGACCCTTCTGTTGTACGCCGACCCGCGCTGCCAGCCCTGACCGGGCTGCGAGCCTTTACCGCCGCCAACATTGTCTTTTTTCATTTCTGGAATCCAGAATGGTTCGGGCCGCTGGCCCCGATGATGAGCAACGGTTACGTTGGCGTCAATTTTTTCTTTATTCTTTCTGGCTTTATTCTGGCCTACAACTACACGGATCGTCAGGCTGCGCAGGGTGGCCTGCAAAAGCGCTCCTTCTGGCGTACCCGAATGACACGCCTGTACCCGGTTTACGTGATGGGGCTGCTGATCTCCCTGCCGATCCTGCAACTGGAGTGGCAGTATCAGACGCGCGCGCATTTCTGGCAGGGACTGGTGCTGACTCCCATGATGTTGCAGGGGGCAAGCCCGATCCTGGCGACCTTCTGGAACACGCCCGCCTGGACGCTCTCCTGCGAGGTCATCTTCTATCTGCTCTTTCCGTGGTTTATATCCCTGGCATGGCCCCGCAGTCGGCGCACCCTGATGCTGCTCTTAGTCCTGCTATGGCTGATTGCCCTGATTCTGCCGCTGCTGTACATGGGGCTGCATCCCGATGGCATCGCGCCCATCAATCGCTACTCCAACGGCTACTGGCTGCGTGCTGTGAAATTGACGCCGCTGCCGCATGTGCCCGGATTTCTCTTTGGCATTGCGCTCTCGCAGTTCAATGATCGGATGCGTCTCTCCGACAGAATGCGCTTCGCGCTGGGGAGTGTATCCCTGCTGACGCTTCTCTGGATTCTGCAACAAGGCGATCACCTGCCCTTTCTGCTCTCGCACAACGGACTGCTGGCTCCATTGTTTGGCGCGTTGATTCTGGGATTGGCCGGTAGCCATCCGCTGACCAGCCTGCTTTCGTTTCGCCCGTTTGTGGTGATTGGCGAGGCCAGCTATTGCCTCTACATCCTGCACTTTAACCTTTGGCAGTGGATTCACAAGTCAGGCATCCTGACCACGCTGCATCTGGCGCAGTGGGATCCGTGGATATCGTATCTGCTGTTGGAGCTGGCGGCGCTGGCGGCCTATCGCTGGATTGAGCAGCCCGGTCGCGGCTGGATGCAACGCATTCTGCCATCCTGAAACAACACGCCCAGCCATTTCGAGCAAGCGGGGTGCCCCAAGTCTCGATTTTGAGACCTGGGAATCATTCTGAACCCTTCGGCACGGCTAGGTGTTCAGCGCTTCCATCAGGGAGTTCAGCATCCGGTTTAAATCCTGGTCGCTGTGGCGCAGGTCGTCGATCTTGGCGATGGAGTGCATCACGGTGGTGTGATGCTTTCCGCCGAACTGACGGCCAATCTCTGGCAGCGAGGCCTCAGTCATCTGCTTGGCCAGGTACATGGCAATCTGGCGCGGCACCACAACCGAGCGCGAGTTGTTCTTCTGCTTCAACTCCGTCACCTTCATGCCAAATTGCTCGGAGACAGCACGCTGGATGGCCTCAATGGTCACCTTGCGCACTTGCGTGTCGATGAATTGCTTCAGGCATTGCTGCGCGACCGAGAGCGTCAGCTCCACGCCATGCAGGCTGCCCCAGGCGATCAGGCGCACCAGCGCGCCTTCCAGTTCGCGCACGTTGGTGCGGATGTTCGAGGCGATGAAGAGCGCGATGTCAATGGGCAGCGTGACCTGCTCGCTCTCAGCCTTCTTCTGCAGGATGGCGACCTTGGTTTCCAGATCAGGTGGCTGGATATCGGCGATCAGGCCCCACTCAAAGCGATTGCGCAGCCGATCTTCAATCTCAGCCAACTCTTTGGGCGGCCGGTCGCTGGCGATGACAATCTGCTTCATGCTTTCGTGCAGCGCGTTGAAGGTGTGGAAGAACTCCTCCTGCGTGCGCTCTTTTTGCGCCAGGAATTGAATGTCGTCGATCAGCAGAACATCCACACTGCGGAACTTGTCGCGAAAGCTGGACATGCGGTCGTAGCGCAGCGAATTGATCATCTCATTGGTAAATTTTTCGCTGGAGAGATAACAGATGGAGGCCTGCGGCAGGCGGCGTTTTACTTCATGCCCAATGGCGTGCATCAGATGCGTTTTGCCCATGCCGACCCCGCCGTAGAGAAAGAGCGGATTGTAGGCCTTGGAGGGTCGCTCGGCGACGGCCTGTGCAGCAGCGCGGGCAAACTGGTTGCCGCTACCGATGACGAAAGCATCAAAATTGTAGCGCGGGTTTAACTGCGCGGCTGTGTCCCAGTCAAAGCGCGACTGCTGCGGCGCAGCGCTGGTTGCAGCAGCCTGGGAGCGCGAACGCAGCGGGTTGCCATTGCGCGCGGCCTGGGGCGCAAAGCCACCATCCTCGCGGACTTCGCGCGCGCGCGGTGGTGGCGGCTCATCTTCCTGCGCTTCAAAGGAGACTTCGTCCACTTCAATCTTCAACTGGTCGATGGCTTCCAGAATCAGATCGTTATAGCGCTCGCCGATGTGTTCAAACTCGCGGGTGGGCACGCTGATGAGCAACACGCGACCGTCGATGCGGCTGAAGCGCGTGGGCTTGAACCAGGTATCGAACGATTGACGATTGATCTTTTTTTCCAGCGCCGCCAGGATGCGCAGCCAGGGGTTCAGGGTCGTCGATGCAGTTGCAAGAGTGGACATTCTGTTTCCAATGTTCTCGTTGACGCCGTGTGCGGCGTACTGGTTTCCATGTCACTGCAGGATCTGGCCAATATCCTGCACAAAAAAATTAAAAATAAACCTTACACGCCGCGATCCGCGCGGCTGTGGAGAATTGCGCTGCCGGGAAGCTGGACAACTCGTTCCGCACACCCAAATCCGGCTATGATTTTGCTTTGCGCCGGTGCATCGCGGAGCGTGACGTTCGATGTCGTTAGCGAACCCGATAGTAGCACATTCGAACATGCGCGGGCAGAGAATGGAAGCAGAAAATTTCTTCCGCCAGAAAACTGCACCACGCATGGTGAAACTGCGTGCTAAAAGCGGAGAACTGGATGTTATGTATGACCAGAAATCTTTATTCGCGGGTAGCAAGAGTTTGTGAATCGGTGGTTTTGGATTTTTCTTTCAGTTCTTTTTTCTGCTCAAACTTCCCATAGATGAAAACTCCAACAAGTGCCGCAAGCGCGGAAATAATGGAAGTCAATCCTACTGCGCTCAACCCTTTTGAAGATAGCCAAATGCCCCCAACAATTGCAGTCATCGCGATGACGAATCCGTAACGAATTCCTGCCTGCTGAGCTTTGATATTGGAATGAACAACGGAATTTTCCAATGACTGGCGATGGGAGGCCTGCTGTTCCGCCATTTTCAGAATGCGGTCAGCCGATCCCAGTAGAATCTGTTCATATTTCGCCAATTCTTCAGGAGGCGGCAGTGGTCCAGAAAATCTTGAAACTGCAATCCCTGTCAGTATGGATAGCCCCTGCCTGCGCTCCTCTTCTGGGCTCATGGAAAGAAGCTCATTTGTTCAGGACGGCCAGAAATCTGTTCGGAATGAGAAGGTTCGGCAGACATAGATTTTGAATATGTCTGTATCGCATCAAAAATATCCTGACCTACGACGCGCCAGTCCGCGAGCAGAGCACGCTGATCGGCCTCTAACTCTGATGAACTGGTGTTGTAAGCATCATAGGAACCAGCCAAGTCAAAGAGACGGGCTGACCCAGATAGAAACGAAGGTGCTGCGAATAGAAAATCAGTCCGAGCATCGTTCACGGCATCCCTCGATCATCAAATGCTACACGGTGCAAGTTGTACAACGCAAGTATATCCGACAGTGCGGGATCGAGGACATCTGCTGGCTGTATGACGGGTTCCGTGCAGTTCTTTCGCGGGCGGAAGCCTTGCATGATTTTGTGGTCGATCCTTTTGCTCTGGCGAGAAGTTCGCTATACTAAAAGTTCTGCCTCTACGGCAGAATGTTATCTGTATTTATCTGAATAAATTGAGGAGCGCCGAGAGATGCCCAAGCGCACATTTCAACCGAACCGCCGCCATCGCGCCAAGACGCATGGCTTCCGCAGCCGCATGAAGACCAAGAGCGGAGCTGCCGTATTGTCGCGCCGCCGCGCCAAGGGACGCAAGCGCGTTTCCGTCAGCGCAGGCTACCGCGACTAACGCTGTATCGTTGCGCCGGAGCGTAAGCTCCGCTTGTGCAAGAGTTTGGCCTCCCGCCTGGACGTTCTCTTTTAGAAACTTCGCAGCCGCTAGCCTGCAATTCTTTAACAACGCGCATCCTGAATCTTTCGCTACTCGCCTTCTTCTGCATTTGGATGCACACGCATTTTGGATGGAGAGCAGGCGCGGGGTCGCGTGCGCGCAAGGATCGCGCGAAAATAAGGAAGCAGCGCGAAACGGGAACCAGCCAGGGAACGAGCATCCGGGGCACAAGCCTATGACCGAGCGAGCGATCTCCGATTCCAGCAACAAGCCCGGCCTGTCTCCGTCGATATCTGTGTCCCCCAAAGAATTATCCGAGGAAAAATTTGCATGGCGGCTGCACAAACACGCTGACTATCAGCGCGTGTATCGAACGGGTCGGCGGCAGTCGCTGCCCTTGCTGACGTATTTTTTCTCTATGCAGACCGAGGCCCCTGCAGCAGCAGCCACAGCGCCCACGGAAATTCCGGACTCACGCATTGGCCCGCGCATCGGACTAACCACAGGTCGCGTGCTGGGCAAGGCCGTGGAGCGTAACCGCATCAAGCGTCGGATGCGCGAGGCCGTGCGGCGTAATCTGGGCCTGCTTCCCGGGCCGGTGGATGTGGTGTTGCATCCGCGACGCAGCGTGCTGGATGCAGAGTTTGCAGCCATCGAGCGCGACGTGGCGCGAGCCTTTCAAGCCGTGCAACGGGCGATGGCACGACCCGCAACCGAAGTGGCTGGACAGAATACTGTCGCGAAACGGAATCAGGATGCCGGAGCTGCCGGAAAATAACGGGTCCAGAAATAAGCCGGGGAACGAGCCAGTTGGGAGCGATCATCCCCCGCAGACTTTGATCCGCGACGAAACGCGGCGCGTCCGGGTCGAGCAGCTCCATGCAACCTATAAGCGCTGGATTTCGCCTTTTCTGCATGGGCTGGGACAGATCGGCCTTCCCGTTTCTGGCGGATGTCGCTATCAGCCTACCTGCTCGGAGTACGCGGCCATTGCCATTGCCCGCCACGGCTGGGCGCGTGGGGGCTGGATGGCGCTGCGCCGCCTGCTGCGCTGCAATCCTTTCAGTCGGGGCGGCTTCGATCCCGTACCTTGAACCGAACCGCTAACTGCCGACGGCAAAAACCATTTACGATAAGAAGAGTCTCGCCTCCCGACTGTTTTGCGATTTTGTGGACAGGTGGCGAGAAACATACTATCCCGGTTGGGTGAATCCCCGTCGGAAGATTGCGCCGTCCGAAGACGGCAGTAGGAAGTCCCTTGGCCGAATACAAGAATCCTAATCAGCAGGGCGGACAGGACACACGTTCGCTGCTGGTCTTTACGTTTATTTTTGTTGCGGTGCTGCTGGGCATGGAGTACTTCCGCCCCAAGCCCGTGCCTGCGCCGCCTACGCCTGCGGCAACGTCGCAGACTGCCGCTTCGTCTGCAATGCCTGCAGCAATGAGCACCGCGCCCGCCCTGGCCAGTAGTTCGGCTAGTAGATCGGCGAATGCCGTGGTTCCCAGCGTGGCGGCGGCCAGCGAGAGCACGACGGTCGTGGAGAATGATCTCTATCGCATCCAGTTCAGCAATCGCGGTGGGCAGGTTACGTCGTGGATTTTGAAGAAGTATACCGACGATACCGGCAAGCCGCTTGATCTTGTCAATCCAGAGGCGGCCACGCAGTTCGGCAATCCGCTCTCGCTCTACACCTACGATGCGGGACTGCGCGCGCAACTGACGCAGGCGCTCTATATACCCTCGGCAACGGGAGCGCTTACAGCACCGGGAACGCTGAGCTTCAACTACGCGGCGGGCGGTCTGGTGGTCAAGAAGTCTTTCACCTTCGACAACAGTTACGTGCTCCAGGCCGATGTCAGCGTCACCCTGAATGGCACGCCGGTGGAAGCGATGCTGGCCTGGCCCTCCGGCTTTGGCGACCAGCACGCGGCTGCGGGAAGCATGCACGGAACCAGCAGCTATCTGGCACAACTGGATACATCGAGCAACGGCAAAGCCGAGAGCCTTGCCGCCAAGAAGGTCAGCAGCGGCAACACTCTGGCTGGCCCCTTTGATTGGGCCGGGGTCAGCGATCTTTACTTTGCCGCCATCTTTTTGCCGGATACTCCAGACCAGAGCAATCTGGTTTCTCTGAGCCATACGTTGCCAGCGACCACAGGCGATGCAGCGGCTCGACAGAAAAATGGTATTCCGATTCTAGGCGCAGCACTTGGCGCGACCAGCGGGCCGACCCGCCTTCGCCTCTTTGTTGGGCCGAAGGGTCTGGAGCTTCTGCGCACCATCCATGCGATGGGGCCGGAGGGCAACCCAACCGGGCCGGATGTGGAGCCGATCGTTCACTATGGGATGTGGTCGTTTCTGGCCAAGCCGCTCTTCTATGCACTGCGCTGGATTCACAACCATGTTGTCAGCAACTGGGGATGGTCGATTTTGCTGTTCACTATCCTCATCACGCTGGCCATGTTGCCGACGCGCATCACGATGATGAAGTCCTCCATCAAGATGCAGCGCATCCAGCCGCAGTTGAACTCTATCAAGGAAAAATACAAGAAGTATAAGTTTGACGATCCGCGCAAGCGCGACATGAACGTGGAGATGCAGCAGCTCTATCGCGATGAGGGCGTCAACATGTTTGGCGGCTGCCTGCCCATGCTGATTCAACTTCCGCTGATCTTTGCCTTTTACGCCATGCTGGAGAATGCCATTGAATTGCGCCACGCGCACTGGTTCTGGCTGCATGATCTGGCGCAGCCCGATCCGTATCATATCCTGCCCATTCTGATGGTGGTTTCGCAATTTGCGGTACAGATGTTCACACCCCAGCCCGGCATGGATGCTGCGCAGCAAAAGATGATGGCCTTCACCATGCCGCTGTTCAGCGGCTATATCTGCTGGCAGTATGCGTCGGGGCTAGCGCTGTACTGGGCCTGCAGCAATCTGATTGGCATTGGGATGCAGATCGGGATCAATCGCACCAAGCTGGGCCGCGAGCTGCGCGAGATTCAAGCCAAGCGCTCCGCCAAGAAACACGGCAAGCCCGCGCTGGCGCGAAGATGATATACAGGCCGCAGATGATGTACATGCCGTAGATGATGTACATTCAGTGCGTGCTGTGTCATCGACCACAGTAACGTCGCACGTTGGGGAGAGAGATGCCAATCGAGGATTATCGCGCCGCCGCGCAGAAGATTGACGCCCTGCTGAAAACGCTGATCGGAACCGGGGGCCTGCGGCTCAAGTACCGCATCACCGCTGGGCCGGGAGCTGCCGATCCTGATGGTCTGGAATCGCGCGAGATATACGTGGAGATGGCCGGGCCGGACAAAGACCTGCTGCTGGAGCGCAATGCGGAGTTGCTCCATGCCATGGAACACATCGCAGCCAAAGTGCTGCGGCTGGAGATGGAGGAGCATGACCGCATCTCCTTTGACTCAAATGGCTACAAGGCGATGCGTGCCCGCGAGCTGCGCCTGCTGGCCGACACCGCTGCTGAGCGCGTTCGCAGCACGGGTCAACCCTATCAATTTTCACCGATGAGTTCACGCGAACGCCGCCTGCTGCATCTGGCCCTGCAAGCCTCGGATGACCTGAAGAGCGAAAGCAATGGCGAGGGCAGAGATCGCAGTGTGGTCGTCTATCCCAAGGATTGGAAGGGCGCGCTGCTGACGCCTGTACCCTCCACACGAGAACGCGGCTTCGGGCAGCGCAGTTCGGATTCTCGCGGTTCAGGATCGCGCAGTCACGATTCGCGCCACTCCGGGCCACGTAGTTCTGGCCCACGCGGTTCGGGCAGCAGGTAGGAATTGCAGGAAAATTTTCTAGACTTTTTTATTGATTTTATGACACCTTGCCACTATTGTTGTGGAAACTACATCTAATTACGCAAGGAGGGAGTGTATGAAACATACATCTGCATCGGACATCGCAAAGTATTTCATTGCTTCCTTTCAGAAAAAGAACAAGGACATCAGCAATTTAAAGTTACAAAAGTTGCTGTATTACGCGCAGGCATGGCACTTGGCGCTGTACGGATCGCCACTTTTTTCAGATTCAATTGAGGCTTGGGTGCATGGCCCTGTGGTACCAAGTGTTTTCCGTGAGTACAAGAAATATACTTGGAACCCAATTTCCGAAAAGATTGATGCGAAAACTCCGGAAGCCATGAAGTTCCATTTAGGAGAAGTTGTCCGTATTTATGGAGATTTGGACGCTGTCACGCTAGAGCGCCTGACACATCGAGAGAGTCCATGGAAGGAAGCCCGCGGAACACTTTCACCGGATGAACCCTCCAACCGGGTTATCACTCAGGAATCGATAAAAAAGTATTTTAGCGCACGGCTCAATGGCTAAAAAACCACCTAGGCGAAAAATTCCATCCTTTGCTGCTCAGCAAGACGTAGCAGAGGATGGAACTCTGATCGAGTTTTCATTTAAACATCTGGACACTTCTGACCATAGATTTAATTTGTATAGCTGTGATAAGGATTACCTTGTCACCCTACTAAGGTGCGTTCAAAACTACAGCAATTACACAGTCGAACAATTTAGGGATTTCAATCACCAATCAGATAGAAATACGATTGATCCTGAACATCTTCGCAAGCATCTCGCTGGGAAGATGCTTGATGAGCAGTTGATTGAGAGTGAAGCGTGGGAACTCAAGCTAGGGCAACCTGGATCCGCTTGGCGCGCTCACGGAATGTTGATTCAAAACATGTTCTATTTAATCTTGCTTGATCCGAGCCACTTGTTTTTCAAGTCAAAACATCCAAGACATAACAGTAAAGCAAAAACTTGAGTTAATGCTTTGATCAACGACACCATTGTGGCGATTTCCACGCCGCCCGGACGCGGGGGCATTGGCATTGTGCGTCTCAGTGGGTCGCAGGCCGTGGCCCTTTCCTCGCCACTCTTGCGCTTGCGTCATGCGCTGGCTCCGGCGCAGGCGCGTTTTGCCGAGCTACTCGATCCCGCTACCGGAGCGCGCCTCGACGAGGCCGTCGTCACATGGTTCACCGCGCCGCATTCCTACACCAGCGAGGATGTCGTCGAGATTGCCGCGCATGGCGCGCCGGTGATTTTGGAATTTCTGGTGCGTGCCTGCATTGCATCGGGAGCGCGGCTGGCGCGGCCCGGCGAGTTTACGGAGCGCGCCTTTCTTGCGGGCAGGCTCGATCTGACACAGGCCGAGGCCGTGCGCGATCTGATTGACGCGCAGACGCTCTATCAGGCGAAGATTGCCTCGGAGCAACTCGACGGCTCGCTCTCGCGCCGCATCCGACCCATCAAGCAGACGCTGGTCGATCTGATCGCCGAACTGGAAGCTGGCATCGACTTTGCTGAAGATGATATCGACGTGCTACCCGCCGCGACGATTCTTCCGCGCATCGCAAGCATTGACGCATCCTTGCAAACGCTGGCTGCAGGCTTCGCATACGGACGCATCGTGCGCGATGGATTTTCACTAGCCATTGTGGGACGCCCGAACGCAGGCAAATCTTCTTTGTTCAATCGTCTCGTCCAGCGCGAGCGCGCCATCGTGACGGCCACTCCTGGCACTACGCGCGATCTGGTCACGGAGCGCGTCTCGCTCGGCGGCATTCCCATTGACCTGATTGACACGGCGGGCATTCGCGAAGCAACAGACGAGGCCGAGAGTTTGGGAATACAAAAATCCCGCGAGGCCGTCGCCGATGCCGATGTAGTGCTGCTGGTGCTCGATGCCAGCCGGTCGCAGGTGGATGCGCACGAACAGGCGCTGCTCCGGCAACTTGCAGATCGCCGTGCGCTGATTGTCGCGAACAAGATTGATTTGCAGCCGCTTGATTTGCAGTCAATGGACTTACAGCCAGACGCAAAAATTCCCGAAGAGTTTTCTCTGCCCATCCTGCACACCTCTGCTATCACGGGCGAAGGCGTGGCTGCCTTGCAGGAGAAGATTTTAGAACTGGTGCGCGGCAACGGCGTGGAGAGCGAATCCGGCCTGGTGACGAATCTGCGCCAGCAGCAGGCTATCGTTACAGCGCTTGAAGCGCTGTCCGCAGCCCACATGGCCGTCGCGTCGCAGGTGCCGCATGAGATGCTGCTGCTCGATCTCTACAACGCGCTGCGCGCCTTGGATGCTCTGACCGGCCAGACCACCATCGACGACATTCTGAACCAGATATTCTCAACCTTCTGCATCGGGAAATAGACAATTAGGATGCGATGGAGCTTTCCACGGAATTATTTTCTATGGTGCCTTCCACGGCATCGCTTTCTATGGGATTGTTTTTTGCTTCGCGGCTGGCGGCCCGGCGCTGCGTCCACTGCAAGAGCGGAACGGTCATGGCGGTCGTGACCAGCGCCATCAGAATAAATGCGGAGAAGAGCTCGCGGTTGAAGACCCCGGCCTCGTAGGCCATGTTCAGCACAATCAGATCGACCAGGCCGCGCGTATTCATCAAAATACCCAGCGCCAGCGCATTCTCCCCGCTCATATTGGCTTTGCGCGCGGCATAATAGGTTCCGCCGACCTTGCCGACGATGGCCACAACCAGAATCGCCAGCGCCCAGAGCGCGGCGCGAAGATGGAGCAGCGCTCCGAAGTCTGCGCTCATGCCGGTCACGGCAAAAAATACCGGCAGCAACAGAATGCTGACCAGCGGATGAATGGATCGCATCAGTTGTCGTTTCCATCGCGGCACGCGCGGCAGACAGATGCCAGCAAGAAACGCGCCAAAGAGCGCATGCACGCCTAGCCGATCCGTGGCAAAGGCTGAGAGCAGCGCGCCAACCAGAAAGACACCCAGCAGCAGGCGAGAAAATCTCGGTGCACCGCGCCAGGCAATCAGCTTTGCCGCCAAGGGACGGAAGACTCCCAGCAACGCGACGACATAGAGCAGCAGGATTGCCAATCGCAGCATGAGCGTCTTGACAGAAGATTCGGTATGAACGGCGGTGAGCGCCACGGCCAGCAGCGTCCATCCCAGCACATCGGCAATCGCCGCGCTCACCAGCGCTGTAGGGCCAAGATCACCCTTTGTGATGTGTTCGCGCAAGATCAACGCCAGCACAGGAAAGGCCGTGGTGCAGATTGCCGTGCCGAAGAAAAGCAAAAAGCTCAGTAGGTTTGTATTGGTTCCTGCATAGTTGCGGTGCATGGCCAGGGCCAGAAGCAAGCCCAACGCCAGCGGCACGCCCATGCTGGTCAGGCTGACACGCAGCGCAGTCGAGCGCTGCTTCCAGACCGTGCCCACGTCCAGATCTAGCCCCTCCAGAAATAAATAGAGAATTAGGCCCAGATTGCTAACCAGTTCCAGCGTATGCAGTGATCCCGGCGGAAACAACATATCCTTGATATGTGGCGCCCAGGCGCCCATGACGGAGCGGCCCAGCAGGATTCCGCCAATCATTTCGCCGACCACGCGCGGCTGGCCGAGCTTGCTCATCAGGCCGCCACACAGGCCAGCCACGGTGACGATTACCGCCATCTGAAGGATAAACAGGGCATGCGCGGTCATGGTTTGTTTGGATGCAGATACAAGCATTCAGGCCACGGTGATGGCGGAGATAATTTCACCAATTTTGAGCACCAACATAGATTTCGAAGCCTTGTGCCCAACACGAGTGGGGATATTTCCGCGTTATCTTGTTGATTTTAAATTTATTACAATACGAAATGCCCCACGCTACATATCTGCCACTGTTGCGCTCATGTTTTATGAATCAATCTATGTTATATTTTGATCGGACGACCTGCTGGATAGCAACGGACTCCAGAATTTGCATCCCAACAGGTGCTAGGAACCTCTACCTCGAATCTTGGTAGAGTGGGTCATCAGGATAACGACAGAGTATAGGGACGACGAAAAAATCATACTGGGAGAGATACCGTGGCCGTTCGCTGGGAAAAATTTACCGTCAAAGCACAGGAAGCCGTGCAGGCAGCCAACGATCTGGCGACCGAAGCCGGCAATCCAGAGCATCAACCCACGCATCTTCTGCTGGCGCTGCTGAATGACAAAGAAGGCATCGTCCCGTCGGTTCTCTCGAAGATTGGAGCACCCATAGAGCCGCTCCGTGCGCGGCTGCAACAGGCCATCGGAACCTTTCCCAAAATCTCCGGCTCGGCACAGCAGGCGCAGCCTTCGACGGCATTTCTCAAAGTCCTCGAACAGGCCTTTCGCGAAGCAGAAAATTTCAAAGATGAGTACGTCTCGACGGAGCATCTGTTGCTGGCCATTACGCAGGAGAAAAAAGATCTGGCGCAACTGGCGCTGGCCGCCTCTGGCGCCACGCATGATGCCATTCTGCGCGCGCTGACCGCCGTGCGTGGAACGCAGCGCGTGACCGATCAAAATCCCGAAGCCAAGTATCAGGCTCTGGAGCGTTATGCCCGCGACCTGACCGAGCTGGCGCGGCGCGGAAAGCTCGACCCGGTGATTGGCCGCGATGAGGAGATTCGCCGCGTGATTCAAGTGCTTTCGCGCCGGACGAAAAATAATCCGGTATTGATTGGCGAGCCGGGCGTGGGCAAAACGGCCATCGTGGAAGGGCTGGCGCGTCGCGTTGTTTCTGGCGATGTGCCGGAGGTGCTGCGCGACAAGCGCGTGGTCTCGCTCGACCTGGGAGCCATGCTGGCTGGCGCAAAATATCGCGGTGAGTTTGAAGATCGGCTTAAAGCCGTGCTGAAGGATATTGAAGAGGCATCGGGCCAGATTATTCTCTTTATTGACGAACTGCACACGCTGGTCGGCGCGGGAGCCGCAGAGGGAGCCATCGACGCTTCCAACATGCTGAAGCCCGCGCTGGCCCGTGGTGAACTGCGTGCCATCGGCGCGACCACGCTGAATGAATATCGCAAGTACATTGAAAAAGATGCCGCGCTCGAACGCCGCTTCCAGATCGTGTACGTCGGCGAGCCAAACGTTGAGGACACGGTTGCCATTCTGCGCGGATTGAAGGAGCGCTACGAGGCGCACCACAATGTGCGGATTAAGGATTCGGCAATTGTCGCGGCGGCAACGCTCTCGCATCGCTACATCTCCGATCGCTTTTTGCCGGATAAGGCTATCGACCTTGTCGACGAGGCCGCTGCCTCACTAGCCATTCAGATTGGCTCGGTGCCGACAGAAATTGACCAGCTCGATCGACGCGCCACTTCGCTGGAGATTGAACGCGAGGCGCTGAAGCGTGAGACGGATGTGAACTCCAAAGAACGCCGCGAAGAAGTAGAACGTGAACTGGCTGCGCTGCGCGAGCAGGCCGGAGCACTGCGCGCGCGCTGGCAAAAAGAGCGTGCGTCGATCACACATTTATCGGAGCTAAAGAAAAAAGTGGAAGCGTTGCGTGTGGAAGCCGAGGAGCAAACACGCCGCAGCAATCTGGAGCGCGTGGCGCAGATCCAATACGGCGAGCTGCCGCGCCTGGAAGAAGAGTTGAAGCGGCTGGATGCCGCGCAGGATGGTGCTTCGGGCGCGATGCGCATGTTGAAGGAAGAAGTGGACGAGGAAGATATTGCGCGCATTGTGAGCAAGTGGACGGGGATTCCCATCTCCAAAATGCTGGAAGGCGAAGTGCAAAAGCTGGTGAAGATGGAATCGCGTCTGCGCGAGCGCGTCGTGGGCCAGGATGCTGCGCTGACCGTTGTTGCCAATGCTATTCGCCGCTCCCGCGCTGGGTTGAGCGATCCGAAACGCCCCATCGGCTCCTTCATTTTTCTTGGTCCCACCGGTGTCGGCAAAACGGAGACGGCCCGCGCGCTGGCTGAGTTTCTCTTTGACGATGAGCAATCTATGGTGCGTATCGACATGTCCGAGTACATGGAAAAACATACCGTGGCGCGCTTGATTGGAGCGCCTCCGGGCTATGTTGGCCATGATGAGGGCGGCCAGCTTACCGAGGCCGTGCGTCGTCGCCCCTACTCCGTAATTCTTTTTGATGAGATTGAAAAGGCACATCCCGATGTCTTCAACGTGCTGCTGCAAGTGCTCGATGACGGGCGCTTGACCGATGCGCGGGGACGCACCGTGGACTTTAAAAATACTGTGTTGATTATGACATCGAACCTGGGCGCGCAATTTCTCAACACAGAGGCGATGAGCAGCGAGTCGAACTTTGCCGCGGCGAGCGAGAGCGTGATGCAGGTCTTGCGGCAGAGCTTTCGCCCGGAGTTTTTGAATCGCGTGGACGATATTGTCATCTTCCACCCATTAGAAGAGGCGCAGTTGCAGCACATTCTCGATCTGCGTTTGCGCGACCTGAACAAGATGCTGGCCGAGCGCCACATTACCGTGGAGTTGACGGAGGCCGCACGGCATCAACTTTTCCTGACTGGCTTCGACCGCGCCTACGGAGCGCGTCCCCTGAAGCGTGCGATTCAGCGGCTGGTGCAGGACAAGCTGGCGATGAAGATTCTCGATGGAGAGATTCTGCATGGCGACCATGTGCTGCTCGATGCCGATCCTTTGCACGAGTGCCTGGACGTGAAGGTGAAAGATCGCGCCGTCACTCCGTAGCCCGCTGGCATCGCTCATATCAAAAGAGTCATTCTGAACCTATAGGCTGACGGACTTTTCTTCCAGCAGCTTCTTTGCCTTCGCGATGAAGTCGTCGAGGGAGATAGAGCCTTCGTCGCCCTTGCCGCGGGTGCGGACGCTGACCGCATTGGCCGCCGATTCTTTATCCCCCATGACGAGCAGATAGGGAATCTTCTGCATCGTCAGGTCGCGGATTTTGGCGTTCATCTTTTCGTTGCGCTCGTCCAGCACCACGCGCAGCCCGGCTGCTTGTAACTGCGCCTGCACCTGTTTTGCGTACTCAACATGCTTTTCGCTGATGGGCACCAGGCCGACCTGCACCGGCGCCAGCCAGAGCGGAAAGGCTCCGGCATAATGCTCGATGAGCACGCCGAAAAATCTTTCGACTGAGCCAAAGAGCGCCCGATGCACCATCACGGGTTGATGCCGCTCGCCATCCTCGCCAATGTACTCCAGATCAAAGCGTGCAGGAAGATTGAAATCAAACTGCACCGTCGAAAGCTGCCACAGGCGGCCCAGAGCGTCGACCAGTTTGATGTCAATCTTGGGGCCGTAAAACGCCGCCTCGCCCGCGATGGTCTTGTAGGGAATGCCCTTGCGCTGCAGGGCGCGTTCGAGCGATCCGATGGCCAGCTCCCATTTGTCGTCGGTGCCAGCGTAGCTCTTGCGATCCTTTGGATCCCAGGTGGATAGTTCAACTTTAAATTCTGAAAATCCAAAGGTGGTCAGCACGGCCTGGGCAAAGTCGATGCAGGCGACCACTTCATTTTCAATCTGACCCGGCGTGCAGAAGATGTGCGCATCATCCTGCGTAAATCCGCGCACGCGCAACAACCCGTGCATCGTTCCGCTGCGCTCGTAGCGATAGACGTTGCCCAACTCCGCCAAACGCACAGGCAGATCGCGATAGCTCTTCGGCGAATTTTTGTAGATGAGAATATGGCCGGGGCAGTTCATCGGCTTCAGCCGGTAGTCGGCATCGTCCAACTCCATCGGCGTGTACATGTTCTGCGAGTAGAAACCCTCATGCCCGCTTATCTTCCACAACTCCTTGCGCATGACGTGCGGCGTGTAGACCAGTTCATACCCGCGACGGAGACATTCCTCACGCATCCAGTCTTCCATCGTCTTGCGAATGATGCCGCCCTTGGGATGCCAGAAGATAAGGCCTGCTCCGGCAATCTCCTGAATGGAGAAGAGGTCGAGCTGCTTGCCCAGCACGCGATGGTCGCGGCGCGCAGCCTCTTCGAGCCGCGCAAAATGCTCGTCCATCTCCTTTTTATTGAAGAAGGCCGTTCCGTAGACGCGCTGCAACTGCGGATTTTTTTCATCGCCCAGCCAGTAGGCCCCAGCAAGATTGAGAACTTTAAACGCCTTGATGCGGCCCGTGGAGGGCACATGCGGGCCACGACAAAAATCTGTAAACGCGCCGTTGCGGTAGAGCGAGATGGTTTCTCCGGGCTTGGTGAAGCGCTCAACGAAGTGCATCTTCATAAAGTCATTGTCGGTTTTGAAGCGTGCCAGACCCTCCTCGCGTGGCTGCTGTTCGCGTACAAATTTTTCATCGCGCGCGACCACCTCGGCCATCTTTTTCTCGATGCGCTCTAAATCCTCTGGCGTAAAGGGAGTGGGCCGATAGAAGTCATAGAAAAATCCTTGATCCGTTGCAGGCCCGTGGCCGAGCTTGGTTTCAGGAAATAATTCCAGCACCGCTGTCGCCAGGACGTGCGCGGCGGAGTGGCGGACGACACGCAAGGACTCCGCATCTTTCTCCGTCAGCAAGCGCAGCGCAACATCTTCATGCAAAGGCTGCGAAAGATCGACGATACGCTCCGCGCTCGCATCTTCTGTCGCGTACATGGAGGCTTCGCTGGGCGCGTCGGCATCTTTGGTTTCTGCTGGAGCTGCCGCGTGCATTGGACGAATTTGCGCCGCAATAGCCGCAGAGGCCAGTCGCGGGGAGATGCTGTGGGCAATGTCAAAGGGCGTAGTGCCTGCGGGAACGGTGCGCGCGCTGCCATCGGGCAACTGCACTTGAATCGTTGTCGAAGCTGTATTCATAAATTTGTTTTGCTGCGTACCTATTAGCTTACCTATTTACCTGTTTGAGGATAGCTGGATTTTTCTCTGTGCGGCGAGGGGCTTTCTATCCCAGCAGCTTTGCTGCTTCTTTGGCAAAGTAGGTCACAATGAAATCTGCGCCCGCTCGACGAATCGAAAGCAGCGATTCCAGCATGGTTCGGTCGCGCTCCAGCCAGCCTTTGGCAAAGGCCGCTTGCAGCATGGAGTATTCGCCGGAAACCTGATACGCGCCCAGCGGCAGGTCGAAGCGCTTGCGCGCTGCGTGGATCACATCAAGATACGGCATCGCGGGCTTCATCAGAATCATGTCCGCGCCCTCGGCTATATCCTGCTCAATCTCGCGCATGGCCTCGCGAAGGTTGGCGCCATCCATCTGGTAGCTGCGACGGTCGCCAAATTGCGGCGCGGAATCGGCAGCCTCGCGGAATGGCCCGTAAAAGGCCGAAGCAAATTTTGAGGCGTAGGAGAGAATCGGCGTCTGCTCGCACTGCGCGGCATCCAGCGCGGCACGGATTGCGCCCACTCGACCATCCATCATGTCTGAGGGCGCGACAATGTCCGCTCCAGCCTGGGCCAGCGAGACGGCAGTTTTGGCAATCAAGGCTACGCTGGCATCGTTTTCGATTTCGTAATTCTCTGCGCTGCCCATCTTCTTTTTCACCACGCCGCAATGGCCGTGAGATGTGTACTCGCAGAGGCAGACATCGGCGACAACGACCAGCGAATCGAGTGCGCATTCTTTTTTGATGGCGCGAATCGCCTGCTGCACAATGCCGTTGGCATCCCACGCGCCGCTGGCCTGCTCGTCTTTTTTCTCTGGCAGGCCAAAGAGCAGCAGGCCGCCGAGGCCCAGCGCGGCAGCTTCTTTGGCTTCCACAATCGCCTGGTCGATGGAGAGATTGAAGACACCCGGCATAGAAGAAATTTCGCGACGCACACCCTCGCCGGGACAAATAAAAAGTGGCGCAAGCAACGCGCCAGGATGCAGGCGTGTCTCACGCACCAGAGAGCGCAGCGCTTCGGTGCGGCGCAACCGCCGCAGGCGTGTCACAGGATAATCCATCGTGCCTATGATTTTAGCTGTTCCGTTTTACACGCGCTTTTATCTAATGCTCGTGCGTCGCGAATTGCGTTGCTTATTTCCTTCAGTTCTTTCGGAATATCTTGGATATCTCTGAGTGTTCTAGGTAGTTCGTTGTCATATGTAAGACGTTTGCGATATTCGTCGGCGCTACATATAAACCGATTTTCCATACATTTTCCATTAATATCTTTGAATGTTATTGTCCCTGCGTAACGCACCGTCGGATATATCTGAAAAAGTTGCTTAGTACCTCCAAGCATGACCGAGACACTCTCTTGTGGGATAAGTACAGAAATTGTGTCCAAAGCAGTGACCTCTTCCCCCTGCTCATTGCACGGATGTGCATCCCAGATCAACTGCACGTCATATGCAACACCTACTCCTAAATTCTTGACACGGAGCAAAAGCAGATCGCAGCGGCTCGTAAGGTCAAAATATGGCATTGGGTGAGGCCGCATTGCGTCTTCCTGCATTTCCAAAACGCGGAGCGAAGGCCATACTGAAATCACTGCTGTTACAACAGCAAGTAGTGCCGTGATTGTAGCCCAACTCTCTTTGTCCTTAGACCCAACCAGAATGTAGACGCTCAAGCCTATAGCTGCAAAAAAAACCACACCAAGAAGAACGCGAACAAATATTCTCATTTTTCGATTTCCTGCTCTTAATTCCTGTCCAGCTTTATCAAGCCATTCAATGCACTACCCACACTGGGTTTATCGCCCCTCGGCAACAATCTGGCTGTACTCCTCGCGCGCATAAGGCCCCCACAACACCCAGAGCGTATAAATCGCCAGCGCCGTGCCGGTAAAGGGCTTAATCAGTGTCAGCACAGCCATGACGATGGCAAAGGTTCTGCCCCAGGGTTGGCGCGTGACCAGCGCGATGCCGACGATGACGGAAAGAATGGAGCGAACGATGAGAATGGCTGTAATCAGCGGGATCAGCCAGCCCCAATTGGCCGCGAAGGGAAAAGGCGACATCCCCATCGGCGTGCCCATGAACCAGGCATGGCCAGCAAAGTAGCTCCGCATAAAGGTGATGGCCAGCAGCCAGTGCAGCAAAACATAGCCAGCGTAGGCCAGCCAGAGAACACCCACGGTCTGCACATGGCGCGACACACGCGAAAAGATCCGCGCCACCGCGTTGTTCGCGGTGAGGCCGATTCCCGTAGCCGCTCCACAAGCGGAGCAGAAGGCCTGCTGCCGAATGGGTTGTCCACATTGGCTGCAAAACATGGTTGCCTCGCTTTCGTGCCGGCGTTTCCGGTCTACCGTTTTAAGATACGCTCTGCACCTACGATTGGTTCCAGTTTCTTCAAGCACCTCTGGTAGATTTCTGGGCACCCACACCCGTTACATGGGTGTTCCCTATTTGTGAGAAGATTTTTTTACCATGCTGCCTGCCATTCCGATGCCGCTGCAACAGACCAGTGCCGACACGCTGGAGTTTCCGCGCCTGCTCGCTCTGGTTGCTGGCTACGCCACCACCGAGATCGGCGGAGCCTGGGTGCGCGCGCTACTGCCTTCGGGCAACGCGGCCTGGGCGCAGCGGGAGCAACAACTTGTGCAAGAGATTCGCTCGCTTCTCGCTGGCGGCGTTAGCTTTGATTTTCATGGACTCTTCGATCCGGTGTTGCTTTTGGAACAGGCCGTAATTCCGGGCCTGTCGCTGGAGATTGCGGAGATTCGCGCACTGGCAACGCTGGTCGAGCGCATCGCGGGCTGGCAGTCGCTGCTTGCTTCGTTGCCAGAGAGTCTGGCAGCGCAACTGCCCGGTGTGCGCCAGCTTTCCGCTCCGTTGCTGGAGGGACGATTCACGCATCTGCTGCGCGCCGTGGAAGGAAAATTTGAGCCGGATGGGTCAATGGCCGACGCTGCGTCGCCAGAGCTGGGACGGATTCGCCGCCAGATGGAGCGCCAGCACCGCACCATTGAAGACACGCTGCGGGCCACGCTGCGACGCATGGGCGAGAGCGGCGGCGCGCAGGAGGATTGGATCACCGTGCGCGGCGAGCGCTTTGTCATTCCCGTCAAGGCGGAGTGGAAGCGGCGCATTCCGGGCGTGGTGCATGGAGCCAGCTCCAGCGGGCAAACGGTCTTTGTCGAGCCACTGGAAACCATCGAGCAAAACAACGAAATGCAGCGGCTGCTGGAGGAAGAGCAGGCAGAGATCCAGCGTATTCTGGCCGCGATTACCCGCGCCTTTGCCGAGCATGCTGCATCCATTCTTGCCGGAGCTTTGATTCTCGCCGAGGTGGAATCGCTCTTTGCGCGGGCGCGCTTTGCCGCGGAGTTTGCCTGTGTTGCGCCAGAAATTCTTCTTTTCGCTACAGCTACTTCAAATCTGGAACTCCGCGCGGCGCGGCATCCTCTGCTGCAACAGCGGCTACGCCACTCTGGCGGCGAGGTGGTTCCGCTGAATCTGGCGCTGGACGACACGGCGCGGCAGTTGATTGTGAGCGGCCCCAACACTGGCGGCAAGACCGTTGCGCTCAAAACCGTAGGTCTGCTGGCGCTGATGGCTCAGGCTGGCATTCCCGTTCCAGCAGACATTGCGCGGCTGCCGCTCTTCGATGCTGTGCTGGCCGACATTGGCGACGCGCAATCCATTGAGCAAAATCTTTCAACCTTTTCGGCGCACATCACGCGGCTGGATGCAATTGCGCGGCAGGCGACGGATGCGTCTCTGGTCTTGCTCGACGAACTTGGATCATCCACCGACCCCGAAGAGGGTGCGGCGCTGGCTGCGGCCATTGCAGAACATTTTGTACATCGGCGCGCCTGGTGTTTGATCTCTACGCATCACACCTCGCTCAAGGTCTATGCGGCGAATACGCCGGGCGTGCAGAATGCCTCTGCAGGCTTCAACGAAGAGACACTCGCGCCTACCTATCAGATTCGCATTGGAGTTCCCGGCGCTTCGGCGGGCATCAACATTGCACAACGACTTGGCCTGGACGCTGCGATTCTTGCCTCAGCACGGCAACGCCTGGGCAGCCAAACGGAGCAGGTCGCGCACTTTTTAGATCGCCTCCACGCCGATCTGCTGGCTGTGACGGAGGAGCGGCACCAGCTCCAACTGCGCGAGCAGGAGGTAACGCGCGAGCGCAATCGCCTGGAAGTGGAAGGCCGCAAAGAGCAAAAGCTGAAGGTACGCGCGCTGGAAGAGAAGCTGGCCTCGTTGCTGAAGAATTTGGAATATCAGATTCAGGAAACGCTGCGCGGCATTGAGGATCGCAGCTTGCAACAAAAGGTTGGCAAGGAAGCCGAGCGGCGCATGGCCCAGTTGCGGCGCGAGTTTCGCGAGCAGTTTGACATGACCGTGGTTGCGCACCAGACCGGCGCGGACCAAGGCGATGTGCATGCCCAGCAGCACATTGTTCGTGAGGTACATGCGGGCGACACGGTCAAGCTGCGATCCTTAGGTAAGGCGGTAATCGTGCAGCGGCAGATAGATGCTGACACCTTTGAAGTGACCGCCGGAGCGATGAAGATGCGCGTGCGGCGCGACGACATTGCCGAGGTTCTGGTTTCCGCCACGACGCAACGAGCCTCGAACTCCTCTCCACTGCAAGCGGCTCGCAACAGCAAGGGCATTCGCGTTTCGCTGAATCGTTCTGAGGCTGCTGTCGCGATGGAGATCAACGTGATTGGCCAGACCGTGGATGAGGCGACCGATTCGGTAGAAAATTTTCTGGATCGGGCTTTTCTTGATGGCCTGCCCAGCATTCGCGTGGTGCATGGCAGTGGTATGGGAATTCTGCGCAAGGCGCTGCGCGCCTATCTCGAACGCCATCCGCATGTCGCTGCCGTTCGCGAACCGGCGCAGAATGAAGGCGGCGCCGGCGCAACTGTGGTGGAGTTGCGCCAGTAGATCTGTGTTCTCTGCATGAACCTGCACAATGCTGAACTCCTGCATGGGGCTGGATGCTATGCAGAATGCAACCCTCCAGGCTACCGGGCTGATGGCTGTCGAACTGACGCAGTCCGTGCCGGTATCTGATGCGATGTCACTGCAAAATGAAAACAAGCCCTCGATTTTGGCCGAGGGCTTGTCTTTTTTGCGCGCCGCAATTATTTCACGGTGGCGTAGACGGTCGACTCCCACTTCATTCCAGCCGTATTCACAGCGTAGAAGTCGAAGCGATGCGTGCCCGTGGCAAGGGGAATGGAAGTATTCAGGCTGGTCGTCGTCGAGGTATATTTCTTCACGCCGTCCACCCAGACCTCCATGCGGGCAATTGTGCCCGTCACTCTGCTTGCTGCCTGAACACTGAGTGGTGAGGAGTTGGTGGATCCACTGGCCGGGCTGCAGACATGCACGCCTGCGGAACTCGGCGCGGAGCACGCCGACGAAGACGCGACATTCAGGGTGAAAGACTTCTGTTGCAGGGTATTGTCCCAGCCGGTGCCGTAAACGGTGATGGCATGTTTGCCAGCCGCGAGCGGAACGGAAGCATCCAGGAAGGAGTAGTCGGAGAAGGCGTGCGTCAGCTGTTCGACAACTTTTTTGCCGTCGGCCCAGACGGCAACGGTCCGCATGGGTGTCGAGCCTGCTGCGCCGATGGAGAACTGCACGGGTGAGCTAGCCGATGCGCCCGGAGTACAGATCGACAATCCTACCGCCCCGCCGCTAAACCCACACCCGGGGAATGCGCCAGCGCTGGTGTTGGTGAGCAGAACGATGGGAGTGGAACCCCCTCCCGTGCTCTCGTCCCCGATCAGATCCGGTTTGATCCCGGTCGTAGTGCGGATCGCCATCGGCCCTATTAGATTCTGATACAGCATCTGCTCCGCGCCGAACGCTCCTGCGCCTTGCCCCAGCCGCATGACTAATTCAGACGAGCTTGTAGGTGAACTGCAAGACACCTCGTTATAGGCAATGTCCTGGATGCCATCCCCATTAAAATCCGCAACCGCTGTGCCAGCGGCGCACTGGCTGGTTTGGATCGTGCTGAAGCTGAGCGTGCGGTTGGCGTTGCCACGAAAGACCGACAGGTTTGCAAGAGGCACGGTATACCGACCCTGCACCGTGCTTGGCGAAGCGATGATGTCGCTGCGTCCGTCGTTGTTGATATCGGCGACAGTGACATTTCCATCTTCGTCATTGTTGGGATCGCTGAAAATATATGGAGAGCCGAGCTGGCCATTGCCTTCTCCATACCAGACCTGAATGCTGGTTGGCTGCATTCCGGAGTAGACGAGGGCGACATCCGCCTTCCCATCTCCATCAAAGTCACCGGTAACGATGCCGTTCGGAGGGACAGAGTAGGCGACAGAAATCGTCTGACTCTTGGTAAAGGTGCCATCGCCATTGCTGAGCCAAACTTGCATGTAGTTTCCGCTGGCCTCTCCCCCGACGACAATGTCTGTCTTGCCATCGTGATTCAGATCCATCGTTGCAATCGCAGCGCTCATGGAGTTGCCATTAATGAAGTTGTCGACAGACTTCGGACTCTGGAAAGTACCGTCGCCATTGCCCAGATAGATGTAGAGGGGGCCGGTGTGATCGGAAGCAAAGTCGAGCTTGCCATCGCCATTGAAGTCACCAATCGCGTCCACAGTTGCGGGTAACGTCACCGGCGAATCATAGGTGCCGTCTGCGTTCGAAAGATAAAGATAATAAGTCGCGGTGCCAGTTGAGCTGGAATATTCCGTTGTGACAAGATCCGCGCGTCCGTCCCCGTTGAAGTCGGCGAATGTGTCCAGGCTGGAGTTCGCTGTGGCGGGCACAATCTGTCGAGGCTGGAAGGAAAGTTGGGCGAAAGAGCACATCGGCAAAAGGGCACATCCGACGAAAAGCATCGGAAGCTGTGGGAAGCGTCGCAGCCATGACATGGGATACCGTCCAGGGGAAAGAGTGACTCCGAGTCACTACAGATGAGACGCTCTGTGACGGCAGAGGCATCGAGAACTTACATTCGCAAGGAACTAGACTTTCCCGTGCAAGCGAATCCGCTATCTAGTTTGATGCTGATTTAAGCTGGATAGAGTACGTAAACCGTCATGGAAGGGGAACAGTGCAGCCCTACTCGACTTGAGCAAAGTTTTCCTCTCACCATCTGCGAGTGAACATCGCGCAGAATGAAGGCGGCGCGGGCGCAACTGTAGTGGAGTTGCGGCAATAGGGATATCCCTTGCCATCGTATTTCTTAATTTTTTATGGCTGGCCCGGGGGATGATATTTCAACGGTGCTTTTGGCGGCTTCTTTGGTTAAAGCTTCTTGAGCGGCGGCTTGAGCAGCGGCCTTTTCTTTCTTATTCCCCATCGAATAGACGACCTTCACTTTTACCTTTACTTTACGTGGCGTGCCTGCATGATCCGTTAATGGTTTATAGGGATATCGCGATACTACGTCGACGGCCGCCTGGCGGAGTTCGATAGGTCCTTTGACGGCCCGAATGTCTCGCATCTTGCCATCCTTGCCAAGAATGCCCTTTACAACCACCGTGCCTTCAATCCCGGTAGCCTTTGCCGCGAGTGGGTATCCCAGAGGCTTCGTACTTGATGCGTCCGCGGTTGCAATAGCCTGCCCATGAAGCGCACACGTTCCGCCGCACGAAGTGAACGCAAGAATCAAAAAAATATCCACCTATGCAACACTGGGCTTGCTGTGACGGCTGCTGCAGTGGTGCCTGGGTGTGGAGTCATCAGATTCTCATGGGCATCAGGATGTAGCGATATTTGAAATCATCGCTGGCATCTTCGGGACGCATCTGACCAGCGGACTGCGCGTCCTTAAACTCCAGGCGCACCTCGCTGACGTGGCTGATTGCCTTCAGAAAATCCACAATGTAGACCGAGTTGAACCCCACCACCAGCGGATCGCCATTGTAGGGGGTTTCGATGGTGTCCTCGGATTCTCCGGCATCTGTGGAAGAGGAGGAAATCTTCAATTCATTTTGCTCGAAGCGCATTTTGACTGCGCCAGAACGCTCGTCAGCAAACTGCGCCACGCGCTGAATGCAGCCCAGCAGATCGTCGGTACGCACAATGACAAACTTGTTGTTGTCCCTGGGGAGTACTGCTTCGTAATTGGGAAATTGCCCTGTCAATTTGCGCGAGGTGAGCAGGCAGCCGCCAATGCGGAAGTAGAGCGTCTGTTCGTCATCGGCAAAGTCGATGGATTCCGCATCGGAAGCTCCGAGAAGAGATTGCAGCGCGCTGAGCGCCTTGCGCGGAATTAAAACTTTTTTCTCACCGCTTACGCTAAGTGTTTCGCCTGTCTTCTCAATGTGCGCCAGACGATGTCCGTCCGTAGCCACCAGAACCATGCCGCCGTCTTTCAGTGTGAGCAGGGCACCATTCAGCGTGTAGCGGGATTCTTCATTCGCAATGGCAAAGATGGTTTTGCTAATCATGGCGCGCAGGGTTGCTGCGGGCAGGCGGATGGCTGCGGCCTCGGGAAATTGTGGCACCTGCGGAAAATTTGCGCGCGCCATCCCCACCATTTTCGTATTGGAGCGGCCCATGCGAATCTGCACCCAGTGATTCTCCATCAACTTGATGCTAATTTCTCCCTCTGGCAGCAGCTTGATGTAGTCGTAGAGTTTGCGCGCGGGGATCGTGCAGGCACCTGCCTTCTTGACCTTGGCTTCGCAGGAGGTGCGAATGCTTTGATCGAGATCGGTGGCTGTGATGGTCAAACGGCCATCCTGCGCTTCCAAGAGAAAATTCGACAGGATCGGGATGGTTGTCTTTCGCTCGACCACTCCCTGGGTTGCGGTCAACTCTCGCAGCAATTGCTGCCGATTTACGCTGATTTCCATCTCTGTGCTTTCGACCACGGGCTTCTCCGGCGCTACTTCAAGGCTTGGCATGTATGGTATGGCTTCCTGTCCACCTTGTACAACCCTGGAAGAAATTTGATTCTGGCCAGAGTTTTTTGCGGTGGTGCGATTGGATTCAATTGTAGAGATAAAAGGGCTATGTGTGGCAAAAAATCCTTGGGAAAAGTAAGCCACTCAGAGGAAAACAGGAGTTTTACAATTCTGTTTATTTCGCGAGTACTGCTTTGAAAAACATAAAATATAAAGAGAAATACTTCTCGTAGTAGTAGCCGATGGCTGAGGAAAATTGGATATTTGGAATAAACATCAGAAAGTAGGCTGGATGGTAGAAGGAAAGAATTTAGAAAATCTGGCTGTGGATAGATGGAAAATCAGGAGAATGAGTCATCTGGTGTAGGCAGGAAATAGGAACAAACATAGATATCCGGGATGTTCACATGGAATCCACAGTGAAGGGTGTGGAGGAATCGGGAAGGATGTGTAAAGCACGGCCAGAAGCAATAGAAATGTGGAGGAATATACATCCAAAAATCCACAAATAGCTTAATTTTGCTTTCTTTGCTGCCGACGTAAAAATCCATCAAATAGAGGTACAGTGAAGGCGTTGTCACCATGAGCAGGGCTGTAAATCATGCCCTTTTTTATAAGGGAGCTTCGCAGCGGGCCAATAGAAGTCACTTTAACTCCCATTCGTTCTGCGATATCTCCTGACCGTTGATGATCCCCACCCACACTCATCATTGCGAAAAGAAAGTCTTTCTCGCGCTTGGTGAGTCGATCAAAGCGCACTCGAAAAAAACTCTCATCTAATTGCCGGAGTGCTTTTTCTGTGGCTTTATGGATGTCCTCCTCGTTGATGGGTGTTTGTTCTGCCGTGTTCCACGCTTCATAGCCCCACTGTTGCAGAAAATAGGGGTATCCTTGAGTTTTTTCTAAAATAATGGCGATTGCTTTTGTAGTGAAGCTCACATTTTGCACAGCGACAGGGCGTTCCAGTGCCGTTTTTGCTGCAGGTTCCTCCAGTTTTCCAACAGAGGGAAATTCAAACAGCCGTTCTGCATAAGATTTGGATCGCCCTGCGAGACCAAGGATCAAAGGTAGGCCAGCACCCACAAGTACAAGGGGTAGCTGTCGTTGGGACACCTGATGCAGCCCCATAATAAGTGCGCTCAACTCTTTTTCTTTAAGATATTGAATTTCGTCAATCAGGAGACAGATCGCTGTTTGCCTATCTTTGGCAGCTTCAGCCACGGCAACCAACAACTCAGACAAATCGTGCTCCAGATCACCGCTATCCGCGGTTCCGATTTGAGGTTCAATCCCCAATTCCAGATCGACTTGTTCATTCCAATTTATTTTTGCTTTGAAGCTCCCTGCGAAACTCTTCAAAACCCGGAGTCCATATTTTGCGCGTTCACTCAATTGCTTGCCTGCATCCAGGGACAAAAGAATTTTTCTTAGGGGTGGAATCAAGAGTGCGGGCAGGCTCTTTTCCTCGTGCGCCTCAATATGCAGCGCCTGAAAGCCCTTTTCGCTGGCAATCTCGCGGATACGGTTGAGTAGGACGGTTTTTCCAACTCCACGCAGTCCCACGAGAATGACGCTTCTTTGGGGCATGCCCAGGCACAAACGCTCCAAAGCTATTTGCATACGATGGAGAAGAATGTCCCTGCCAGCAAGCTCTGGGGGTGGAGTTCCAGCGCCGGGAGCGAAGGGATTTTTAACAGCGTCCATATATACAAAAGTTATCACAGTATATGGTTTTATTTGTATACATAGATAAACTATATATAATTGATTTACTGTTAAGGAAACCCATCCTCTACTAGAATCAACCATAATGTCCTACCATGCTGCCATCGAGAGTCTCTATGCCCTGGGGCATGAGCTTACGCCTGCCTCCAGCGCGACAGCGGACGCGTTGTCAGGGAATGCGCCGAATCCCGCGCGGCGCAAGTTTGATCTGGAGCAGATGTGCGCGCTGACCGAAGCTCTGGGCCATCCTGAACGCGGCTTTCCCAGCGTGCTGATTGCAGGAACCAATGGCAAAGGATCGACGGCGGCCACCCTGGCCAGCATCCTGCGCGCTTCGAGCTGTCGGACGGGGCTCTACACCTCGCCGCATCTGTCGCGGGTGAATGAGCGCATCCAGATCAACGGGGTTGAAATCTCTGACGATGATTTTGCGCGGCTGTACTTTCGTGTAGATGAGGCAGGCTCCGCGCTGGTGGTCGCAGGCAGATTGCCCCAGCATCCCAGCTTTTTTGAAGCGATGACCGCCCTGGCCTTTCTCTACTTTGCCGAGCAGAAGGTTGAACTGGCCGTGCTGGAAGTGGGCTTGGGCGGACGGCTGGACGCGACCAACATTGTCGAGCCTTTGCTTTCCATCATTACCGACATTTCCATTGACCACACGGAGTGGCTGGGGCCAACGCTGCGAGAGATTGCGCGCGAAAAGGCTGGCATTCTGCGCCAGAATGGCGTGCTGGTGACGCTTTCGCAGCATCCAGAGGCGAATCAGGTGCTGGGCGAAGTGGCTATGGAACTAGACGTTACGGGCATCAACGCCGCCGCATACCTGCCACCACAGGAGGCCGCAGCCTGGAGCGCCTCCTATCCAGTGTGTGTACTGGGCGAGATGGTAGAGATTTCGCCGCCACTGGCCGGGACACACCAGCATCGTAATGTAGCGCTGGCTGTGGCCGCAGCAGTGGAATTGCAAAACCGTCACGGATTTACCGTGAACGCAGAGACCGTTTCGGCTGGGGTTCGCGCTACGCGCTGGCCGGGAAGGCTGGAGCGGTTCTCGCTGGGCGCGCAGTTGCCGGAGGTGCTGCTCGACGTCGCGCACAATCCAGCCGGAGCCTGGACGCTGCGCTCGGCCCTTAGCTCTGATATTCACGCTGGTGTCGATGCCGAGGTGTCCTTGCAGGCAGGCGCGCGCACGCTGGTCTTTGGCTGCATGAAGGACAAAGCCTACGCGGAGATGGCCCAGATTCTCTTTCCTGTCTTCGACTCCGTGGTGGTCACGCCGGTGGATTCGCCGCGAACCTGTCTGGCGGAAGACCTGTTGGCCGTGGCAGAGACAGTTGGCGTTCCCGCCGTCGCCTCGGACGATGCGATCAGCGCGTTGCAAACGGCGCTGGAACGGACACCGCCGGAGGGGCAAGTGGTCTGCGCAGGCTCCATTTATCTGGCCGGGCCGCTGCGGGTCTGGCTGCAGAAGCAGCAGACGGGCCAGAACGCTCGATGAATCCAACCTCACACAGTACGAAACCGGACACAAACGAGGCATCACCCCGGAACGCAGTGCCGCCATCTGCTGCCAGCGCCTGGGTGCGCTGGCGGAGCTACCTGCTGCTGGCTCCCCTGTTTGGCCTGGCGACGGCGGCCTTTGGCAGCATAGCGTTACTGGTTTCGCTGGTGGATGCGACGGGCCGCTGGCAGCACAGAATTGCTCGGCTCTGGGCCAGCACGGTGCTGCGCATCTGCCTGTCGCCGGTGCAGGTGCTTGGTGCGGAGAATCTGATTTCTGTGCAGGCCGCAGTCTATGCCGTCAACCACCTGTCGTATATGGACACGCCGGTGGTTTTCAGCAAGCTCCCCTTTCAGTTTCGCATTCTTGCACGGCATGATTTATTTAGTATCCCCTTTATTGGCTGGTACTTACGGCGTTCTTGCCAGATTCCCGTGGACAGCAGTCACGTTCGCGCCAGCGTCTCCAGCCTGAATCGGGGCGTTCAGGTGCTCAAGCAGGGCATGCCGCTGGTGATCTTTCCTGAAGGTGGTCGTTCCAACGATGGTCGGTTGCACGAGTTTCTGAGCGGCGTGGCATTTTTGGCCATCCGTGCTCAGGTTCCCGTGGTTCCCATGGCCCTGGTCGGCACCTACGAGCTGATGCCGATGCACGTCTACCATCTGCGCCCACGCCCGCTCTTTCTGGTGGTGGGAGAGCCGATCGCCACCGAGGAGTACACGACGAAGACCTCCGAGGCCCTGATGCGGCGCATCTACGACGAGATTGCCCGGATGCACGCGCAGTACTCTGAGCCAATTGTGTAAGAGCACTGCTACCATAAGTGCAGACCGTCATTATGCGCCCACGCATTGCCATTCCGCTGCCCACCAGCACCAACCCAGAGTACAACGCCCGCGCCTGGCCGCAGTATGCATCGGCCATTGAGCGCGCCGGGGGAGAACCCGTCGAGATTGCCTGGACGCTGACGCCCGCATCCATTGCCCGCCTGGTCAGCAGCTGCCAGGGGATTCTGCTGCCGGGAAGTCCCGCGGACTTGAATCCGCAGAAGTATGGCGCGGAGCCACAGCCGGAGACTGCGCCCGCCGATCCGGGCCGCGAAAATATTGACGAGTTGCTACTACAAGAGGCGCACAATCTTCACAAGCCTTTGCTCTGTATCTGCTACGGAATGCAGTCGCTGAACGTCTGGCGGACAGGAACACTGGTGCAGGATCTGATGCCTATGCCGGTGAACCACAAAGCTCCGCGCGGCGTGGCGGTGGCGCACTCGGTGGCCATCGCGCCCGATTCGCGACTAGCCGCCATGCTGGAGCCAGCCAGCGATGTCATCGCGACGGAATCCACACTGCGACTCCCGGTCAACTCCAGCCATCATCAGGCAATTGGGATTGCCGGAGATGGTCTGCGTGTCGTGGCTCGCTGTCCGCAGGATGGTGTGGCCGAAGCGGTTGAGGGCGAGCAGCCCGGTCATTTTGTGCTGGGTCTGCAATGGCACCCGGAGCGTACGCAGGAGGAAAGCGCCGCCTCGAGGGCCATCTTCGCGCATTTCCTTGCGGTGGTACGAGACTGGCAGCCCCGCGTCATTCGAGATTCCCTGGGATAATTCCCCGAAAGAAGCCCAGCTTGTGTTGAAAAAAATGAGCGCACACATGAGTGCAGAGCAGATTGCAGCGCTGGTCACGCCGATGCTGCTGCCTGCTCCAGCCCTGTCCGCCGAGATATGGAAGCAACTTGCCATCTATGTAGACCTGCTCTATCGCTGGAATCAACGCATGAACCTGACTGCCGTGCGCGACCCTGAAGAACTGGCGGCTGTCCATCTGGGAGAATGTTTGCGCTGCGCCCAGCTTTTGCCCGCCGGGATCGCTTCTCTGCTGGATTTTGGTTCTGGCGCCGGACTGCCGGGGATTCCCATCCAACTGACGCGGCCAGAGATTGCGGTGACGCTGGCGGAGTCGCAAGGGAAAAAGGCTGGATTTTTACGTGAGGCGGTTCGGGTTCTAGGCCAGAAGCAGGCTACAGTCTACGCCGGGAGAGTCGAAGCCATACCAGCAACCCAGCGCTTTGACGCAGTTACGCTCCGCGCGGTCGACGCAATGGAGCTGGCTTTGCCTGCGGCGGCGGAGCGTGTGGCTCCGGGTGGATGGTGCGTGGTGCTGACCACGGAAGCGCAGGCGGAGCCAGTTCGCGCTTTGCTGCCGGAGATGGCCTGGCAGACGGAAGCAGCACTTCCGGGATCGAAGCAGCGCGTGGTGCTGCTGGGCCAGCGGGAAGGTCAGAAACAGGCGTGAAGCTGGTGAGTGTTCCACGTGGAACACAGCCTTCAAGACACCTGCTGCACAATGTTCCACGTGGAACATTCGGAGTGGGATTGGGGCAGAATTGGGGTGGAATCTTCCGAAATCTACAAAAGTTTTCCACGGAAGTGCGGTTTCTTCGCCGCATCTCTGCCTGCCGCCTATAGCCTGCTAACCCATGCAGAACTCTTAGTTGCGACGATATTTCTTCCAGGCCGAGAATTTATTCCACAGATTTCGTCCGGAATTGCACAGCAATCCGTCATTGCCCCCACTCAGTCTCTTCGGTACTCTACTTGCTCATCCATGAGTAAGACTTTAGCCGTCGTCAACCAAAAAGGTGGTGTGGGCAAAACCACCACCGCCATCAACCTCTCTGCCGCGTTTGCGCTGGAGGGGCTGCAGTGTCTCCTGATCGATTGCGACCCACAGGCCAACTCCACCGGCGGCCTGGGATTGGAGCGCGATGCGGATCGCCACTCTATTTATGACATCCTGCTGGGCGGCGCTACGGTCGAGGAGACGGCGCTGGAGACGGGTGTCGAAGGTCTGCGGCTGATTCCCAGCAGCAAGCACCTGATTGGCGCCAATATCGAGCTGGTGCAGGTCAAAGATCGAGCTTTTTGCCTGAAGGATGCCATCCAGAAGGCACGCCAGACCTATGACTGGATTGTGCTGGATTGTCCGCCTGCGCTGGATCTATTGACTCTCAATGCGTTAGTGGCCGCTGATTCGCTGCTGATTCCGATGCAGGCTGAGTATTTTGCCCTGGAGGGCGTCAGCGAGCTGGTGAGCACTCTGGAGCGGGTGCGGGACTCACTTCATCCCGATCTGACGATCGAAGGCGTGGTGCTGACCATGTATGACGAGCGGACGAATCTGGCCCAGCAGGTAACGGAAAACCTGCGCAACTTCTTTGGCGAGAAGCTGTTAAAGACCACGATCCCGCGCAATATCCGCGTGGCCGAAGCGCCCAGCCACGGCAAGCCGGTGCAGACCTATGATGCTCGCTCACGTGGCGCGGAGAGTTACATGGAGCTGGCCCGTGAGATTCTGGATCGAAATCAGATGGAAAGCCCGCGCGAAACAGAACGTCGGGCCGTTGCCGCACGCAACAAAGAAACCAAGGTGAGTTTTTGGCCTTATAACTGAACGAGTTATACCGCTTATAGTTTGCAATCTGCCGTACTGACTTGATGATCCCGAAAGGCCGCAGAGCCGCACGGGAGCTATACCGCACCACGAAACATCGGAGGTTGATCCAAATGTCCACATCTACCCCAAGTCGACCCGCAACAACACGGCAAGCTCCAGAAATGGAAAAAGATAGCGGCAAGGAAGACAATAAACGCCGCGCCCTGGGCAAAGGGTTGGAGTCACTGCTGCCCAGCCGTCCTGCAGGAGCGCCGACCCGGCCCGGTGCTGCGTCTGCGCTGGCCACGCCGACAGAGACTGGCAAGCCGCGCGAGATTCCTGTCGAGTTGATTGATCGCAACCCCTACCAAACACGCAGCAAAGTGGATGTGGTGCAGTTGGAGGAGCTATCGCGCTCCATCGCCGCAACCGGCGTGGTGCAGCCGATAGTGGTGCGCCCGCTGCCCAATGGGCGCTTCCAGTTGATTGCGGGCGAACGCCGCTGGCTGGCCTCGCAAAAGGCTGGCAAGACAACAGTTCCGGCCATTTTGCGGCAGGTTTC
>OLLR01000083.1_pt1 | contig 92416 bp, 68 predicted proteins | sample 1604601 | NCBI WGS metagenome assembly OLLR01 (sample SAMEA104055725, study PRJEB20765) | soil metagenome | biome: Arctic tundra; feature: Polygonal ground; material: soil | place: USA | collected 2011-09 | depth 0-0.5 m | reverse complement strand
GGCTCGCCTGTTTTCAAGTGCAAGGACTCGTAATCCCTGGAAGCTTGCTTGTGGCATGCCTACACCTCGCACGGTTAATGGTGGAAATACTTCGCTCGCTCACGGCTGCAGAAGCCTTGAGCGAAACACACCGACGCTGCTTCCATTCTTTCATGGCAACGCGCGCCAAAACCAGCTATGCAACTTCTGCGGAACAGACTTCTGCCTGCAATGGAACAACAATTTCATTCCAGGCCGGCACTTGAAGATCAATATGACCATCCTGGATGCGAACCGGGTAGGTCTGCACGCACGCGGACGCATCCGGCTGCGCTTCCACCCCTTTTGCTTCCATGCTGCCTGTCTTCAGGCACACCTTGCGGGCGTGTAGCGGGCAAACCACTTTATCGCCCGTAACAATCCCATCAGCCAGTGGTCCTCCGCGATGCGGGCAGTGATTCTCAATGGCCAGAAATCTTCCGCCGAGATTAAATACGGCAATCTCGTGGCCATCCAGTGAAACGACTCGACCTTCGCGCAGCGGAATGCTGTCGCACGGTGTCACGCGTACCCAATCGGTATTCTTCATTGCAGGTTCCTCCCCACAGGTTCGATTTGTACAAACTGGTTCGCCGTTGCAGGAACATCCCGTTCCATCCAAGCATCGCTGGAGAGTGCCTTGGATTTGCGCAACCGCTCTAGCAGATGTTGCTTCTCCACATCCAGCGCATACACTGTTTCGCGCCGAACTTTTTCTATGCCTACGCGCTCGACAAAGTCGTAGGTGCGCTCCAGATAGTTGGCCTGCTCGCGGTAGTACTGAAAAAATAGCGCAGCCGCTTCCAGAGCCTGCTCTGTCGTCTCCACCGTAATCAGCAGGTCGGCCTTGCGAACATGTTTTCCCGCCGCGCCACCCACCACCACCTGCCAGCTACCCTCATTGCCGATCAGTCCAATGTCCTTGACCGTTGCCTCGGCGCAATTACGCGGACATCCCACCACGCCCATCTTGACCTTGTGCGGCGTGAAAAGATTTTCCATGCGATATTCCAGCTCAATGCCGGCTGCTGTGGAATCCTGCACGCCGAAGCGACAGAACTCTGAGCCTACGCAGGTCTTCACCATGCGCACGCCCTTGGTATAGGCCTGGCCGGAGGGCATTCCCAAATCTGCCCACATCGCTGGCAGATCGGCCTTTTTCACGCCAAGCAGATCAATGCGCTGGCTGCCCGTAACCTTCACCATTCGCACGTTGTACTTGTCGGCGGCATCGGCGATGCGACGCAGCTCATCCGCCGTGGTCACGCCCCCACGCATACGAGGAACCACAGAGAAGGTGCCATCGTTCTGGATGTTCGCGTGGACGCGATCATTGATGAAGCGCGCAGAACGATCCTCGTCGTAATCACCGCAGGAGGCCACATCCAGCATGTAGCTGAGCGCGGGTTTGCAGATCTCGCAGCCGATGCCGTTGCCATAGATTTCCAGCACTTCGCTTACGGAGCGGAGCTTCTGACTGCGAATCATCTCGCGCAGTGTGTGCTCGGCAAAAGGAATGCACTTGCAGAGGACGGTCTTCACTTCTTCCTCAAAGTCCGGTACCACGCTCTTGAGCAACTGCTGGCAAAGATTCGTGCAACTGCCACAGCCCGTAGAGGCGCGTGTCGTTTCCTTGACCTGTGCCAGCGTGCAAAGGCCGTGCGTATGAATGCCTTCGATAATGGCGCCTTTGGTAACGCCCATGCAGCCGCAGATGGTTTCGCTGTCCGACATCTGCGCGACATCGAAGCCTGCATCCTCCGCCGGAGGGGGAAAGAGCAGATGGCGGCGCTGCGAGGTCAGATCCTTGCCAGAGCGCAGCCAGTCGAGATAGCGCGGACTCTCCGAAGTGTCGCCAACCAGAATGAAGCCAGCCAGTTTTCCTTCGCGCAGGGTCAGCTTCTTGTAGAGTCCCAGCGCGGGGTCTTCAAAACGAACAACCTCGGAGCCAGGGATTGTCTCATCCCAGCTGCCCGCAGAGAAAACCTCCACGCCCATAATCTTGAGCTTGGCAGCCAGAATGCTCGACGAAAATCCCTCGCCACGATTGCCCGTGATCGCAGCGGCCAGCGCCTTGCCCTGCTCTAGCAGCGGAGCCACCAGCCCATAGCAGGTGCCGCGATGCTCCACGCATTCGCCAACCGAAAAAATATCCGGGTGCGAGGTCTCCATGTGGTCATTGACCACGATGCCGCGGTTCACTTCCAGGCCAGCCTGCCGCGCCAGCTCCACATTTGGGCGAATTCCAGCAGCAATCACGACCAGCTCTGCGTCAATTGTGCTGCCGTCTTTGAAGGCAAGGCCTTCGACTTTTCCATTGCCTAGAATCGCCGTGGTGCTCCGGCCCAGCAGCACGTTGACACCCATCGCCTCAATTTTTTCTTTGAGAAAGGCACCGCCCGTGGCATCCAACTGACGTTCCATCAGCCTGTCCATCAGGTGTATGACGCTCACCGCGCATCCCTGTACCTGAAGTCCGCGCGCCGCCTCTAACCCCAGCAGACCGCCACCGATGACGGCAGTCTTCAGGCCGGGGCGGGCGCGCGCAAGCAATGCCTGCGTGTCATCCAGCGTGCGGAATACAAAGACTCCGTCGCGCTTCACGCCTTCCATAGGGGGAATCAACGGGTTGCTGCCGGTGGCCAGAATCAGCTTGTCGAAGGCGGTCACGCTGCCATCATCCCCGGTTACGGTTTTCTGCACGGGATCAATGGCTGTGATGCGCACGCCGAGACGCAGCTTGATGTTGTGCCGTTGATACCAGCTCAGTTCATTCAGGATGATTTCATCGGACATCTTCTCGCCAGCGAGAACCGAAGAGAGCAGAATGCGATTGTAGTTCGCATGGGTCTCGTCGCCAAAGACGGTGATGTCGAAGGGCATGGCATGTTTCAGGATTTGCTCTACGCAGCCAATCCCGGCCATTCCATTGCCAATAACGAGTAACTTCTCCATAGCAGCGCTCCAAAAGGACGATGTCTTGGCTGTATGGATTGCCATCGAACCGCTGCAAAAATTTTAAGCAGACGGAACGCGACAGATGCGCATACAGACAATTGCGATAGGCGTGCGATGAACAATCGCAGCACCTCTACGCTCATCGTGGAGCAATGGAATCAAGGAAAACCGGCGAACACGGCAGGGTGTTTCAGAAGCCGGATAAAAAGCAGAAGGCTCTTGTTTCAGCAAAACTGACCCAAAAACCTACTATCAGCAGAACCCAGAAGCGGTCATGGCTCCCAGCGTCCAACAAACCGTGTCCAATGGACACATGCCGATAGGGAAACTATAAGCTCAGACCCGGCGGGAATCAAGCTGAAAACGATTCTCGCCAAATCAGGACTGCGAACGAAGCCTTGGTTCTGTTTATTTTCGCTGTGGAACGCCCCAGTGGTACACCATCTCCACATAGCCAAATTGTGCATTGCGATCTATGGGATAGATGGCCCCGATTACGCTTTTGCCGCGAGCATTGGCGTAGTAGAAATTGCAGGCCAAGGTTTTCGTCACCTGCCAGTCAGCACTGATATCTCCAAGGCTGGAAAAGCTCGTGTGTCCGTTGCCGGGACGTCCGACATAGCCAAATACTTTATTGTCGAACGCGCCCCCACCCTGATACCACAGGTCGTTGCCAGAGGTCAGTTGCAGCCAGTGCAGATCGCCGCGCAGTTCCAGCTTCTTTGCAGGCCGGTCAATAATCTGCACAAACGAATCCGTATTGTTCATCAGGTTATAAAACGGAAATCTCGCATAGATGCGCGGCGTAGGCAATATCTGGAAAAAAGTGCTGTGCCGAGTATTCGTCGGCGTGCCATCGCCACTGCTGCGGAACCATCCTCCTCGCAGCCACGGCGCGCTGTCCAGCTTGCTCCATTGGTATCCGACTTCGATGGCCGCTGCATCAGCGCGATCATCCTGTTCGCCCCAGTTGCCGTTCTGCAAGGCACCCCATCCCAGAAGATCAAACGCTCCCGGCCCTGCTGGGGCCGTGGCCAGAAAGTCTCCGCCGTATGTGCCCAGGCGAATGTTGTCGTGATCCGCCTGACGCACGGGTAATGGACGATTATCGACTTTCAAAATTCCCGTTCTGCCATCGTGATAGCCAATACCAAAAGCACGCCACAGCACATGCCCTTTGTCCGTTGACTGGCTCACGGCAAGATATTGAATATCGACATTCAATTCGGGATTTCCGTTCATATTAAACACGCCTTGATCGGCGCGCCCGGCCATCGCGGTCACATCCCAGGCGCTCGTTCCAGCGTGGCCGCCGTAATGGCCATCCACGCCATCAAAGCTGCGCTGCGCGTTTGAGAATCCGAAGTTGCCGATTAGCCGGTGGGCAATGCGGTTCGTTTGCAACCAGCCCAAGGTTGGATTTTTTTGCTTCATCTCCAGGCCATCAATAAATTCAAAGCGGCCCAGCCGCAGGTCTTTGTCGGCTCCACGGAAGTGGTAGCGCAGGTACCACTGCTTGAAAAACGCCGCCGCAGGCTCAGTGTTATTGCCGTTCGCAGCATAGTAGGTTCCACCCAGGCCAAGCTGGCCTTGCACTGCGACGGGTGAGACAGCATCGCTGGGCGCATCGAGAATCGCAGGTTGCGCCAACTCCAAGGCCCAGTCCCAATTGTGGATGCGCTGCGCTACGCTGATTCGCAGCAGCGACTCCACATAGCTGCAGGTCTCCGACTCCGGCGGCGCGGCAAACCACTGCCATATGTCCACGCGGGTGCGATCAAAAACGGAGACCCGGACGGGCGACCCTTCCTTCGGAGTGGGCTGCGCGCTTCCAGGTGCAACGGTGGCCATCAGCAAAGCAATCAAAAAAAGTAGGCTGCGTTTCATGTATGTGTGTCCTCCATAAAAAACAGAAATGTCCCGCTACTGGCTTACTGCAAAGCACAGCAGAAGAAAATGAATGGGGAAGGTGGATCTCGTATACCCTTCAGGCGAAAACGCGCGCATCCAGCGAATGGAGGGTTCTTCTCTCCCCGCAAAGCAAGATGCACAATTCAGGGACTTGCGCTCGGCGCGATCCTGGGCTGGGGAGTTTAAATTTTGCTCAGGCGTTGAGCAGAAGGGAAGCTACATGGGTAGAAGAAAGGACACATCTGGGTGCCGTGGGAACGACGCTGTATGCTCCATGAGTATCACGATTCTTCTCGCGAGCACAAGACATTTGCATTTTCGTTTCTGATGGAATTTAAAGTTTTCTCCTGCAAGAAGGAGCCTTCGGCATTGCAAAGGACGAGACTCAGCCCATCCCCTGCTTCCAGCATCCAACGGCGGTCTCAGCCCTAAAACTGCAATCTCCCGCTCAACTGTATCTCGCGGCCCGGCGTCATGGCCATCGTGATGGAACCGAACTGTGGTGTATTGACAAAGTTGTTTGGCGAACCAAGATTGGTGTGATTGAAGGCGTTGAAAAAATCTCCACGCATCTGAAAATTCAGATTTCGATGTAGCTGCACAGTCTTCTGCGCGGAGAGATCCATCGTCTGCATTCCAGGGCCGTAAACGGAATTTCTGCCTACATTCCCGAAGGTATACGGGGCAGGCGCGGCAAAGGCAGCAGGATTGACCCAGTGCGTTGCATTGCGCGTGCCTGACCGGAAGATAGGTTGTCCGGTCGCGTTGGCGCGGATGGGATTTTCTCCAAGGATTGTGCCAGCGTTGGCTGTATCTCCAAAAACCTGGACCGTGAAGGGAAACCCTGACTCCGCTTGGTAAATCATGGAGAACATCCAGTTTTCCGTGGCGAGGCGCGTCCAGCGCTGGCGCGTGTAGGCCGGAGCAGCGTAGACAGCACTCAAAGAAAGTCGTTGGGGCACATCGCAGGCTGGGCCTTTTTCCGCAGCCAGATTATTATTGTTTTGCGGAATGGTCGATTCATACATCGGCGAGCGAAAATCCGGAGCATTGCTCAGATTTTTTGAATAAGTGTAATTCGCCAGTAAGCTGAATCCGTTGCTATAGCGCCGCCGCAGATTAATGTAGCCAGCGTCGTACCAGCTCCGCGCCGTGGTCTCTAGCAGGTTGATGGCGCTCACTGGAAAGGTCAGGCTGGCAACATTGACGGGCGTGCCTTCTATCGAAGGCGGAATCGTGGTCCCGGTAGCAAAGCTGATGTGCTGGAAGGGACGGCGTGGCTCAATCGCTCCCGGCCCCGGCTGCGCATTGTTGATTAGGTGCGCGCGCTGTAAGTTGAATCCTCTCGCGCCCAGATACCCAACCTCGACCGTTGTTGCCGCGCCCAGGGATTTTTCCAGCGTTGCATTCCACTGTTGCACGTACTGCGGAGACGGATGCAGGCTGAAGGAGGAAAAGCTGACCGTGGTTTTGCCCAGTACTGGAGGCGCGAAATTGAAACCAGCAATCGCTGGGGACGGCGTGTAGTTGTCCGCCTGATCCGTCTCAGGAAACACGTAGGGAACATTGTGGCGTTGATTGCACCAGTTGTTGTAGTCGACTGGCGTGTAGAAAATGCCATACGCACCCCGCGCAATCAAGCCTAAGCGGGGAATGTTCTGGGCAATCCCAATGCGAGGAGAAAAATTCAAATGATTCGCGTACATCAACGAGTTAGGATAATTTTCCTGACCGCCGATAAAAGCCACAGGAGTTCCCGTGGATAAATCGAGATTACTGTTGGTGTAGTGCGCATCCCACGGCGGACTGGAATACTCATAGCGCATGCCGAAATTGACGGTCGTGTTTGAGGTCATACGCCATTCGTCCTGCACGAAGGCATCGGCGAACCAGCTCCGCAGATCCATGGCCGGAACGCCAGCCTGACGCTGTCGCACCACGGGAAGCCCCAGCAAATAGCTGGCCAGGGCGGAGCCGGTTCCATCGTTCGATGCCGTTTGTGAAGTGTATCCATTGGTGAACTGATAGAAGCCGCGGTTTTGGAAGAATCCCCACATGGGCCACAGATAGCGGCGATAGCTGGCGCCAAATTGCAGGTCGTGATGTCCAAGCTGCCAGAAGAGAGCGTCGCGACCTTCGTAGGTTGTATCCCAATCGTGAACTGGGGTCGCTGCAAAGGAATCGCCAAAGCCGGAGTAGCCTTGCACCGCGAACCAAGGCGCGCCCCACGCGCCTTGCCCTCCATACCCCACGCCTTGAATGCCGAGCTGCCCCACAATGTCGTTGATGCCATTATTTTGGGAGTGCAAAAACATGGACAAGCGCGAGGCTGCGATGGTCGCGGTGTTGACCAGCGCAGGCGAGAAAATATGGTTCCAGGAGCCGGTGGCTTGCTGCGACAAATTGTCGTTGTAAACGCCAAAGCCCGGCAGATTGATGGGAGAAAATCCTGTCTCGCTCGATCCCGAATAGCGTCCAAAGATCAGATCGCCATTAGAAAAATTACGATCCACGCGTACGGTGCCCTGGTTCCAGTTCTGCGTCTCATTCCGCACATCCATGTAGTTATTGGAGTCTATGCCCGGTGTTCCCATGTTGGGCCTTGGAAGATAGTGCGTCATAAATTGCACAGCGACTGGATTGAGATCGCCGGAAGGAATTTTATTCTGCGGGAACTGGCTGCGCGTCACGCCACCGCTACCGTTGGGTTGCGTCGTGGTGGGATCATAAACTTTTGCTTTGCTCTGGCTGAAGTCTCCGTTGATCTCGGCCAGTGTCGGCACGGTGTCGATCAGCGTGTCTGTCTGGACGTGATCATACCCTTCATAATTCGCAAAGAAGAATGTCTGTTTGATGTGGGCAATCGGCCCACCAATCGAGGCTCCAAACTGGTTCTGCACCAAATAATTATTGCTGCTCATCTGCTCAAAGGTATTGGCGTCCAGAGCGCTGTTTCGCATGTAGTCATAGAGCGTGCCGTGAAATTGATTCGTTCCCGCACGAGTCACAATGTTAATCTGCCCGCCTCCCGCGCCTCCCTCATTGGCTGCATAGGTGGAAGTGTCTACGCGGAACTCCTGAATCGCATCCAGCGACAGGCTTAGGTTCTGCGTCCAGAAGGTTGGGTCTGTATTTACTGCGCCGTCGAGCAGATAGTAGTTGGCATTCGGACGACCTCCGCCCACGCTGATGGCGGAGTTCTGTCCCGGACGCCAGTACAGCGGAGAAACATCCCCTTGCTGCGCGCCCATGCTTGCGTGCGCTCCGGGAACGGTAATGGCCAGCGCCAGCACCATGCGCCCATTCAGGGGTAGCCCTGCAATGCTCTTGGGATCAATTACCTCGCCGACGCTGGTCTTGGTCGAATCCATCACGATGGAACCACTTTTTACAGAAACCGATTGCGCAATCTTGGCGAGAGAAAGATGAAAATCCAGCGTGAGATTTTGATCTACTTCCAGCGTCAGATTCTTGCTCAACGAAGCGAAGCCGGAAACATCCACGGCAACCGAATAGCTTCCGGCTGCGATCAACGGGGCATCGTATAACCCCGCAGAGTTCGTAACGACATCTCGAGCCGCCCCAGTGTCCGTAGACGACAGGACAACCGTGGCATGGGGGATGGGCCGATTCTGCGGGTCGCGCACAACTCCATGCAGATGGGCAAAGTTTGATTGGGCATGGGCCGCCAGGGTCAGGCATAGGCACACAAAAACTACACGGCTTCGCGTCATGGTATCGGGTTTCCTAGAAAGGATTGCAAGAGTATTCCACGTTTACACTATGGTTTTAACGGGCACTTGTCATGCACCTGTAGGTGTATTGGTTTATCCGTCAAAGGTTGGAGTTTTTCCCGTACAGGGCAGAATCATTTTTATGTTCCCAGATTGCACTGTGGTACCCTGCCTATAGATCATTCTCTCAAGAAGCGCGTATGCGCCTTCTTCCGGCACCCAGTCTGTGCCAGCTTCAATCCTAGCTTCACAATTCCAGGAAACCTTGCCGTTTCCATTCCTGCTCCTCCGGTTTGCGTCTGCATGCCCAAAGCGCGAACTTTGAGCACGAACTTTTTTTCGCGGCATCGCTGCGCGGATTCGCGCGTAGACCTGGCTTGGTTGGACTTGGTTTGTATGGAGGAACGCAATCGTGCCTTTACCACTGCTCGAACAATCTCAAAACGGCGAAGCCAGCTTCGTGCTTCTGTCCCATGGCGACAACCTCTCTCGCCTTCGGGCAGAGGGAGCTTCCTGCCTATTGCCCGTAGAGAACTCCTCGTCTCTAGATAGCATGGAGACCACCTCGCGCATTCCCGCGCGCAAGCCCGCATTGGGCGAGCAGTATCGCTTCCACTTTGACATGACGAAATGTATTGGCTGCCAGTGCTGCGTGGTGGCCTGCAATGAGCAGAATGGTAATCCTGCCGACATTCACTGGCGGCGCGTCGGCGAAATCGAAGGCGGCTTTTACCCGGAGACGTGGCGCTCCTATCTCTCGATGGGCTGCAATCACTGCCTGGAACCCACCTGCATGGAAGGTTGCCCGGTCGATGCGTATCGCAAAGATCCGGATACGGGATTAGTCCTGCATAGCGCGGATGCCTGCATTGGCTGCCAGTACTGTACGTGGAATTGCTCCTACGGCGTGCCGCAGTTCAATCAGGAACGCGGCGTGGTGGGCAAATGCGACATGTGCCACGGGCGTCTTGCTGAGGGACGCGAACCAGCCTGCGTGAATGCCTGTCCCGAAGGTGCCATTGAAATTGAGATCGTCAACATCGCGCAGTGGCGTGAGGAGTATGCACAGGGCGCGAACGCTCCGGGCATGCCTTCTGCGGATGACAGCCTCTCCACCACGCGCCTGACTCTGCCTGCCGCGCTGCCGCATGATGCCGAAAAAGTGAATGCCTATCGCGTGCGCCCAGAGCATCCCCACTGGCCGCTGATTGTGATGACCGTGCTGACACAACTCTCCGTCGGCGCGCTCGCCTCCCTCTGGCTGGTCGCGCTGGCCTTTGGCACCCACGCGCTTCGTTTTCCTGCAATGGTTTCTCTGGGCGTGGGCATGGTCGCGCTTGGCGCATCCACTTTGCATCTGGGCCGTCCCATCCATGCGCTGCGCGCGTTAAAGATGTGGCGACGTTCCTGGCTGAGCCGCGAGGTGCTGCTGTTTTCTCTGTTCGCAGGAGTTGCCGGCCTGTACGCGGCCAGCGTGTGGATGCAGCTTCCTGGCTCCGCCCTGCTGGGCGCGTGTACCGCGCTGGCTGGAATCGGCGGCATCTACGCCAGCGCGCGGCTCTATCGCGTGCCAGCGCGGCCTGCATGGAACAGCCGTCACACTACGATAGATTTTTTCCTGACCGCGCTCCTGCTCGGCCCTCTTTTTGTTCTCGCTATACCGGGCAGCCTTCACACCTGGCCGCTGCGCGTTGTCGTGGTTGCCAGCAGTTGCGCAGCGTTGCTGCATTGCATCCTGCACATTTTGCGTCTCACGCAATCCACGGCGTGGGAAAAGAAAGCGACGGCAACGCTTCTCTCCACCTCGCTGGCCCCGCTGCTTCTGCTGCGCCTTGCGCTGGGGATGGTCGGCGGACTGGTGCTGCCGATCATCTCGCACCATTGGGCAGTGAATGCGCTGGCCTTTATCACGCTGATCGCGGCAGAAATTACAGGTCGCTATCTCTTCTTCGTCAGCGTCGTGCCCAAGAATATTGCCGCAGCCTACCTTTCGCATTCGGAGGCCGCATGAGAATTGCTCGCACGCTTGGCCTGGATATTCTGAATGAAAAATATGCCTATGGCTCCGATGCCGAGGCTGGATATATCTCTGCGCAAAAAATTGCCGAGCGCTGGGTCTCCACCACCTGCGGATATTGCTCCGTGGGCTGCGGCATGTCCATCGGAGTCAGAGGCAATCAGGCCGTTGCCGTGCGCGGAGATGATAACCATCCCGTGAATCGCGGCAAGCTCTGCCCTAAAGGACTTTCCGAGCATCACACGTTGGCGGCGGAGGGTCGCGCCAAATATCCCCTGCTGCGCAAGCACGGAAAATTACAGCGCGTAACCTGGGATGCGGCCATGCAGACGATGGCCACGCGCCTACGTGCCGTGCAGCAAAAATATGGGCCGCAGTCGGTGGGCGTCATCAGCACCGGGCAGTTAGTGACCGAGGAGTTCTACACGCTGGGCAAGCTGGTGCAGCTTGGCCTGGGCACGCGCAACTTCGATGGCAACACGACGCTGTGCATGTCCACGGCTGTCTCCGGCTATAAGCGCTCCTTTGGCAGCGATGGCCCACCAGGCTGCTATGACGATCTGGAGAAGGCCGACGTGCTGTTTTTGATCGGTGCCAACATTGCCGAGAACCATCCCATTCTCTGCCAGCGTTTGGAGGCCAACAAAAATGGCACGTTAATTGTTGCCGATCCTCGCGTCACCAAAACCGCGATGATGGCCGATCTGTTTCTGCCGCTCAAGCCGCGCTCCGATATGGCGCTGCTGAACGGCCTGGCGCATCTACTAATCGCCAACGACTGGATCAACCACGACTACCTTGCGCAGCACACGCAGGGATTTGCTGCACTGCGCGAGCACGTCGCAGCCTACACGCCGGAGCGCGTCGCCGAAATTACCGGGCTTTCTACCGCGCTGCTCTACAAGACCGCGAAGCTATACGCGCAGGCCAGGGCCGCCTGCATCGCCTGGACGATGGGCGTCAATCATAGTTCCAAAGGCACGGAGACCGTCAACGCGATCAACAATCTGGCACTGTTGACGGGCAACATTGGCCGCGCAGGCGCGTCGCCGTTCTCCATCACCGGCCAGTGCAATGCAATGGGAACACGCGAGTCCGGCTTCACATCCAGCCTGCCGGGCTACCGCAAATTTGAAAGTGTTGCAGATCGTGAAGAGTTGGCTGCGCTGTGGAAGATCGACGCAGCGCGCATCCCTACCGCGCGCGGACTGGCCTACCCAGACATTATCGAAGCCGCTGTGCGCAAGGAGATTCGCGCGCTCTGGATTATTGCGACCAACCCAATCGTTTCATTCCCGAATCTTGATGTCTTGCAGCAGGGGCTCGACAATCTGGAATTTCTTGTCGTGCAGGATGGCTTTCATCCCACGCCAACCTCGGAGTTAGCGCATCTGGTTTTGCCTGCCGCAATCTGGGGAGAAAAAGAGGGAACCTATACCAACTCCGAGCGACGTGCCAGCAAAGTTAATCGCGCCGTCGCGCCGCCGGGCGAAGCGCAGACGGACTTCGATATTTTCTTGCGCCTGGCAAAAGAGCTGGGCTGCGATCAGGAATTATTCCCCGGATGGTCAGGCGTGGAGGATGCTTTTGAGGAGTGGAAGCGCATCTCTGCCGGGCGCTTGTGCGATTACTCGGGCATGACCTACGCAGCCATCGAGCAGCATGGCGGCATCCAGTGGCCCTTTCCCGCAAGCATGGAAGGAAGCAAACCAGAAACCTCACGTCTCTACGCCGATGGAAGTTTCCAGACGGAAGATGGTCGCGCAAAACTCTTCTGCGTCGATTGGGAGCCGTTTCCTGATCAGCCCTCCGAAGAATTTCCCCTGGTGTTGAATACGGGTCGCACCGTGGAGCACTGGCACACGCGTACCAAGACAGGCGCTGTTCCGATTTTGCAAAACATCTCGCCGCGTGCCTGGCTGGAGATGAATCCGCGCGATGCAACCCGGCTACGATTGCATCCGCATGATCGTATCGACGTGGTGTCGGCGCGGGGACGCGTGCGCCGCGTGGAGTTGCGCGTGACGGAGATTATCGCGCCGGGCCAGGTGTTTATGCCCTTTCATTTTTCTGAGACGAATGCGAATCAGGTAACGCAAAGCGCCTTTGATCCAATTTCGCGCGAACCCAATTACAAGCAGTGCGCCGTGCGCGTGGAAAAAACCCTGGAACACGGCACGCGCCGTGGCTGAAGCGTATTTTTCTGGTATCCGGTGGCAAAACGTAGAGTCCTTTGGAACGAAGAAGATTCGCCCCGATCTGCGACCTTCTCAGAACGACTCCTTGCTGTAACAACGACCGCGCGGTGAGCACCGTAGCCACGGCAACTCGCCCTGCAAAATTACACATTTAGGAGGAAACGGCAATGGAGACAAAATCTTTTCTAAAAAGTGGCCACTGGCCCACGCTGTTAGCAGCCTTTTTATATTTCGACGTCAGCTTTATGGTCTGGGTGATTCTTGGGCCGCTCGCGCCTGCAATCACGCAGCACCTGCACATGACCGCAACCCAAAAGGGATTGCTGGTCGCAATCCCTCTGCTGGGCGGCGCGTTTTTTCGGCCTTGGATGGGCGCGTTGTGTGATCGGTTTGGCGGGCGAAAAATTGGCCTGTTCGGTCTTACCCTTACGCTGGTGCCGCTCATTTGGGGATGGTGCTTCGCCACACTGCCCTGGCATTTCTACGCACTGGGATTTCTACTCGGCATTGCGGGAGCCAGCTTTGCCGTCGCGCTGCCGCTGGCCAGTAAATGGTATCCCAGTCAGTATCAGGGTCGTGTAATGGGCATTGCAGGCGCAGGCAACTCCGGCACATTGCTGGCCACGCTTTTTGCTCCGCGACTGGCCAAGCACTTTGGCTGGGCCACAACCTTTGCGCTGGCCGCGCTGCCGATAACCCTGGTTCTGTTGATGTTTGCCTTGCTGGCCAAAGATAGCCCCCAGCAGAGCACCCCTCTCACCTGGAAGGACTACCGCAAAGTCTTGCAGGAATCCGATACCTTGTGGATGTGCCTGCTCTATAGTCTGACCTTTGGCGGATTTGTCGGGCTGGCCAGCTTCCTCACACTGTTTTTTCACGAGCAATATCATCTCTCCGCCATCCGTGCCGGGGATCTAACCACGCTGGTCGTCTTTGCCGGCAGCTATCTGCGCCCGGTCGGCGGCTGGTTCTCAGATAAGATCGGCGGATTTCGGATGCTGCTCGCAATCTTTCTTTCCGTTGGACTTTGTCTTGCGGTTCTCGGACGTCTGCCTGCGCTGCCGCTTGCCATTGCCTTGCTCTTTGTGGCAATGGGGCTGCTGGGCATGGGCAACGGAGCCGTCTTCCAACTGGTTCCACTGCGCTTTCCGGCCAGTGTTGGCATCATTACGGGACTCGTTGGGGCAGCCGGTGGTCTGGGTGGATTCTTTCTGCCCTACATCCTCGGTCTCTCCAAAGATCACCTGGGCGGCTATGGCGCAGGACTCTTCATCTACGCGGGTATCTTTATCCTGATCGGCCCACTGCTGCTGGAACTGGGCCGTCACTGGCACGCCAACTGGAGCGCGGAAGTTGTCGAGCAGGCCGGTATTTTCCCCTATCGCAATCCTGTCGATCGGCAAACTCCGCACCTGGTCTCGCAAACCGAAGCTGCAACCGAATAAATGTATCGTCCAAACTATGCGCTGGAGTGACGACTCGCTCCAGCGCACACGAATCACCACCGTCCGGGCCTGCACGTATCATTTCCTTCTGCAAGATTTTCATTGACAGTATAAAAAAATCTAGGCATAAAGGACATGCCGCCGCAATCGGTCGGTCGGTTCATGCCCTACGCTGTGCGCCAGGTAGTCTCGTGCGCAAAGCGTGGACTGCAATCGAAACATAAAAACTTCATACAACGCCCCGGAGGCACGCTGTGAACAATCGCCCTCTCGTTGCAACCTCGACTACGCGCCGCACCTTTCTGGCTATGGTTGCGGCTTCTGCCACCGTTTCCGCGTGGCCCTTTCGCTCGGCCTTCGGCCAAGCTCCTGCAAAGTATCTGCGCCGGAATCTGACCTCTCCTACCTTTCCACCGCAGGTGCTCGCCAGCTACGCCAAAGCGGTGACGGCGATGCTACAGTTGCCGCCAACCGATCCGCGCAACTGGTATCGCAACGCCTTTGTCCACACGCTGGATTGCCCGCACGGCAACTGGTGGTTCCTGCCCTGGCATCGCGGCTATACAGGATGGTTCGAGGAAATCTGCCGCGAACTCTCCGGCGATCCCAACTTTGCTCTGCCGTTCTGGGATTGGACGGCACTGCCGCGTTTGCCGCAGCAATTTTTCGACATAGACGTTTTCAATCCGGCCAAGAGTTCGCTCTACATCTCCAGCTACAACGCTTTCTACAGCGAATTTTCCAATCCAATGAGCGCTTTCTGGAAGTCTTTCTCGCCCGCGCAGCTCCAGCAGATGAGCCTGCGTGGTTACAATTCCATAAATGATGTCTGGGCGCAGGTTCAGTCGAATCCCATGTTCTTTCCTCCGGCGCAGGCGCGCGCGCTAACCCCCAGCCAGCCCAACTTCGATGCGGTTACGCAAAAAGCTGTCTCCATCCAAACCATTCAGGCAGCGCTGGCACCCAGAGATTTCCTCAGTTTCGGCAGCAAAAAAGCGACGTATCACTCGCAAATGATCGGCTTTAGCATCCTTGAAGGCCAGCCGCATAACAACGTCCACAACAATGTTGGCGGATTTATGCAGGACTTTCTTTCACCCGTCGATCCCATCTTTTTCCTGCACCATGCCAACATCGACCGCCTGTGGGATGTCTGGACTCGCAAACAGCTACAGCAGCACCTGCCAACATTGCCTGCTGGAGCCGACCTGCCGCCCTGGGCCAGGGAGCCGTTTCTCTTCTACCGCGATGCAAAGGGGAATCCTGTGCTCAAAAACAAGGCAGGCGATTACGCGACCATCGACGGCTTCGATTACGCCTATGAAAAAGGTTCGGGCGAGAGTCAGGTGCTGGTCTCCTCGGCGCTTCTTCGCACGCAGCCCAGCCAGCACTTCCAGGGAACGGTTGTGAACCATCTTCTGTCCACAAACGCCTCGGCGCTGGGTCAGATCGCCGTTTCGCAGGGCCTGATTGAAGCGGCAACCGCCGCGACACAAGCGCCGGAAATCTTTGCATCCATCACGCTGCAGAGTCCTCCGCACACGCACGGTGTCCGGTTCAACGTTTTTCTCAACGCGCCCAGGGATGCCAAAGACCTTACGCCGGCAAGCCCCAATTATGTAACGACCATCGAGTTCTTCGGCCTGCATCATCACAGCGAACCGGCAACCTTCACCGTGCCGCTCTCCGCTACCTTGAAGACGCTGGCGGAACAGCATAGCCTGACGGCAAACGAGCCACTGCGGATTGAAGTGGTCGAGCAGGGTCTTCCGGGAGTTGTTCCCGGATTGACGGCTCTGCGCGCCGAGGCTATGTCCAAAAACGCGCTGGTGGATGTCTCCATCGGCTCGTTCTGATCGGGAGCAGAAATCATGCGTCTGGTACCACGTAAACGGAGTTCTGCGCGAACACCCTCGTCATGGGCGCGGGTGTTCGCGCTGGCTTTGTGGATCGTGGGAGTCTGCGCGTCAACCTGGGCCAGCGGTTCGCGGCATCGCGATTTTCTGCTGCCTCTACCCAAGGTCGCCACAGCGCAGAAGCAGGAACCCCGCGCTCTGGTTGCGTACCTGCGCGTGGGTTCTCTTCCTGCGGGCGCGCGCATTCTGGTACGCGCGCGTACCGGAGAACTTGTCGGAAGCGCCACACCTTACGGTGCGCAGGCACGGCAGAATCCTGGCATCTATACGTTGCCAATTCCACTGAGCGCGATTCAGGACAATGCAGTTGTATTGCAGGTGGAACTAATAAGAAAAGGCTTGCAGCCTCGCGCTCCCACGCGTGCGGAAATCCAGAGCGTCAGCCTGGCCTACATTCCCGTCACGCGAGCCATTCCCCGAAAATAAAAAACGGAATGGGCCACGCCGCTGTTTTTACAAAGACTCGCGGGCCGTAGCCTCTGCCCGTCGTTGCTCATAGCGTTCAATCACCTGCGCCAGATCGCTGCGCTGAATGGGCTTGGAGACATAATCGTCCATGCCAGCCTCCATGCAGTGTTCGCGGTCGCCGCTCATGGCGTGGGCTGTGACAGCGATGATGGGAATACGCTCGCCCCGGACGCGCTCTTTCTCGCGGATACGCCGCGTGGCATCGAGACCATCCAGTTCGGGCATCTGGACATCCATGAAAATTAGATCGAATGTGTCTTGTTGCCACTTCGATACGGCTTCCAGTCCGTCCTTGGCCACGGTGACGGAGTGTCCCATCTTGGTGAGCATGGCCACAGCTAGTTTTTGATTCACGATATTGTCTTCAGCCAACAGGATATTTTGCGGGCGATGGAGGAAGCACTGTGGTGCAGCCACGGAATCAGAAAGCGATGCAATTCCCAGCGCCTTGTGGAAGACCGTCAACAACTCTCGTGCCTGAATTGGCTTTGCCAAATAGGCTTGGACACCAAGCCGCATGCAGCGATCTATAGATGAGCCTTGATTGGCGGGCATTAACAGGATGATTGCGGTGCTCTTCTGTAGATGCGGCGTGGCCTGGATCCGTTCAATCACTTCAAAGCCGTTCATTCCGGGCATCTGTTCATCCAGCAGCAGCGCGGCAAAGGGCTGTCCTGCCGCTGCGGCCTGCTGCAGCATCTCCAGCGCCTGCTCTCCAGATTCGGCCAGCGCGGGCTGCATCTGCCAGCGTTCCGCCAGTCGGTGCAGTATCTGTCGGCTGGATGCGTTGTCATCGGCGATCAGTAGACGCAGATCCCGCACTCCCTCATCCATCTGCATCGTCGTTGCCATTGTGTCCGAGGTCGCTACAGGAGTGAGCACGACGTTGAAGAAGAACGTCGAACCAACCCCCGCCTCGCTTTCCAGGCCAATAGCTCCACCCATCTGCTCGATAATCCGTTTGGAGATGGCCAGCCCCAGCCCCGTTCCTCCATACAGCCGGGTTGTGGAGGTGTCTGCCTGCTCGAATGCCTGAAAAAGCTTGCTTTGAACCTCTGAGGAAATGCCAATTCCCGTATCCCGAATCCGAAATTGCAGCCGGATCACGTTCTCTTCGCTGGACTCCCGATGAACGCGGAGAATGACTTCTCCTTTTTCCGTAAACTTCACAGCGTTGCCCACCAGATTTAGTAAAATCTGGCGCAGGCGAACCGCATCGCCTACCACTTCCATGGGCACATCATCATCCAGACAATAAGCCAGCTCAATGCCCTTTTGGTAGGCCGGTAGTGCCATGCACTTTATCACCTCGCCCACCAGATCGCACAGGTGCATCGGCGCGGCATCCAGGGACATCTTGCCCGCTTCAATTTTGGAGTAATCCAGAATGTCGTTGATGATGACCAGCAGGGAACCCGCCGAGGAATGCACCATCGAAAGATACGAGCGCTGCTCCTCCGTCAATTCGGTCGAGAGCGCCAGCTCTGTCATACCGAGAATGCCATTCATCGGCGTGCGGATTTCATGGCTCATATTCGCCAGAAACTCGCTCTTGGCATGGCTGGCAGCAATGGCAGAATTTTTTAGACTCTCTGTTTTTTGCAGCAGTTCATCTGTCTGCTGGAGCTGCTCGCGAATCACCTGCGTCTGATGCTGGACGCGCCGCCGAAGAAAGACCACCCACAACAACACGATCACAACAATGGTGCAGGCAACTCCCAGCACTTCCAGAGAATGTTCAGTCGTCCACCAGGAGGGCCGCTGCAAAATCACAATATCCTGCGGGGAGCGAAGCATGATCTGAATTGCCTTGGGAGTTCTGTCGACAAAGACTTCAACCAGGCACACCCCCGTAAGTTGGAGAATGCTGCCGTCTGGCAGATCTGCAAGCAAGCCCTTTGCCTGTTTTGCCGAAAGCACCGCAGTGTACGCCTGTCCTCGCGCAGTCATCAGCAGGGTGTCCCGCTCTGAAGTTAGCGTCTGATGCAGCAACCGACCCCGTAACTGGACAAGGTCAGCATCTGCATCACCGTGCATGGCATCCAGAATTGTAAGGGAATGTGGCGCTGGGGGTGGCGCGCTCCAAATCTTGCGAATGATTGCGTCTTCCAGTACGGGCGTGTAGTTGCCCATCGTCGGGAACCCGACGATATCCACGGTATCCCCGATCTGGAGACTCTGCGTCCCCACTGTGCGCACGAACATGCCATTCTGTCCGTCGCTGACTGCCAGCAGTTTCCCCTTCCAGTTCATCGTCACCACCGCTCGAATACGAATGCGATGCCCCGGAGAGGTCTTCGGATCATATTGCAGGACGTTGGCGATGTCTTGCGCAGGCAGGGTAAAAGGATCGGCAACCCCGCGCTCCAGCACCTGAACCTCTGTTATGTCTGGCGCAAAAATATGCACACCGAGAAGTTGACGCTTAGCGTTGAACCGCGGCCCCATCACCCCATGTACCAGCACCTTGGCATCCACCAGATTGTTCAGATTGCTGGCATCCATGCCGGATCGCTCCAGGATGACATCCATCAACCCTGCGCCCGTGGCGATTGAAACAATAATGTTCCCCATGCCGGATGCGGCTTCACGTGCATAGACCGTCTGGTGGCGAGGTTCGGTAACCGAACGCACAATGCCTTCGACCGTTACCCACTGGCAATCTTCTGCTCCTGAAAATAGCCGATCCAGGCTTACCTTTGACGCAAAAGCAGGCAGCGTGCCGCTTCGTATCTTTCGGACTGTTGGTTCATCCACTTGAGGCGCAAAGCCGCCAGGGTCGCTAACCCCCCACACCTCTATCCTGTCGCCAGGATGGAGGGGCAACGTCCTCTGCCCCTCCATCTCGACGAAAACGCCGTGCGTGGCATCGCGGACAAAGAGAATTCCCAGGCGCGGATTATAGTAAAGTACAGTCTCGCTTCGCAGGTGAATCGGATACTTCTGCAACGATTCATCATAAGAAAGACTATGAACCTGGAGCGCTGTCGTCAGTGTGGGTAAGCCCGTCTTGGCGGGCAAGTGGCCAGCGCTCGCGCCCATCTTGGAACCAGACGCGCCTACGCAGCCTAGCAGCAAACACAGAACAGCCGTCCGATCTCTCCAGCCACGTTTCATTGGGAATACCCTATGTACCCGTATACATCTGAGCTGCCGCAAGCGCTGCACCCAGGATGCCAATAGCCTGCTCACGCATCCATGTACAGCAAATCGGCAACATCTTACTCTTCTGTACGCTCATCGGCTATTTCCTCCCAAACATACTCGGTCTTGGGATGAAAAATACTCTTGCAGCTACGTTGCATTGCCAGAGTGGGAATATCCCTTGATGGCTCCTGCAATGCTCCCATGTGGAGGATACGCCCGGCGCACACGTAAGATCATAGTGAGGTCGCAATGCCCCGAGCTAAAACAGCCCCGCTACCAGCAACAACTTCTCTGCCTGCTCCAAATTCTCCAGGCAAAACCGGTAAACCTGCTGGCCCTGCCAACTTCCCGGTCGCTATGATCTCGCGGCGCGCGGCAGACCGGCTCCACGCTCGTCATGTCTGGGTCTATCGCACGGATATCGAAACGCTGCTGCCCGCTGACGGAAGCGACGATGTGCCCCCCGGTTCTCTAGTCGCCGTGCAGGATCACCGGGGCGCTCCTCTTGGAACAGCGCTGTACAGCTCTTCCTCCATGATCGCACTGCGTCTGATTTCTCACGATGCCATACTCACGCGCTCAGCCTTCCTCGATCTGATTCGGGAACGCTTGCAGCAATCCTTTCGCCTGCGCGTGCAGCTTCTCGAAAATACTGTTGGAACCAACGCCTGCCGCCTGGTCTTCAGCGAGGCTGATGCCTTGCCCGGCATTCTCATCGACCGCTATGGGGAGCTAGTTATCCTGCAACTGCTGACGCAGGCCACGCACGCCGACGATGTGCGCGCAACCGTCGTCGTCGCGCTTCGCGAGGCATTCGACAGCTCCAGCATCGCCAGCATCGTCGAGCGGCCCGATCCGCGCATTTGCGAATTGGAGCAGCTCGGCCCATCCCCCAGCGAACCTCTGTACACGCGCACGCCAGAACAACCTCTGCGCCAGACCTTCTTCCAGCTAAACGGGCTGCGCTTTTTGTACGATGTCGATGCTGGACAAAAGACCGGAGCCTTTTTGGATCAGCGCGAAAACTACGCCGCCGCCGCGAGCTACGCGCAGGGACGCGCCCTCGATATCTGCACCTATCAGGGTGGATTTGCGCTGCATCTGGCGCGCGTCTGCCCGCAGGTCACGGGCGTAGATGCTTCGCGCGCGGCGCTCGAAGTGGCGGAGCGCAATCTTGTAGAAAATCAAAATCAGTTGCTCGACAACGGACGCGGCGTGGAATGGATCGAAGCCAATGCCTTTGACCTGCTGCGCGACTGGAGTGATGCCGACGAACGCTTCGACACCATCGTGCTCGATCCTCCAGCCTTTGCTAAATCCAAACGCGCTATGGAGGGTGCGCTGCGTGGCTATAAGGAAATGAATCTACGCGCGCTCAAGATGCTGCAACCTGGCGGCACGCTGATAACCTGCTCCTGCTCACATCATGTTTCGCTTGCCGATTTTACCGCCGTCATCGCTGCTGCTGCTGTCGATGCAGGCCGCCGCGTCCGTCTGCTGGAGACGCGCGGAGCAGCCCTGGATCATCCGGCAATTTTGACCATCCCCGAAACGCAATATCTCAAATGCCTCATCTGCCGCGTGGAGTAGTACCGATCAGATACTAAAATAGCCGCTCTGCTCGCTTCAGGTTGCCCGCTGTCCCCACACCGGTCAGCGTCAGGCCATAGCTCCAGATATTTTCGTTGCGCACCGATCCCAGCGCGAAGCGGCGATACTCTACGCTGACACCGCAGCAATTAAAGTTGTAGGAGGTCTGTACGCCCGCATATTCCAGGGAGTGCAGATTGATGTCCAGACCGCCATCGCCTGCGACACCAAGTCCTGGTTTGGTAGGCGCTCCATAGCCCAGCAGCACCTGCAGTTGGTTGTAGTTGGTGACGGGAATCGGCTGCCCCGCCGTCACGATACTTTCCGCAGGAGCATTCATCAACGCATGACCTAAACTGGAAAAAAAACTGCCGTGGCGATAGTTGGCAAAAACATTGCTCGCGGCTACGCGACCGGCCCTGACATCGTAGTCCAAATCCCACTCCACATCGGTTGTTCCACTGGTACGCATTCGCAAGCGGGAGAGCACGGGAGAAGCCTTGCGCGGCGCAGTGATGTAGGCAACGGAGCTAAAGTCCAGCGTACTGCTGAAGACATTGCGGCGACCGGAAACGACCGCACCACCAAACGTTGGATCAAAGAAATATTTTTGCGCCACACGCCAGGAGATCCATGCTTGTGTGTCGCCTGCGCAGGTTGGCTCTGGTGTTTCAATGTATGAAGCTTTCTTCCCCTGTGCGCTCTTTGCACTGGGTAGTGCTTCCTTGTGCTCGTTCGCCAATTCATCCGGCTTGCAGGGATGCGCCTTGAGTGCCTTCACAAACCAGCGTTGCGTCAGCCCATACTCCATTTCGTTGGTGTCGCTGTAGATATCCTGCGCGTCAAAACGTTCCACATTATTGAAATTTCCAATGCCCGTAACGAAGTGGTAGTTCACTTCTGGCGCAATCGTGTGTCGCACGGCCACGCCAAAGTGATGGGCCAGAAAGTTTCCATCATAATCCCTCTCCAGAACTGGAGGAAGAAGCTCCACCCCGGCCTCAACTGCCTTGCGATTCAAACTGGCGTTGTGTTCGATTGGCGTAGTTGGCCCCAGCGTCTGGCTATCGGAGTAGAACGTCTCGCGCATGCCCACCTCTGGCCGCAGCGTCCAGCCATCCTTCACCAGCGGCAGGGAAAGATGCGGATAGATATCCGTTCGAGCCGCTTTGAGACTGGGAACCAGTCCCGGCTCGGATCGCGTCATCATGCTGAAGGAGGATTCCCCACCCCCATACAAGTGCGAATGTCTAAGGCTGTGATCCGTCATGTCGAAGTCCAGCGCAGGCAGGTGCAGAATGCGAATCTGATCGCCCTCCGCATCGCTCTCAAAATTTTGATACCGCTCCAGGTCAGCGCTGGCCGCCATGCCGTTTTGCTCGTGCGTCAGGAATCCCCAGGACTTCACCTCCGACGAAACCGCCAGCGCAAAGTTCTCCGCAAAGACCTGTCGGTATACATACGAGCTGAGATACTCCGCATCCACCACGGCGCGTGTGTTGCTATCCAGATCGCGCCGTCCGGTCACAATAGTGTCCTGGCCGCCTTGATTGATGTGCTGCGGGCCAAAGCCTCGATCCTCCAGCCCATCGTAGTAGCCGTGTAGAAAGTCGTTGCCTCTGCCCTTGTAACGATATTCGGCGCTCTGCTCCCAGCCACGCAGCGAATAGTACTGAACTCCCAGCATCAGATCGGAGCTGCGATTGATAGCCCAATAAAAGAAATCTCCAACAATGTTGCCCTTGATATTCGAGTTGCTGAGAACCGGAATCAGAAATCCCGATTGACGGCCCGTGACATCGACCGAGTGCGTCACGTAGGGCAGATAGAAAATTGGATATCCCAGTAGACGAAAGTGACTGTTCCACGCCTTTGCCGTGCCGTCGGCAACTTGGATGTGCGGCGCCAGAATGCTCCAATGGGGCTTGGGCAATTTGCATGAGGTCATGCTGCCGCCATACAGCGCATACGATTCCGGGCCATTCTTCACCAGCATTTTTCCAGATATCAAAAATGGATTCGGAGTCGTATACACCTCGTTCTGCCCCGTTCCATGCAGCACGCCAACCGATCCCAGCACATCGTAGAAGCGGCCTGTCTGTGCATTCAGATTCATCTGCGCATGGCTAGCCGTGATTTCTTCACTGTCCGGGCCGCCGTCGAGTTGCAAATGTCCCTGCGCCTCCACATCGCCCGTGGCCGTGTTGTAGGTAATCTGGTCAGCGCGGAGAATATAGTCCTGATAATCAATCTCCGCCTCGCCGCGCAGCGTGTAGAGATCGCCTTGCTTCTCCTGCTGCTGCGCATGGATTGTTATCGGCGTGCCCTTCGGCGGCGCTGGAATCCGTTGCGCAACAGGAATCCCCGCAAGGGGAACTTGCGCGACCGGACCATCGGGCAACGATGCAGCATTTGTTAAGGCCGGAGTGTTTGGCAGCGCCTGGTTCTGCGTGCTCTGTGCGGTTGAGGTCGTCTGGGCTCGTGCCTGTAGGTGCCAAGAACACAGCGCGAGCAGCGTGATGAAGCTACAGAGGCGGACTCTCATACGGCGATGTTTGTAGTGTATCGCCTGCGGATGGCCTGCGAGGCGCTGCATCCGTCGCTACGCAGGAATCTGCCGCTCCGCGCTATTCTAAACATGCCGCAAGAAAAATCCATGCTGCAAAAATAGTGCATTTTTCTCTGGCCTTTGTACGGCATTCCATGCGATAAAAAGACAATAAGGGTTTTTAAGAATACAAATTTTTAAGAATACAAAACCACAAACTTGAGTCCAGTCTCTTCATCGCCGTCTCCAACACCCTTCCTCTTTGAGGAAGCGGCTCCCGTGCCAGCCTCGGACTGGAAGCAGGAAATCTCTCAGCTTGTGGCCACTCGGCGAACCCGCCCAGAAAATCCTGCGCAAGCTACTCCGGCAACTGGCCAGCCAGATCGAACCGCTGCGCAGGAACGTGCCGAGCGCGCAGCCCGGATTGCTGCCGCTGTGGCCGCTCGGTATGCCGACGCTCCAACCTTCAGCGAGTGCTTGCTGCAACAGCAATCTGCCGCAGAGAAGGAAATTCCTCAGCCCGCACACTCCACTGCCGATTCCAGTGCCGATACCAGCATCTTGCCGAGTGCAGCGGAAAATGTTGTCGAAGACGAAGGCCCCGCCAACCACGATCTTCCGTTTGAGCCACTCCTCACGCCGCAGATAAACGCCAGAATTCTTCTGCCCAACCTGCCGGAGCGTCCCACGGAGATGACCCTGCAAGCTCCAGAGACTGAACCGGAGCCAACGCTGGACGATCTTCTTGCCGCATCCTGGATGACTCCGCCCGTTCCGCTGCCCGCCAATTTAATTCAGTTTCCCCGCGAGCTGGTGGCCTCGCGCCGCGCTCGCCCCAAGTTGGCAGAAGGGCCGCTGCGCGTTTCTCGCTCCACATCCGCCGAGGCCGCGCAAGCGCAACTGCGAATCTTTGAAGTTGATCCCGATATTGATCCAGTTTCAGATGGACGAGATAGACAGGATAGACAGCACGAACCCGCCGCCACGGCTGCGCCAGCCGCGCCAGCAGAAGAACCAGAGAACGCAGCCTGTGCTTCCATCTATCTGGGCGCGCAACCGGAGCCAGCGCGCTACGATGGGGTCGAAGCGTCGGATCCGCTGCCGCTGCCACTGCCTGCAGCCGCTTTTCATCGACGTTTGATGGCTTTTTCCGTCGATTTTTCTCTAATTACGGGCGCTTTTTTTGCGTTTTTATTCATTTTTGCCCTGTCCACGCCGCATCTGCCCACGGGCAAACCCGCGGTTATTATGAGCGGCATCGTGTATCTGGCCTTGTGGCTGCTGTATCAATTTTTATTTTTTACTTTGTCCAGCGCCACAGCAGGCATGTCCTATGCGCGAATCGCGCTCTGCACCTTTGAGGATGAAAATCCCAGCCGCCGATCTTTGCAGCGGCGCATCGTCGCCTGGTGGATTGCTGCTCTTCCACTGGGACTGGGCTTTGCCTGGACGCTGCTGGATGAAGACCGCCTGGGCTGGCACGACAGAATGACGCGCATGTACCCCCGCTCGTACTAGCTCGGACTAGCGCTCGTACTAGATAGCCGCGTCCCAGCATTCCCTGGAATCCGATTCCACCGCTGCCAGCACGCCAAGTATGGCCTGTCCCGCGATTGTTCCCACCCTTCAGAGAGAGAGTCATTCTGAACGCGCACCGCGAAGTGAAGAATCCAGAGAATCTGTGCTAGGCAGAATTCGCGCCGCGTGAAAAATATCGCCCAGCCTCCGGACGAAAAAGAATCCACGCAAACCAGGACGCAAATCACAGTGTGAATCGCCAAGGGGCCATTGGGGATTGCCGTGCGTAGCATTCTGGAGTGGGTGCGCAGCTTTGATGCTGATGTCGCGCAGCCAGCGAATTCTGTTACAGCAGGGTAAATCGGCAGATTTTCTGAGTGATCGGCATGTTTCCATACGCCGCATGTGGCTTACTGTTTCGATAACGAAGCGGTTACTTCTGCTATGCCCTCAACCCTTCTGATTTTTCCGTTGACATGGGGGGGGGGCACGCACGTACTATCTCGGTTAGTTAAAAGAGTACATCGGTTTATTCGAGTTATCCCTGTTCATTTCCTCCTGAATTCTGGTTTTCATGTTGAGCAGCGTGTGTCTGCTCAAGGAGAGAGTATGACCCGCAAGATATTGCATTGTACGTTTCCATGCAGATTTGTGCCCCAAGCATTTCTCATGGTATTTCTGCTAATTGGCATGGTTGGCGCGGCCCATGCACAGGCTGGCCAGTACACACTGCCCACGCGGCATGTTCGTCCGGTTGTCAAGGATGGGGAGGCAAGACCAGTCGGTTCGCTTCCCCACAAACAAACCATGCAGTTGAGTATCATGCTTCCGCTGCGCAACCAGCCCCAACTTACAACCTTGCTGCACCAGCTTTACGATCCATCCAGCCCGCAGTATCGTCACTTTCTCAGCGTGGCCAAGTTTACCGACCAGTTTGGCCCTACGGCGGACGACTATCAGACCGTTACCCAATGGGCGCAGGCCCAGGGCTTTACTGTGGGCAAGCCGTCGGCAAACCGGATGCTGGTGCCCATCACTGGCACCGTGGATCAGGTCAACAAAGCCTTCCATGTCTCGATGCAAACGTATCAACGTCCCACAGAGAACCGCACATTTTTCTCTCCGGATCGGGAACCTACGGTGGATGTAGGCGTGCCGCTCTGGCACATCGCCGGGATGGACAACTATTCCATTCCGCACCCAACGGTGGTGCAGCACCCACCCTCGACGGGCGTGCCCGCCACTGGCCCAGGTTCCGGACTCTACGGCAGTTTCCTGGGCAGCGACATGTGAGCAGCCTACTACGGAGGATCAGCGCTCACCGGTAGCGGCCAATCGGTGGGATTGCTGGAACTTCTAGGGACTGATTTGGGCGATCTTAATACGTACTACAGCAGCATTGGCCAGACAAATACTGTGCCGATCATCTTGATATCCGTAGATGGGGCCAGCACGAATTGCCTAAATTCCCAAGGCTGTGACGATTCGGAGCAGACGCTCGATATGACGCAGGCGCTAGGCATGGCCCCAGGGCTTTCGTGGCTGGTGATGTACATTGGGTCTTCTGGGCCGGATGTTTTGAACGCGATGGCAAGTGGCTACTACATCAATGGCGCACAAAAGCTGGATAATCAATTAAGCTCCTCATGGACGTGGGATCCATCCGATCCCACTGAAAGTGATCCCATCTTTGAGGAGTTCCAGGCCCAGGGCCAGAGCTACTTTCAGGCTGCTGGTGACTGGGGGGCTTGGAACGCAGCTCTACGGAGGGGCGGCTACGTTTACCCGGCAGACGACCCCTATGTCACGTCAGTGGGAGGAACGGATCTAACGACCAACGGCGGAGGCGGATCCTACAACTCTGAAATCCCGTGGGATAGCACGGTGTGGGACCCCACCACTAACACCTATTACAGCACTGGAGGAGGCATCTCCCCGTCTCAGGATAGTTTCCCCATTCCATACTGGCAGACAACGGCAGCCGCAGGCTGCTCCAGATGTTCTCAGACATATCGCAACGGACCCGATGTTTCTGCAAATGCGCAATATAGTTTTTACGTTTGCGCCAATCAAATTCCCTGTACGTCCGGCAGCGCTGGTACCAGTTTTGCCGCTCCTATGTGGGCTGGCTATATGGCCCTGGTCAATCAACAGGCGGCTCAAGATGGCAACGGGCCAGTTGGCTTCATCAATCCGTACATCTACACGATTGCTGCAGGATCGCGATATACCCAGGATTTTCACGACATCACCAATAACTGTGGCAACGTTTACTGTGCGACAACCGGGTTCGATCTGGTGACAGGATTGGGTAGCCCCAATGGGCAGAACCTGATCAGCGATCTGGCGGCGATGGCGCAATTTGCCCCCGCGCCGCAGTACACATCTTCGGATGTATATAGCGAATACAGTTGCGGGAATTTCGCTGCTGGATACAACAATGCCTGCTACTACACCCTCACAGTTACCTTCACTGTGGAAAATGGAGAATCGCTGGTGGTAGACGGGCAGGCCGTGGGCTTATACAACAACTCCTTCACCTATTCGCAAACGGTTGACTGGGGGTCAGGGCAATGCAATAGCTATATAGGCCTATGCTTTGGCTATGCCTCGTTTGACACTCCTGTATCTGCTTATGCAACCAAGCCTGGATATGCGAACAGCACGGTGGTCAATGTGTATTACTGATGGGAAGCAAACCACGCTGCGCCTGAAGGCTTAAGGATTAGCACGCAGCGTGGCTTTGTCATTCCGAGCGAAGTCGAGGAATCTGCGGTGCGGGAGGGTATGTATGCGGACGTACAAAATATTCATTTTTCTACTGGCGCTGCTGGCTGCGCAAGTGTGCAGCGGCCAGACAGATGTGGCCGCCAGCCTCTATGGAGCCTTTAGCGGAACAACGGGGCCGACAGATCACAATAACAACACGCTCCAGGCTCCTTCTAACGCTGCGGGCGGGCTGTTCGAATTCCGACATATCTTCCTTCCAGTTTTAGGTTTTGAGGCCACCTACTCTTACAATCGCGCCAACCAAGTCTACAGAAATTATTTTAATGCTCACAACACAACTCTCTGTCCGCCGGGGCCGGGTTGCCCGGTGCCTCCCCCCTCCTCCGTTCCTGTCTCGGCGAATGCGCACGAGTTTACTGCCGACTGGATTCCGTCAAAAACAAAAGGTACGCTGCGACCCTTTGGGGTGCTGGGTGTTGGAGTTCTGCTGGATGTGCCCAGTGGCGGCCAAAGCAACACCACCACGGTGACCGAGCCGGTCTTTGTCTACGGCGTGGGACTTGACTGGGCGCGCTGGAAACGCTTCGGCCTGCGCTTGCAATATCGCGGCAACCTCTACAATTCGCCGCACATGCTCACGTCGTTTTATCCCAATTTGACGCCAAACGATGCGCCGATGCTGACCAACGAGCCGATGCTCGGCGTGTATTTTCGGCTGCCGTAGAGACACTCCACCCCGCATCAATTTCGAGGCACCTTTCACCGTAATTATTCAACTTCGGTTGCAGTCACCTGCATTTCCACCCTCCCGTTGACTCCGGCCCTGAAAATCGGCTATTCTAAAAGCCTTGCGCAGTCTCTCGTTTCCCGGCAGGGGCAGGCACCATTTGCTCCGCTGGCAGGCGAACCGGAATGGCCGCATGGGTGTTGCCGTCGGCCATCGTATCGGCTCCAGAATTTGTGAGCCAGACGTGCTGCGCACCCCTCGCGATCCTTGCAGCAGACCGCGGTTGGTTCAGGTGAATTTGTGCGCAGGGCTATGGAAGATAGCGGCGCACGGAAATTGATTGTTTGGAAAGAAGTTTTTCCTAGAGGAATGGGAATGATGTCGACGTATATGCCAAGCCAGCTCGAAACCACCCGCAAGTGGTTCGTGCTCGATGCCAACGGACAGACGCTGGGGCGTCTCTCCACCCAAGCCGCGCGCGTGTTGAGCGGCAAGAACAACCCCAAATACACGCCATTTATGGATATGGGCGACCATGTCATCGTGTTGAACGCGGAAAAGATTCGGCTGACCGGATTGAAGAGCCAGCAGAAGATGTATCGCCGCTACACCGGCTTTCCTGGCGGTCTGCGCGAAGAGTCCTTCGTCCGCTTGCTCGACCGTCGCCCTGAAAAGATTGTGGAGCAGGCCGTCAAGGGCATGTTGCCGAAGTCGAAGCTGGGTCGCCAGATGGCCACCAAGCTGAAGGTTTACCGTGGCGACAAGCATCCGCATGAAGCGCAGAAGCCCGAAGCGCTGGCGATTGTTCTGTAGTTAATTTTTTTATACGAAAATTTTTCAAGTTTGCTTGAAGAGAGATAGCGAAACAGCATGGCAGAGATGATTCAGTATTACGGAACCGGACGGCGCAAGGCGAGTGTCGCGCGTGTGTTTTTGCGTCCCGGCAGCGGCAAGTTCACCATAAACGGTCGCCCCTTTGAAGAGTATTTTGTCACCGAGCAGCAGCGTGTAGCGGCTCGCAAGGTTCTGGTTTTGACCGAAATGGCTGCAACATTTGACGTGCTGGCCACGGTCAAGGGCGGCGGTGTCAACGGTCAGGCCGATGCCGTCAAGATGGGCACGGCGCGCGCGCTGGTGGAGTTTAACGCCGAGCTGCGCCCCACCCTGAAGGCGCAAGGTTTGATGACCCGCGATTCCCGCATGAAGGAACGCAAGAAGTACGGGCAGAAGGGCGCTCGCGCTCGCTTCCAGTTCTCCAAGCGCTAGTCGCTGGGTTCAGGAGCAGGTCAAGTGCTTGTGGAACGCAGTGGGAGAATCTCTCCGCTGCGTTTCACGCACGTTTGACCGATTAAATTTTGTTTTGAAGTTGTTGTTCAATCTCCCGCGCAGGCGGGATAAATTCCAGCCCGGCTTCATCGCACGCAAAGCTGGAATGCAAATCACAAGGAGGCTGTTTGGCTACCATCACAATGAAGGAACTGCTCGAAGCGGGAGTCCACTTCGGGCATCAGACTAAGCGCTGGAACCCAAAGATGAAGGAATATATCTTTGGCGAACGCAACGGCATTTACATCATCGACCTGCAAAAGACCTTGAAGATGTTCAAGGAAGCCAGCAAGTTTGTCACCGATGTGGCGACAGAGGGCAAGGTCATCATGTTCGTGGGCACCAAGCGGCAGGCGCAGGACGCCATCGCCGAAGAGGCCACGCGTTGCGGCATGTTCTACATCAATCAGCGTTGGCTTGGTGGATTGCTCACCAACTGGATCACGGTCCAGAAGTCTGTGAAGCGCCTTCAGGAACTGGATGAGATGGCCACCGACGGCCGCTACGACCTGCTGACCAAAAAAGAAGTGATTCGCCTGGAGCGCGAGCGCAAGCACCTGCAAGCCAATCTGGCTGGCATCAAGAACATGCGCCGCCTGCCAGATGTCATCTTCGTGGTCGATTCGAACAACGAACTGATCGCCGTCAAGGAAGCTCGCAAGCTTGGCATCCCGGTTGTCGCCGTGGTCGATACCAACTGCGATCCGACTGTGGTCGATTACATCATCCCCGGCAATGACGACGCGCTGCGCGCCATCCGGCTCTTTACTTCAAAGATTTCGGATTCCATTATCGAAGGCGTGCAAGCCGCCGGCGACAAACGCGCGGCAGATATTGCCGGCATCGCCAGCGCCATGTCCGAAGCGCAGGAAGCAGCGCTAGGGGCGCCCGTCGCCGAGACCGTAACGCTCAGCGCCAGTGCTCTGGCCTATGATCCTGATCTGGCCGAGGAAGATGTCGATCTGGAGCAGGTTCTGGGTGGTGGCATTCGCAAGGCTCCCGGAGCTGTAACCGCAGTCGATGAAGAGCCAGCCGAAGTAGCCGAGAGCCTGTAAGCCGTAGCTTTCGACTGGATTGGCTGACTGCAACGGAATCTGCTTTTTTTGAATTCGCATTCGGTTCTGTTTTTTATCGCGTGTCTCTCCTATCAAACCTGCAAGGGGTGTTGGCTGGCTAGCCTGCTCCCCTTCGCTTTCCGCACAGGAACCGGAATGACAGAGAGTTCATGCCAAATTCATACGTTTTGAGGTTGAATAGAAAGAAATTATCCAAGATTGGACAAACAAAGGATGTCGACCGTGACGGAAACTATCTCTGCCGCAATGGTAAAAGAACTGCGCGAAAAGACTGGCGCGCCTATGATGGATTGCCGCTCCGCGCTGGTGGAAGCCAAGGGCAACATGGAAGACGCTGTCGTCGTGCTGCGCAAAAAGGGCATGGCCTCCGCAGCCAAAAAGTCTGGCCGCACGGCCAGTGAAGGCGCTGTGGGTACCTACATTCACGCTGGGGGCAAGATCGGCGTGCTGATTGAGATCAACTGCGAGAGCGACTTTGTTGCCCGCACCGAGGATTTTCAGGAGCTGCTCAAGGACATCGCCATGCACATCGCGGCGACCGATCCGCGCTACATCCGCAAGGAGGATGTGACGGCAGCCGACATGGACCGCGAGAAGGAAATCTATCGCGCCCAGGCCGCAGCGACCGGCAAGCCCGCTCCGGTGATTGAGAAGATCGTCGAAGGCAAGATGTCGAAATTTTACGAAGAGGTCTGCCTGCTTGAACAGCCCTTCATCAAGGAGCAGACGGTGACCATCGGCCAACTGGTCGCGCAGAAGGTTGGCAAGCTGGGCGAGAATCTCCAGGTACGCCGCTTCGCCCGCTTCAAGGTCGGCGACGCAAACTGGACGGTTTCGCAGGTCAAAACCAGCACCGAAGAGTCTGCGAGCTAAGGCTTCCCAAACAAGCCTAAGCAAGAACAAACAATAAAAGCGCACCCGCAAGGGTGCGCTTTGTTGTTTGTTGGATTACGCGAGAAAAATGACTTGCCAGGCAAGGAGTTTGCAGATTGCATTCTCTATTGTCTTTATCCGCTCTACCTGCAATGATGACTTTATGTATCATCAGGGTAGTGATTGAGGCCAAGTTGAGGTTTTCCGTTCCACATCCGATTCCGTACCAAGGCAGCAAGCGTCGATTGGCGGCTGCCATTCTCAGTCATGTGCCTGCGGGGAGACATGCACGCCTGATAGAGCCGTTTGCGGGTTCGGCAGCAGTTACGTTAGCAGCGGCTTCTAAAAATTACTTTTCTTCCTATTTAATCGGGGATGCACTTGATCCCCTTGTCTGTCTTTGGAAGATGATCATCGATAACCCTACAGAAGTTGCGGAACAGTACGAGCTACTGTGGCATCGGGAACGTGGAAAACCGATTGACGCGTATTACGAAATTCGCACTGAATTCAATGCGGATAGAAATCCGGCAAAGCTGCTGTATTTACTCGCACGATGCGTGAAAAACGCCGTGCGGTTCAATCCTGCCGGGGAGTTTAACCAGTCTCCAGACAAACGCCGCAAGGGCACACATCCACATTTGATGAAAACGGAATTAGTGGCTGCGCATAGAGTCCTGGCGGGCAGATGTCTGGCTGTGAGTGCAGATTTTTTGCCACTATTTCTTGATGCTAAGGAGGGGGATTTCTTCTATTTAGACCCACCATATCAAGGTACCAGCGAAGGCCGAGATCAGCGTTACATTTCAGGGGTGAGTCGCCATCGAATGATCGAATCTCTGGAAATTCTTAATGAAAAGCGCATACCGTTCATACTGAGCTACGACGGATTTTGTGGGGAAAAAGATTATGGTGACCCACTTCCCAATAGACTCGCTCGCAGGATATTGCTAAATGTTGGCCGGTCAAGTCAGGCGACGCTGAATGGCCGAAACGATGTGACAGTTGAATCCCTGTATGTGTCCAACGCGATCCTTGGGAATATTCAAGACGTAACACTCACGTTGAAGGATTTTTCTCCCCAGATAATGCTGTTCGGTTAACGTTTTTTCAGAGTTTGCTTGATTTGTTCTGACACGCTTCTGTGATGGAGCGAGGCTTCTTTTTGAATCATCTCAAAGTCATTGATTTCGTCATTGTTCCATATAAGGTCTGCACGCCGCTCCTGCCGCATTGCGATGTGTGTGTAGGTCGTTGGATTGGCCCAATAACAAGACCGACACACCTTAGGTTTTTTATTATGTAACCAATTTTGGCAATGTTCGCAATCCCACGATTTCTTCCTGTTGCATGAACCGCAAAGAACTTGATAGGGCATCTTCTCTGTGAGCTTTGGTTCACCTGCTACTTCGTATGGTATGCAATGATCAACTTGCAGATTGTGTTTGGCACTGCAAACCTGACACATGTTCTTAGCAGCCGCAATGATTGCATCACGTCTTGTTTTAGGTAGGATACGACGTCCAGCCTTGGCTGGATGCAGTTCGCCTTCACCGAATATGTAAGCAGCTATTGATCGTCCATTGGAATGTTTTACCTTGATTGTTTTAAGAAGAAACCCAAGTTCACGAACATCGCGGGCTGCGCGCGGAGGATGCTCGTATCCGGCTTGATTGATCTCTTCCGTTGTAACCATGCCTTTTTTGACGATGCTGTCCAAAACGAATCGCGCACGCTTATTTGTTACCGCAGCAATACGCTCAGATAGCTTTTTTGAAATAGCAGGCGTGTCAGCCATGGAATAATTCCTTCGCGGAGACTCCTAAAGCAGTTGCGATTTTGTAGATATTAACGAGACTGATGTTTCTCTCCCCGCGTTCAACCCCACCGATATATGTCCTATCCAGATCACAGGCAAGTGCCAAGGACTCCTGCGAAAACTGTTTTTGCTTTCGCAGTTCACGTACACGGTTTCCGAAGTGTTTTTGGATCTGAACTTCACGCTTTTTATCCATCCAGATCAATGGATCATTTTTGATGACAATACGTCCACGGACTTTAAGTATCCTTCGGAGCTAAAGCAGTAGAAAGTTGCGTCCCCGTACCTCACGCCTGCCAACCTTTCCCGGTCTGCACTACACTCAAATCTGGATATCTGACGCACCCCTTGCTTCCACATGGCTGATGGATTTGCCCAAACCGTAAAGCAGCAGGCGGATATTGTCCGCATCATTGGCGACTCCGTGCGGCTGACCAAGGCTGGCGCGCAGAGCTACAAAGGCCTGTGCCCGTTCCACAAAGAAAAATCGCCGTCGTTTACCGTTCACGCCACGCAGCAGTTCTTCCACTGCTTTGGCTGCGGCCAGTCGGGCGACGTGTTTACCTTTGTGCAGAAGATGGAGAACATCAGCTTCCCGGAGGCGGTACGCGCCGTGGCGCAGAAGTGCGGCATCCCCTTGCCGAAGCAGGAGTTTTCCAGTCCCGAAGAGGCCCGCGAATCCCGACTGCGCAAGCGTCTGATGGACGCGCACGAGACGGCCTGCCGCTACTTTGAGGAGCAATTGCAATCCCCGGAGGCGGCTGCGGCCCGCGAGTATCTGACGCGGCGCGGCGTGACGGCAGAGGCCATTGCCAGCTTCCGCATCGGCTTTGCGCCGGAATCCTTTTCCGCGATGCGCGACCGCATGACCGGCGAGTATGACGAAGAGGCGATGCGGGCCAGCGGCCTCTTCAGTTGGAAGGAGCAAGAGGACGGCCAGGGCGGCAGCAAGCCGGGGCCAATGTATGCGCGCTTCCGCAAGCGCATCACCTTCCCCATTCGCAACGAGGCGGGCCGCGTGATTGCCTTTACCGCGCGCGCGCTGGAGACGGACGACAAGGCTGGCCCGAAGTATCTGAACTCGCCAGAGACGCCGCTCTACACCAAGGGCAATGTGCTTTTTAATCTGGACAAGGCCAAACAGGCGATTCGGCAATATGAGTTTGCGCTGCTGGTGGAAGGCCAGATGGATTGCATCTCCGTCTACATGGCCGGGATTCCCAACGTGATGGCGACCAGCGGCACGGCCTTTACCGACGCGCAGGTGCGGCTGCTGACTCGCTACACCAAACAAGTTGTGCTGAACTTTGATCCTGACACGGCAGGCGCAAACGCGGCGGAGAAATCCATTGCCATGTTGATTGAAGAGGGTTTCAGCGTCAAGGTTGTCACGCTGGAGGGCGGCCTCGATCCCGATCGCTTTGTGCGTGAGCGCGGCGTGCAGGAGTATATTGCCGTGCTGCGCGCGGCGCGGCGGCATGGCGACTATTTGATCGAACGCGCGCGTGCATTGTTTCCCCCCATCACGCCTGATGCCAAGGCCAAGGCCATCAACTATCTGCTGCCGCACATTCAACGCATTCCCAGCCGCATTGTGCGCGATGAGTTTGCCGCCGATGCAGCGCAGAAGCTGGGCATTGACTCCGCGCTGGTGCGGCAGGAACTGCGCCAGGCTGCTGGGGCGCGCCGGACGGTGCTGACCTCGAAGACATCCGGAACAGCCGCGATGAGTGGGGCAGAGAAATTGCTGCTGCGCGTGCTGGCCCAACCGGGCAATGAAGCTGCGCGCGCGCTGGCCTGCGAACGGATGGCCGCAGACCCGGCACTGCTGGATGGACTGTCCACCTCCTCGCTGTTAGACACGCTGCGCCATAGCGCGCCCGGCAGTACTGTTTCAGGCAATGCGCTGGATTTGATCTCCGACACAACCAGCCGCCACATGCTGGCAGCTTTGTTGCTGGATGGATCGCAGAGTACGCAGGAGATTTCATCCGAGATGGTAGAGGACGCGCTGCACGCGCTGGCGCATAGTCGATTGGAGCGCCGCCAGCGCGAATTGCGCCGCGAGCTAGCCGAGGCCGAAGCCCGCAGCGACAAGGATTTAGTGCAGACGCTGATGGCTGAGAAGATGGCACTGGATCGCGCCCTGCGCGAAAGCTAGCCGCAAATCACTTTGGGTTCTGCAAATACATTTGAAAATGTTGCAGAATCCGCTCGTACAACTGCGTCCGCGCCGCCGGAGTATCCAGCGAATGCGTAAGCTGCGGAAAGAGCAGCAGATCATATTGTTTGTTGGCCGCGATCAACGCATGAATAAGCTGCATGGAATTTTGCAGGTGAACGTTGTCATCTCCAGTTCCATGCGCCAACAGTAGGTGCCCATGCAACTGGCCCGCGCTGTTGACAACCGAGTCTTCCTGGTAGCCCTGAGCATTCTCCGCTGGCGTGCCTATGTACCGTTCTGTATAGATGGAATCGTACAGGTGCCAATCCGTAACCGGTGCGACCGCGACACCTGCGGCAAAGCGATCGGAGTGCGTCATCGCGTAGAGCGTGAACGTTCCGCCCCAGCTCCAGCCCCACCAGCCCAGCCGCTTGGGATCAAGCTGCGGATACTGCGCCAGCACCTGATCGAGCACGGTGAGTTGATCCTGTAGCTGCACTGGTCCAAAGTTTCGATACGCCGCTTCGGCAAAGGCGCGGCCACGATTGCCCATCCCGCGATTGTCTACATGGAGAACGGCAAAGCCATGCTGCACCAGCAGTTGATCGAAGAGCGTTCCCTTGCTCCATTCATCGCGAACAACTTGCACATGCGGGCCACCGTAAGGATTCAGAATCAACGGCACGCTGGCCGCAGTCTTTCGATCTGGCGGTAGAAGCAGCGATCCATAGAGCGTCGTTCCGTCGTCGGCGCGACTCACAATTTGCTTCGGCGCGATCAGCGCCACTCCGTCGAGCGCATGTGCATGCCAGAATGGATGACAGTCTTGCGCTGTCCCTGACACGGCGCAGACGCGCACCACCGGCGACTGCATCGTACTGGAGACTGTATCAACATAACGGTCGCCCTGATCGTTGAAGGAGATTTTGTGAACTCCATGCTGGGTGCTGAGCATCTGCTGGCCCGTTCCATCCAGTTGAATCTTCCACAACATCTCCTCGCGCGGATCGCTTTTATTGGAGGTGTAGTAGACCACGCGATGCCGGGCATCCACGCCAGCCAGGCTTAATACCTCCCACGGGCCGCGTGTCAGTTGCCGTTGCAAATGTGCGTGGCCCAGCAGCGGATGCGCCGCATTGTAGGCATACAGATAGATGTGCGTATGGCCATCGTGCCAGCTCGTCCAAAGAAATTCTCCATCCGGTAGAAATTCCATGTCATAGTCTTCATCCAGAAAACGATGTGCCGTCTCGGCCAGCACCTGCCGCACGCGACCAGTTGCAATATCGGCAAAGTAGAGTGCGCGATGCTTATGATCGCGACGTAATACCTCCACCCATACGGTTTGGTTGTCCAGCCAGCCAAAGCGCGGAACGTAATCGTTGTTCGGTGCGACAGGCAGCCGCAGCCAGAATGTATTTCCACCATGAGCGCCCACCACGCCCAGGCGCACGGCAGGATTTGGATCGCTGGGCTGCGGATAGCGCTGCTCGTCCACCGTGCTGTGTCGGGGCATCCAATCGGCTAAAGGATATTGCGGCACCGCCGCTTCCTCCATCTGCAAATAGACAATGTGCTGGGAATCTGGTGACCAGAAATAGTTGCTGCGAACATCCAGCTCCTCTTCATACACCCAGTCCACTTCGCCATGCAGCAGCGCATCGCTGTGCGTGTTGGTCAGCGCCTGCTCCTGATTGTTCTCCAGCGCAACAACGTGCAGATTGTGATGGCTTACGAACGAAAGCATTTTCCCGTTGGGAGAAAACTTTGGATCATCGCCACTACCCGCGCCGGTTGCCGCCAGTTTTTTATCGGTGTTTGCGGTTAGATCGTGCAGCCAGATATCGCCCGCAGCGTCGAAGAGCAGATGCTTCTCATCGGGCACCCAAGTATAGATGGACTGGTCATACCGCGCTCGATGATCCAGGTCGCGCACATCGTTCGCCTGGTCATAGAGGGATTCGATCATGTCATTGTTGACGAGAACCTTTGCGACTCCGGTCGCAGCCTGCACGCCAACCAAATCGCCGGGCTGTCCGTGCTCGCTGTCTTCTGCCAGATAGCTCACCTGGTTGCCGTCGGGACTCCAGACAAAGTCCTTGGGAGCCTCGCCGACCGGCCCGCCATGCTGTTGAAAGATTTCTGCGACAGACAAAGCTCCGCCGCTGGTATGCGAGGTGCTTTGCGCGAATGCGGCGCAGGACAGGCAGGCCAGCAGGCTCACTGCAAAGAATCGGTGCAGGCAGCACCTCTCCTCTATCCGAGCCGATCTCCAGTTGCACCGTCGAAAAAAATCCGGCTGGGTTGTTTTCTGGCAATCGACGGATTGGAGTATCGACATGATTTCGGTTTCCTCTGGGAAAAGCATACCCTGCGCCGGTCTTCCACCCTGGCCGCAAAGAACGCGGCAAGGTTCGGGCATACGCAATCTCTGGAATGTAGAATACGTCCTTTGCAAAGCATCAGTCCTATAATCAAGTATGGCCATGTTGCGCCCAGCCCCCGCCCAGCCCGATGCGGGACAAAATCTCCTCGCGGAGAAGTTCCAGACCCTGCTGGCCACCGTGCGCGCCAATCGTCCCCAGGACGATCTCTCTCTAATCGAGCAAGCCTACGACTTTTCCCTGAAACATCATCGCGGTCAGCTTCGCGCCTCCGGTGAGCCGTATGTGCTGCATCCGCTGGAAGTGGCGCAGGTGTTGGCTGAGATTCGCATGGATTCCACCGCCATTGCCGCCGGGCTGCTGCATGACGCAGTGGAGGATACTCCAGTGACGCCGCAGGAGATTGCCACGCTCTTCGGCGAGCAGGTGGCGCATATTGTCAACGGCGTCACCAAGATTGAAAAAATCCAATTCGCCAACCGCGAAGATCGCCAGGCGGAAAATGTCCGCAAGATGCTGCTGGCGATGGTGACCGATGTGCGCGTGGTGCTCATTAAGCTGGCCGACCGGCTGCACAACATGCGCACGCTGGAGCATCTGCCGCCTGAGCGGCAGGAGAGTATTGCACGCGAGACGCTCGATATCTACGCGCCGCTGGCCCACCGTTTGGGCATGGGTAAGGTGCGCGGCGAGTTGGAAGATCTCGCCTTCCGCTACGTTGATCCCTTCGCGTATGAGCAGGTTCGTTCCGCCGTCGAGGCACGCCGTCAGGAGGGCGAAGAGTTTCTTCGCAGCATCGAAAGCGCCTTGCAGGAGCGACTCAAAGAAAACAACATCACCGCGCGCGTGGAGTGGCGCATCAAGCGTCTCTACTCCATATACCTGAAGCTGCAACGCCAGCGCATCACCGTCGATCAGGTCTACGATTTGCTGGCCGTGCGCGTCATCACCAGCAGCGTGCAAGATTGCTACGCCGTCTTTGGCCTCATCCACAGCATCTGGAGACCCGTTCCAGGACGCATTAAAGATTTCATCGCCATGCCGCGTCCCAACCTGTATCAATCCCTGCATACCACGGTGATGGCTGACGGCGGCCATCAGTTTGAAGTTCAGATTCGTACCGATGAGATGCACCGCACCGCTGAAGATGGCATCGCCGCGCACTGGAAGTACAAGGCCGGCGGTTCACCCGTCAGTGCAAAAGACGAGCAGCGTCTGGCCTGGGTGCGCCAGATCGTCGAATGGCAGCGGGAGATGACAGATCCCAATGAGTTTCTTTCCACGCTCAAGATCGATCTGTATCCGGAAGAGGTCTACACCTTCACGCCCAAGGGCAAAGTAGTCGTGCTGCCCAAGGATGCCAGTCCCGTAGATTTCGCCTACGCCATTCACACGGAGGTAGGCACCACCTGCACCGGAGCTAAGGTGAATGGCCGCATGGTGCCGTTGAAAACCCGGCTGCGTAATGGCGACATCGTCGAAATTACCACGCAGAATGGGCACACGCCCAGCCGCGACTGGTTGAATTTTGCCAAGAGCAGCCGCGCCCGCAACAAGATCAAGCACTGGCTGAATGAGCATCAGCGCGAACGCGCCATTGAGATTGGCCGCAAGCTGCTGGAGCGCGAAGCGCGCAAATATAAAGTCTCGCTGACGCAATTTTACGATGCCGATTACGTGAAGATCGCCAATGAATATGGCCTGGGTAGTTCACTGGACTTGATGGCAGCCATTGGCTTCGGCAAGTATTCTGCGCGACAGATGCTGAACAAGCTCGCTCCCGGAACCACGGCTCCGCCAGTTGGGCCGGAGACGTCGATCTCCTCCATGTCCGACGCAGTCAAGCGCGTCTACTTCAGCAAAGGCGCGGATTCGCTCACCGTTGAGGGGCATGATGAGCTGCTGGTCTACCGCGCGCGCTGCTGCAATCCAATTCGCGGAGAGGAGATTGTCGGCTACGTCACGCGCGGCAAAGGTGTCGCGGTACATGCGCGCAACTGCCCCAATGTGCAGAACCTGCTCTACGAAGCCGACCGACGCATCTCCGTGGAGTGGGCGCTGCTGCCCGAGGCCGACGGCCAGGGCCATCGCGCTACCTACGCCGTCAAGTTGACCGTTTTCTGCGATGATCGCGCGGGAATGCTGAAGGAATTGACCGCTGCCATCTCCGACGATGGAACCAACATTCGCGGCGTGGATACTAAGGCAGGCACGGGAGCCGAGGCCGTCGTCGAGTTTATTGTGGATGCTTACGACGTGCGCCACCTGAATCGACTGGTAAACAGCCTTCGTCGCCTGCCCGGCGTGCGCGATGTCCAGCGCCAGCAGAAATTGTAGGCGCTGAGTTTCTATCTCCCCTTATCGGATGTGGAAGTTGTAGCCGATGCCGAAGGACAAAATTGGATAGACCTGGAGCGGATTCAGATCGTTTTTATATTTGGCAATCTGAGTCTGTAGGTTTGCCTGCACGGTGCTATCGGTGGCCACATTCACGCAATTGTCGCCAGCAGCGTCGCAGACCTGGCCTTGTGGCAGCACAATGTTGAGGGTTGGCGAACCGACAAAGGCAGCACCGATCTCAAAGGGAAACGAAAAGTGCGATCCGGTGCGCGAGATTAAATTGCCCCATCCGGTAGTCAGCGTGAAGGCAGGATTCTGCGTGTTGAACCCGATGCTGGCCGTTCCCTGCACGGGATTCGCTGCCGAGGAGTAGTACGTCACACTGTTGAGCGTGAAGGATGCTCCGGCAGTCGCAAGCGCAGTGGCGCTGACGGAATTCTGGTTGTAGAACAACATTCCCGGACTCAGGCGCAGGCCGTGCGTGGGAAACGGATAGTAATCCACGGAAAAACCAGCGGTCGCCATATTTAGCTTGGCATCCACGTTGAATCCATGCGTGGAAATGTTGTTTACCGAATAGCCGAGCACATTTCCAACTCCACGCAGGTTCAGATGTCGATCCATGTTCGTGGCGACTTGCAGATTGACGCCCATTGCGGAGACGCCCGCTTCCAGGCCAACCCGCGAGAAGGGTTTCAGGTGTCTCTCTTTGTTCTTGGAGGCGTGGGGTGGGGGCGCGGTAGTGCCGGACGTCGGGTTCGACGAGTTGGAGGACGATTGGGCCTGAGCGAAAGGTGCGACTCCCAAGGCAAGTAACAAGATTGCAAGAAACCAACGCATAGTTCGACCTCTTTGGGGTAGTTACTCCGTACCGTATAGCTAAAATTTTCTTCTCGCCAGAATGAAATAACAATGAGATTGATAGAATTGCGCGCGGAGATGTTCGGAAATGGGAAGCCGGATGTTTCGGGAATTGTCGGCGCAATCCTATGTGAGCGAAGGTCTGCGAGGGACGAAGCGTCTGCGATGACGCTTCGTTACGGCTGGGCCACGGTTGCCGTGCTGGTTTTTGTAGTGACCTTGGTCAGGTGGCAGTCGCCGATGGTCTGTCGAAATTGAAAATATGGATGAAAAAATAGCGCAGCGCGGACATCGCCTTTGCCTTCGGCCAAAGCATTGATCCAGACGCCATCCGGCTGGCGCGTCTGATGCAGGTGCAGCCAGAATCCCTTATGGACATTGGCGACTAGGCCACCACCAATTTTTACGTCGTGGTCGAGCTGCACGTTCAGATCGACCAGTTGGCCGGTCGCCTCGTCCACCTGCGTGGTTCCCGTCATGTTATGCAGAAAGGTCTCCTGCACGTTTTTGGGATGAAAACTAGGATCGCCGCTCAAATCGTAGAAGAGCGTGCTGCGCCCGTTCAGCAATTGCCGGTGTCCGTTGGTGTAGCGCAGCGCGTGCAGCAGAATGTCGATCTGCTTTTCGTCCTCGGCCTCTTCTTTGGCTACATTTTTTTCGTCGGAGTCCTTGGCAATCTCCTTCTGCGTACGCTCAGATTCTTTTTTCTGTTGACCGGCATCCAGAGCTTTTCCATCCTTTGCGGTCAGTTCGTCAATTTCGCGGCCATTCACAAAAAACATGTCGAAGGTGAGTATCCACTTTTTTTGGATATTGCCGTGTTTGTTGGTGCGCTCGCCGTTGCGCGTCATGTGGCAGAGATAGCGTTCCTGCTCGGCCTTCATGGCCTTCAGATTGTCGAGCACGCGCTGCCGAATGACCGCCGCATTGGGCAAAGGGGCAGCCAGCGCCTGCGTGGCTGCGGGGTGTGGTTTGGATGCGGGCGGAGCAGCCAGGGCTACAGAACACGAGCACGTCGCTAGGAAAATGGCCGCACACAGCCGCTTGCCGTGTACAGATCGCAGCATGTTGATCCTTGCCTCTAATAGTAAGTTAGACGCATCTCGCTCGACTTCGTTCTACCCATGCCATAGCGCGCAACTTCCCTGCATAATGGAAGGCAGACGCATTCAAGAAATTGCGACAGGAGACCCATGAAAATTGCCGTGCAGACTCCCGATGCCCCCGCCGCGCTGGGGCCGTATACCCAGGCCATCCGCAGCGGCGACCTCATCTTTACCTCCGGGCAGATTGCGCTCGATCCTGCCACGGGCCAGGTCGTTCCCGGTGGCATTCGCGAGCAGACGATCCGCGTGCTGGAGAGCCTGAAGGCCGTGCTGAAGGCTGCGGAGAGCGATCTGGCGCGCGTAGTCAAGACCACAGTGTTTCTGAAAAATATGCAGGATTTTGCCGGGATGAACGAGGTCTACGCAGAGTATTTTGCTGCGGCGGGCGTGGTGCCTCCTGCTCGATCGACGGTTGAGGTGGCCCGTCTGCCCAAAGATGTGCTGGTCGAAATTGAAGCCATCGCGCGGTAAAGAAAAGAAAGCAGCCAAGGCCCACGCAAGCCAAAAGAAAGCTTGCACCTTCCGCACGCAACACAAATTATTTGTTGCCCAAACGGACTGCGGCAAGGTATATTTGCACTGTCTTCAGCCAATCTCTTAGCCTTTTTGAGGTGCCCGCCGAGAAACCGCGGCTGAAAATACCTGTAGTGCCGAAATCCATGCAGTACAAATAATTGCAGTTACAAATTGAAGATATAAAGGATCGTGTATGACCCTGGGTCGGCTGTCGCTTCGCTGGAAGGCGAATGGGTTTCTTCCTGCGGTACTTGTGCTGTTTCTGGTTTTTGCAGCGGAGTTATTTCTGTCTGCCAGTCGGGAATCGCAGATTTTTGATGAGCCTGCGCATCTCTATGCCGGCTACGCTTACTGGCTGCACACGGATTTCGGAATCAATCCGGAGCATCCTCCGCTGGTGAAACTGGTGGCTGCCTTGCCGCTGCTTGTGGAGAGGCCAAGTTGCCCGAAACCGCCGGGTATATTCTTTCGAGCCGCCTCGTCCGTTGGAGGGATGGAGCTTCTTTCCCGTCCTGACGCGCAGGCATTGCTGGCGCATGCGCGAATTGCGGTAAGTGTGTTTGCGTTTCTACTGGGTCTGCTGATCGTGCTGGTCAGTAAAGAAATGTTTGGGCAGGGAACCGCGCTGTTCGCGCTGACGCTCTTTGTTTTTGATCCGCTGATGCTGGCGCACGGCCCGCTAATTGGAACGGACATTGGGGCGACTGGCCTTATTTTTGCCACGGTCTACACCTTTTATCGATACGTGAAGCGTCCGTCTCTGGCGCGGCTTAGCGTGTGTGCTTTGGTCGTGGGTCTGGCGCTGGCAGCGAAACACTCGGCGCTGTTTCTCTTTCCAATGCTCCTGCTGCTTTGCGCCATTGAGATCATACTTCGCAAGCCGCAGACGGGCGAGGGCACGAAAGATGGGCGCGCTCACTACGCGATGCAGCTTGCTGGATCGTTTGCGGTGATTGCTCTGATATCCGTGACGATCCTGTGGGCTTTCTATGGATTCCGTTATGCTGCGAGGCCGGATGGTAAGCAAATTACGCCGCCTACGGCTGTTTTTCTGCAGGGGTTGGATCATCCAAAAGAGGCGCGCGTGATCGCTTTTGCCGAGCGTCATCATCTTCTGCCTGAGGCGTATCTCTATGGCCTGACCGATGTGACCATCCTGAGTAATCAAGGGCGGGTAATGTTCATTTTCGGCAAGGTCTACCCGAATGGGCGCTGGTTTTACTTTCCAGCGGCGGCTGTCATTAAGATGACGCTTGGGTTTCTGCTGCTGCTTTTGCTGGTGCCTTTCGCGCATGCGCTATGGTGTCGCGAGCATCTCCGAGAGATGCTGTTTCTATCGGTTCCGCCGACGGCGTATTTCTGCGTGGCGATGCTGTCGAAGCTGGATATCGGGATTCGGCATCTGATGCCGGTGACGCCCTTTCTGTTTGTGCTGATCGCGGCCGCTGCGGTGAGTCTTGCCCAGCAGTCGCGAGGCTGGGCCTTGGCGACTGCGTTTTTACTGGGCCTGCATATTGCTTCCTCGCTGCACGCGTTTCCCAATTACCTGCCCTATTCAAACGAGCTGTTCGGAGGGCCTTCAAAAACCTATCGGGTGCTGTCCGACTCGAATGCAGGTTGGGGCGGGGGGTTGAAGGCGCTCCATGCCTATCTTGACCAGCACCACATCACAAACTGTTGGCTGGCGTATTCCGCTCCACCGAACCCGGAAGACTTCCAAATCCCCTGCAAAGAACTGCCGACATTTTTTACGATGCTGACCGACACAGGCCGACAGCAGGCGATCCCAGCAGATATCCAGGAACCCGTCTTCGTCAGTTCTGAGGAGATTGTGGGTTCATTCTGGGGATCCCCTGCGATGAGTCCCTATTTGCAGTTCTCGGAGATGCGTCCGTCGCATGTAATCGCCGGGGAGATACTCGAATACGACGGGAACTTCCATGTAAATCAAATCGCTGCTGCCAGCCACTTCACGATGGCAAAAACACTCCTGCATCAGGGCAAGATGGATCAGGCACTGACCGAAGCAAAGGCGGCTGTTGCTCTCGACCCGGATTCGCTATACGCACACGAGACGCTGAGGGATGCCTACACCGCCAACCACCAATCGGACAATGCAATGGGTGAGTATCGAACTGCCCTGCTGCTGTACCATGCAGTCGATCCTGTATTTGTCAAAGATGTTAGCCCTCCCAGGAATCCGCAGAAACCAGCCCGGAAATAGGCGGGGCACTAGCTCCAAAAAGCCGCTGGCAAAAAAACAGCGGAGGCCGAGGCCTCCGCTGTTTGGTAATGCTTCGCGTTGAACTTAAACCGGTTGAACGTCTGCAGCCTGCCAGCCCTTGGGTCCCTTGACCACGTTGAACTGAACCGCTTGGCCTTCTTGCAAACTCTTAAAGCCATTCGAGTTGATGGCGGAGTAATGCACGAAAACATCTTCGCCGTTTTGACGCGAGATAAAGCCGAAGCCCTTCGCGTCGTTGAACCATTTCACTGTACCTTGTTCCATTATTGCTATTTCCTAAGTGTTGAATTGCGCTGAAGTGAATCGGAGCCACTGCTGGCAGAAACTTGCGGTTTGGGCGAGACCTGCTCTTGCCCGGTTCGGTTCTAACGCTAAGCAGAGTGTAGCAGACCTGTGGATAAAGTACAGACTATTTTTTTGCAGGGGTTCCTAAAGTGGTTCCGTTCGGAATTTTCCCATTGTGGCAGGCTCTTTGGAAATGCTCTTTATTCTTAACAGGTTGCAGCCGTTTTTGCCGCCAGGAAGCACGGCCAGTGTGAAAATGAATGGCGCACGCCCCTTGCCTGCCCTGATAAACTGCTGATAATGCTTGTTTGCACTGGGATTTTTTTTCTGGCTTGGACACTTCTGGCTAGCATTGCATACCCAATCCCAGGGGCTAATAAGACCATCCATCCGCGCCGTGCCACGATGCACACTCGCAGAGAATGATGCACGCAAGGCAGAACGGCTCTTTTTATGGGTCGAGTAATGTTTTTGGGAGATGCCAATTCATGACGGACAACCAAGAATCCCTGATGAATCATACTGGCCGCAGCGCCACGGATTTTCCTTTGTCCCCCTCCATTGCCTATTTTTCGATGGAGATTGCTGTTGATCCTGCCATGTCGACCTACAGCGGTGGCCTGGGCATGTTGGCAGGCGACACGCTGCGTGCGGCTGCGGACATGGGTGCGCCCATTGTTGCGGTCACGCTGGTGCATCACAAAGGATATTTTCGCCAGCACCTGAGTGCCGACGGCATACAGACCGAAGAGGACGAGCCTTGGAATCCTGAAGCGGTGCTGGAGCTGCTGGAGCCGGTCGCTGCCATTACCATCCAGAACCGTCCCGTGCTGGTGCGCGCCTGGCGCCATGTGATTCGCGGCCAGAACGGACAGGGCGTGCCCGTCATTTTTCTGGACACCGACGTGGAGCCGAATGATCCCTGGGATCGCCAACTGACCGATCATCTTTACGGCGGAGACACCTACTATCGCCTGTGCCAGGAGGCCGTGCTGGGCATGGGAGGAATGCGCATTCTGGCGGCACTGGGCTACTCCATCTCCGTGTACCACATGAATGAAGGCCATGCCGCGCTGCTGACCCTGGCGCTGCTGGAAGATCGCGCCAATGGCCGCGGCATCTCCTCCATTACCGAGGAGGATGTGCAGTCGGTGCGCCAGCGCAGTGTCTTTACCACGCACACGCCCGTGCCTGCCGGACACGATCGCTTTACTCTCGACCAAACGCGGCAGGTTCTTGGCGAGGAGCGCGCCGATGTTTTGCAGCGGATGGGCTGTTGCCCGGACGGCATGTTGAATATGACCTACGTGGCGCTGCGCTTTTCGCGTTATGTGAATGGCGTGGCCATGCAGCATGGCAAGGTCTCGCAGCAGATGTTCCCCGGCTACACCGTTCACGCCATCACTAACGGCGTTCACGCGGCTACCTGGATTGCCCAGCCGATGCAGAAGCTCTTCGACCAAAAAATTCCCGAATGGCGGCAGGATAATCAGTATCTTCGATTTGCCATTGGCATCGCTGCCAGCGAGATTGAGCAGCGCCATCGCGAATCCAAACGCACCCTGCTGGCCGCCGTGCAGCAGCGCACCGGCGTCGTGCTGGATGAACATCGCTTCACGCTCGGCTTTGCGCGCCGCGCTGCCTCGTACAAGCGCGCCGATCTGCTTTTTTGGGATGCGAAGCGGCTGGTGCAGATTGCCGAAGAGTGCGGCGGCTTGCAGATTCTTTATGGCGGCAAGGCGCATCCGCACGACGATCCGGGCAAGGCTATCATCCATCGCGTGGTGGAGGAGGCGCGTCAGTTGAACTCCGATGCGTTGAAGATCATCTATCTGGAAAATTATGAGTGGGAGCTGGGCCGCCTGCTCACCCAGGGCGTTGACCTGTGGCTGAACACGCCGCGCCGTCCGTATGAGGCCTCGGGCACCAGCGGCATGAAGGCCGCCATGAACGGCGTGCCCAGCCTGAGTACGCTCGACGGCTGGTGGGTCGAGGGCTGCATCGAAGGCGCAACGGGCTGGGCCATTGTCGAATCGGATGAAGACGAGATGGAGGCCGAGTCTCTCTACGAGAAGCTGGCCGTCGAAATTCTGCCTCTCTACTATCGCTATCCCGATAAGTGGAATGAGCTGATGCGCATGACGCTGGCCGTCAACGGAGCCTTCTTCAACACGCAGCGCATGTTGCATCAATACCTGACCAATGCGTACTTTCCCGGCGATGGATCGGATCAATGGATCGCCCAACCGGAGATGGTTCTGGCGTAGGGACTGGCCGTCCAGGCGGCGACAGGAGAATCCCCGGGGTGGGAAGTTAGACTTTACCCGTAGCTGCCGCGTGGGGGGAGTTCGCTCCAGCATCTTTGCCGCGCAGGTGGGCGATGCGTATCTGCAATTTATCCCAGAAGAGATAGACCACCGGCGTGGTAAAGAGCGTCAGCGCCTGCGAGACAATCAGTCCGCCGACGATGGCGATGCCCAGTGGGCGGCGCAGCTCGGAACCAGTGCCGTGGCCCAGTGCCAGCGGCAGGCCGCCAAAGAGCGCAGCCAGCGTGGTCATCATAATCGGGCGAAAGCGCAGCAGACAGGCCTGATAGATGGCCTCGTCCGGCGACATACCTTTGGTGCGTTCGGCATCGAGTGCAAAATCAATCATCAAAATTGCGTTCTTCTTCACAATGCCAATCAACAGAATGATGCCGATGAGCGCAATCACGCTGAACTCAATGTGAAAGAGCAGTAGCGCCAGAATCGCTCCGATACCGGCGGAGGGCAGCGTGGTCAGAATCGTAATGGGATGGATGTAGCTCTCATACAAAATTCCCAGCACCACGTAGACGGCCAGCAGCGCGGCGAGAATCAAATACGGCTCGCTGGCCAGCGAGGTCTGAAAGGCCTGCGCCGTGCCTTGGAATCCAGCATGGATGCCAGCGGGGGTGTGCATCTCCGCTTCGGCGCTGTTGATGGCATCCACGGCCTGACCGAGCGCCGCGCCGGGTGCCAGATTGAAGGTGAGCGTGATGGCAGGGAACTGTCCCTGATGGTTCACCTGCAATGCGGTGCGGAGCTGCTCGAAGTGCGAGATCGAACTGAGCGGCACCTCCGTACCCGTGGAAGACTTCACGTAGATATTGCGCAGCGCGTCGGGGTCGCGTTGATATTGCGGCGCAACTTCCAGCACGACGTGATACTGATTCATTTGCGTGTCGATGGTAGAAACCTGACGCTGACCAAAGGCATCGTAGAGCGTGTTGTCGATGACCTGCGGCGTAATGCCCAGTCGAGCGGCGGTGTCGCGGTCGATGACCAGTTGCGTCTCCAGCCCCTGATTCTGCTGGTCGGTGGAGACATCGCGCAGTTGCGGCAGCTTGGCAAAACGAGCCTGCAGGCGTGGTGCCCACTCCAGCAATTCGTGCAGGTCTTGATCCTCAAGCGTGTACTGGTACTGCGCGTCGCTGATGCGTCCGCCCACGCTGACATCCTGTGATGCCTGCATGAACAGGCCCGCGCCAGGGATGTGAGAGAGTTTGCCGCGCAGGCGATTGATGATCTGATCCGCGCTGGCATGGCGGTCGCCCATCTGCTTGAGCGTGACGAACATGCGCCCGGTGTTCATGGTGTTGCCGTTGCCGCCAATGAAGCAGATGACGCTGTAGACGGCTGGGTCTTTCATCACGATCTCAGTAAATTGCCGCTGCTTGATGCGCATGGCATCGAAGGAAATGTCCTGATCGGCACGGATCGCGCCCATGATGCGGCCCGTATCCTGCTGCGGGAAAAATCCCTTGGGAATAATGGTAAAGAGATAGACATTCACGACAAAGGTGAGCAGTGTAACCACGAACATCAGCGTCTGATGCGCGAGCACCCAATGCAGCGCGCGGCGATACACGCCCAACGCTTGATCGAAGAGCCACTCGCAGGCCTGATAGAGTCGGCCATGCTGATGATGCTGCTGGTCGCGCAGGAAGTAGGCACTCAGCATCGGCGTAGTGGTGAGCGAGACAACCAGCGAGACGCTGATGGCCAGGCTGAGCGTGACGGCAAACTCGCGAAAGAGTCGGCCCACAATGCCGCCCATCAGCAGGATGGGAATGAAGACGGCAATCAGCGAAAGGCTCATGGAGACGACGGTGAAGCCAATCTCGCGTGAGCCGCGCATCGCCGCGTCATAGGCGCCCATGCCCTGTTCGCGATAGCGTGAGATGTTCTCGATCACGACGATGGCATCATCCACTACAAAGCCAGTAGAGATGGTGAGCGCCATCAGCGAAAGATTGTCGAGCGTGTAGCCCAGCAGGTACATCAGGCCGAAAGTGCCCAGCAGCGAGAGCGGCACGGCGATGCTGGGAATCAGCGTGGCCATTGGGTCGCGCAGGAAGAAGAAGACCACCAGCACGACCAGAAAGACGGAGATCACCAGCGTCCACTCCACGTCGCTGACGGCGGCGCGAATGGTCAGCGTGCGATCAAGCACGGTATCGAGATGAATGCTGGGCGGAACCGACGCGGCCAGTTGCGGCATGGCGGCCTTGATGGCATCGACGGTGCGGATGATGTTGGCTCCGGGAGCCTTGAAGACGATGACAAGAATAGCGGGCTTGCCGTTGGCCAGACCGGAGGTGTAGATATTTTCAACCGAGTCGGTTACTTCGCCAATATCCTGCAACCGCACGGCATTGCCATTTTTGTATGCGATGACGAGCGGCTTGTAGGCATCGGCGCCGAAGATTTGGTCCGTGTCTGCGATCGCCATCTGGTCGTGCGCGTTCTGCAACGATCCCTTCGACATGTTGACGTTGACCGTGCCGAGCGAGGTGCGCACCGATTCCAATCCGATGCCGTAAGAACTGAGCACGGTGGGATTTGCCTCAATGCGTACCGCCGGATTTGAGCTGCCACCTACATAGACCTGCCCCACGCCGTTGATCTGTGAGAGCTTCTGCGCCAGGATCGAGTTGGCGTAATCGTAGATGCGCGGCTTGGTCAACACATCGGAGGTCATCGCAATAATGTAGATGGGCGCGTCCGCAGGATTGTATTTGCGATAGGTGGGATTGCCCGGAAGATTGCTGGGCAGTTGGCCGCGTGCCGCGTTGATGGCTGCCTGCACATCGCGTGCGGCAGCATCAATGTTGCGGCTCAGATCGAATTGCAGCGTGATCGAAGTTCCACCCAGCGTGCTGGTAGAGGTCATCTCCGTAACGCCCGCGATGCGTCCAAACTCGCGCTCCAGCGGCGTGGCCACGGCAGAGGCCATTACCTCCGGACTGGCGCCGGGCAGGGAAGCGCCGACACCAATCGTTGGAAACTCCACCTCTGGCATAGGCGCGACCGGCAGCAAATAGTAGGCCAGCACGCCGGAGAGCATCAGGGCCAGCGTCAGCAGCGACGTGCCAACTGGTCGACGAATAAAAGGTGCGGAGAGGTGCATACGTTATTCCGCTGCCACTGGGTGCGCGTGGCCGATGAATTCTGGCTGGCGCTTTTTGAAGCGCTGCGCCAGACCATCAAAGAACAGATACACCACCGGCGTGGTGTAGAGCGTAAGCACCTGCGAGAAGATAAGGCCGCCGACAATGGTAACGCCCAACGGACGACGCAGCTCCGAACCCGTGCCGGTGCCCAGCGCCAGTGGCAGACCGCCCAGCAGCGCGGCCATCGTGGTCATCATAATGGGACGAAAGCGCAGCAGGCATGCCTGATAGATCGACTCTTCCGGCGACTTGCCGTGATTGCGCTCGGCCTCCAATGCAAAGTCAATCATCATAATGGCGTTCTTCTTCACAATGCCAATCAACAAGATGATGCCGATGAGTCCTACCACGTCCAGATCCATGTGGAACACCTGCAAGGCCAGCAGCGCGCCCACGCCTGCCGAGGGCAGCGTGGAGAGAATCGTAATGGGATGGATGTAGCTTTCATACAGCACGCCCAGCACGATGTAGACCGTAACAATGGCGGCCAGAATCAGCAGTGGCTCATTGGCCAGCGAGGCCAGAAATGCAGCGGCGGTTCCCTGAAAATCTCCACTGATGGAAGCGGGCAGAGCCAGATCGTGCTTGACCTTGTTGATTGCATCCACGGCCTGACCGAGCGAAACATCCGGCGCAAGATTAAAGGACAGCGTGACGACAGGGAACTGGCCCTGATGGTTGATGGTGAGGGCCGCGCGTCGCTGCTCATAATGCGTAAAGGTGCTCAGCGGCACCTGCTGCCCGGTTGCCGATTTGACGTAAAGATTGTTCAGGTCTGCCGGATTTTTCTGATATTGCGGCGAGACTTCCAGCACAACGTGATATTGGTTGAGCTGCGTAAAGATGGTCGAGACCAGTCGCTGCCCAAAAGCGTCATACAGCGTGTTGTCAATGTCCTGCGGATCAATGCCAAGTCGCGAAGCCGTGTCGCGGTCAATGACCAGCATGGCCTCCAGCCCGTTATTCTGCTGGTCGGTCGCCACGTCGCGCAACTGCGGCAGCGCTTGCAGCTTGCTCACCATGCGCGGTGCCCAGTCCTGCAACTCCTGTTGATTGGAATCTTCCAGCGTGTATTGATACTGGGTGCGGCTTACGCGATCTTCGACTGTTAAATCCTGCAAGGGCTGGAGAAAGAGCTGGATGCCCTGCACTGCATCGACCTTGGGTTGCAGCCTGCGAATAATCTCCAGCGCGGAGGATTTCCGCTGGTCGCGCGACTTCAAATTGATCTGCAAGCGTCCACTGTTCAGAGCCATGTTCGTGCCATCGACACCGATGAAGGAGGACAGGCTTTCTACGTCCGGGTCTTGCAGCACAATACGCGCCAGCTCCCGCTGCTGCGCAGCCATTGCGGGAAAGGAGATGGTCTGTGGCGCTTCAGAAATTCCCAGGATCACGCCGGTATCCTGCACCGGGAAAAATCCTTTAGGTATGTAGACGTACATCACCAGCGTCAACACCAGCGTGGCCAGCGTGACCAACAGCGTGGCCGTGCGATAGCGCATCACCCATTGCAGAGAGATGCCATATTTTTCTATGACCCACGCATAGAAGTGTTCGGTTGCGTGGTAAAAGCGGCTCCGCTCGCTCGCGGGCTTGTGGCTCAGCAGGCGCGCGCACATCATCGGCGTCAGCGTCAGGGAGATGAAGGCCGAGACAAGAATCGTGACCGCCAGCGTGACGGCAAACTCGCGGAAGAGTCGGCCCACCACATCGCCCATAAAGAGCAGTGGGATCAGCACGGCGATCAGCGAAACCGTCAACGAAACGATGGTGAAGCCAATCTGCGCCGAGCCTTTCATCGCCGCCTGCATGGGCGAATCGCCCTCTTCCAGATAGCGCGAGATGTTTTCAATCATCACGATGGCATCGTCCACCACGAAGCCGGTCGAGATGGTCAGCGCCATCAGCGAAAGATTGTCCAGCGTGTAGCCCAGCAGGTACATCACGCAGAAGGTGCCGACGATGGAGAGCGGCACGGCGATACTGGGAATCACCGTCGCAGCCAGATTGCGCAGGAAGAGAAAGATCACCATCACCACCAGCGCGATGGTCAGCATCAACTCAAATTGCACATCTTTCACTGAGGCTCGGATGGTCGTCGTGCGATCCGTGAGCACCACCAGCTTGACGGAGTTGGGCAGGCTGGCCTGCAACTGCGGCAGCACCTTGCGGATGCGATTCACCACGGTGATGATGTTGGCTCCGGGCTGGCGCTGCACGTTCAGAATTACAGCGGGCGCGTCGTTCATCCACGCCGATTCTTCGGAATTTTCCGTTCCGTTAATGGTCGTAGCCACGTCGGAGAGTCGAACCGGCGAGCCATTGCGATAGGCAATCACCACCGGGTCGTACTGTTGCGCGGAGGTCAGTTGGTCATTGTCGTTGATGGTGAAGGATTGCAGGTGGCCATTCAGATTTCCCTTGGCCTGGTTGACGTTGGTGGCGGCCAGCGCCGTGCGCACATCCTCCAAACTTAGATCGTAGGAGGCCAGCGCCATCGGATTGGCCTGCACGCGCACCGCAGGTTTTTCTCCGCCAACAATGGAGACCATGCCCACGCCGGAGAGCTGCGAAATCTTCTGCGCCAGCGTCGTGTCGGCCAGGTCTTCTACAGTGCTCAACGGCAGCGTGTTCGAGGTAAGCGCCAGCGTGAGAATCGGAAAATCCGCCGGATTCACTTTGCTGTAGACAGGCGGGTTCGGCAGGTCGGTGGGCAGATACGTGCCTGCGGCGTTGATGGCGGCCTGCACCTCCTGCTCAGCCACGTCAATGTTTTCGTTCAGATCAAATTGCAGCGTGATAACCGATCCGGTAAACGAGCTGATCGAGGTCATCTGGTTCAGGCCGGGCATCTCGCCAAACTGGCGCTCCAGCGGCGCCGTTACGGAACTGGCCATCACCTCCGGGCTGGCTCCCGGATAAAAGGTTGTGACCTCAATGGTCGGATAATTGACCTCTGGCAGCGCCGAGACGGGCAACTGCGTGTACGCGATGATGCCTGCCAGCAGAATGGCGGCCATCATCAGCGACGTTGCAACCGGACGCTCAATGAAGATGCGAGATGGATTCACAGCGTGGTTCCCTGCGCCTTTTTCTTGTACGCCGCGTCATCGCTGGTAAGGCTCACGGCAACTTTGCTGCCGTTGCGCAGCTTCTCCGCGCCGTCGATTACGACCTGGTCGCCGAGTGCCACGCCTTTGTCCACCACCAGCGTGGAGCTTTCTGTCAGCAGTACATGCACCGGCTGCACCTTCACCGTATTGTCTGGCTGGACGGCAAAAACAAAATCGCCATCGGGGCCGTGTTGCAGCGCGGCGGCGGGCATTACGATCGCGTGCGGCAACTGGTCAATCACCAGGCGTATGTTGACGAACTGATCTGGGAAGAGACTCTCATTGGTATTGGGGAAGATGGCCTTGAACTTGGCTGTACCCGTCGTCGGATCAATCACGTTGTCTACGGTGAGCAGCTTGCCAGTGGCCAGATGGTCAAAGGAAGAACGGTCATACGCATCGACGACCATGCCAGCCTTGCTGCGCATCTTCGGCAATACTTTGGAGAGATCATCCTCCGGCAGCGTAAAGTCTACGGCGATGGGACGCATCTGCGTCACGATCAACATGCCTGTGGTCGCGGTGGATTGCACGATGTTGCCGGGATCGACCAACCGCAAGCCCACGCGGCCATCAATGGGAGAATGAATGTAACAGTAGCTCAGATTCACCTGCGCGGTATCAATCGCGGCCTGATCCAGCTCCACCGTGCCGACATACTGGCCGTAGAGCGACTGCTCGGCATCCAGTTGTTCTTTGGAGTAGACACCTTGCTGATACAGCGCCGTGTAGCGACCCAGTTCAATTTTGTAATTGTCCAGTTGCGCCTGATCGCGCACCCGTTGCCCCTTGGCCTGGTCGAGCGCGGCCTTGTAGGGCGCAGGATCAATCACAATCAGCAGATCGCCTTTATGCACGCTCTGGCCTTCTTTAAAGTTCACCTGAAGGATCTGGCCAGTCACACGCGAGTTGATGGTGTCCGTATAGTAGGCGGTCACGGAGCCAAGACCATCCAGATACACGGGCACATCCTTCTGCTTGACCACGGAAACCTGCACGGGGACTTTCATATATGCAGCCATCATGGCGGCGCGCGTGGCAGCCTGCTTGTCTTTTTCCGTGCGCGCCGTGGCGATACGCCAGATAGCTCCGGCTACGGCGGCGACAAGTAGCACCAGCACCAGCGTGCGTGTCCAGCTATGCTTCTTCGGATCGGAGTCCCAGGGTGCGCCATTGCCGGGAGGGTTCATTCCAGAATGCGAGGTGGGCGAGGTGGGTTCAGCAATCGGCATAGCGGTCTTCTCAGTGATCCTTAATGTGTTGGGCTGTCCCGTTCAGGGCAGAAGAGCAGGGTAGAACACGGCACGCAATCGTACCGGGCGTACACAGCGGCTCCCCCTACACAGCGGCCCATGTACAGGACGCACGCGATAGAGGAAAAGTTTCCGGGAGGCTGTCTTTTCGGTGCCTTCAACGAATATCTCTTTCATAGAGAGCCAACTCCAATCTGTAGTATAGAAACTCCCCGGCATTTCGTCCTGTCTTGTATCAAGGTACGCAGAAACCAATTCCTTATTGGCACAGAAACACGCGTCGGGTGTTGTAGCATAAGGCAGTCCTTAATTGTCCAGATCGATTGTCCAGGTTGTCAGGAGCGTACCAATCCGCATGGATAGCACTCAGCGCCAAGCCGTTCGCGAATCTTCAGCTCTCGCAGAGAAAAATACGGCTCTCTGCGTCGATCTGGATGGAACGCTGGTGAAGACCGACACGCTGGTGGATTCTCTCTGCGCGCTGGCGCACAAGTCCCCGTGGCAATTCGCACGAGTTTCTCTGTGGCTGGCGCGGGGCAAGGCCGCGTTCAAGCAATCCGTTGCCGCACACGCGCCGCTCGACGCTGCACATCTTCCGTACAACGCCGCGCTGGTCACATTTCTGCGGGAAGAGGCCGCGGCTGGACGCATCCTGGTGCTGGCCACCGGCGCGGATCGGCAGACAGCAGAAGCTGCTGCGAAGCATCTGGGCATCTTTCATCAGGTGCTGGCCAGCGATGGAACGACCAACCTGACTGGAGCGCGCAAGCTCCACGCGCTGCAACAACATTTTGGCGAGCGCGGTTTTGCGTACATTGGCAACAGTCGCGCAGACCTGCCGGTGCTGGCTCATGCAGCCACAGCGATGCTGGCCAATCCCCGCTTTGGGCTGCGGCGACGGCTGGAGGCGCAGGCGCGCAGGGACGGGAACCCCACGCCGGTACGAACCTTTGAAGATCGTCAGCCTGTCGGGGCTGCGATGCTGCGTGCGCTGCGCGTGCATCAATGGGCCAAGAATGTGCTGCTCTTTCTACCCTTGCTGCTGGCCCATCAGCTGCATCGACATACTATCTGGCTGGCAGCGCTGGCGTTTCTGTGTTTCAGCTTCACGGCATCCAGCACATACATCGTCAACGACCTGCTCGACATGGAGGCCGACCGCCAGCATCCACGCAAGCGTCAGCGACCCTTTGCGGCGGGCAATCTTTCGCCTGTCACCGGGGTTGGAATCGCCATCGTCCTCTTCGGTCTGGCTGCCTGGATCTCTCTCCGGCTGCTGCCGGTCGCCTTTCTCTCCTGGCTGGCGCTATACGGCGTTGCGACGCTCTCCTATTCGCTGTACTTCAAGCGCAAGGTGCTGGTAGATGTGATTCTTCTCTCGGCGCTCTATACCTTGCGGATTCTCGCCGGAGCCGCTGCCGTCCGCGTGCCCGTTTCTCCCTGGATGGCTGGATTTTCAATCTTCTTCTTCTTCAGCCTGGCGCTGGTCAAGCGCTTCAGCGAGCTGGAGAACCTGCGCCTGCGCGAGGCCAGCCCGGCTAATGGACGCGGCTACCGCGTGCAGGATTTAGAGCAGCTACGCAGTTTTGGTACAGCCAGCGCGTATGCCTCCATCGTCATTTTTGCGCTGTACATCAACAATCCAGAGGTCAGCCATCTCTATCCCCATCCCCATCGCCTATGGCTGATGACGCCGGTTCTCATCTGGTGGCTCAGCCGCATCTGGCTGCAGGCCTCGCGGGGCCAGATGGAGGAAGACCCGGTGGTCTTCGCCCTGACCGATCACTCCAGCCTGCTGGCGGGCATGGCCATGCTGGCCATCGCGGTATATGCCGCGCTTTGAAACAATCCTTGCACAGGAATGTATGCTGGGTGCCCCATCCTTCGCGCTTTTTGCGAAGGGTGGGATGAATTGCTTTCTTCCAGTCGCGCCCAATTCCTGAAACAGGTCTAGCTGCACGCAGCAGGCAATCAATCAGGCTGTAAACTGAGTACAGGCTGGAAATTTCCTCGGCCTCAATCTCATACCTCGGAGGCAACTCTCCATGCTTCTGACCGTTGCGGAACTGGAACGGGCACCCATTGATTTTGACCTGGACATCGCTCCCGGCCAGATCGATTTTGGCGAAGAACTGCACGCGCTGCTCTCTCTCCATACAAAGGGCGTGGCTGATATGCTGCGCGAACATCGCGGCCCGCATGAAATCGTCGCCGACATTCGCGTTCGCGCTGGCTACCAAGCCCAGGTGGAGGTGCTTTGCGCCCGCTGTCTGGAGCCGGTACAGCACGCGCTGGATCAAAAATTCGACCTGCTTTTTCGGCCCCTTGGCGCCGATCCAGACGGCGAAGATCGCTCCATCTCGCCTTCGGAGACCGAAATCGGCTACTATGAGAAGAGCGGCTTATTGCTAGAGGACGTGCTGCGCGAACAGGTACTGCTGTCGCTGCCGGCCCGGACTCTTTGTGCTGCGTCCTGTAAAGGACTCTGCACGCACTGTGGCTGCAATCTGAATACGGAAACCTGCAACTGCGCGAAGGACGTAGCCGACCCACGCTGGGCCACGCTGGGATCACTGCACAGTCAGGGGAAACCGTAACGTTTTTTATGTACCGGCCTTCCGGTGCTGTTTTGCGTTTGAGATTCTCGCCGCGTTTCTGTGGGAGATTCGAAGATCGCTCTCTGAGATTGTGGAGCGTCGGCGCAACCAGCACGCAGCAGGGCTAGCGAAAGGAATCTGACATGCCGAATCCGAAACGCCGCCACTCCAAGGCGCGCACCTCCAAACGACGCGCCCACGACGCGCTGACCGCCACCGGCCTCTCTGAGTGCCCCAGTTGCCACGAGCGCAAGCTCTCCCATCGCGCCTGCCCCAAGTGCGGCACCTACAAGGGCCGCGACGTGCTGGAAGTCAAGGAACAGAACTAGCCGCCCGTGCCGATGCGGATTGATATCGCACTCGATGCTATGGGATCCGACAAATCTCCGGAACCGGAGATACGCGGAGCTATCCTTGCAGTCCAGCAGCTTCCTGTGCGCGTCCATCTGGTTGGCCCGGAGTTGCAGCTGCGCAAGCTGCTGGCGCAACAGATGCGGCGCATGCAGAACCGGCATCTGCCCATCAAAATTGTCCACGCCAGCGAATGGATTTCGATGGAGGATAAGGCTGCGTCTGCCGTCCGCTCCAAGCGCGATTCCACCATGCGCGTTGGGTTGAAGATGGTGCGCGAAGGTCGCGCCGCTGGCTTTGTCACCGCAGGCAATACCGGCGCGGCGATGGCTACGGCCAAGATGGTTCTGGGTACGCTGCCCGGCGTGGATCGTCCCGCGCTGGCCGCATTTTTCCCGACCAGCACCGGAACGCCAACCCTGTTGCTCGACGTTGGCGCCAATGTCGATTGCAAACCGCAGAATCTGGCCCAGTTTGCCGTGATGGGGGAACTCTACGCCCGCCAGATTCTCAAAATTGAGCGCCCGCGCGTTGGCCTGCTCTCCATCGGCGAAGAAGAAACCAAAGGCAACGATCTGACGCGCGAGACTTTTCCGCTACTACGCCAGTTGCCGATCAATTTTATTGGCAACGTAGAAGGCCGCGACATCTACAACGGTCACGCCCATGTCATCGTCTGTGATGGTTTTGTCGGCAACGTTGCGCTGAAAACCTCTGAAGGACTGGTGCGGTTGGTAAGCGATTCCCTGCGCGAATCCCTCAACTCCACGGTCAGCGCTCAGGTGGGAGCCTTGCTCTCTCGCAAAGCCTTCAACAACTTCAAAAAGCGCCTCGACTACTCCGAATACGGCGGCGCGCCCCTGCTAGGCTTGCGCGGCGTGTGCATTATCGGGCACGGCTCGTCGAATGATCGCGCCATTATGAATGGCATTCGCGTGGCTGCGGAGTTTGCCCAGACCGGCGTGAACACGCAACTGGAACAGGAATTCTCGCTGCACCCGCCCGTGCCGCACTCCCATCTCGCATCTGAATCGGAACTACCGTTGCAGTAACACGATAGAATTTTTCAGACCATCCAGCACACAACACTATGAGCAAGAAAATCGCATTTCTCTTTCCTGGACAAGGTTCGCAGTCCGTCGGTATGGGCCGCGACCTGTACGAGAATTTTCCTGCCGCTCGCGCAGTCTTCGACATCGCTGATGCCACGCTGGGCTTTTCTCTCTCGAAGCTCTGCTTTGAAGGCCCGGAAGACAAATTGAAGCAGACCGAGCACACCCAGCCTGCGATTCTCACCGTCTCCTTTGCCGCCGCAATGGTGTTGCACGAGCGTGGTATTGACGCGCATTTCGCCGCTGGACATTCTCTAGGCGAATACTCCGCGCACGCCGTCGCTGGAACTTTCAGCTTTGCTCATGCCGTCAGCACGGTTCGCGCTCGGGGCCGCTATATGCAGGAGGCCGTGCCCGCCGGGCAGGGCGCGATGGCCGCCATTCTCGGATTGCCTGCGGAACAAGTCGCCGCAGCCTGTGCTGCCGCCGCGTCGGAGACTGGTAGCGTCGTCTCCCCGGCCAATTTCAACTCGCCGGAGCAGACCGTAATCTCTGGCAGCGTCGCCGCCGTCGAGTGCGCTGCATCCCTCTGCAAAGTACGTGGCGCCAAGCGCGTCGTGATGCTGCAGGTCAGCGCGCCCTTCCACTGCGCGCTGATGCAGCCCGCGCAGGATCGTCTAGCCGCCGACCTGAGCAGGATTTCTTCTTATCCGCCGCAATTTCCCGTAGCTTGCAATGTCGATGCAGCCTTCGTTTCTACGGGTGATGCCGTGCGCGATACGCTCACCCGCCAAGTCACAGGAGCGGTTGGCTGGGTGGAGTGCATCCGTCTGCTGATCGCCGAAGGCGTGACACATTTTGTTGAAGTCGGCCCCGGCAAGGTGCTCTGCGGCCTGATGCGCCAGATTGACCGCAGCCAGGTCTGCCTGAATGTTGAAGACTCCGCCAGTCTGGGAAAAACACTGGCCGCGCTGGCGGATTAGATCGTCACCTGCACATCATCTCCGACGACCGTGATGGCGTAGACCTCAGTCTTTGTACCCGGCGACTGCATCGCCTCGCCCGTGGTCAGGTCAATCTCCCATTGATGCCACGGACAGACCACCTTACCGCCTTCGAGGGTGCCTTCGGCCAGTGGGCCGCCGTGATGCGGACAGACATTGTTGATGGCTAGCGGTTTGCCGCCGACCGTGGCCACGCACAGAACTGTATCTCCGATAGAAAACTCTTTGGCCTGACCTTCGCCGGGCAGCTCCGCCCGGGTACACAGGTGAACAGCTTGGCTCATGCAGACATCCTCAAAATATCAAAATAATCTTTCAATGGTTTTATTCTATCCGCGCCAACTATCCGCGCTATTTATCCACGCAGAACCGCCATCACCGTTGAGACCAGAATCACAAGCACGAACCAGCCCACGACCACGATCGCCGCTGAGTTCCTCTTTACCTTGGCGATAATCGCGCCGCCCAGAATCAGTAGCAAAACCGACCAGATCGTAAAGACATCCGCAAAGCTGAGCAGTTTGCTGAGCCATGCGGGCGCATCCTGCCCCAGATAGAAGCCAATGTTGGAGCCCACGGGATTTTCCATCTGGAACTGATCCGCTCCCAGGCCGGCAAAGAGTGTCACGGAAGTCAGCAGCGATTTCAGCAGTAATGGCAGCGTGCCATAGAACCAGAGCGCCAGATATTGTGCAAAAGATGCCTGTGCCCCCAAGCCAAAATTGAAGCTCGCCATCAGAACGCCCGAGCTGATGAGAGCTATCAGCAGCAGGATAACCGGGAATGCGTAGCTGATCATGCGCACGCCGGTGGCGATGCCGGTCTCCATTCCCTGCACCTGCGCCGGCGTCATGGATCTGGTGCGCTCCTGCATCTGTGGATTGTTATTGACGATGGATTCGGCAACTTTCTGGAAGCCGATTTCATGCTGCAAGGCGAAGGTAAATAGAAGAGACGCGAGCATCGAGAGAAGAAAGGGCAGCCACCAACTGGAGCTTCTGCGGATGTCGGTAAACGTCTTGCTGGGCGCCACATAGGCATCGATCACGCGTTCGATCTGGCTCAGACCCTGCGGCGCGGAGTTGGCAGACGAATCCTGAATAGGCATAGTTTCGGACATGGTTTTTTCGCCCCTGAAAATTCGCTCCTGAAATTCTAGATCGAGAATTCGCTCTCCAGCATAGTCCAATCTTTCGGAGAAGGACTAGCGAAATCTTCTGATTCCACAAAGAAATCCAGAGCATGAATTTACAGCGCGGCAGCAGCAAAATTTCAGGTCGCCCACCCCTCGCCGCGCCGAGTATTGCGCCGGCTCTGGTCGCAGGTGTATAAAGTGGGCGTGTGCAGTGCGCGTCGAGATTTTTTACAAAAGCGCTGCGTCTTCCGGGTGCTGTATACCGTCTCTCCGTATATGCCCTGCTGTCGCCCATCCCTTTGCCCGCAGTTGTTGAGGAGGATGCATGTCGGAACACGATGACTCCCGTTCCAACGTTGATACCCACGTTGATACAGTAATCGAGCCAATTTCAGAAAAAGAATCCGCGCCTGCTGGAGTTTCGCCCGCTGGTCTCTCGCGGCGAGGCTTCTTGAAAGGCGCAGGTATCACCGCCGCAGGCACGGCGCTGCTGGAAGGCGTGCAGGTCTTTACCCGCGAGGCTGTTGCTGCCACCACGCAGCATGAGCCAGAGCTTGGCCCCGGCCCGGTGCTGGTGACGCTCCACGTCAATGGCAAGGAACATACCCTTCAGATCGAACCGCGCACCACGCTGGCCGAGGCGCTGCGCATCCATCTGGGCATGACTGGCACCAAGATCGTCTGCGATCGCGGCTCCTGCTCCGGCTGCACCGTGCTGCTGGATCGCATGCCGGTCAATAGCTGTATGATGCTGGCGATGGATGCCAGTTCGCACAAGGTCACCACCATTGAGGGCATCTCGCGCGACGGCGAGATGACTCCGCTGCAAGCTGCCTTCGTCAAACATGATGCCATGCAGTGCGGCTTCTGCACGCCCGGCATGGTGATGAGCTGCACTGCGCTGCTGGAGCAAAATCCAAAACCCACCGAAGCTGATGTGCGCAAAGCGATCTCTGGCAATCTTTGCCGCTGTGGCACCTATCCCAAGATATTCGCCGCGACGCTGGAAACCGCTGGCATTACCCCGCGCAACGCATAAGGAGATAGCATGGCGACGAAGACGACCCATCCTGAACAGGATTCTCAGCACCCCGCAGCCCAACGTGCGGGCATAGTCGATGGCAAGCGCAGCGAAACCATGCCGGTCGGCGTACCTGGCTACACCTTGCATCAGGAAGCGCGCGAAATTCCCGTGACCGAGCCGCCTGTGCTGCCCGTCAATGCTGATCTGCAATACATTGGTCATCCCACCCCGCGCTGGGATGGACACCTGAAGGTGAGCGGGCAGGCCCGATATACCGCCGACATGCAGTTGCCGGGGATGCTCTACGCCAAGTTTGCCAACGCCTCTGTGCCGCACGCCAAAATTCTCTCCATCGACACCTCCGCAGCCGAGCGCGTCGCTGGCGTGAAGGCCGTGCATGTTATCGAGCGCGTCCTTGGCCCCGCCGTACTGCGTGACCCCAAAGAGGAAACGCCCTCGAAGTATCCTATCGTGCGCTACGCCGGGCAGCCTGTCGCTGCCGTTGCGGCAACCTCGCAACACGTTGCCGATGAAGCCGCCAAGCTGATTCAGGTGAAGTATCAGGAGATGCCCTTCGTCGTCGATCCGCTGGATGCGCGCAAGTCAGACGCGCCGCTGGTCTTTCCTGGCCCCGCCGATCAAGCCGGTTCTGCTGGAGGAGGCGGCGGCCCGCACAATGTTCCGCAGACGGGCAACATTCACGGTCCGGCCATCCACGCCAGAGGGGATATCGAACAAGGCTTCAAGGATGCGGATGTCATCGTCGAAGGCCACTACATTACGCAGGTGCAGACGCACTCGGCGCTGGAGACCCACGGCGTAGTCGCCGACTGGCAGCCGAGTCAGCTCACCGTCTGGGCCTCCACGCAGGGCACGGCCAGCGTGCGCGAGGAACTGGCTGGATTTTTCAAACTGCCCATGTCGCAGGTGCGCGTGATTACGGAGTTCATGGGCGGAGGCTTTGGCGCCAAGTTTGGCGCAGGCAACCCCGGCGTGGTCGCGGCTTCTCTCTCAAAAAAATCTGGCGCGCCGGTACGCCTGATGCTTAACCGCAAAGAAGAGCATCTTTCCGTCGGCAATCGCCCCGATTCCAACCAGACCTTGCGTATTGGCGCAAAAAAGGATGGCACCCTCACGGCCGTCCAACTGGTCAGCTATGGCACGGCAGGCTGCGGCACCGGAGCAGGCTGCGCTGGCCCGGCCAGCAATATGTACAAAATGGCTGCGCTGCACACGGCGGAGAATGATGTCTTCATCAACGCTGGCCCGTCGGCAGCCTTTCGCGCGCCCGGCCATCCCCAGGGAGCCTTCGCGCTGGAGCAGACCATTGACGATCTGGCGGTAAAGCTGAATATGGAGCCTCTCGACCTGCGCGACCGCATCGACGAAAATTCCGTCCGTCGTGTCGAGCGCCAGATTGTCCGCGAAAGCGCGCTCTGGAAGTCGCGCAATCCGGTCGCTGGCGCCAGCAAAGGGCCGATCAAGCGTGGCGTCGGGATGGCGCAATCCGTCTGGTACCGCTTCATTAACATGAACTCCGCCGCTGAGGTGCGCGTCTACAAAGATGGCTCCGTCGAAGTGCTCTCTGCCGTGCAGGATCTCGGCACCGGCATCAAGACCGTGCTGGCGCAAATCATTGCAGAAGAATTTGGCATGTCTCCGGCACAGGTCGGAGTCAAAATTGGCGACACGAATTATCCCATTGGCCCCAACTCCGGCGGCAGCGTGACCACTGCGTCGCTGACCCCGGCGGTACGCGATGCCGCGTGGCAGGCAAGAAATAAATTCCTGGCCAACATTGCTCCAGCCTACGGCACCACCATCGACGATCTGGAACTCCTCCACGGTGAGGTGCGCAGCAAATCCGGAAAAATGCAGCCGGTCAGCTTCCGCAGCGCAGCAAGAAAAATGTCTACGGATGAAATCTCCGCGCGCGCGCAACGCATCCCCGACTACGCTCCCAGCAAATATGAAACCTACGGCGGCATGGATGTCGTCGAGATTGACGTGGACACCGAGACAGGGCGCATCTTTGTGCGGCGCGTACTGGCCGTGCATGATTGCGGTCGCCCCATGAACCCACTCCAGGTCATCAGCCAGATCAATGGCGGCGTAATTCAGGCAGTCTCCTACACCCTGTTTGAGCAGCGGCTGCTCGATCCCACGCTGGGCCTCATGGTCAACACCAATCTCGATATGTATAAGATCGCCGGATCGCGCGAGATTCCAGAGATTCACGTTGAACTGGTTCCGTCGTACATCGGCCAAAGCTCCACCGATGCTTCGGGAATTGGCGAAGCGGCGGGCATCATCGCCACCGGCGCGGCCATCGGCAACGCCTTCTACAACGCCACCGGAAAGCGCATCCGGCAGATTCCCATGACGCCCGCGCAGGTCTTTACCGCGCTCGGCACCAACCCGCAAGGGAGTGAGACTGTATGAACCGCTTTGTTCTTGCCAATTGCACTACCGTGGATTCAGCTCTTTCACAGTTGCAGGGCGCTGCTGTGGTCAAAGCCGGCGGCATTGACCTGCTCGACCGCATGAAGAATGGAATCGAAGAGCCGTCCAAGCTGGTCAACATTCGCAACATCCCCACGCTGCGCGGCATTCGCGAAACCAAAGATGGCGTCACGCTGGGGCCGCTGGTCACGCTGGCCGAGATCAGTGACCATCCGCTTCTGCAATCGCACTATACAGTTTTTGCCGATGCTGCCGGTCACGCTGCCACGCCGCACATTCGCAACGTGGCCACGCTCGGCGGCAATCTGTTGCAGCGCGTGCAGTGCTGGTACTATCGCTCGCCAGATTTTAAATGCCTGCGCAAGGGCGGCGATGTCTGCTTCGCTCTGGGGGGCATGAATCAATATCACGCTATCTTTGACAATGGCGTTTCGGCGACTATTGTGCCTTCTTCCACCGCCGTCGCGCTGCACGCGCTGAACGCCAGCGTGGAGTTGACCACTGCCAAGAGCAAGCGCGTCGTGCCGATTCGCGAATTTTACGTCAAGCCCGAAGTCGATCCAACGACGCAAACCGTCATTGCGCCCGACGAGTTGCTGACGGCGGTGACGATTCCCAAACCTGTTGCGGGTACACGCTCGGCCTATCAAAAATACGGCGAGAAAGAGAGCTTCGACTGGCCCATTGCCGATGCCGCTGTCGTTCTCGAAATGCAGGGCGATCTCTGCCACAAGGTGACGATTGTGCTGGGCGCAGCTTCGCCCACCCCGCGTCGTGCCACAGAAGCCGAAGCTCTGCTGGTAGGCAAGCCTATTACGGAAGAGAATGCGCGCGCTGCGGGCAAGGCTGCCATGAAAGACGCAACGCCCCTGGCTATGAATGGCTACAAAGTGCAGCTGTTTCCGGTCGCCATTTATCGTACCGTGCTGCTGGCTGCGGGCAAGATGGATCGCGATCCCGGCGCTGTCGGCTAAAGAAATCGCTGTAACAGAGACGCTGCTGCAAAGGCAACATCAGGAGGAATGAAGATGAGTACAACTGCGACAACCGTGCAATCCTGCCAGTGCCTGCGCACCAAGAATCCCTACGGCACCACACCGCAGAATGCGGAGACATGGCATCCGGGCATTGCCAGCGCCTCCACCTATTGGTGTTTGCAGACCATGGCCGTCGCCGGGCCGGACGAGCACTATGTCCACTTGGCGCGCTGCGTTCCCGGACGGAGCTGCTATCAGGCTCCAGAGGAATAGCCCTCCTCGCTTCCTGTTCCGGTAGTTTCAACTGAACCGGCGTACAATGGATATAGTTCTTTGAATGCCGATGCGATCGAACATTGGCCCCAAATGGGGGCGTCACGGTTTCGACGGAATCGCTTACGGTAAAGAGGCATGCCGGGGGGTGAGCACCCGTAATCGCTTGCAAAAACATAATTGCAAACACACAATTAGCACTTGCTGCTTAATTAAATAAGTAGCCGTTCTCTTTGGCTTTGTCTGTGGGCTGGGGAAGAACGTCATACAGCGGACTGGTTTTGGGAGCTACGTCTGGGCTTCTGGAACGAGATTTTCAGGCTAGTGCTACGCGCATCTTGTCGGTTCTGAGCGCGTATCGCGAACACCATCGGAACTCGACTACGCATGGAGTCTCTTTGCTGCTAACAATTTCGGACGCGGGTTCGACTCCCGCCGCCTCCACCAAATAGATGCGCTTATTGTGAACGACTTACGTAATGCTGGATTATTCGTGTACGACAGGCCGGGTGGCTGTAGATGATCAAGAGGTTGTACCGATCTCGGAGCGGCTGATGGGCGGCTTGTAGCCGAGACTACCATGAGGCCGCTGGTGGTTGTAGTAGTCGGTTCAGGGCTTGAGGCATTCGTCGCGTTGTTCGGAGTCGATCCAGTGCTTTGCGTAGGCCCATTCGCGCAGCGCGGTCTGGATGAAGCGTTCGGCCTTGCCGTTGGTTCTTGGCGTATAAGGCCGTGTACGACGGTGTTTGAGCTGCATCTGCTGGCAGGCGAGTCGGAAGAGTCCGGAGCGATAGCTGGAGCCGTTGTCGGTGAGCAGAGCGCGGATGCCGATGCCGTGACGGGCGAAGAACTCGACCGCCGAGCGCAGAAAGGCGATGGTAGTCTCGGCCTTCTGATCGGGCAGCATCTGGGTAAAGGCCATGCGCGAGTGATCGTCAACGGCCACATGCAGAGCCAGGAAGCCAGGATGTTTCTGTTTGCCGCGCAAGCGCCCATCGCCGCGCAGACTGACCTCAGAGAGGCGCGTCGCACCCTGCTGAACAACGAATCTGGCTAAATCCTCTCGACTACGAAAGCTAAGTCGGGCATTCTTATGAATGTCCATTCGATCCCTCCGAAGACTCTAGTTGCTCGTCACAACCAGCTTCTCCGGTTCAGTTCGAATGGACAACCTCTTGAAAGATCACAGGTGCCCCACTCAAGCCAAGAGCGTGTTCAGTTCCATGACATCATTTCCAGAGTGTTTCTAGACATGCTTTACACTTCCTGCGCGAGCCAAGCGAGCGCGGAGGTGGAAAGCAACGATGCCTTGGAAAACCATGGACGTTCGAGAACAGCGGGTAAGATTCGTGGTGGCGGCGTTGCGCCGCGAGCGATCCTTCAGCAGCCTGTGCGGGGAGTTCGGCATTTCGCGTCCGACAGGGCGGCTTTGGCTGGAGCGCTATCGCGCTGGCGGTGTCGAGGCCATCGCCGAACGCAGCCGACGACCATTGTTCAGTCCGCGCCAGACCGCGCCGGAGCTGGAACACAGCGTGGTTCAACTCCGCCTGCGCTACCCCGACTGGGGCGCGCGCAAGCTGCAGGTGCTGCTGGACGAAGATGGCATCCATCTCCCGGCGAGCACGATCCACCGCATTCTGCTTCGTCACCAACTCGTACACGAGGACGACCGGCATCGTCCGGCACCGCAGCGCTTCGAGCGCGCCCAGCCCAACGAGTTGTGGCAGATGGATTTCAAAGGACCGAAGAAGTCGTGGCACCAGCCGGTCGGACCGCTTTCCGTACTCGACGATCACAGCCGGTACCTGGTCGCGCTGGAGGCGTTGGGCAGCACGCGTGCCGCGCCGGTGCGGGAGCGGCTCGAACAGGCGTTTCTGGAGTGCGGAGTTCCGCAGTCGATGCTGATGGATCACGGCGTGCCGTGGTGGAGTTGGGCGGGGCCGGAGGCGGCCACCACCGGAATAGCCCTGTGGCTGATGCAGCAAGGCATCCGGCTGCGTTGGAGCGGAATTCGGCATCCGCAAACGCAAGGCAAGGTGGAGCGATTTCATGGCAGCTTGCAGCGCGCGCTGGACAAGCGCGGCCCTGGCGAAGAGTCGCCGCAGCTTTGGCTGGATCGCTATCGCTGGGAGCACAACTATCTGCGTCCGCACGAAGCGCTGGGCATGAAGACTCCAGCCAGTCGCTGGTCTCCCAGCCCGCGACGCTACGATCCCAACCCGCCGCGTTGGCAGTACCCGGAGGGAGCCTGGGTGCTGAAGGTCGACAGCCAGGGCAAGCTGGAGATGAAGGATACGAAGTGGCGGATCGGTCGCGCCCTGGCCGGGGAATGGGTGCAAGTCGTCGAGGTAGAAACCCGCATCCATGTCTACTACTGCAACACCCTGATCCGGGAACTCGAACCCGCGATCCAGCGTTCGACGATCGTCGAACGCTGGATCGAAACCGATCACACCTAACCCAAACTGGAAAGGATGTCCCGGAACATCCTGGAAACCATCTCGCGGAACTTTACATTCTTTTGGCTTGCGTGGGGAAGAAGAGCATTATTGAATGGGTAGTTGGCTTGGTTGATTGGCAAGTATGATTTGCATCGACGAACGCATCTACCGGGTCGATGCGTCTGCTCCAGTTCCTGTGCTCTTATCGAGCGTCATCCGGCAAACTTCGACGGCACTATTTTGATAGGACAATCCAATCCGCCAGGTATCGGACGCTGCAAAATCACCCATGTGACGGGATTGCTTTTCTTACCCAATCCTTATACTGACTTGCGTCCATGCCGCCGCGCAATTCGTCGCAGCTTGCCCAAAGAGAGCTATAGAGTTCTGATTTCTTGAGAGCCATGTTTTTCTGATGTCCCGACTTGCGTTCGCTTGGCAACGTACACCTCTCTATCGAGAAAGAACACCTAGTAACCCACGAATCGCGGCGAAGGTTCATTATTTCTCTTGGCATCAACGTCAGGCATGAATTTACCTTCTCGAACATTTTGCCAGATAATATGTGGCATACTGTAGGCAGGAGATTTGGCCATGAATGCTGCCAATGTACAGATCGGAGACTGGCTCGGCCTGCGGCCCCCGGCCACGGAGACAGAGATTCTTCGCATCGTCGAAGGACGGTTGGCACCATCAGCCATCAAACGGCTGGTTGCCCTCGGTCTACAACAGGCGGAGATTGACGCGGTCATCATCGCACGGCGAACGCTCCAGCATCGCCGCTCCCGCCGCGAAAAGTTGACGGTGGAGGAATCCGACCGCGTGCTGCGTGCCATCCGCGTGCTATCGTTGGCGGAATCTGTTTATAGCAGCCGCGAACGCGCTCTGGCCTGGCTGCGCAAGCCACATGCGCGGCTCAATGGCCGCACGCCACTCTCCTTGCTGAATACAGATACTGGCAGCCGGATCGTGGACGAGCTGCTGATTCAGATTGACGAGGGCATGTTCGTCTAAATGATTCTGTGGAGAATCAGCCGTCATCGCGATCTCAGCGGAGCGGGCGGACTGAAAGCGCCGGGCCGCTGGCACTATGCTGGCCAGCCCGTGGTGTATCTGGCGGAGACTCCGGCCTCGGCGTTGCTGGAGGTCTGCGTCCATACCAGCGCGAATGATGTGCCGCCAGAGTTTACGCTGCTGCGAATCGAAGGGCCGAATATAAAGATTCCTGTCATCAAGCCAGAGAAACTACCGCGAGATTGGCATACAAACGAAGCGGCAACCCGCGATTTAGGCACTGCATGGCTGCGAAAAAATGGGTCTGCTCTACTGCAAGTTCCCAGCGCCCTTGTACCAGAGACGGCAAATTTTCTTTTCAATCCATCGCACTCCGATGCCGCGAAATTCCACATTGCGGAAGCATTCTTGTATCCGTTTGATGTGCGACTGAAAAAGTGAAGGTAAGGCTGAGATTCTGCTAGAGCTATCCACCTGCGCATAAATAAAGGGACATGACGACCAACCAACACACACGCTGCGACATACTTCTGTGCGTTCTGCAGAATGAAATTGCAGTAGTATCTCTTATGCGCCACTCACCTTTATCTTCGACATCGGCGGCAGCGTTGCTCTGCAATCCTGGCTTCCTTACATGCCTGCGGTGTCATCTTTTCATTTGCAAAGGCCACTTTCACCTATTGCAGCAGATTCACGATCTCTTCCGGATTATAGATATTTCTTGCCATTTCCCATGCCGAGGATGTAAGGCTTTGAAGGCAGCAACGCGATTTTTAAACGTGCAACAATAGTGGTGCTCTGCAGCAAGCCACTTTGTCGCGGGTAAAGTCAAAAAATCTTCGCTTTCGGCCCCCACTGCGCAACATCCTCGGAATATGATCCCAAAAAATTACCGTGTTCATATTTAGTAGAGCATTTTTTCATATTCCGTAGATTATTCATCTGGAGATCAGAGAAGTTTGCAGTGTTATGAGTAATATGGGTTATGTATCCTGTTGAGATGCGCCTGATTCCCAACATGGCTTGCAAGCGAATTTGGAGATCGAAATCTTCAAATCCCCATCCTTCAAGCTGTGAATCGGCCCCTTCGACACTAAGGTAATGTTTCTTATTAAGCAGGAGTAACCCCCCAACAGACCTACCTGAAGAGCTCTGTCGAAACTCAAACGAAGCACTATTCCCATTAGCAAGCATAAATTCAGTTGTCACAATCTTTTCTTTAAGCCATGGAAGAGAATTTAAAACCTGAGGATGAGCCTCTGGATTTGACTCTATGCCATCTCGGATCGTAAGAAAATTTTCTAGATCGAGCATTGCTAGAGCATTATCAACGGTTTCTTTTGTGATCAAAACGTCGCAATCAAGCAGGAAAATTATATTTTCTTCGGCATGTGAAACGCCTATGTTGAGACAACAGGATTTATTAAATTTAGCTCCTTCAAGATTCACTACAGTAATGTTGGGGATACATGATTCGGTTACGATATCCTTTAGTGAAGAAAAGTTTCCACCAGCATTAACAATGATGACCTGTGAATAATCAGGAGAAAATAGCCCGCGATTCTCTTTCAAAGTGGCCGCCAACACTGGACGATCGGACCAGGGAATAATAAAAGATACTCGTTTTTGACACGCTGCAACCATGCCCTGAAACCTCTCAGCTTGCAAATGTTAAATTTCTTTGGAATTCCACTGCAGATACTACCATCGGGTCTTTAAGAAGGCAAGAGGTTCTTGCCCTCGAAAAACGTATCCCTAGCTGTGGAACAACAACAATCCGCAAGGGGGATCAAAGCGATGAAGGCCGCGCATGTCGAAAGCTTTTATGCATGGCTGCGCGATGAGTGTTTGCGGATCACTGTCACGAACCTATTCGACGGATGCCGGAAGATCGCAGTATGGCAAGCCGAATACAATGAGGAGCGCCCACACAGCAGCTTAGGGTATCGAACGCAAAACGAATTTGCCGAGGTTTGCGGTCGCAAGAGCTATGGCAAAGACCTGGACTGCGTCCACTCGGAAAACGCCGGTGGCGTTTCCCACTTTTCCACAGCTTCGGCGACGGGTTAAATTCGTAAGATCAACTGTGCGGATTTAGGGGGGGGGCAGGTCAGTATTAGAAGAGATACCGCTAATGTCGTTCGAGCGCGGGCAGCGTGATCTTGACCGGTTCCACGCCGTGCAATAGCACAAGCACGATCATCCGAAGAATACGCCGCATAATGAGCATGAGATAAGGTTTGACATTTGATTGCTTTTGGAGTTCCTTTGTATTAGAATTTTCGCAGTTTTAGTAACCTTGCAGTCTCTCAAACAAATTCCTGAGCTTTTTGGAGACGGTGCCTTTGCTTTTCCTACTCACATGCAACCGTGGTCGTAATGTTATACGCGTTGAGATTTCCCAATTCATAGGGATTCATTCTATTTCTCAAATTCGCCCGGAGATACAGGTCGCATCTAGCAATCACAATTCAGGTGAGAAGCTTTGAACCTGAATGCATTTTGGTATGCAGTGCAGGTGCGCCCGAAGCACGAATTTGCCATCGCACACCATCTGAATAATCTCTCGGTAGAAAATTATCTTCCCGTCAGAGAAGTAACAGCCTTTCGTGCAATGCAGGGCAATTCAAAATTCCAACCTCTGTTTCCTGGCTATTTATTTGTCCGCCTAGACCTTGGGCAAGGTCCACGGCTTTATAGTGTTCCGGGTGTCGTGCGTATGCTTGGGTGTCGGGGTATTCCCATTCCGATCGGGGATCGCGAGATTGAGACAATACGCTCAATTCTTACGTGCTCTTCGCGAGTACAGACGCTTTCGCCAATTAAATGCGGCGATGAAGTTACAGTGTGTAGCGGGCCATTGACTGGGATCCGTGGCACATTTCTTCGCGCCGCCGCTGGGAATATGCTAGTCATCTCACTGCCATTACTTCAACGATCTCTGGCGGTTACCTTGCCGACTGAGTGGGTTATTACTCCTGGAGGACTTCAATCGCCTGATCGCATCTCGAGCAAAAGCGCTTCGGATTATTATGCTTGACATTCAGTCAGTGAATCAGTATATTCTGGTCACTAAATGGTCAGTGGGAAGTTATTCTCAAATCTGAACCACCATAGAATTTTGGTTTTGGATCCAGTCCAGCCAAAAATTGCGGCAGCTATGGTCTATTTCTCAATAGCAAGAAACGGATAGTAGCAACCGATTCCTTAATGACAGCCACTGTTTTTTAATTCATAAATCTCCCTTTCTAGTTTTGCGTGTAACGATGCTGGTAGAAGATATCGTAAGCTAATTCGGGAAACTGGATGACATTTGGAAGCGCTGGTTGCGCCACATCTTGAGAACATTTCACGCTGGCCATCTCTGCATGATCTCGCAGCCGACTTTGGCCTGGAGTTCTAACTATGCTATTTTCCTCGCTCGCGTCAAAGCTAAATCCGCGCATGCGCAAGCGTGCTATTGAAGTTGGCTGGCTCTTGCAGACAAACCATGCATCTTTTGTGTGGGATTCTCCGAAGCCGTACCAAAGAAAAGAAAAGCATTCAGGCGATGCAAAATCTCTCAGTCACTGCCCCGCTGTCAATGACTTTGAAGCCAAGCTTGTCGAAGTTCCATGCCCCTTTGATCTTCATCTGGGCATCTCCTATAAAACTGACAGCACGGTGGACATTGTGAATAGGAAGGGGGAAGGCTCAGGTATTGTCAGTTCCGTGCTATCTAAGCTTCTGATTCTGTCCCCGCAATCTCAGTGGCGTGATCCGAAACGACCAGTGTTTCAGATCCGCACTCCTTACACGTTTCTCTCTGACGACGTTGTCTACATGAGTCAACTTCCTCCTTTCATGGAATACGGTACATCCAAATGGCCCGGTCTTGTAGTTGGTGGTAGATTCCCCATTCATGTGTGGCCCCGGAATCTTAACTGGGCATTTGAGTGGCATGACACCGGTCAGGATCTGGTATTAGAGCGAGGCCAGCCGTGGTTTTATTGCCGCTTTGAGACGTCCCGTCCACAGCAAAGCATTCGACTAGTGGAAGCCGCCATGACTCCGCCCGTCAAGGAGTACCTCTCCGGGATTGAAGGAGTGGCCGGCTATACAGCCAAAACGTTTTCATTGTTTTCTGTAGCTCAGAAACGCAGGCCACAGCAGCTGCTTTTCAAAATCGACCGTAATAATTCATCGCGCTCCAACGTCACCTCGTAGCGCTACCGCGTCCGCGATGTGGGATTTCGGCCGTTAACTGCACGGCCTGCAACCACGTCTCGTCCGTCCAAGCTATTTACCCCATTGAAAAGTAGTCGGAGCCAGTGGCCATGAAATCACTGCCACATGCCTCCCCTTGAGACCTGCGTGGTCACTGTATAGCGACAATGCTGCTGATTTGGCTTTGGCGTTGCAGTGATTCTATGGCAAGAGGTCGTCGCAGTCTGATGATTAATTGCCGTCATGAGTATCTTGTCAACTTCGAGTGCTCGAGACCCTTCACCCCAACCTTACAAGGAGATTTACTATGAAAGAAATTTCACTCGCCTCTACCCACATTACGAATAACAATGCCGCCGACACATCGGCCCTCAGCCTTTTGCTCGCCGACCTGCAGATCGATGATCTCCAGAGAGACGATGCTCTTGGCATTCCAGAACTGGGTGCTAGCCTTAGCTATTATGGTTGCTGCAGCTACGCGTCGAGCCTTTAAGACACCTGCAGATACCAGTTGGGCGAACTTTTAACACATTGTTTCGTCTGCCTAGCCGTCAGAAAACGAAGTAGCATGCAGTGCATCACGCAGGTGCTTTGCATATTTAGGCTCTATGATCTATCTGGTCGATAATAATCCGGGAAATTCATTGTCAAAGTTGTTAATGGCTCGCCTTGGGGCGAAGCTGGCTACGCGCACGATCATCGCAGCAGAGGCGACTTCTAAAGACACTTCCATCATCATTGCAACTCTAAATAATGCAGCGGGAGTAATAGAATGGCAGCGATTTTTCGGTAATCTTGGGCTTCCGCTTACTTTTCTGTCTGTGTTTGAGGATGAAGTCCTGATTGGGCCTACTTTTACAGGAGACAAACAGGGATGTATCTCGTGTTTAAAGAGACGATATTTTGGTGGACGCACCGCTGCCCGCCGCTTTGCGGATCTTTCATCCTCGCATCCTTCTTCCGAGGATGTTTCTTCTCTAACGCTTCCTCTAATGGAAATTACAGCGCAAGTACTTGCTCACTGGATCCGTCATGAGCTAGGTTCAGATCGCAATACGGCATGCGGGCGAAAGCTGATCAGTTTCAATCTTCGGAGTTTTTCGATAAGACAATCCGAATTGATCCCAGACCCCAACTGTGCTGAATGCTCAGTGGTTCCAATGGACACGTCAGTGCGGGCTCACATAAAGTTGTCTCCGAGGCCGAAAAAAGATAGAAAGTCGGATCGAACCCAGTCGGTAAAAAACCTTGAGCACGTTCAAACTTTATATGTGGGTGAGCGAACCAAGCTGGTGCCAAGCGAGGGTGTCCGCTGGCCGATCAAGCGCGGAGCTGTAGTAACCGTAGAGGTACCCATTAGTAAGGATAGGCCTTCAGAGCCATGCTCTGGTTTCTCTCCGCGTTATAGCGATGCCTCTACGACCGCAGTACTCGAAGGGCTTGAGCGATATGCCGGTGTACGACCTCGTGCCTACACTCCTTCCATTCGAGACAGTCGCTCTCAGCTTTACGCCTATGCCCCGGATCCTCGCAGCTTTGGTTTACATGATCTGGATAGTTATCAGCGGAATCCGCATTTATTAACACCGTACACTGACGATCTGCGCCTATCCTTTATATGGGCCCACTCTTTTTCCAGGAACGCTCCCGTACTGCTGCCACAGCAGCTTTGTTACTATTCGTTAGCTGTCGAGGATGAACCGATTTTTGTCGTTGAAGGATCTCTCGGGTGTGCATTGGGAAGCTGCGCAGAGGAGAGTATTCTTCACGGAATTTTCGAGGTCATTGAGCGGGATGCTTTTTTGATGACTTGGTACGCGAAGATGTGTCCACCGCGGCTTGATCCTGCGGAGTGGACAGATCCTGAAATCCGCTTTTACGTAAGGGCTCTGGATGCGGATGGTTTCGATGTATATGCCTTTGACGTTACCAACGATCTTGGTGTTTCTGCAGTGTGGTTGACCGCCAGACGGCGCGACGACCGCATGCCGAATTCCATCTCACTCTCGGCAGCACATCTTGTGCCGGAAAAGGCTGTACAGAAGGCATTTCGCGAACTCATCGGTATGCTATGCCGATACGAAATCGAACTCAATTCGCCGAAGATACAGCAGAGGGTCAGAAGTCTGGCGGAATCTCCCTCGACCGTAAGGACGATGATGGATCACGCCCTTTTATACTGCTCCCCGATCTCTACGCCTTCTCTCGATTTTCTCTTCGCCGGGACGTCCAAGCGTTCCCTGAAGGATATGGAAGAAAAATCGAGAGAGATTCTCTCCAATGATCTGGCCGAGGACGTTCGCAGAATTATTGATCGAGTTACTGCGGCAGGCTGCGATGTCTTCTCAGTTGATCAGACTACTCCTGAGCTACTCATGTCTGGACTTTGTACGTTCAAGACTCTGATCGCCGGTGCCATCCCGATGAGCTGGGGGGAACACCTGCGCCGGACCTCTGGCTTGGCGCGGTTGGACAATGCGATTCGTCTCAATAGCCCTGCAAGGGATACATCCGCTATAAACGAGATCAATGACGCGCCTCATCCTTTCCCATGAGATCGTTCGCCGAGCCTGACGAAATCAGTCATTCCCCTCTCACCGACAATGAGCCTTCCCCATGATTATTGACAGCCTTTTCCATGATAGCGTTTCCGTGAATTCCATAGTAAAGCCACGCGTCGTGCTTCCGCTCGCTGTTGTTCGGATAGCGGGGATATCTCATCGGGCCTTCCGACGACTGGAATTTTCAGAGGCATTCGCTGTCGGTGGTCATTGCCTGGAGGCTGAGGAGGCGGCTGGGGAACATGCGAAGCTTGTACTCCCACTACTGGAAACTCTAATCGGTTCTACCACTGACATCTCGGTTCGTAGAGATCTAATCTCCTTGAGGCGAGATGTATTCAACGACCGTCTTCCAGGGCCTGAGCTGATTAGCCGAATTCGTGAACAATTTGTATCGACCGCCATCAGAAATCCCAACGCTGTAATCTGTGAATGGATTGACAAGAGGATTTTTCGGCATTCTCTAAGCAGTGCGCTCGACTCCAGCCTGTCAGCAGAATTAATCCGGAAGAGGGCAACACTGGTATCCATATTGCGCAGCCCAGGGTTCAGCCGAGCATTGGCAATCGCCAGTCCCAGCTTGAGCGCTGAGATTTTGCCCTATGTATCTTCTGGGCACCGTACCGGCGTGACTCGTCCCATGCGTGTAGAGCGATCGCTGATGAACTATCTTTGCAGGAGTAGTTTTAAGCTGAGTCCCTTCAGCAGCTTCACCATCAGCGGCTTGGCAGATCTTAACCCATCGTCCAGGGGCTGCATGCCAGAGCCATACCATGTGCATCGACATGTAGCCATCAATCAGGCATTGCTGTCCACGTTCGCTTTTCATATCTCACAATACGAAGAGTTTAGAGATCGCGTTCTCGTACACCTCAGTCAATCTATCCTGTGGACTGACAATCTGATCCGTGTAGTTCGTCATAGATACGACCACAGCTCACCAAGTCGCTCACGCGTTCCGCGAGAGTCACTCCCGACGTTACCAAACATTCCAGAGCTGCAACATCTCAGGCAAATCCTGGGAGGTAGTGCTATTTCTGCTTCTGAGATGTTGATTCGGTTAAAGGACATTTGTGCATCTGATAAAGATGGGCGTGACCTGCTCAACCTGTTGGTTGATTTCGGAATTGTTGGCCTGTCGCTCAGCAGAGCAGAGCAAAGCGTTTCCTGCAGTGTCCTGCTCGAATTTCTCGCGGCTTCATCCACCCCGCGCACGGCAGAACTTCAACGGCTGATTGCTGAACTCATGGTCATCAGCGATCAATTTTCTACAGCAGCCGCACCGAGGCGGCGAGTACTTCTACGGCTGCTGGATGAGACCGTCTCCACGATTTACCGCGCGCTTGAAATCCCCGCGCCGAAGTCCTGGACGGGTCTTCTTCTGTACGAGGATGTTGTAGTCTCTAAGACGCAGACGGTTCCAGATTTGCGGACATGGAATCATCCATTGAAGGATCTTCAGAATTTAGTGACCGTCATCTCACCTTTGCTTGACGGCAACTCATCCGTCCGTGAGACATTGCTGCGCATTCTGAGAACCGATTTCTCTGGGCAGCCTACACCTCTGCTCACTATCATGGAACGCTATAGTAAAACGCTGGAAAAGGCCGTGGCCTCTTCCAGCCTGAACGTGCGAGATTACACCCCGAATGCTCTCGCTCTTGCTCCTCTGCAGGCTTTAGCTGACGTTCGTCGTGAATTCGGGGCAGCCGTAAGCGAGACGAGTGATCTGGAGGAAATCGATTTTAAGGGGGTTATAGAGAAGAAATGCTGGGCCGAGCGCGTTGCAGATCTTTGCCTTGTTCCTCCAGTGACGGAAGCCATCTATACTTGCTGCTACTGCCAACCAGTCCGGTCGTTAGGGCGAGATCAACTGATCGTCAATAAATTTCACTCGGGTCCATTTAGATCAACGCTGAGGGTTTGCGGTGCTCTCCCAGCAGGAGATCAGCGAGATCAGACTCTCGAAGAGCTTCGCACGCTTATTCAGGATGTCTACAAGGACGCGGAGCCCTGCGAGATCCGGGCTAATTTCGACTTCAATGTAAATTGCCAACCATGCATTACAGATACAGTAATCAACTACACGGGCAGATCCGTCCCCGGCGTAACTGAGGTAAGTCTTGGGGATCTGATGCTTTCTGAGAGAGACGACGATCGCCTAATGCTATCAAGCATCCTGGCCCCCGAACGTCCTCTCGCACCGCTGACGTTTGGTCTTATGGCAACAGTTTTTCAACCACCTGTGGAATATGTTCTTCTTAGCCTCGGTGCCAGGGATCCTTTTGTTTACAGGCCATTCGACCCTTGTTCGTGGAATATGAAGGGCACCGAGAGTGATCCCATCCTGCGGTATCCTCGCCTGCGGTATGGCGATTGTATTCTCCGGCGTCGAGGCTGGGCTATTCGCTACTCTATGCTACCGAAGCGAGAATCCAACGAGAGCGAGAGTACTTGCTTTACGCGCGTTCTTCGCTGGAAACGCCAGCTCCAGCTCCCCGACGAGGTATATGTGAGAGCAAGGACATTTGAAGAGTGCATGCAGGCTCCCAATGAGGCAAAGCAGAGAAAGCGAATTCTTCATAAGCCGCAGTACCTCCATTTCGCCAATTATTTTCTGGTCGACAGCTTCTTAGCTCTCTGTGTAGAATGCGAGAGCTATATGTACATTGAGGAAGCGCTTCCTGGGAGTAGTGACTGGGATAGCTTTTCTACGCGCCGTGCCATTGAAGTTGTGGTTGATGTTCAATCGTGCCCAGCCGTGGTAAAGACCCATCCAGGTGACTAACTGATATCTATACACGATTCTTTGACGATCCCACTCCGTCTTTGAACCGAGGAGTAATATGACGAAGCTAGTGCCCAATTGGCGATGGATGCGGATATACTACTACGACCGCAGTAAGGACAGGCTACTACTAGACGCCATTCGTCCGGCTATACTTTCTGTTCAGCACCAATTCCCCGACTATCGGTACTACTTTCAGCGTGATTGGCACCGAGGACCCAACATTTTGATTGGATCAAGCCTCGAAACCGGTGAGCATGCCGCAAAAGACATTGTAACCAGGGCGATCAATTCCTATCTAAAGTCTCATCCGTCAATTGAAAACCTTTCGGACGCTGAATACCTAAGGGTGACCAAGGGTGTGAGCCATTGGGAAGCCAAAACAGACTACTCGCATCTACCCTGCCGTCCGAACAATATGATTTTTGGAGAAGAACCGGAGCCACAGCATCATTTCCTGGTACAGCCAGAACTCAAACAGGCCTGTTGGACCTTTCTTGCTTCGACAACACCTTATGTACTTACATGGCTGAACCTCTCACGGGAGGGCTATTTATACCGAGACACCATAGCGATGACTCTTATGATTATGATCGTATGGTTGGCCGATCCTCACCTGTTGCGTCCTTACACTAGTTTTGTCTCACATGCTACTGGTTTCCTCAATTCAGCAGATACGAACACTTCCATACGGACGGCATTTGAGGTCATCTATAACGGTTCACAGGGCGGTAGCGTTCGCAGTTTGATCAGGGAGACTGTCCATCGCCTGGAGCACCCAATGCCTGAAACCCTACCGGGGGAGCATTCCTTTAAGGACTTGCTTGCGCAGACGCTGCACAGCATATTTCAAGGACTCAGGAGCCAGGAGTTGCAGCCCGTGGATGCCAGCGCGTTTTTTTCTGGACAGGTAATAACTCCTAAAAATTCCGGCATGATTAAAACCATGAATGAATGCTATGAATGGCGAGCGTGGCAAATCACGATAAGCCTTTTTTATCAGGTTTTGAATCAGTTGGGCATCTCTGCTGCTGAACGATTTCTGGCCTGCTATCTGCTGGGTCGAGGTATCGAGGATGTCTACGAGCATGACCACGAACGTATTATAGAAACCATTAACACTCAGCCATCTGCGGTATTCACTTTTTCGCGATAACCAAACGCGATAGGATCATTCATGATTGGGCAACTATTGGATGAAAACATATGTTGATAACTGCGCCGACCTGTAATAGCGAATCCTTGTCTAACCTTGACTGGTATCAGAGGGTTCAGGTTGTGACTTCCCCCGGTATCAGGCTTGAGCGTTTATCCGGAAAATGGAAGCTGATCTTTAACAACAAGGAAGTCACTTTTAATTTGCCAGAGGGTACCGTCACCGACATATTCTCCCATCTGGCAGATGGTGGCTGTCCCTTGAAGGATCTCGCTCATGCCATACAGAGCGACAGATCTGACTTCCTGCAGAAGCAAATTCACAGGCTATGGAGCGAAGGGCATATTAGCCAGGTTCTCATTGGGGAAGATGGGGTTGCGGCAAGTTTCACCAGCGTGGGGGCCAGTTCTTTTTTGCCTTCGTTCCCAGATCTATCTCAGGGATATAGCTGGTCCTCGACAGCATATATTCGCGCTGTGTCGTCGTGGGTGATGCTCGAGACAGCTGAAAGCGGGGCGACGATTGCGCTGAATCCTCACTATAAAAGTCTGGTAAATTTTGTCGTCCAATGCGCCGAGTTATGCACGCCCGGTACGTCTTTGTTCGTGTCGACGCAGGATGAAACATTGATGTTGACTGCGTGGCTCCTTGATTCTGGATTTCTGAAGCGAACGGACATCGGATATGAGGAAAACCAAGCAGGACTTTGTTTCGCAGATAAATTGATACATGCCCGGAGCCGGCGAGGGCGGCACTTGGGTGGATATGGGGCTACTCATCGCATGGATGGATGCCTTCGATCAGCCCCCGCCGTTCCCCCTCCAGCAAGTGGAGAAAAGATTACCTTGCCGAAACCGGATTTAGATGCCCTATGCAGGAACGATCCGCCTTTCGCCGCTGTGGTTGAAGGGCGTAGGTCTGCGAGGTTCCACGGTGAAAAGCCAATCGATCGACGCGCACTCGGTGAATTTCTGTACCGAGTCGCTCGAGTACGTCAAATCCAGAATGGCGGCGATTATGAAGTGGCAATTCGGCCATATCCTTCGGGTGGTGCCCTCTACAGTGTCGATATTTACGTCCTTGTGAACCTCTGCCTAGACATACCGAAGGGACTCTATCGCTATGACGGTGTTTATCACCAGCTAGAGAAAATCTCAAATTTCAATCAGGATGCACAACGGCTTCTAGATGAGTCGGTCTCTACCTCAGGTGCGACTACGGAACCGAATACATTACTTGTCCTCGCTGCACGGTTCCATCGTGTGACGTGGAAATACGAGTCCATTACCTACGCATTGATCCTCAAGGAAGTTGGCGTGATTTATCAAACAATGTATCTAGTGGCAACGGCCATGAACCTTGCTGCCTGCGCACTAGGCGGCGGTAGTGCCTCTCTTTTTGGTAAATTGTCTGGTAAAGCCTTTTGGGAAGAAAGCTCCGTGGGTGAATTTTTACTAGGTGCTCAGCGCTAAATGGCTTATTTCTGTATAGGCAAGCCTTTGGCTGGACCTGTGATTTAAACATGCTTCAGAACCTTATTTCTCCACTTTGATCGGAGCTATTGATGAAGTCAGTTGCTAAGGGTGCTACAGATTCTGAGCCTCAGTCTGTTGCCGAACGGCCGTTTGCGGAGAAATCCGCGAACAAGACAATTGCCGCTTCTTCTTCAGGCCAATGTGTTCTCAAAATAGAACACGTTGGCCATACATATCGTAATGGTGGCGTTGCGCTCACAGATATCAACCTTGAAGTAGCAAAAGGTGAAGTGGTGGGACTTTTAGGGCCCAATGGGGCAGGAAAAAGCTCGCTCCTGAAAATCAGTTGCGGTCTTATGCGACCTACTCACGGAACAGTTACCGTTCTGGGGCAAAGCCTATTTAATGGGGATAAAGACGTCAAGCGTCGGGTATGTGCATTACTTCAGCAATCACCGATTGAGCCGAACATGAGGGTACGTGAAGTTCTGACGCTCTTCTCTAGCTTCTACGCCCATCCCCTGCCAGTTGACACGCTTCTGGCCTATGTAGGGATGGAGGATAAAAAGAACGCCTTTATTCATACGTTATCCGGCGGGCAGCGGCAAAGAATAGCGTTTGCTCGTGCCATGATTGGGAATCCCGACATACTGGTGCTGGATGAGCCCACAACTGGCCTCGACGTATCCATTCGGAGGGAATTGCTTACGCTGATTAACAGTCTTAAGAAAGACGGTCACTCCATCGTGCTTAGCACCCACCTAGTTGAAGAAGCAGAGCAGGTATGCGATAAAGTGGCAATTATTAATAGCGGAAGGTTGTTCGGGTACGACACTCCTGCGCGCCTGATCAGTGAGTTTGGATCCGGAGATCGCCTCGAGGTCGTCTTTGAAAGTGTATTGCCAGAAAATATACAGTTGGCGTTTCTGCCAAGTATTACCTGCCAGATATCACCAACACCTTATCACCCGTACACCTACATACTTTTCGGTGCGGAATCGGAAACGATGTTCCGCACGCTCGCAGAAGTGGCGCTTTCGTGCCATGTTCCGATGCTGAGTTCCCGGCTACTTCGCGCAGGGCTGGAAAGTGCTTATCTAAACTTGACAGGGAAAAGGATCGTAGAATGAAAGCACTGATCGCGCTCACAATGTCGGCTCTTAGGCTTCATTTCCGCAACAAGCCAGCCATGTTCACAACTGTGCTGATGCCTTTTATCGCCTACTTTATCTACATGTCAATCTTTGCCGGTGGCCAACCGGTGCGGGTGCTTGGATTTCTGGCTCCCGTCCTGATCCTGATGGCGACCACTAACGGCATCTATGGCGTCGGCGGTGATCTGCTGATGATGAGGGACAACGGCACGCTGATTGCTTATAACCTGGCGCCTGTAAGCCCGACACAGGTTCTCATCAGCAGGATAGCTCTGGATTTTTGTATGACACTTATAGTAGGTGCCATTCAAATTCTTTTGTCGATTTGGCTCTACCATGTGGTGCTTCATGGTCACATCGCTGATCTCGTAATCATCGCTGTTATCTCGGCCGCAACGCTTGGTTCATTAGGAACTATCGTTGTGAGTATTTCAAACTCGTTCTTTGAAGCAAACATCTATTCCCAGATCGTTTTTCTCGTAATTTTCATTCTTTCCGGGTTAACTCTTCCTGTTCAATATCTACCCCCTGCAGCCCAGTATGTATCTCATCTGTTACCGACCACATTGTTGGTCACGTCCTTGACGGGAATAATTGTTTCGGGTGCAAGGTTTTACAATTATTGGCGAGAATTAGTTACTCTGCTTGGATTTATTGTCACGGCGCTCGCCGTGTCCTCGGTTTTGTTCCGCTGGGACAAGGATCAATTTGCGACTCGACGGGATAAACTGCTCGCCTGCGTCGCCTTGCTACCCATGGTTTTAAGCGCCATCCTGGTGCACTTGATTTCGAGGCGATAAGGTAGTTATTCTTACCATCACGCATTGGACAAATGCAATCCTCTATGTGCGCAGGTTCGTTGGAGAAAACAGTGTCGGCACTCTGTCGTGACTCATTCCGCCCAGAAGATGAGGAATATCAATTGCTGAAGAAGCTCGTAGAGCTTCGAAATGGCGATGCTGGCTCTCGGCAAAACTTTTGTTGGATTCTAGAAGAGATCAATGCGGGAATCGATGCAGCCATTGTTCGATCTCACGAACAGTGGGTCTGGCTGTACTACCGGATTACAGTTTCCACCTGGGGACAAGCCGCAAAAGCCATTCCGCTGCATATCTTACCCATCACTGACACGCTTAAGCAGGATTTCTCGATAGGAGGATGGTGGTGGCTCTATAAACAGGATGTCCTGGGAAGTGCCATTCGCCTGCGCCTGGTTGTGCCGCGTGAGTCAGCAAGGAATATTAATCGCTACTTTACGGATGCAATCTCAGAATACGGATACCAGTTAAATACCCTGGCTTACGAGCCCGAAGTACGCCTGTTCGGTGGCATTGCGGGGATACAGGTCGCGCACGATTACTTTTGTATGGATAGTTATTTTCTAAGTCATTGGGCTGCCTTGAATATGTCAGATCAGGAGACGATTCTGCCAGCCGGTCTTTCGATAGCTATTGTCATGAGGCTGCTCCGTACGGTAGGGCTTGATTCTTTCGAAACGTGGGATTTTGCTGAGAGTCTTGCCGCAGCCCGCAAGGCCGGTAGGCCGCAGGATCACGAATTGCGTCCATACCGGATCATGATGGCAGCCATCTTGCCTTCACTCGAGAACGTGTTTTCTTTAAATTACGGAGAGCAAAATGATCTGCTCGCCGCGTATATCGGGCAAGTGGACGTATTCGGAGACAGGATTCGTCGGCTCTATTTCGAAGGAAACCTCGAATGTGGATTGCGCGAAATATTAGTGCCGCTGGTGCTGTTTCACTGGAATAGGGTTGGCTTTGGACAACGGGCACAACGCAATCTTTCCATGACGCTGGCTGAGGCTTACCGAACTATCATCGGAAGATCCGGGCCCACAAGCTCTTTGGTAAGTGTCTGAAGGAGGAAATGCATGCAATACCGACTTCGCGCAGCGGTGAAGTATGCTCTTAACGAGGAAAATGTCATCTTTCGATTGGGAGATGTCTACCTTCCGGTGAGTAGTCCATCCTTTTCTTCATGGATGCCGTCACTTCTCAGACATCTTCGCGAACCTGTCTGCACGGCAGAACTTCATAGCTTGGTAGGCAGCGCACACCATGTGTCCGTGGACAGGCTCATTCAGGCACTCGACGGCGCTGGAATGTTAACCAAGGCCGAATCAGACTCGACCCTTCGCTATGTAGCAGAGGAACGTCGGTATGCAGAAGCAATCTCCCGAGCAGAGCGACTCTCTCAGAATCCGGTAGCGAGCTTTCGTCAGGCCCGCAAGGCACAGACGTTGATAGTGGGCAGAGCCGATCTGGTTGAGCACCTCGCGGAGTTAGCCGTGCGCTCAGGTAGCCAAAATTTGACGATTGCAACCCATAGGCATTTTTCGTGCGAGGACTTTACGGATCACCTGTCGGGTACAACATCCGATCTACTGCCTAGCGTGGACGCAACCGATCTGGAAGGTTTTTGTGCATCCATTCGCACTGCAGAGAACATCATCGTTGTGTGCCATACCTCCAACAATCTTGATCCTAAGCTTTGGGATGCTATTCGAAATTCTGACCGGACGCGGCTTACCAGAGCTCTTCTGCTGGTGGTTCAGGATGAGGGTGCAGCACTGGCAACACTCTGGCGGCCAGGGGTATTCCCCTGTGAAGCGTGCGTCTGCAGACATCTGTTTGGCTTCAAATCAGTATCCGGGCCTCGCAATGCTGAGGCCATTTCAGGAGACTTCAAGATCGCAGCTGCTCTTGCAGTGCAGAGACTATGGGACGCGGCGACAGGGCTTAGTGATAGTGACGAAGACTTCATCACCTTTCAGGTTGGCATGTCCGCCGATATTACCCGCCACGTCATGCGTGCGTCCTGTGTGCGATGCACGCATGAGGGACAGATGCCGGACGAGACTTGGGTCAATGATCCTGATGTAAGCAGGCCTCTTTCACTTGAGGCATTCCTGATGCGAACCGCCCAACTTCTTGTCGACCCAGAAACAGGAACCATCGAACAGCTCGGAGAGTATGACCTCATTCAATTCCCATTACATCAGTCCGCAGTGAAGCTGTGTATTCCGACAGAAAATCATGAAACCTCAGTGTGGATAGTCGAAACAGGCGAGGATATTTATGACGCCAGAGTCTCCGCTATTCGATCTGGCGTGGAGACCTGGCTTTTACGTAGGGTGGAGCAATCGCGAAGGCAAGAAAAGCAGGCGGATTCTAAACCGGAGCCCGATACAGTAGTAGCAAAAAACAATCCATCTGGATGGACGGACGTCACATCTGCGCTAAGCTATGCTTCAACGTTGGCAGATGGATTAGGCCGGACTTTTGCGGCTTACGCTAATACGCTGCCGGACTGGACCTACTGGAACGGTCCCCATGATAAGGAAGCAAGGGTGAGTTATCTCCTGCGTACTTATCTCGAAGACATACTTGCCTGGAGAGAAGTAACCATCCAAGTTTACACAGGCCAAGAAGCTGCTGGAATAACTGTTCTGCGCTTTTGTTATCGGGATAAGGTAATCAGTGTCGTTACAGGCATGGCTGAGCAGGATGTATACACTAAGGGTTTGGCCGACATTTGCTCATGGATAGGCTGGCAGGATTCATCGATCTCGGCAGAAGGACACCTTCAGATTCCCAGGTTCCGGTCAGACAAAAAGTTTCGTTCCCTTCCTTTCGATCACTTGGAGCCACTTCAGGCAAGATTAGGCGTACGACTCCACCACTTTCCACTGGACGGCGTGATCACGCATTTTGCGGAACCATTCCGTTTTGTTTTCGTCACGCTTGAACCCGTTGGCGACGGGATGACGCACATTGAGTCAGGCCATGGCAATGACGCACTATAAGTACATTGGGGAGACGCGAGGCGAACTGGCAAATTTCCGGACTCTCGTCCGCAACCGTGTTACCCACAAAACCTTCGCTGTTGAAGCGGACGTGAACAGAGTGGCTCGGCAGTGTGGAACGTTCTCAACACTTGAAGAACATGCTGAACGTCTGGCCCCAACTACTTCCCAGCAGTACTCACATTCCGAGCACTTGGAAATCCTGCACAATGCAGCAGATCTGGGCCTTCTGATTTCCTATGATGTCTATAAGGAACAGCTTCGTGCTGGACTATGCGATACGGGAACTGCTCCAGCTATCGATAAAATTGCTATCCCAACCAGGAATCGGACGGAAGCTCTGCAACGTTTGCTGAGGCAACTGACAGATCACCTGGAAGTTCATCAACGATATGCAGGCATTCTTGTGGTGGACGATTCAGAGGATTCTGCAATATGTGGGGAAAATCGCCGGATTGTAGCGCAGGCAGTGCGGCAAGGGGCACACATTCAGTATGAAGATCGTATGTCGCGTACTGACTTCGCGAAAAAACTGGCGGCTCTTTCGGGAGTCCCCTATGACCTGGTGCACTTCGCCCTGCTAGGAGAGCCGCAGCTACCGGTTACCATTGGATCGGCAAGAAATACGGCCCTGTTACAAACTGCCGGGCATAAGCTGCTCTTCATGGATGACGACGTAGAGTGTGTTCTGATTGCTCCAGAAGACATTCACTCGGGCATTGAGTTTGGAGCCGAAAATACCGACATCTCGTTTTATAGCGATTCGACGAAGTTGAGCGGTCTGACCGGAACAGGAGAAAGTCTACTCGACTTGCATGACCGGGCGCTTGAGCTCCACGCTATTGGACGAAGCGATAACGAAATCAGGACGTCCAAGACTCCTGTATCTTTGCTTCGACGTATTCGCAATGGCAACGGGCGTGTTCTTGCTGGATTAATGGGCATTGCGGGAGATTCCGGGTACGATGATCCTTTCTCCTATTATTTGCAGAACAGTGAAACATGGAGACGATTCACGGAATCGGAAACTATCTACCGCGCGGCGCTGGAGAATCGGTTGATTCTGCGAACCTCAGCGGGTTTCTGCGTCTCTGATCGTTCGACATGTCAGTCGCACTGCATTAGTCTGCGAAATGACGGACTTCTTCCTCCGTTTCTTCCTTCCCTTCGAGGGGAAGATCTGGTATTTGGAACTCTGCTGCTGGCCTGTATTCCAGGATCTCTCGTCGGCATTATTCCACGTGCAATCAAACACACACCGCTCACGCCTCGAACCTACGCTCCGGAGTCCGCAATAAATAGAATCGGCAACATTACAGCTGGCGAAGCTGCGGCATTTCTAATTGGCTCCATTCAACTCCGCGGTACGGAGGCAGACGAGTTGTTTACCTGTGTGGGCGATGGACTAATGCAGCTCAGCAGGATGCAAAGTACTGAATTTCGCGCGCAAATTTTTACGGCGGCAGAACCCATGCTATATGCTTGGTACCAGCAATTGCACGCAAGAAGTGAGGATCGGCTGTATAGAAACTCGTCAGGCAGGCGGGATGCTATTAACCTGCGCGACAAACTGGAACGTCTGCTGCAGACAAAGGACATCTGCACCCCATGTGATCTGAGCAGTTCATTCGGGTCTGAAAAAAGTCTCTCTATCCTCCAGGAGAATCTAGGCCGACTTGGCCAACTTCTGCGGGTTTGGCCGTTGCTGTGGCAGGCGGCAGAACATCTCTCGGCGGGTTAACTCTGGCATCCATCAGGTGATGGATACCAAAAGGCGCTGCTCTGGCCGCAGGACAAGCCCGCTCTCGGCGCCACAATTTCTCATAACCCATCTAAAGGAGGCACCATGCAGGACGATACTAGCAACAAACTAAACGCCAGTGATACCACCTCACCCGTGGTCTTACTTTCCATTCTTCGTAATGGAAAAGAGCCGGTCAAGATTAAGCTTCCACTCTCAGGACTAAACAGATTCTCACCCTTCGGCTTTTCGAAGGATTTTATCCAAAAATTAGTAGAGATGAGACAGAATCCAGCGAATCCGTCCGACCAAGCCATCGAGATTCAGGTGAGCTCTGAGGAAAGTGTGCGGCTGGAAATTATTTAGGTATCCCGCAGGGGACTCACTCACATAATAAACAACTATGCATAAGAATCTTAAGGGTTGCGGAACAGCACTCGTCACTCCTTTCCTTAGCGACGGATCGATTGACTTCGCTAGCTACAAACATCTCGTTCGCCTGCAGTGCGAGGCGGATGTGGACTTCTTGGTTCCTTGCGGAGCGACCGGAGAAGAGCTTAGCCTTTCCAACCCCGAATACCAAGAAGTTGTTCGGGCAACGATTGAGGTATCCGCAGGCCGTTATCCGGTAGTGGCGAGCATTTGTGAGAGCAATACGCATAAAGCCTGTGCAAAGGCTCGCGAAGTTTTTGCCCTTGGGGCCGATGCGCTCCTTGTCGTTTCGCCGCCCTACTTGAAACCCACACAAGATGGAATCTATTGTCACTTCAAGGCGGTTGCTGAATCCACACCTCTTCCCGTCATACTGTATGATGTGCCCGGACGGACGGCGACCCACATCCTTCCCCGCATCATCCTAAAACTAGCGGAGCTACCATCCATCGTTGGGATCAAAGACGCTTCAGGGAACTTGATCGATTCGGCAACGATTGCTTCCCATGCACCTGACACCTTCAGTGTTCTTTCTGGGCAGGATTGTCTTACGCTTCCACTTATGGCTGTAGGTGCGACGGGCGTTATTTCGGTGGCTGCTAATGTGGCACCAAGGCAAATTGCCGCTGCCGTCAAGTTGTCATTAGAAAACAACCATAACGGTGCGCGAGAGATCTATCGCAAAATGTGGCCTTTTTTGGCTGAGATTGCTTCCGAGGTGAGCCCGATTCCGATAAAATGTGCTCTCTCCTTGATGGGGCGGATTGAAGAATACTATCGCTTGCCTCTCCTACCCTTATCGAGCGACAGACGGGAGAGGCTCCGTCAGGCGCTGCTTGTATGCGGACTGTTGGATTCTGAGCCCCAGAAGGCTCCTGTGCAAGCGTTGGACAGCATGGTTGATTGTTAGTACCCGTGCCTAGTATCCGAATACTTGTCCTGCGGCAGCGGAGATTGCCCAATCTTCGGCTTCCCTTAAGGATGCAGTGTCGAGAGTTGAACAAGTCGCTGGCCCACAACACAGCCGGTCTTTCTTTTGGTGCTGAATTTACCGGGGCGCAGCAACTTAACGGTTTCAATAGGTCTTTAGGGTTATTGCCGCACGAAAGACTCGCATGTGTCGCAATCAAAGATATTCTCTGATCTAGGAGTCTTCTGGTGAAACTATCTGTTCTAAACAGCCCGACATTAAAGATCACGGCTCAGGCGCAATGGGATACTGTCGCGCAGTCTGTGCTGACGCTCAGCAAAAATATTCATGCCCGGCCTGAAACTGCATTCGAGGAGGTCTACGCAACTGCCAGTATCTGCGAGCTTCTTGAGAGACGTGACTTCCGAGTAGAACGTGAAGCCTGCGGCCTGCCGACGGCCTTTGTTGCTACGTGTGGGTTCGGTTCTTTAACGGTTGCCCTCTGTGCAGAGTACGATGCACTCCCACGACTTGGCCATGCCTGTGGACACAATATGATAGCTGCTGCTGCAGTTGGCGCAGCGCTAGTACTGCAGCCAATCGTCGAACTGCTGGATATTACCGTGAAGGTGATCGGTACTCCCGGTGAGGAGTGTGGGGATGGAGGAGGCAAAATTTTGCTTTTGGAGCGGGGCGCATTTGACGGAGTGCATGCGGCCATGATGGTACATCCAGCTCCTTTCGATTCACTTGATATCAACTACCTAGCTGCAATGCGGCTGGAAGTGATCTTTAAGGCGACTTCCTCGTATACTTCGTACGGCGGAGCATCTGGAGGTAACGCGTTGAATGCCTTAACGCTGACCCAAGTGGCAATCGGATTGCTGAGTGGCACATTGGATGCTTACAGCAGAATCAATGGCATCGTTGCCGAAGGTGGCTTCTCTCCGAACATCATGCCTGACAGCACAGCGGCGGTATACGTTGTTCGAGCACGCACTGTCCCCGAGTTAAAGCGGCTGCAGCAAAGAGTTATCCACTGTTTTGAAGCCGCTAGCCTTGCCACCGGGTGCGGGGTTACAGTGACTGGCGGGGAAAAGCCCTACGCCGAGATGCACCAGCATCCGCTGCTTCTATCCCTATATAGAAAAAATGCCGAGCAGCGGGGCCGCTCATTCCCTTCTGCCACAGGTGTTCACGTGGGAGGTCCCTCGACCGACATGGGCAATATCTCTCTGGTTATCCCAAGTATCCATCCATGCATCGGAATTGGATCTTGGCCCGTCACGAACCATCAACCGGCGTTTGCGCAGTACTGCCTAGGCTCAGCCGCAGAGAAGGCTATTGAAGACGGAGCTCTCCTGATGGCAGCAACTATTATGGACGTTGCATCAGATCACGATGTCAGGAACAGCTTTTCTGGCCAAAGCCCAATACGTATTCGGGAGTAGAGTCCAACATCTGAGCGACAAACGTTTTCCAGTTTAATCTTGAGTCAAAACACTCTCTTGCCTGCTGAGACATTTCTATATATCTCACCTTGTCGCTGAATAGATATGTTATCGCCGTAGCGTACATTAATGGGGAGGCATCCTCCTCAACTATAACTCCAGTCTGCTCATGTGCAACAATGTCGGACGTTCCATCCACCCCTGATGTAAACGTCGGAAGGCCGTAAGCCGCCGCCTCACAGAAAACAATACCCGCGCATTCCACTCGAGTTGGAAGGATGAAAGCGTCCGCTTGCGCGAACAGGGAATCAATTACCTCTGAATCTTGCGCTCTGCTCTTATCTAACCGGCCAAAGCAACGAACAAAAGATGGAAAGATGTCCCGCTTGATTTTGGCATTCTAAGTTGGCCCACTATGGCGGTTTAATCTGGCCCACCCAGGGCAGAGCGAACTTCTAGTCTGGACTGAGCGAGAGCTTGGGACGGAGGCGGGAGTTGGACTGGAGAGCCATGGCTCCGGCATTGGATTTCATCGACCCGATCCTTGCCCACTCGGCACGCCAGCCGCTCGCTCATGCCATGCGTTTGACACGCATGGCTAACCGCACAGCGTCGTCGCT
>OLLR01000040.1_pt1 | contig 92919 bp, 80 predicted proteins | sample 1604601 | NCBI WGS metagenome assembly OLLR01 (sample SAMEA104055725, study PRJEB20765) | soil metagenome | biome: Arctic tundra; feature: Polygonal ground; material: soil | place: USA | collected 2011-09 | depth 0-0.5 m | reverse complement strand
GATCGCGGCGGTCGAGGCGGCAGCGGCGGCGGCGGTGGTCGCGGTGGCAGTGGTGGTGGTCGCAGCGGTGGTGGCGGCGGTCGCTACTAACCCTCTTTCGCATCGTTTCAAAGAGTTTTCCAACAAGGCCTATGGAGCGCAGATTCACGAAATCTGCGTTTTGTAGGCCTTGTTTGCGTTGCCAACAAGCCTATCTTACAAATAAAAAATGAGGCAGCCGCTTCTGCGACCGCCTCATTTGAAAGAAAAACTGAACAAGAACAATGCAGTCGGGAGCAGGCCGTTTGCCCGCTCCCGATCGCTTTGCTTTTAGGCAGGGATGGCCACGTCCATGCGTGGCGCGCGCCGAGGAGCAGGAGCCGAGTTGGAACCAGCGCGGCTGAAGGAACGTCCATCCTGATTCGACGAACGTCCGTCCTGGCTGGAGGAACGTCCATCAAAGGACCTTCCCCGTCCGCCAAAGGACTTGGGCCGTCTGGAATCATTGCGTGGGCCGGTGTTGCGATACTTTTTCGCACCGTAAGGATTGGCATTCTTGCCCGCGCCGCGCTCCTGCGCTGGCAGAGGCTTTTCCGCAGGCAGGGCGTGAACCGCGCCTTCCACCAGATGCAGCCGATCCATGTTCAGACCCAGCGAACGCTCCATGCGACGCAACTCGCCGCGCTCCTCTGGCGTAAAGAAGGTGGAGGCAACGCCGCTGGCCGAGGCGCGACCGGTACGGCCTACGCGATGGACAAAGTCCTCCGCGACCTGCGGCAGATCAAAGTTGACGACATGCGCGATGTGCGGAACGTCGATGCCGCGCGCGGCCACGTCCGTCGCAACCAGCACGCGATAGCGCTTGGTCGTAAAACCATGCAGGGCGCTGTTGCGCTGCGACTGCGAACGATCCCCGTGAATCACGGCAGCGCTCAGCCCAGCCTGAATCAGCTTTTTGCCCAGGCGATCCGTGCCGTGCTTGGTGCGCACGAAGACCAGGCAGCTTCCCTTTTCGGTGTCGAGCAGGTGCTTGAGCAGGTCGATCTTCTTATCCGTCTCCACAGAAAAAGCGCGCAGCGCAACCGAGGCCGAGGGCTTGAGCGTGGAGCCAATCTCCACGCGAACGGGATCGACCAGATACTCCTGCACAATTTCGCGTACCGGAGATTCCAGCGTAGCCGAGTAGCACAGCGTCTGGTGCGGCTTGGGCAGCAGAGCCGCAATGCGGCGGATGGCAGGCTTGAAGCCCATATCCAACATGCGATCTACTTCGTCCAGAACAAAAATTTCAACGGCATCCAGACGAACCAGGCGGCGCTTGATCAAATCTTCCAGGCGGCCCGGCGTGGCGATGATAATGCGAGCGCCCCCGCGGATGGAACGCATCTGGTCGCCTTCGGACAATCCACCAACGACCAGCGCGGTATCGCGCTTGTGCGTGGCCGGCATTAGCTTGCCGTAGGCAGCATCCACCTGCATGGCCAGCTCGCGCGTGGGCAGCATGATGAGCGCAGAGACGCCGCGCGGCTTGGATTTTGCAAGCTGCTCCAGCACCGGAATCAAAAAGCTGAGGGTCTTGCCGGTGCCGGTCTGCGCGGTGGCCAGAATGTCGCGGCCCAGCAGCGCGGGCGGAATCGCGCCAGACTGCACTTCAGTGGGAATGGTAAATTTTGCGGATGCCAGGCTCTTCTGGAGCGATGGCAAAAGGGGGAACTCTGTAAACAATTTCACGTATTTCCTTTGATGGAGGGCCAATTCCACGCAGACACACGAGCGCGCATGCGCCCCCGCGAGCAACGGGATAGGCCATAAAGGAGCGCGCACGATCATCGGCAGCGCTATCTAGGGTGCGTTCAACAAAAATAAATGACTTCAGGACTTCCTGAACGCTATTTCGCAGAATCCATCGGCGCACGATGCAGATAAAGGGATTCATCTGCGAGTGCGCGGCTGATCGTTTCTTCGGTTCTGGTCTGCGCGATATGCAACCGCTTGGCCGCCTTGGATGTTAGCTGGCAAAGCTGAAAGCGATTGGGCACTCGACCGAGTGCCAGGTAAACTTCTTCAGAACGCATGACTGGATCTCCATTCGGAACATCCAGCTCTGCTGGGACCCTGCGTACTGATCAAATGAACATGGAGCAGGGGTTCTGTACCTAGTGTACACCAAGTTACCGGTTTACCAGCCGCTTATTTTGCCGCGCTGATTGCGCAGGGGTTAGCGTTCCCCACGATGACAGCGGGCGTGCATTCAGATGTCAGTGAATGATTCTTTCTGAACAAAATAATTCACTTGCCATCTGGGAATCAATTAGGACAAAATGTCCCATAGTATGCCTAGTGGATATTTGTTTGAAGCCCAACCCGATCCAGTCGCTCTCCTGACCGAAGCCACGCAGATTTTTGGCAGGAAAAACCTCGCGACACGTCTTGATGTTGATCGAAAAACACTTTCTCGCTGGGAAAAAATTCCCGATAAACTTCCCATTGCACGACAACTCGCTTTGAAGGAGATTCTGCGCACCATACCTCGACAAGCTGAGCAAACCGACTTTACCTTTATCGATCTCTTTGCTGGCATTGGCGGAATTCGTGCCGGGTTCAAAGCAGCTCATGGACGGTGTGTATTCACAAGCGAGTGGAATCCGTGGGCGCAGAAAACTTACGCGACAAACTATGGCACAGACGAACCTCTTGTCGGTGATATTACGCAATACGCCGCACAGGATATTCCCGATCACGATGTTCTACTCGCGGGTTTCCCCTGCCAGCCATTCTCAATCGCAGGTGTCAGCAAAAAAAATGCACTAGGGCGTCCGCATGGTTTTGAATGCACCACTCAGGGAACGCTCTTTTTCGACGTTGCGAGAATTATTGCGGAGAAGAGGCCCAAGGCATTCCTGCTGGAAAATGTGAAAAATATCCTAAGCCATGACAAAGGAAACACCTTCCGCGTCATCCGCGAGACTCTGGAGAAAGAGCTTGGATACAAAGTTCGCGCAAAGGTTATTGATGGCCAGTGTTTTGTACCTCAGCACCGTGAACGCATATTGATTGTTGGATTCCGCGAAGAAACTGGATTTTCATTTGATGATCTTCGACTGCCAGAGCACGGCCCCAGGCTAAAAAGCATTCTTCATCCAGAAGATGGAAGTGAAGAGTCAGAAGAACCCTATACAACAGGGCTGCTCGCAAAAGTTCATGCAAAGTACACATTGACAACGAAACTCTGGCAATATCTGCAAGCATATGCAGAGAAGCATAGGCTTGCAGGAAATGGATTTGGCTTTGGAATGGTGGACGAAAACAGTGTTGCCCGAACATTGTCTGCACGCTATTACAAAGATGGCTCGGAGATTCTGGTAAAGCGCGGAAAGTACAGGAATCCCCGTCGGCTGACACCACGCGAATGTGCGCGCCTTATGGGCTTTCCATCTGATTTCAAAATTCCTGTTTCCGATACCCAAGCATATAAACAATTTGGCAATAGCGTCGTGGTTCCTGTGATAGAGGCAGTTGCATTGCACATGAAGTCGCACATTATTGCGCTCAAGCGATATGAGGAAACTGGTAAATTCCAGCCATTGATCGTGGCACGAGGCTAAACGCACATGAAAGCCGGGTACCTGTCAGAGTTTTTTACAGGGGTTGCTATTAAGCGTCTTAGCGCAGTGGAAGCTGATCCTGCTCGCAGCAATCAGCATGAGTTCAATGGCGACAAAGGGTTGAAGAGGCTTTTCGGTCTGGAGAGGCAGGAAATGCAGGGTCTCTTCATCTATCTAAGCGATAACGATGATGAGCCTGTCATAGCAGATGGACCATTGACTTGGTATGATGCGCGTGAAAATCATGCGAAAAGGTCTGAGCACCGTTTTTACTTTCCCACGACAGCAGTTTCATTATGTGCTTCTGAAGGCGACCTTCTCGTGATTGGTCGTCGACAAAATAATTCAGTGCTGGTTCTCATCGTTCAAGGAGAATCAACGATTGCGAATCAAGTTCTATGGCTTTTCAACGTTGACCTTCAGGGTCATCATGGTTTCTCTGCACGCGAGGAACTTGAAACAGAGCAGGATCGAATAGGCTTCGCAGCACGCTTCATTCTGGAGCAAATCGGTGTTCCAGTCGAAAGTAGTGAGGACAATTTTCTCGATAAGATCATCACCCAATTCGGATCAAAATTTCCCCGAACAAAGGAGTTTTCTGCCTTTGCGCGTTCTACACTCAGGGATATTGAACCAAAAGAAAATCCAGATGCCGCTGTAATGGCGTGGATGGAACGCGAGGAGATACTCTTTCGCACATTGGAAAAGCACATCATTGCCGAAAGGCTGACGCAAGGATTTCACAATGACGTGGATGGTTTTCTTCAATTTTCTCTGTCTGTTCAAAACCGCCGTAAGAGTCGGGTTGGCTATGCGCTGGAAAACCACATGGAAGTCATCTTCACAGAAATCGGTATCAAATACGAACGTGCTGTCATCAGCGAGGGCCGCTCAAAGCCTGATTTTCTTTTTCCGGGTGGCAAAGAATATCGAAATACTGAATATGATTCAGTATTTCTGACAATGCTCGGCGTCAAGAGTACGTGTAAAGATCGTTGGCGGCAGGTACTCGCTGAAGCAAAAAGAATCGAAAACAAGCATCTGCTGACACTTGAGACCTCAATCAGCCAGCACCAAACCGACCAGATGAAAGACGAAAAACTTCAACTCGTCGTTCCTGAAAGTCTGCATCAGACATATACGTTAGCGCAGCAGGAATGGCTGCTGAATGTCTCAGAGTTCACAGAAGTCGTTCGAGAGAGGCAAACTAAAGCTGGAAAAGTATGACAGATGTTCACACTCGTGAGCAGCGCAGCCGGAATATGTCTGCGATTCGCAGCAAGAACACAAAGCCAGAAGTGCGTGTCCGTTCCATCCTGCACTGTCTTGGCTATAGGTTCCGCCTTCACTGTAAAAATCTTCCCGGAAAGCCAGACATTGTTTTACCGAAACACAGAACCGTTATCTTTGTTCATGGTTGCTTTTGGCATTTGCATGACTGCAAATTTGGGCATGTAGTTCCGGCAACGAGGCCTGATTTTTGGGCTGCGAAGCGCGCAGGTACCGTGAAGAGAGATCAGAAAAACATTTCCCTGCTCAAAGAGCAAGGTTTGCGAGTAGTTGTCATCTGGGAATGTGAAACATCTGATCCAGAACTACTGAGGCAATCAATGGCACTTTTGCTGAGTTGTTCTGGATCGTTAAACGTTTAAAAATGCGCCGACCTTCTCAAGGTCAACGCATTTACTCCACAGAGGATTCGACCGGCTCGGCCTGGGCAGGAACCGCGACCTGGGCAGGAGCAGCAACGCTGGCAGCGACAGCTTCAATCGGTTTGGGCGCGGCTGGCTTTTTGGGAGCTTCCGCCTTTTTCGACGGAGCCAGAATCGCGTGCAGCGTGGTGCCTTCCATGCGCGGCATAAATTCCACAATGCCCGCATCGCCAATATCCTGAATCAGGCGGTTGACGATCTGGTAGCCCAGCTCACGATGGGCCATCTGGCGGCCACGGAAGCGCAGCGAGGCCTTGACCTTGTCGCCCTCGTGCAGAAAGCGCACGGCCTGGTTCTTCTTGGTCTGGTAGTCATGCTCATCCACGGTGACGGAGAACTTGACCTCTTTAATGGTGATGATCTTTTGCTTCTTGCGCGCGGCACGGTCGCTCTTGTCGCGCTCATACAGAAACTTTCCATAGTCCTGAATGCGGCAGACAGGCGGAATGGCATTGGGCGAAATCTCCACCAGATCCAGCCCGCGTTCGCGAGCGATCTTGAGAGCTTCAAATGGTGGCAGAACGCCGAGCTGTTCACCGTTTTCGTCAATCACGCGGATTTCGCGCGCGCGAATCCGGTCGTTGATGCGGATAAATGATTTCGCGGAACGCTTATCGATGGTACGCCTCCAGAGTGGACGGAGAATCACCTCCGTCGTACTCAAGTATAACATTTGCCAGCGCGGATGGAGGGCCACGGTGCAGCAGGCCGATTTCCTCCCCTTTACAGAAAAGTTGAAACCAGCGCGACGAAAATTCTCGCTACGCGATACGATGAAATCCAGAATCTTATGCACACGCGACCAATCTGGGCGGAGATTTCCCGCTCGCGCTTACTCTCGAACTTCAAGAAACTGCAAGCCGTGGCCGCGCCGCACGCGGGCCTGCTGGCCGTAGTCAAGGCCGATGCCTATGGTCACGACGTGAACCTCTGCTCACCGTGGCTGGCCGAGGCGGGCGCGGAGTGGCTCGGCGTAACCAGCATCGAAGAAGGCGTGGCCGTGCGGCGGCTCTGTCCGCAGGCACGCATTCTGGGAATGTGCGGCATCTGGCCCGGCGATGAAGAGGCTGTACTGGAGCACAAGCTGGTGCCGACGGTCTGGACGGCGCAGCACATTGAACTGCTGGCCCGCGCAGCCGAGCGAAGAAATGCAGCCAACGGCAGCATTCCCGTGCATCTGGAGATTGACACCGGCATGTCAAGGCAGGGTGTGGGGCTGGATGAGATGCTGGAGATTCTCGACCGCATCCGCGCTACTCCTGCCCTGCATCTGGACGGCGTGTTCACGCATTTTGCTTCGACGGAGATGCTGGACAGCTCGCAGAATGATGCCCAGCAGCAGCGCTTTGCAGAAGCATTGCAGAGCATCGCCACTGCGGGATTGCATCCAACATGGATTCATGCGGGAAACAGTTCGACGCTGCTGGCGCAGGATCGGCTGGCACCTCTGGCCGCGCTGGCGCGACACTACGGCGGAAAATTTCTGGTACGACCCGGCCTGGCGCTGTATGGCTACGCGCTGCCGTTTGTGCAGGCCGCTGGCGCGCAGACGCGGGAAATGCCAGTTGTGCTGGAGCCTGTGCTGCGCTGGAAGACACGCATCGCCGCGCTGCGCACGATACAGGCAGGCACGGCGGTGGGCTATGGCGCGACCTATGTCGCAGCGCAAACGATGCGGCTGGCGCTGCTGCCCGTGGGCTATGCCGATGGGCTGAATCGCCGACTCTCCAATTGCGGCAGCGTGCTGGTACGCGGCCACAGCGCGGCTATTGTCGGGCGCGTTTCGATGGATTTAACAATGGTCGATGTCAGCCAGATTCCCGACGTTGCTGTGGGCGACGAGGTAGCCCTCATCGGAGAACAGAGTGGGGCTAGTGGAGACATGCTTCGCGTTACGGCAGAGGATCAGGCGCGCTGGGCCAGCACGATTTCTTATGAAATTCTCTGCGCCATCAGCGTCCGCGTCCCCCGCGTGGGCGTGGAGTAAGAGCGAATGCCTGGATTCTTTCATTTGCCTGGATACCTCATTCCTAGCAGCGGCATCCAACCTACTATGTGGAAGAGACTGCCAAGAGTCAATACGGACGGCGATCAACAGCTTACCAGGCGATTTAATCCTGTCGTGCTCGGAATACTGTTGTTTGTGTTGGGCTGCGTGTTGCTGGGATTGCTGTACATTCATCTGGCGGGACATGCGGCACTGCCCATTATGAAATAAATGGCCCGCGAACATCCCAACGCAACAGTGCTCTGGGGCGAAGCAGCATCGCGATATTTTAGAATTCCCTTTGTTTTCCTATACTTTTCACGCGCCGATGCTCTGTGCCCCCAGAATTCTTTTTCTCTCGTAAAAATTCGTAGTCAAAATCCATTCATGGTCAAAATCGTGGAACAATAGAGATATCCATGATTTCTGTTAGCAATGTGAGTATGCGTTACGGAGCGAAAATCCTCTTTGAGGATGTCTCCACCACCTTTACGCCGGGTCGCCGTTATGGCTTGACTGGCCCCAACGGAGCGGGCAAATCCACCTTCATGAAAATTTTGACGGGCGAGTTGGACGCGCAAAAAGGCGTGGTCGTCCGCCCGAAAAAGATGGGCGTGCTGCGCCAGGATCAGTATGCCTTTGATGCCTATCGCGTGATCGACACCGTGATTATGGGCAACAAAGGTCTGTGGGCGGCGCTGGCCGAGCGCGACCAGATGTACGACAAGCCGGAGCTGACCGAAGCCGACGGCATGAGGCTGGGCGAGCTGGAAGGCATTGTCGGCGAAGAAGACGGCTACACCGCCGAGAGCGATGCGGCGATCCTGCTGCAAGGGCTGGACATTCCCGATGCGCTGCATGAACGCAAGATGAGCGAGTTGCAGGGCGGCCAGAAAGTTCGCGTGCTGCTGGCGCAGGCGCTCTTCGGCAAGCCGCAGGCGCTGCTGCTGGATGAACCAACGAACCATCTCGACTTGGATTCGATTCACTGGTTGCAGGATTTTCTGCTGCACTTTGAAGGCACAATCCTTACGATCTCGCACGATCGCCATTTTCTCAACAGCATCTGCACGCACATTGCCGACATTGATTACGAAACCATCATCACCTACACCGGTGGGTATGACGACATGGTGCTGGCCAAGACGCAGGTGCGAACGCGGCTGGAATCTCAAAACGAGCAGCGCGAGAAAAAAATTGCGCAGTTGAATGACTTTATCGCGCGCTTCTCCGCAGGTACGCGGTCGAGCCAGGTGAACTCGCGCAAAAAAGAAGTTGAACGGTTGCAGACCAGCGAGCTGGCTCGGTCGAATATCGCGCGGCCCTATATTCGCTTTGACACTCTGCGGCCATCGGGCAAGCACACGCTGGAATACGAAGAAGTCTCCAAGGCGTATGGCGATCATAAAGTGGTCACAAAATTTACTGGCTCGGTGCTGCGCGGTGAGCGCATCTGCCTCATCGGACGCAACGGCCAGGGCAAGACCACGCTGGTCAAGGCGCTGCTGGCAAGTGCTCCGGGCATGAACGAGCCAAAGAGCAGCCTGGACAGCGGCAAGGTGAAGTGGGGGCACGAGGCACAGATCGGCTACTTCGCGCAGGATCACACGGCGGCGATTCAAAAAGGCATGACAGCGGCGGACTGGCTGCATCAGTTCGACGAAAAAGCCACGCGCGAGGATATTCGCGGCGTGCTGGGCCAGATGCTCTTCAGCGGCGAAGAAGGCTTGAAGCCGACTGAGGCGCTCTCAGGCGGAGAGTCGGCGCGGCTACTCTTCTGCCGTTTGATGATGCAGAAGCCGAACATTCTGATTCTCGATGAGCCGACGAACCACTTGGATCTGGAGGCCATCAACGCGCTGAATCAGGCGCTGCAAAAATATGAGGGCACGGTGCTGCTGGTCACGCACGATCAGGATTTGATTGACGAAGTGGCCACGCGCATCTGGCACTTTGATGGCGGCAAGATCGACGACTTCAAAGGCCCGTACTCGGAGTACGAGCTGGCACTGTCGATGGCTTCAAAGTAATTTTTTGACTCAAAAATCCCTCCTGGCAGAACACTGTCAGGAGGGATTTTTTTTCTGCTACGAAGGTAATCCTATATTTGATTTGTCAAATATAGGATTACCCTATTTTGCCAACAACGATTCCCTACTGGCCCCGCGCCACAGTTCTTCCATCTGCTCCAGCGAACGGCCTTTGGTCTCTGGCACAAATCTCCACATAAACAAAGCTGCCAGCAAGCTCATTACACCGTATATCCAATAGGCGAACCCATGCTTGAAATGCTGCACCAAATATGGATTGTCATCGAGGATGGGGAATGACCAACTGACGAGATAATTGGCGATCCACTGCGCTGCCACAGCAACTGCCATGGCCTTGCCGCGAATTTGATTCGGGAAAATCTCACTGAGGAGCACCCAGGTGACCGGCCCCCAGGAAACGGCAAAACCGGCGGTGTACGTCAGCATGCAGACCAGCGCGACCATGCCTTGGCCGCCGAGCCAAAAATCGGCGCCCAGCGAAAGCATACTCACTGCCATCACCAGCGCTCCTATGATTTGCAGCGGCTTGCGTCCGAATCGATCCACGCTCAGAATGGCAACTACGGTGAAAACAAGGTTGACCGCGCCCACAATAATTGTTTGCAGCAGCGAGGCATTGGTGGTCATGCCCATGCCCTTGAATATATCCGTTGCATAGTAGAGCACAACGTTGATGCCGACGAATTGCTGAAAGACCGACAGCACGATGCCGATTAAAACCAGGCTCGCGCCGAAAGAAAATAGTTTGCCGGAGTGATGCTCGCTAATTGAGGCGCGGATTTCCGACAGTTCTGCTTCGCGTTCTTCCGGTGTCACCAGTCTGGAAAGCACTGCGCGCGCACCATTTTCATCTCCCTTCATCATCAGGAAACGCGGGGTCTCCGGCACAAAAAACAGGAGCACCAGAAAAATGGCTGCGGGAATGGTGCCGGAGAGGAACATGTAGCGCCAGCCGATGGAATTGAGCCAGGCATCGCCGCTGCCTGTTTTGGAGATTCCAAAGTTGACGAAGTAAATCACCAACATGCCAAAGATAATGGCGAATTGGTTCCATGCCACCAGATTTCCACGGATCTTGGGCGGCGCGATTTCCGCGATATACATCGGCGACAACATGGATGCCAATCCCACGCCAATCCCGCCAATAATGCGGTAAATAACGAAATTCACCATGAATCCGGATCCGCCGTGCCCGATAGGGGCAAAAGGAAATTCCGGCGCGGCGGCGCCCATGGCAGAGATCAGGAAAAGCACGGCGGCAATAACCAATCCGCGCTTGCGTCCGATGTGGGTGCTTACCCAGCCGCCAATCAGGCCGCCGAAGATGCACCCGATCAACGCGCTGGAAACCACAAAGCCGAGCAACGAATTCGCGGCATTGGCCTGGGCGGGGTTGGCCAAATTCGCAAATCGCGGGTCGATGAAATAGGCCTTCAGACTGCCCACCGCGCCGTTGATTACGGCCGTGTCATATCCAAAAAGCAACCCTCCCAACGTGGCGATGAGGGTGAGCAAGATAACCTGCGGATTCAATCGTGACATGATGCTCTCGATGATTACGGGTGGGCTGAAATTGAAACTTTCAGATCGTTATTGTCCAGGCGCAAGCGCAAAGAGATATTCGTCAACCTCGCACAGCAACTGGAAGGCGGAAAAGGCTCCGTCGCCTTGCGCAATGCTTCGGCGACCGGCTTTTCCCGAGGATAAATTATTCGATCTTGCGACCGCTTCATGGCGTAAACCGGTTGGACTACAAACTTCCAGATAGTTCAAGTAGGGAACATTGAGATGATAACCGATTTATTAGATGTTCGGACAGTATTTGACTGGCTGCTAAGCCGGATAGGGCGCAGTGAAAACTGCTGTCCGAACCGCTTCGCTTCGCTCATGTCAAAGATTGCCGAAGGTCGTCTCACTTCCTGCAGAGGATGTGGCAATCTGCACTCCTGTGTAGTCGATGATGTTCCGCTTGCGCCGACAGACATCAAAGAAAACGACGAAGTATGGGCCTGTTTGCCAAGCTCCAATCCAGCGCACTCGAAACTTGGCCTGCCCGTTCGGCCAGTTCCTCCTGAGAGTAACCTCGCGCGTCACGCCGCCTTCGCAGCGTGGAGCCGAACCGGGACTTGACGGAGCGCATGTGGGGTACGCGCCGGTAGCTTTTCCGAGAACACGGACAGAAAGCGGACAGTCGAGCAAAAACTAGAGTGGCCACCCTCAGGCGGCCATCGCTAAACTATTGATAATGTGTGATTTGATTGGTTGCGGGGGCTGGATTTGAACCAGCGACCTTTGGGTTATGAGCCCAACGAGCTACCAGGCTGCTCCACCCCGCTTCTTTATGGTACTGGTGTACTGCGTTGCGGTCAAACCCGATCCGCGTCCTGCGCTGTACCCTGGCCTGTGCAAAAACGTGTCCGACCTGCATGGATAGAGGGTTCCGTATCTTCTTGATCTTGCAGGAAGATACCTGCGCGCCTGCTACTTACCTGAGCCTTCGGCAGGACTGCCCGGAGTTACCGGGGGAGTGTACGGCTCCAGACGAATCAGGTTGCTAAGAATCTGGCGCTCAGAATCGGAGTACTGACTCTGAAAGGCGCTGGAGGTCAAAATCTGCTGGCGCTGCTCCACAGGAAATTCGCGCAGAAAGCGGTAAGCCTCACGTATCCTGCGTCGGCGATCCTGGGGAAGTTCGCTGAACTGCTCCATCGTCTGTACCATCTGCTGACGCTGCACCGGACTCAGCTTCTCCAGCGCCTCCATGTGCTGAAGCGTGCGTTCCCGCTGCGACGGAGGCATCGCATTCAACTGATTCAGACGATTCTGCAGGCGTAGTTGCACCTGCGGCGGCAGACGATTAAATCCAGGTTCCGCGCGCAGAGCCTGAATCTGTTGCTCTGGGGTTAAATCCTGATGATTGCGAATCCACTGCCCCAGATGCGGCTGGTTGTTCCGAAAGGCCTGTCCATTGTGTGGCTGTTGGAACAGGTTACGATTTTTCCCCGTGCCATGCTGCGCCAGAAGAATCGCTGGCGCCCAGGCCAGCAAGCTCGCGAGCAACAACAGGGGCAGACGACAATCCAGCCACACACGCCCCATCACCCGGTTGCGCGTGTTGCGCGGGAGTGCGGTCTCTCGAATTGGCTGCTCGTCGGCCATACTGTTCTGGATTCTGTACAGGCTACACTGCGTGCCTGAAGTGTGGTTAAAAAAATCGTTCCTCATTGGCTCGACAATCTCGACAGGGTTCTACTGCATCAGACTGCTGTCTGCTGCGGTGTTCCCGTCGCTATCGTCGTCAAAGGCATTGAGCTGCTGAATCGTCGCATCGTTTGCATCCAGAAGTTGCAGATCGTGAACGGTGGCCGAGGGTACCGCGGGCTGCCCAGGCAGGCCATGCAGGCTGAAAAATCCTGCGTAGGAGCCGCCGCCAACGATCATAACCAGAGCCAGTGCGGCGGCCATGGCCGGGCGCAAATGCTGCTGCGTGGTGCCATAACTTAAGCGCTGACGTATACGTTCCAGGAATCCAGCGGGTTCGGCTTGCCGGGCCGCGTGCAGTCGTGCTGCCATGCGCACGTCAAAGTACGGGCTGGGCTCTGGAGCCTTCCATTCATCCAGCAAGCGCATCGTGGATTGCAATTCAATCTGCAAGGCCTCAACGTCTGTGCGACAAGGGGCGCAGGCACGCAGGTGGTTCTGCACTGCGGAGGGCACGCTGGCTGGGTCGAAAACCAAGTCCGGCAGAAACGACTTGAGTTTGTCGCACTTCATAGCTCCTACATCCTTCCTCATGCAAATTCCTTCAAATTCTCGCGCAGTGTCCGATAGGCGCGAAACAGTAAAGATTTCGTAGCCGATTCGCTCAGCTTGAGAACATCCCCGATTTCTTTATAGTTCAGTTCCTGATATTTATGCATCAGCACGGCCATTTTTTGTCGCTCTGGCAGGGCCAGGACGTGCGCGCGAATCTGGCGCATCCGCTCCTGCTGCAATAAATTCTGCTCCACGGAGAGATGGCTATCGGCCACGTCGGGGGAAGTCCCCGTCTCCGCGTCGGTCGCATCCAGATAAACGGTCGAGGCGCTCCGCTCCTGTTTGGTATCCCGCGCATGGTTGACGGCCAGATTGGTGGCAATGCGATAAAGCCAGGTGCTGAAGCGAGCTTCGGCGCGATAGCTTTGCCGCGAGCGGTAGACGCGGAGAAAAACCTCCTGCGCCAACTCCTCGGCTACGGCCTGATTCCGCACCATGCGAAACATAAAATACACGATGGGCCGCCGATATTTGGAGATCAAATACTCCAGGCAGGCATCATCGCCCAGTCCGGCCCGCTGCATAATCTCCGCATCCGTCGCCTGCGTCCAATCCCCGGCCCGCAAGGCTGGCGGAAGCGGCTGCGGTGCCAGCGAGGGCTGCATCTCGCGAAACTGCGTTCGGTCGAGTGCCAGGGTTCCCATATCGTCAGAAACCCCGTCGTCCTCAACAAGTTGCGATTCGGAGGCGGAATTTTCTTCATTTTCAGGATTTTCCAGGTCGTCATCGGCAAGCGGCGGGGCAAGATCGGCGCTATCTTGTTCAAAATTCGACGTCTCCTGCGGATCGTCGGGATTTATTCCAGTATCGGAGACACGATTGCTTCTGGACGAGAAAGGCTTCAATGCCCCGCGCTCCGGGTTAGCCCCGCCGTCCTCTGGATGAATTGTCATGCCCGGTTTCTAGCGTCTACTTTACTCAGAATCACGGATGAGTGAGAAAGAATTTGGGATCGGCAGATTGCTTAGCTGATTCCCGTCCTGATTCGGCTTCGCCCGTCTCTCCGCGCAATCCTGTCGACTATTTGACAGTATATATCTATAAGATATATCTTACAGCAATGAAATTTCCAAGCCCGAAATCCCCGCGCACGACTACCGCAGAAGCGCTACTGGGAATGCTGAGTCTGGGTGCCCTGTCCGGCTATGAGATACGTCAATCGATTAAGAATTCCATCGGAAACTTCTGGCGGGAGAGCTATGGGCAGATTTATCCAACGCTCAAACGTCTCGCGATGGAGCGACTGGTGAAGGTGCAAGCGTCTCAGCCGAACAGCAAAGTCAGATCAGAGCGCACCATCTATGAACTGACCCCAGCGGGGCGTAGACGGCTGCGGGCTTGGCTGGATACACCTTCAACCCCGCAGGTTGCACGAAACGAGATGCTGCTCAAAATCTTCTTTGCCAAACAAGGGGATCCAAGCATAACGAGATTGCAGGTTGAGGCGTTCCGTGAGTTTCACCTGAAAGAACTCAAGAGGTTCGAACAAATACGCACCGGGTTACTGCGGGATGCAGGGAAGAGTGAAGAACTGCCTTACTGGCTGATGACCCTGGATTACGGAGAAAGCGAGAGCAGGGCGATGCTGCTTTGGTGCGAGAAAACATTGAAGACGGTGAAAAAACTGGCAGAGGGGAATGATGCATAACTACGATCCGATATGGATGAGGACTCTCCTCGCGCTACATATAGCGGCGGGAACTGCTGCCTTTCTGCTTGCGCCCGTAGCTCTGGCGACCGCTAAGGGTGGAAAGACTCATAAACAATGGGGCATGGTCTATTTGTGGGCAATGGGCCTTGTAACAGCCACTGCCATCCCGATGGCTTTTTATCGGCCGGTTTTATTTTTAACTTTGGTAGCGGTGTTCAGTTTCTATTCTGCGTGGGCAGGGTACAGAGTTCTTCGGCTGAAGAGCCTGGCGAAGGGCGGGTCGGCCGAGCCGATTGACTGGATTGCAGGCATGGTTACGTTTTTTTCGAGCGGCATGCTGGCGATACTCGGCACGTTTCGGCCTGCAGCAGTCCAGGGGATTGGAGTGGTGTCGATCGCTTTCGGATTCATTGGCATGTGGCTGGCTGCTGCGCAGATGATCAGTTTTGTGAAGAAGCCGAAAGAAAAGATGTTCTGGTGGTATACACACCTCGGATACATGATCGGAAGTTATATTGCGGCGTGGTCGGCCTTCTCGTCCGTCACCCTTACTCGCTCGTTGGGGAACGTCTGGTATGTATGGCTGTGGCCTACCATCGTGGGAGTTCCGGCAATCATTCTGATGATCGGGTATTACAAACGCAAGTTCGCATCGAGGATGAAGATGGCATATTAGAGTTCAGATTACCGTGGAAAAAGCAGAACCTGATTGAATTCTCCTGCTCGGTTTCTAGCGTATACTTTACCTAGAACCTGTGGGCAGTACCTACATTTTTGTCCCGCATTTTTCTTTTTCGGAGTGCTTCATTCCTATAAAGCGCTATCCAGCGCGGCCCGATCCGGCAAATACGGATTTCCGGGCGCTTAACTCAGCGGTAGAGTGCCACCTTCACACGGTGGAAGTCGCAGGTTCGAATCCTGCAGCGCCCACCAAACATACATGCTTGCGAAACAACTCGTCTCCGGCCCAACACCCCGTACCATCCATCCAATTCAGCCGATGGCGCGCCCGATAGCTGTTCCCGATCAGCCGCTGCAATGTACTGCGCCTGGGCAGCTAGCCCCTTCGCAAATGTGCCGTGCGTGTAGCACAGGGTCATTTTCGGATTCCCTGGATTAACAGGACACTCGTAGAGACACCCAACTTTATTCTCGGATGCTGCGCTTCCATTATTCGCTGCGCAGTGCCTGCATCGGGTCAATGCTCGCTGCGCGTCGTGCGGGAATATATGCGGCAACCAGTCCAATGGCTGCAAGAATCAGCGCTGTGGCAACAACTGCTGCCCAGCCATCCTGCATAAATTGAATGGTCAGCAACGCGCTCAATAATTGCCGCGCCAGCAACACACCGGCCAGCCCGATTGCAGTCCCCATGCCCAGCAAAAGGATGGTGCGAACCAACACGAGACGCGCGACTCCGTTCCGCGTTTCACCTAGCGCCATACGGATGCCGATGTCGCGTGAGCGGCTGGCGACCTCCTGGCTGAGCAGGCCATAGATGCCAATCGCGGTCAGCAGCACCGCAATCGCGGCGAAAATGCCGAAGAGCCAGCTCAACATGCGGTTGGTCACCCGTGCGTCGTCGAGTACCTCCTCCATCGTCTCCGGTGTGCGAAAGGCCACGTTCGGGGCAACATTATGCAGTGCGCTGCGGAGCTGCGGAATGATGCTCTCCGGCGGAACGCTCGTGCGGATAAAAAGATAAAAGTTAGGCACAAAGGCGTACCAGGACTGCGACATCTGCGTCATGGGAAAGTCCGCTTCCGGCATCGGCGGCTGCATGATGTCCTGTCGTCCACTGCCCGCCACGCCCACGATGACTGTATGCGGCTCACCGGAGAAAACCCCGACAAAGGCCTGCACCAATGGGTCTTCATTTTTGCCTAGAAACTCCTTGACCCAGGCATCATTCACCACGGCCACCGGCTGTGTCTTCGCCACGTCCTGCGCGGTTAAATCCCGCCCCTTCAGGATAGGCAACTGCATGGCGGCAAAGTATCCCGGTGTTACAAAGCGTATCTCGGTCAGCCGTGGTTTATCGTACGGATCAACAGGTTTGCCGACCACCGACAAATCGTCGTTCCACCCAGATTCCTGGATCGGCATCAAATCGTTACTGCCAACCGCCATCACGCCGGGGATGGATTGCACGCTGGCTTCCAGCGGCTGCACCAGCGTCTGCACAAAGTCGCGGCCCGTGTAATCGGCGGCGGGAATGTCCACCTCCAGTGTTAAAAGATGCTTCGGGTTGTATCCAAGATCGGTGAGCAACATGCCGCGCAGACCCAGCAGCAGCAGCCCGGAGCAGAGCAGCAGCATGACGGACAGGGCCACCTGCACCACCACAAAGCTCGAGCGCAGTCGATGTTGCTGTCGCGTGGTGCCCGCATTGCCGCCTGCCTTCAACGCGCGGTTCGGATCCATGCGCACAGCGTGCCATGCAGGAACCAGCCCGACGGCTATGCTGGAAACGACAGCCAGCACCAGCGTGGCTGCCAGCACGGGAAGATTCAGATGCACATTGCCGCCGCATTGAAATGCCTTCGCCAGAAATTGCTGCATAGCAGCCAGCAGCAGGTTCTCCAGGATGATGCCAGCCACTCCACCGCCCAGCCCTAAAAGAACGCTCTCCGTCAACGTCTGGCTTGCAAGACGCCTGCGTCCTGCGCCCAGTGCAGCGCGCAGAGCCATTTCGCGCTCGCGCAACATTCCGCGCGCCAGCAACAGTCCGGCCACATTGATGCAGGCAATCAGCAGGACGGCAAACACTGCGGCCAGCAAGAGCCAGATCACCGGACGGTCATTGTGGTTGTATTGGTTGGTATGCAGGCTATCCACAATGGGGATAATCTGCGCCGTCATCCCCTTGTCGATAGCGGGAAACTGCATGTTCATCTCAGCCAGCACATAGTTCATGTCCGCGTGGGCCTGGGCAAGGGTCACGCCCGGTTTCAGGCGGCCATAGATCGGCAGCCAATGGGCGCCACGGGATTTGAGCTCAATCGCCGACAAATGCAGCGGAGTGTAGACAACATTCCGTGCGTCAAAGCGGACGCGAAACCCTGCGGGCATCACTCCAATGACGGTCGTGGGTGCGCCATCCAGATGGACGATCTTGCCGACGACGTTTTTCTCTCCTCCAAAGGATTGCTGCCACACCTCGTAGCTGAGCACGACAACATCGTTCCTGCCGTTCTGGTCCTCCCCTGGAAGATAGGTGCGGCCCAGCAGCGGCTTGACTCCATACAGGTCAAAGAAGTTGTCCGTTCCCCGCACCGAGTGCAGGTAGATCGCCTGGTTGCCCTGGCTCAATGTGACTCCGCCGTCATCGCGAATCCCGGCCAACACGCTGAAGGTGCTGTTGAGTCGGCGCATGTCCTGGTACTCCGGCCACGACTGGGGATGATGAAAGTTTACGTCCCTGGTTTTCACCTGCACAATGCGATCCACGTTCTTATAGGGCAGCGCATGCAGAATGACCGCATCAATCACGCTGAACATGGCAGCACTGACACCGATGCCGAGGGCCAGCGTGAGGATGGCCGTAACAGCAAAGCCTGGCGACTGGCGCAACTGGCGCAGAGCATAGCGCAGATCGTACGACATCGATTCCAACGGAGTGCTCATAGCAGGTTCCTCTTCAGCGGATTGTTCTGTAGCCAGGATCAATGCGCGACACAGTATCGGCAATCACGCCGTTGTTGTAGGCAGGAGAATAGCCAAAGACAGGAATTCCTATGTTGCTGATAAAGCGATCTCTAACGATTTCCCATGGAATACAACCATCAGCCAGGTGTCCATTTTCAAAAATCGCTGTCCGTTTCCGGACAGTCTTCGGGTCAGCGTGATGCAATCCGTAAAAGAAATCATTGTGCAAGTTTCATGACCAGCAGCGTCATGTCGTCGTGCTGCGGAGCCTTGCCGGTAAATCGATCGGCTTCAGCAAAGAGATGTTCCAACACTGCCTGCGCGCTGCCATCGGGCAGAGTTTGCGCAGCGGCCAACATGCGGTCCTCTCCCCACTCCTCATACTCGATCGTCATCGCTTCGCTGATGCCGTCCGTGTATGTCAGCAGCATATCGCCAGGCTCCAGCAATACGCGTTGCTCTTCGTAGAAGACGGAAGGCAGCAGGCCGACCACCGGCCCACCTGTTTCCAGGCGTTGTACTTGAGACTGGCCGTTTTTGGGGCGAACGAGAAACGGCGCGTTGTGCCCGGCATTGACATAGATCAGTTCTCGTGTCGCAGGGTGATACGTGGCAAAGAAAAATGTGGCGTAGCGATTGCTCGCAGAGGCCTCATACACCAGACGGTTCACCTTTTGCATGGTCACGGTCAAATCATGCGGAGCATCGAGCGTCATTCCGCGCAACGAGGCGCGCAGGCTTGCCATCAACAGCGCCGCGGAGATGCCTTTGCCGCTGACATCGCCGATGGCAATGCCAATCCGGCCATCTTCCAACAGGAACAGATCGTAATAATCGCCGCCAACACCCTGTGCCGAGCGGCACCGGCCTGCCAGACTGATCCCTTCTATCGCAGCAAATTCCTGTGGAAACAAACGTTCCTGAACCTCGTGCGCCACTTCCATTTCGCGTTGGATGCGCTCACGCTGGGTTTCCTCTTTCGCCAATGAGCGCGCCAATTCGCCAATTTCAAGCGCCAATCCTGTTTGCGTGGCCACGGCCTCCAGAAGCTGCAAATCGCTGGACGTGTAGGGTTCTTCGGAACGTTTCGGGCCTAATGCAATCAGGCCCATCAACCGATCTCTGCCGGAGAGCGGCAAGAGCAGCTCCGTAGACAGCGAATCCAGAAGCTCCCATTCCGTCGATCTGGCCAGCAACAGCCATCCATCGGGATTTTCGCGATAGATCGTCACCGGCGTATTGGTTCGCATCAGATTGCGCACAGTGGTGGAGTTCAAGGGCAATTCCATCGGCTGAACTCCTGCGTACCCGTCCAGATTCACTCCGACAGATTGCTGTAACTGAAAACTTTTTTCTCCGCGCAGTAGAACAGCAATTTTGTCGATGTGCAAAGTTTGTACAAAGCACTGAACCACCATTTCCAGTATGGGGCCACTGTCGTTGTATCTGCGGACGCGCTGGGAAAGCTCGGCGAGCAACTGCTCGGCGTTATAGGCCTCGCGAAAAAATTTGCGATCCAGCCAACTAGAGAAATCCCTGGTCAGCCGAGAATGCAGCAACACCAGCAGTCCGGCGAGCACGGCAATGGTGCTGGCCATCGGCATCGAAAATACTGGCGTGCGTGCCACCTGAACCAGCAGAATGACGAGAGCAACCAGCAGGATGGTACGCACTACGGAAATGGTCGCACGAGCCAGAGCATATTTTGTGCCCATACGCAGCAGAATGCGGACATCCATCGCCCGCTGCACGACAACTACATAGGCCAGCGCAAAGGGAAATACCAGAGTAAGCACCGCTCCCGAGTAGCGAATCCAAAGCTGAGTTCTGTCAATATGAAGCAGCGGGGCAAGGGCAAAGAGCAGCACCGATCCCAGCCCGATCAGCGACCCCAGTCCGAGTACATGCAGGCGGCGGCGCGCATCCGCCGTGGAAGCAGATCGCGACTTGTCGAAAATGGCCACACAGTAGAGAACCACGCAGACAATGATGATTGCGAAGAGGATAACTCTTGTCCAATGACTGAACGAGTGCAGCGCCAGATCCTGTAGAGGGAAATATTCCTCTTCGACAACAACCCATATTGCGACCGCGGTACAAACGACACCCGGTACCAGCAACATCCACTTCAACCACGGGATCTTGCGATCCAGACGCCAGCGTTCTGGGAAATAAAATCCAAAGAACAAAAGAGCAAGTGGCCAAATGGCTTGTTGCGTTTCCAGCCACACTTGAGGATAAAAATCCCAGAACCCGCCCCACCATCTGCCGCCGATATAGTAGAACGTTTCAAAAAACGTAAGAATGATGAGGATCAGCCATGCGAGGGGATCACGCGGACGCGCTGCAACCACCCAATAACCGACGAGCAGGCAAACCAACGGCGGCACACCGAAGAACAGCAGGATTGCGGCCCATTCACGAAAGTTGGGCTTGTTGTTATTGCTGCGGCTGACTACGAGAAAATCAGAAGTTTGTATCGTGCCATTTGGCTTGCGAGCTGCCACTTGAAGCCTGTCGCCCCGATGAAGTTGCTCGTGAACCAAGGTAAGCCACTTCGCATAGCCTGAGTATGCGTTGCCATTCAAGGAGATCAACGTATCTCCATCGGCCAGCCCCGCCTTTTTCGCTTCCGGCCCCACCTGGGTGATCTTCAGTGTGTCCATATCAAATGTCAGTGGCGTTTGAGCGCGCTGATGTAGGTTGAAGTACTTATCGACAAAGGACGAAATGCTGACCGTGAAGTAGGTCATACTGAACAGGATGTAAAGGCCAAGCAGAAAATAAAGAACGTGAGAGTTTTTGGGTCGCATAGGCATGGGTCGTGTGCGTTAGGAACGTTAGACCTTTATACACCTTCCACATTTTGCGCAAGAACACTGCCCATCGTCTTTTTCAGCGCGACGCTCAATATGTGACCAAAGCAACAATAATCCTGTATCACTGAGGGTTACCTGCCGCTTGGATGTAGCAAGGATCACGCGGTGTTGTGATTGTTGTTTATTGGTAATCGAAGCTCTGCAATGCAGCCAGCAGCATTTTTTCTATTGCAAAGGGAGAGCGAGCCTCCATGCAGCTCGGCAATTTGCCGCGACAAAACAAGACCGATTCCGCTGCCTGTTGTTTTGGTCGTGTAGAACGGAACAAAAAGATTGGTCGGATTTGCAAGGCCGGGGCCATTGTCTTCGATGCGAATGCAGATGCACTCTGATTCTTGCTCCCAGGAAACTCCCACCCAGGCTGCGTGAGTTGATTTCGATTGTTGCGCGGACTCGATGACAGCATCGACGGCATTGCGGATCAGATTGATGAGCACCTGCTCAATCTGTGCAATGTCGATGGCAATCATCACATCTGGACTGTGCGTCATTTCGACAGTAATGCGCGTCTCCAGATGACAGACGCGTTCAAGGAGTGGCGCCAGCGCTGTGGGCCGTCGAACAGGCTGGGGCAGCCGGGCCATCTGCCCATACGCATGGAGAAAGCGATTGAGCGATTCGGCGCGCTCTTCGACGACAGCAAGCCCACGTTCAAAGTCTGCGGCTGTTTCTGTGCCAGCATGAATCGACTGCACGATGCGCGCACGCAGGCTGCCGGCAATGGACTTGATCGGCGTCAACGAATTGTTGACCTCATGGGTCAATACGCGGATCAATCGCTGCCAGGCACGACGCTCTTCTTCGCGCAGAACGTCGCTTACATCGGAGAGTAAAAGAAGTCGGTGGGGAACTCCCTTTTGATAGAAGAGGCTGCGGCGCACCATCCAGCGCGTCTCTCGCTCCCCGAGTCGAAGCACCACGACATCTTTTTCTGGCTTCATCAACAACGAAGAAAGGCCGAGCTGTTCCGCCGATTGATGGAGTAACGTCTCAACCGCATGACCCAGCAAATGGGCTGCTGCTGGATTGGTCAGACGCAATGTGGAATCCGCATCGAAGGCAAAGACGGGCATATCCATTGTCTCGACTACGCGCGCAAGAAGTGCAGAGGCTTCCAACTCCGCGTGACGACGTTGCTGCAAACTGTCTGCCAACAGATGGATCTCCGCCGCCAGATCGCCCAGCGCATCGCCCGGATGCACTGACCGCGCGCGAAAAGAGTAGTCATCTTCTCGAAGTGCAGCAACGACATTCGACAAGACTTGCAACGGACGCACGATACGATCCAACGCAGTGGAGAATGCAAGGTACCAAAGCAACAGCAGCACAGCCAGAATGCTGAGAGAAATTTCCCTCGACACGGGAAGACGCATCAACAAGAAGGTAATTGCGATTAAGCCCGGAAGAACCAACAGCAACAGCAGCCAGCGCCAGCGAGCAATAAAGTGAAGCCGGGATGGTGGAACGACGCTGCACTCCGGGGAATGCAAGGAATCCGTTTGCGTGCTGGACGGCGTCGAGCCGGGCGTCAATCTGGGCTTCGATCCAGGCATTGGGGCCGCGCTTAGAGATGGCGGCGTGTTTTCTGAAACATCTTCAGATGCCATATTTTTCCATGCGCCGATAGAGTGCGCCGCGACTCAGACCCAGCGCCTCTGCTGCCAGACTCACGTTGCGATCATAGCGAGCCAGCGCCTTGCGAATCAAAATACTCTCGACAGCTTCCAGACTCAAATCTTCCATCGACGTAGTAGCTGCGCGGGCGCTTTGTACATTCAGATCGGACTGCGTGATGCGCGGGCTGCTGCACATCAGTACAGCACGCTCCATTGCGTGGTCAAGTTCACGAACATTGCCCGGCCAGGCATGGTGCAATAGCGTCTGCATAGCGGCTGGCTCCAGACCTTCCATCGCTTTACGATAACGTGTCGCATGCCGCGCCAAAAAATGTGCGGCCAACGCAGGGATATCTTCGCGCCGCTCGCGCAGAGCGGGCAGATGAATCTCCACGGTATTCAATCGAAAAAGTAGATCCGCACGAAAATTTCCCTGCTCGCTCTCCATATGGAGATTGGCGTTGGTTGCGGACAAGAGGCGTACATCCACGCGGCGCGTGCGCGAGGAGCCTACCCGCTCCATCTCCCCTGTCTCCAGAACGCGCAGCAATTTCGCCTGTTGGCGCATGGGTACATTGGCGATTTCATCCAGAAAGAGCGTGCCACCATCGGCCAGTTCAAAACGTCCGATGCGATCAGCGCGGGCATCGGTGAAGGCTCCTTTGACGTGGCCGAAGAGTTCACTTTCAAAGGTTCCCTCGGATAATGCACCGGTGTTGACGGCAACCAACGAGCGCTGCGAGCGCATCGACGCATCGTGCAACGCACGCGCAACGACCTCCTTCCCCGTGCCATGCTCGCCCGTAATAAGTACATTCGCATCGGAAGGCCCAATGCGCGCGATGGCATCAAGCACCTTGCGCATAGAGGGGGCTTCGGCAATCAATTCTGGACGTTTGGCAGTCTGGAGCAAACAGTTCTCTGCTTCCAGCGTTTGCATCCTGCGCAGAGCACGGCGCAACTCCACCTGAGTCTGCACAATGGCCAGAAGGCGCGTATTTTCCCACGGCTTCTGAATGAAATCTCGCGCTCCGTGCCGCATCGCCTCTACGGCCAGATCGATGCTCGCCCAGGCTGTCATCACCACTACAGGCAGCAAGGCATCCATCTCCAACGCACGACATAACAGCCCCATGCCTTCATGGCCCGATGTCGTATCGCGGGTGTAATTCAGATCCATTAGCAGGATGTCGTAGCTCTCCCTTGCCAGCGCGGTCAGGGCCGCTGCCGGGGAGCTGACGCAATCCACCTGATAGCCTGCTGGGCGCAGCAACAACGTGAGTGCCTCGTGAATCTGCGACTGATCATCGGCGGCGAGGATGCGCGGCAATACGCGACGCTCCTTCTCGCTCAATGGAGTAGTTACAGAAGAGGATTCCGGCTGCGTCTTGATGGTTTCCGTCATGATGATTCTTCTACAATACGCGGCTTCAGGTTTTATTGATTTCCATGAACCACGCCAGTCATCGCATCGGCGATGGAGATATGGTTCTGCTCCAGCGTAGCTCCCGTATTCTGATCCAATTGCACACGCGCTTTTTCGTAGTCGGTCATCGCTCCGGCCAGATCGGATTCAGCAATCGCCAGATCGTGCTGTGCAGAAAGCGTTTGATAGGTCGATCCCGCTCCCAGCTTTTGTTCCTTTTGCATAATCTGAAATGTCTTGTCTGCAAGATCGCGTGCCGTGCGTGCTGCCTCTACTCGCGCTCGGCTTTGCTCTAAAGCATACTGTGCATTTTCCACGGCAATCAAAATCTGTTTGCGTTGCTCTTGTTGTAGTAACTGCGACTGTCGATATTCCAGGTCGGCGCGATACTGATCCGCCTTGGCTACGCGATTGCGCAGCGGGATATTTAACTGACCGCCTACGTAATACTCCTGCCCACTATTATTGAAGGCATTACCGAGGACGCCGGCAAACGTTGTGGGCAACGTTGAAGTATCCGGCGGCAAAGAGCCGGGGGGAAACCCAGCACCATAGTTTGGATTGAGCTGGCCGCCAAGGGCGTTGCCCGCATAATAGGCGACAAGATTCAGCGTCGGCAGCAAAGCATTCCTGGCTGTTTTGCGCGTAATCTTGCGATTCTGCAGATCAAGTTGCGACTCAGCTAGCTCAGGCCGATCCTGCATGGCCTGGGCAATTAAATCTGTGACTGGAGTTGCCGCCTGCGCATCGTCCATGTGCATCGGCTCGGTGGGAATCACAGGCATGGCCACCAGCAATGGATCATCCAGATTTTTTGTCAGCGCATTTTTCATCAATAATTGCTGGAGTTGCAATGTAGTCTTCGCGACTGTTAAATCCTGATCGCGCTTGGCAACCTCGGCCTCGTCGCGCAATACATCCAGCTCTGGAATAGCCTGCAAAGCAAACTGCTTCTGGGCATCATCGTAGGTCTGTTGTGCAAATTGCAGGGAGTGCTCGCTGACCTGTTCTTCTTGATAGGCGCGAAATAAATCCCAATACAGCGTCTCGATCTGCGTGACTGTAGCGATGATTTGCGCTTTAAACGCAAGATCGGAAATCTTCTGATTGTTCTTGGCGATGCGAATGAAGCGCGTGTTCGGCAAAAAACCAAAGCCAGCCAAAAGCGGCTGCGTGATTCTGAATTGGAACGTGGATGATAGTGACGGAGCAAGGTTGAAGTCTGGGCTGTTTGCCGTGAGTCGTTGGTTATAGAGAAACACAGCCAGGCTGGTTCCAGTAGCAAAAGCTTGCTGGTACTCAATGTCACCATTGGTGGTTACCGTGCGCAGTTGTGGAACTCCGTAGGTCTGCAAATTTGTCTCGGGTAGTGTCTGGTGATCCACATTGAACTGGCCAGTTATTGTCGGATCAAAAGAAGAAACTGCCGTGCCCGTGCCGAGTGTAGATTGGACAAGCCCGTTGGCTCCCGAACCTGCGCCGCCCGCGCCACCGCTGGTTCCACCGGCTCCCGCGCCAGATGAGGATGCGCCGATACCGCCCACGCCCGCGCCGGGTGTGTTTTGCACTACGCCCGTATTCACGCCGAGGAACGAACCCCCACCGCGTGTTCGTTGTAAATCCACCGCTGCAATCGGAATGTTGTAGCGCGCGATAGCAAGGTCAAGATTGTTTTCTAGCGCCAGCGTAATGGCATCATGCAGCGAGAGATAGAGATTGCCATCGCGAATGAATGAATCCAGCCCTGCCGAGTTGGCCAGATTCACCGGCGCAACAGAAGAGGGCATATACGACGCCCACGGCAGGTAGGAATGCGGAATATCCAAACGCAACTGCTGTGTAGGTTCTTGTATCGTCTGCGCTGAGACTGGAGCCGTGACTGCTATGACTCCAGCCAGTAGGACCAAAGACCGCAGCCAAAGGGAGTATTTATTTTTTCCACAGAGTAACTGCATCAGGAGCGGCCTCCACTTTCAACTGAGTCTAGTTTAAAATGCTTCGAATCCATTGTCATCCAAGCATCCCGAACCTGGATGCTGCAAGGGCCGAAATTGGCATTTGCCGTAAGGATGACTGTGCGCGTAAATCGGTATGACCCGCGTTGTTGCCGCGACGTATATTGTATAGCGTTCCATAGGTTCGTCATCTTCCCGTACTACTCCCTTATTTCATTACTCGCCTCGCAGTGCCTGCATGGGGTCAATATGCGAAGCTCGGCGAGCGGGTATCCATACTGCTAAAGCGGTGCAGGAAAATAGGACAACAATAGCTCCAGCAACGGATCCAATATCCAACGGCTTTACTCCATATAGTTGGCTGCTGAGTATGTGCCTAAGCTCAAAGGAACTAATAACCCCTGCAATCACTCCAATGGCGGCAAGCCTTAAGGCGTAGCGCAAGGTTTTTAGTAGTACGGCTCCCCGAGTAGCCCCCAACGCCATACGAATCGAGATTTCTCGAGTACGTTCAGTTACAGAGTGAGCGATCACCCCGTAAATACCTAGCAGAGACAGCAGCAATGCGATTGCCGCAAATGCTGTGAGAAGCACGGTGTTGAAGCGTCGTGTCGACTCCGTGCTAGCCAGAATTTCGTCCATCGTACTTATGTGGGCCACCGGAACCAGAGGGTCAAGCTGATGTACAACCTTCTCAACCATTACAGATAATTGTTTCGGATTCTGCGCCGTCCGCACGACTAAATCCATGTTGCGAGCTACGCCAACCATTGCAGCCATGCTTCCCAAATCTAAAGCATTCTGTGAGAGTGGCTCGTACATTTGCACGATCGTCGCCTGATCCAAGCCTCCCTGCTTCACATCCCCAACCACGCCAACTATCGTAATCCACGGCAGCGGAACAGAGGGAGGGCCGATTTTCACATGCATGCCAATCGGATTCTTCCCACGAAAATAATGGCTAGCAAAGGACTGACTAATGATTGTCACCAGGGGAGAAGATCTCGACTCGTCGCTGGTATCGAAATATCTACCCTGAATAAGAGGAATATGCAAAGCCTTGAAATAGTCCCCTTGTGTCTGATAGTTAGAAGTGATAAGCCATCCTTCTCCTGATGGGCGTACATATCCTTCGGGAGTAATCAACCTACCGGAATTCGGCCCGACAACCGGAATATTTGTAGCGAACCCGACAGTACTTACTCCAGGCAATCTTTCAATTTGTTCCTCAAGTTGCGTATAGAAATCGTCCACTTTTTCTTGAGTATTATAGTCGCCTGCTGGCAGCGATAGTGATGCGGTCAAAACATGCTTGGCCTGAAACCCAGGGTTGGTTTCTAGCATTTTGGCAAAGCTTCTCAGCAGCAGTCCTGAAGCAATTAAGAGAATCATAGCCATTGCCACTTCTACCGCCACTAAAGTACTACGAAGAGCATGTTGTGATCGTGATTGGCCCGTACTCTGACTTCCATTTCGCAACGTATCTAGAAGATTGGTACTCATACTGGCGACTGCCGGGGCCAGACCGCAGGCAATCCCGGTCAAACCAATCAATGCAAGGGCAGCAGCAAACGCCGGCCAACGCACAGCGATTTCATTCAGCCTGGGCAGTGAATCCGGTAGGTAAGCGATAGCGCTACGCACCAGCCCTACGGCCATCATCATGCCAGCCGTACCTCCAATCGCACTCAATAAAAGGCTCTCCGTCAGCAGTTGCCGCAGAATCGCATGGCGACTCGCGCCTAACGCCAAACGTAATCCGAATTCATGCTTGCGAGTTGCTGCCCGCACCAACAGTAGATTGGTAAGGTTTACACAGGCAATCAGCAGAATCAGTCCTACCGCCGCCAGCAGAATATGGAACAGCGGTCGCGCATTGCGTACGGTTTCATCTTTTAGCGTCCGGAAGTAGCCATGAAGCTGCATATGATACTTTTCCGGATAGCTGGCTTGAATCTCCGCAATAATCCGGCTTACATCGCTTTGTGCTTGTACCACGCTCACGTCCGGCTTTAGCCGTGCAACTGCCCCGTAGTCGAAGTCGTTACCCTCGCTATTTTTTTCTGCGGCAGTAAAGCTCATTGGAACCCAAAGATCATGATGACTGAGCCTTCCCGCATCCAGTGGAAAGTCAAAGCTGCGCGGCATGACGCCGATTATGGTATAAGGTCGCCTGTCTAAGTCGATTGTTTTTCCTAGAACTTTGGCATCACCTTGGAATCGTTCTTTCCACAAAGTGTAACTAATTACCGTCACAGCGGAGACACTGTCGTCTTCTATTTGGGTAAATGTGCGGCCAAGGATTGGACGGATTCCCAGCACGGGAAATAGCGAGGCCGTCACGCGTTCTCCCCTTGTTTCCAGCGGAGCGCCCACTCCGGTCATCACATAATTCGTCCCTATAAAGCCGCCCACGCCAGAGAATGCTTTTGATTCCCGCTGAAAAATCAAGACATCAGGTGCCGTGACGCTCCATTGCTCGGAACCGCTCGCAGAACTCTCGTGCAAGCTGACAAGTCGATCAGGGTTTTCAAACGGCAAAGGCCGCAATAGCACGGATTCAACTACCGAAAATACGGCTGAGGCGCCACCTATCCCCAAGGCCAGAGTCAGTACAGCCGTCATAGTAAATCCAAGCGATTTACGTAGCTGCCGCAGGGCGAAGCGAATGTCTTTCCACACGTTGCTCATAGAACAGGCTCCTGCATCTTCTGGCGCAGGTCTTGTTCGGAGAGCACCTGGCCGTCGAAGAGATGCACCTCGCGATCGGCCAGCTTGGCAAATCTGAGATCGTGCGTGACCATGCAGATGGTCGCGCCATCGGCGTGCAATTCCTTGAGCAACTGCATGACCGCTTCGCCGTTGTGCGAGTCAAGATTTCCTGTAGGCTCATCGGCGAGCAGGATAGAAGGCGAACCGGCCAGCGCGCGCGCCACAGCAACGCGCTGCTGTTGGCCGCCGGAGAGCTGCGCAGGATAGTGCTGCATCCGATGCGACATGCCCACGCGCGACAAAGATTCCTGGGCGCGGCGCTTGCGCTCCGCTGCAGGCATTCCAGCGCGATAGGTGAGCGGCAGCTCGACATTTTCATAGACTGTGAGGTCACCAATCAGGTTGAAGCTCTGGAAGATGAAACCAATCTCCTGATTGCGAATCCGCGAGCGCTCGCTGAAGTTCAGCTTTTCTACAGGCCGATTGTTCAACTGATAGATGCCGCCGGTGGGCGTGTCGAGCAGGCCGAGAATCGAGAGCAGCGTGGATTTGCCGCAGCCCGAAGGGCCAGAGATGGCCAGGTATTCGCCGCGTGCCACAGTCAGGTGAATGCCCGACAGCGCGTGGGTCTCAATCTCGTCGGTATAAAAAACCTTGGTGAGCGCTTCCATGTGCAGTAATGTTTCCGGTGTCCTTGCCATCCTGTGTCCTTTCGTGTGCGAGTAAATTTTGTATACGAATCCATTCCAAATTTTTAATCCAATTGAATACGGTCTACGGTATCCCAGCGCGACATGTCAGAAAGAATGACGGTATCGCCCGCCTGCAATCCATCGAGCACCTGAATCGCATTGACGGAGGCGCGGCCTACCTTTACTGGCACGCGCACTGCATACTTGCCACTTGCGTCGAGCTTGAACAGGCTGATCGTAGAATTTTCATTACCAAACGCGGGCCGTCCCACATAAAACACATCGTTCATGCGCTCCAGATCAATGGTTCCATCCACGCTCAAATCCGGGCGCGCGCCCTTCGGCAGCGGCCCATCCAACTGTACGTCCACGGTGACGGTTCCGTTCTGCACTGCCGGGTCAATGCGCGTGACCGTGCCGGGAATGATGCCATTGTGCGTGTCGATCTGCGCAGGCTGGCCAATCTGAATATCCCGCGCCTGCGTCTCGGCAATTTTCAACTCGGCCTTCAACTGATCGGGCTGCACGATCTTGGCCAGCGTCGTTCCCATCGGCACATGCTCGCCCAGTTGATGCGGCAGATCGACCAGCACGCCGTCGATTCCGGCGCGGACTTGGAGGTCGCTCAGCTCGCGCTGCTTCAGCTCCGCCAGCGCACGGGCCTGCGCCACCTTCGCCGTCTGCACGGAGAGTTGTGTCTGTAATCCTTTTTGATTGATGGTCAGCTTCTCGCCTTCCAATTGATTGCGCGTGGCCAGTCCGTCCGATTTGCTTTTGGAGTCGTTATAGGTCAGACCGCTGATGACGCCCAGCTTGTAGAGCGCCTGATCGGTGCGCGCCTGCAACTCCGCCTGTTGGTATTGCGCGTGAATGTCGGCGGCGCTGGATTTCTGATCCATCAGGTCGCCTTGCAACTTGACCTGCGTGTTCTGAAAATCTGCCTCGGCCTCTTTCAGTTGCAGCGCGGTGTCCTGCGCCTCCTGCGTTAGTTGCGGATTGGCCAGTTCCATGATGACCGTGTCGGGCTTGACGCGCGCGCCGGGTAGCACCAGAATGCGCACGACGGTGCATTCTGTCTCCGCCGGAATCAAACGCATGCGATCCTCGCGGGGCACCAGCGATCCCAGCCCGCGTACCTGGCGCACCATGTTGCCGCGATGCACAACGTCCGTCCACACAGTACTGCGATCCACCGTCGGAGCGGCAGGTTTGAGCCGCATCACAAACAGCGTTGCAGCGGCCAGCACGACCACGGTGACGACGAGCCAGCCAATGCGGCGGCGAAGAATGCTGCGTTTAATGTCGGGGCGAGCGATATCCATCACGGCCTACTGATTGGCAATCGAAGGGCCAAAGAGAGAATTTCCTATCTCAAAGAAAACAAGCAGCTTGCCGGATCAAAGACAAAATCCCTGCCAGCACGACTGTCCATTTCCAGAAAAGACTGTCCAATAGTGGACAGTCCACGCCAGCGAAACGTCTCGTCATTCCGCCCGCAGCGCCTGCATGGGATCGATATTCGCCGCTCGCCGCGCGGGCCACCAGGCTGCAAACAGCCCAGTCAGCAACATGATCCCGCAGATAGTGATAAGTGTGACTGGATCGCGCGGCGCAATTTTAAACAGTAAGCTTTGCACCATCTGCGCTCCAGCAAGCGAGGCGGCGATTCCCAACAATAGCCCGAGCGCAATTAATCTCCCTGCGTCACGTAGCACCATCCACAGAATGTTGCCCCGTTGCGCGCCCAGCGCCAGCCGGATGCCGATCTCGCACGTGCGCTGCACGACAAGATTCGAGATCAAGCCATAGACGCCGATGGCAGAGAGTAAGAGCGCTAATCCGGCTAACGCCCCAAGCAGCCAGACCTCCAGACGCTGCAGGGACAGCGCTCGTTGCTCTAAATCCTTCATGCTGTAAAAACCGGAGAACGGCAATGCAGGGTCCGCCTGCGCTAAGGCTTTTTGCATGGCTTCCGTAATGCCGCTCACCGGGCCGCGCGTGCGGACGATCCAGCTTGGCTGGAACCAGATATGTGCCATGTTGACGATATTCTGGTCCGCTTGTGCAGCGGGGAAATAGATCATTGGTTCGGTGGTCAAGGGTGCGCCGGCACTGAGCGCCGGAGTCTTCACCACATCCGCAACCACTCCGACAACAGCAAGGGGCAGCCAGTTTCTTTGACTATTTGTAACCGTACTGACATTCATCCCAACCGCATTGGGCTGTCCGAGAAGTTTACGAGCATAGGTGTCATTCACAATGACGACGGGCTGACTTTGCGCTGTATCACTATCAGAAAACTCTCGTCCGGCGAGCAGATGCATCCGTAGCGCATCAAAATATTCTGGCGTTACATAGACGGCGTTTGTTGTGTGGTAACGTCCAATATCCTTGCCTTGCGGAATGCGGGAACCTATATTCAAGCCGCGTTCATAGGGCAAGCTGAGGCCCACGGCGGCCTTCTCCACGCCGGGGATGTGGCACATTGCATCCAGACTGGTCGTAAGCAGATGCTGAAATGCCGCCGCGTCATGGTATCGAGCATCGTCCAATGAGACTTTTCCGGTCATCACATGAGTCGCGTCAAATCCGGGCGGCAAGGTTTCCAGATAAATGAGAGACCGAATCAACAGGCCTGCCCCGGCCATCAGAACAACTGTCAGCGCAATCTCGCCAGAGATCAGAACCATACGCGTCCGGCGATTGGCTGCGTGCGTCGACGCGCGGTTACCTCCTGCGGCCATGGCCGAACGCAGATCAATGCGGCGCAACTCCAGCATGGGCAACATGCCAAATAAAATGCTGGTCACCAAAGAAACACCCAGCGTGAAGAGAAGCACCCGACCGTCGAGTGTGAAATTACTGGTCGGTAATAATCCCGGAGGAAGCAGATGCTGAAGTAATGCTAGGCTACCGCTGGCTATACTGAGAGAGGCTGCTCCACCCGCAAATGCCACCAGAAGATTCTCTATCCATAACTGGCGAGCCAGCATCAGGCCAGTTGCACCCAGAGCCAGACGCGTTGCCATCTCGCCACTACGCTCTGTGGCGCGCACCAATCCCAACCCAGCCAGGTTGGCGCAAGCAATCAGCAAAATAAAGCCCACCGCCACCATTAACCCAAGAACGGCGGGACGAAGGGCACTCGCTTCGCTCTGCTGCAAAGGCACTCCTACCAGATACATTTTCTGGTTGGGATTTTTTGACATTTCATAGCGAAAAGATTGCGGCATTACTTTGCCGAGTTGTACCTTCGCCTGTGCCCAGGTGCTTCCCGATTTCAACCGTAATAGAACACCATAATTCGTCCCTCCGCCTTCCCCGGTTCTGCTGGGTCGCAGCGGCGTCCACACATCCGCAGGTTGCGGCGATTGCGCCCCCGGAGCCAGCACACCTACAACAGTGTAGGACTCGCCCTTTAATAGAATACTTTTGCCTATGATCTTCGGGTCGGCGTGAAAGGTGGAACGCCAAAGCGCATGGCTCAAGATGGCGACCTTTGGCCCGTTCGGACGATCTTCCTCCGCGCTGAGGCTGCGACCCATCTGGGGCGGGATTCCCAACACGTTGAAGTATCTCGCCGTTACGCGGAGGTTTTGTACGAATTGAATGCTGGTTCCGGCCTGCATATTGACGCCGGTTTCCATACCATACGCTGCAACCATCAGCGCAGGAATTCCATCTCGAACCTGAAAATATGTATCACCGTCGGCGCTGTTGTCATCCTCCATGCCAAGGCTAGGGTCTCGGCGAGTTACCAATTCCCCAATCCGCGTGGGTTGCGGATACGGCAGAGGACGCAGCATCAGCGCGTTGACCACGCTAAAGATTGCCGTGTTTGCGCCGATGCCAAGCGCGAGCGTGACGATCGCAGTGATGGTGAATCCTGGTGACCGACGTAGTTGCCGTAGAGCATACCGCACATCGCGCAACAAATTTTCAATCCACGGAAGCGTGCTGCGTTCGCGGTAGGCCTGCTTGGTCTGTTCCACGCCGCCGAGTTTAATCCGTGCGTCGCGGCGCGCTTCCGCTAGGGTCATGCCTGCACGCAGATTGTCGTCAATGTGAAACTGGAGATGGCTCTCCAACTCCGCGGCAAGCTCCTGCTCCTGCTGCTGCGTCCGCCGCTCTGCTCGGAACAAGCCGCCCAGCCGAACGATCCACGCCCGCAGACGCTTCATGCCGGGCCTACTTTGGGCGAAAGGAATCTGCCGAGAATCTCAGTCGCTTGTTCCCAACTGCGAGCTTCCCTTTCCAGTTGTTTGCGGCCTGCGCGTGTCAGCTTGTAGAACTTGGCCTTGCGATTGTTCTCCGACACGCCCCACTCGGATGCAATCGAACCCTCCTGCTCCAGTTTCAGCAGCGCGGGATAGAGCGTTCCGTAGTTCAAGGAGAGCAAGTCCCCGCTCGTCTGCTCAATGCGTCGAGCAATGCCGTAGCCATGTTGCGGCCCCAGCGTTTCCAGCGTCTTCAAAACCATCAATGCCAGCGTCCCTTGCCAAACGTCCGTTTTGTCGCCCATCATTCACTCCTATTGCTTCGCCACAGGTATAGTGGCACACTTCCTATGCGGAAGCAATAGAGAGAAAGGAAATATCTCAGGAACGTACGGGCACTGAAGCTGGAAATTCAAGTCCACAAGGATGTCGACTTGCCGTAATGGCTTGGCGGAACTGATTCTCGATTGATTCCGATATGTAAATCGGAATCAAGGCGCTTAGAACAAGCCCCTCCAGGAAGTATCCAAATAGAGCCACCGCTGCGTGCTGAACCAACTCGTAGGCATATCGGGGACATGAAGCAAGCCGTGTCCCACCGTGCAGATAAGCTCTGTGCCATTCCACGCTAAAAAATTACGTGAGAATTGGCCGACCCGCGCTGGATGCGTCAGAACTCTGAGACACTGCGGACAACGCTTTCTTTGGTCCAGCAAGGCCCAGCGAAACAAGAAGAGCAAAGCAAAAAAAGATATTCCCAGTTGAATGTACTGCGAGGCGAGGGGATGTATTGAACGGCTCAGGTGTGCCAAATCTACACCTCCGAAATAAACTATCAAAATGAGCCATGCAAGTTTGGCGAAGAGGAAAATCCAGCGACGGACTATTTTCCTTGGAGGAAGATTCTGACAACTTGCTGGGTATTCGCCCAACAGTAGAGACGTAGTCGCCGGCAATGCCAAGCAAGCCAGAGCCAGAGCAAAGAGAAATATCAGATAGGGCTGTTTGCTTCGCTCAACCAGAGATACACAGTCATAGCTCACAGAACTCCCATCCGGATGCGGCACGCGCATAGTCCACAGTCCGCTATGCGAATCAGAAAATGTGGAGGAACGTATATCACCCAGTACATACCCTTGGACATAGGGCGAAAGTATAGCCATTTGTTTTGGGTTCTCAAGTAGCCACGCATCCATCTGCCCAGGCAGACGCCAACGGTCTTTCGCCATGACGCCAACAATCATGGCCCGCTGCCCAGCTATCTGCAACACGCGCCCATCAATTTGCGTATCCCCATGGAAATACTTCTCCCAAGCTCTATGACTCAAGATCAATTTCGCTATGTCTCCTTGCGAATTTATACCTCGAAGTCTCAAATCGATTGGGGTCTGCAGTAAGGTCAGAAGATTATCGCTAGCCCGTGCAATCGACAATTCCGCAGTTTGGTGAGGCGCTAGATGCACGCGTTTTTGAATTGGCTGATAGAAAGCAAGACCACGAAACATTTGGTGCGTATTGTGAGTCCACGATACATATTCCGAGAGAGGTATCGTGGGCAGCGGTGCCCAAACGGATCCACTGCGTACAATTAGTACGAGCTGCTGCGCGTTCCCATACGGAGTTGGAAGAATCGCTTTGCGAGCACCGGGCAGGTAGGATCCCAGCAACATTGTGAGTACAGCCAGAATTGCTAAAACGCCTACGCATCGCGACGGAGAGCCTGCTTGAAACATGCTCGACATCGTCCCACTGGATGTAGCCACGGGCACGGAGCTGGATGCAGGCCCCAAATCATTGCATCGCATCCAGAGTGCATCCTGAAATGCGCCGAGACAAAACGCTGTCGCGTCATCCCTGCCGCCTGTCGTGTCAACAGAGTTTTCGTTGCGGGTATGCCAGATATGCCAAAGTTCTGCGGTCCACTCGGAGAACCATTCTTCCCGCTGATGTACTGGCACCAGGCAGGCAGCCGTCCGCAGAATTGCTAGCAACACTGGAAGCGTGCGAACGAAGCGTCGAATCATCATGCGTTGTTCACCTCAGAAGAGGCGATCAACTTAGCAAGAAGCGGATAACGTTTCTGTAAGATTTCCAGTGTCGCTCTGCCGGATCGAGTGAGCTTGTAATATTTCCGCAATGGTCTCTGCGCAGCATCTGCAATGGACTGCTGTTCCCAGCGCGAGACAATCAGGCCGTCCCGCTCCAGCCGTCGCATGGCTGGATAAATAGTTCCGCTAGGCAGGCCCGTCATCTCCATCACGCTAAAGCCGTAGATGTAGCCAGCATGAATGGCATGCAGGATCATGGCTGCGGTGTGAGAGAGTTTCGGCTCAATTGCCATGCAGGGAATTGTACCCATGTAGCAGGCTACTTTACCAGCTAAAGGTAGTGTGCTACATAGGGGTAGGACATTGCCTTCAGAAAGTTGAGATTTCCCCTATGCTTGCCTTGCACAATGTATCGAGAAGCTACCGCGGTATTCCCGCGATTGAGAATATTAGTTTTCGCGTCGAAGCAGGCGAAGTGGTCGGCTATCTTGGGCCAAATGGTTCCGGAAAATCCACCACGGTAAAGATCATTACTGGAATGCTCCAGCCTAATGATGGCCAAGTGTTGTTCCAAGGGAAAAACATTCGGGATAATCTTGTCAATTTCCGGGCGACGCTTGGCTACGTACCGGAAGAAGCGCATGTGTATACCTATTTATCGGGCCTGGAATATCTTCAGCTTGTTGGCAGACTGCGCGGCATGAATGAGAGGCTCATCACAGCAAAAGCAAATATGCTGCTCCAGCTTTTGTCTCTACAATCCTGGAGGCATTCGCCCATCTCATCCTATTCCAAAGGAATGAAGCAGCGCGTACTGATTGCCGCGGCATTGATCCATGATCCGAAGCTATTGATTTTTGATGAGCCACTCTCTGGACTGGACGTTATCTCTGCGCGCCTCTTCAAAGATTTATTGCAAGAGCTGGCCGCGCAGGGGAAGGCCATTCTCTACATCTCTCATGTCTTAGAGGTGGTGGAACTGGTCTGTAGCCGCGTCATCGTACTTGCAAACGGAAAAATTCTTGCCGACGCTCCGCCCGCTGAACTGGTTCAGCAAATGCAAGTCGGGAATTTGGAAAATGTTTTCGCTCAGCTAGTGCAACAACAAGACACAAAAAGAGTAGCCCGTGAACTGGTTGCGGCCATCCTGAGGTCTCATGCCTAATCTTCAACGTATATTTTCCGCGCCGAAGTACGCCGTCCTTTCTCTTGAAGTCCAGGCCAATATGGCGAACACGCATCCAGAGGAGCCTAGCCAATTCAGAGTACTTGTCCGGCATTTTCTTGATCGCTTCTTTAACAACGAGATGGTTGCGAGTGACGACGAAGCCAAAACGCGCTTGCTGGTTGTTGCTGCATCCATTGGCTTGCCTGGGTTTATCGCCGCGATATTTCTCATGCCGATCTATCGCGTCGCTTGGCGCTAGTCCTTGGATTGCTGGCAGCATTGGTCATCTCATTTGGGCCAGCCTGTTTGTGATCGCTGCGCATGTATTCCTTAAGAAAGTCCATCGCAGAATCGTCATGGAACATGTCTCTCTGCTCGACATCGACGAAGATCAAGAGGAGTTTCCTCAGAGGCTAGGCCTTCGTTATTGAGTCAGGATCGTCTTGCTGTACCATCTGGCGCTAACCAAGCCACGCATGGATTGCATGGGCTACCGATCGCATAGGCAAAGGTTAGACCCCCGTCCTGGCCGCGGAATTCGCTTTACCATTGCGTCACGGCAACAACATGCGGCGGCCCTGGGTGGCCATCAATCACGGCGGTAGAAAACACCACTTCCAAATTCGGATGCGCCGAATCCTTGTGCAGTCCATGCAGCAGTTGCTCCAGATAGGATTCATTGAGCGCGAGCGTACTGGCAGCTACGGTTCCGTTTTCTCCAATGCCCGCAGCTACAACGACCTCTTGGTCGGTCAGGCGGTCATGAAAGCGCACCAGAATTCCATAGTCCTGGAGTATCTGCGTATAGGGGGTCTGAAAATCCACGCTCCACGCTTGATTCTGGGGATGCTCTCGATCCTCGATGCCCGCAACGTGGCCAACTCGCTGTATGAAGTGAAATCGCAACGGATCGGTCAGACGAATCGTCCAGGGATTATCGAATCCGGCGATCAGGATGCTGGGGGTTCTTTGCAGATCAGAAAAGTTAGTCATCCGCGCCGATTGCATCACAAAAGATTTTCGATGCGCCTCCAGGAATCCAGCCAGACGGGTCAGCGTTACCGCATCAGAAAATGTAATGGGGTCGCTGGCAAGGGGATGGGCGGCAAGAGATGGATCAGAATTGGACGGTTGCGGAATCGCTGCCGATCCTACGCAAAGCAGAATGGGAGTCTGGGATCGCAAGATTGGAGACCAGAAACGCTGCAAGGCTGTTTGCGGCTTGCGAAATCCAACCCAGGCTGTACCGAGGACCAGCAACAGAATGCTCGCGACAAGGATTGCTGTCCAACCCAGGGAAAGTTTGTAGCGCGGAATCGCAGGGGCCGCAGCGGCATGGCTGGCGTCCAGTGGGGAAATGGATGCCAGAGAGTCTGCCCCTGAATTGGGCAAAGGCAATCGAAATTCCGGTATGTACGAACCTGCTGGCAGGTCAATTCGCAGTTCGTCGTGATGGCTGTCCTGGGCATAGTACTGCGCCAGCCGTTTGCGCACCTCCCCGGCAGCTACGCGCACAACGGGATCAGCGTTGGAATCGTAATCTGGCTTGCGATGGAAAACTTCAATGCCCAGCGTGCGTTCTTTCAGAGTATCGGCCTGCCCGTGGAGGGTTTTCTCCACCACATAACGCAAAAAATCCGGATACCGTTTGCTGTTGCGAAAGAGCGTGCTGGCCAGCAGCCGCTCCAACTGCGCAAGAATTGCCGAATTATCAATTTCGGAGTGCATGGTCAGACGTTGTGGCCCGCAGACTTGCCTGCAAACAGACAGGAGCAGGCGTAGTTCCCAGCATACGCTGGCTGCTGGACGATACGGTAGAGTCCAGGCCATACAAACCAAAACGCAATACGGTATCACTACGGTAGCAAGTGATTGTATCGAAGCCTTCCGCTGTATCGTGTACTCTGCACGTCGTATCGGCTTCGTGATCGCCACGGAACTGCCGATAGATACAAGATAGACACAACAAGTTGAAGCGCGAACGGCAAAGGACAATGAGACGATGAGAAGCATCCGCACATGGGCAACCCTGGCTGTGGCAACTCTGGCAGTACTGGCATCTTTGATACCCACATCGCTGCTGGCGCAGGCGGCCTCTCCGCAGGCAGCATCCCAGGAAACGCCGCAGCCGTGGATGAACTCCACGCTCTCCCCGGACGCGCGGGCGCAGATGGTGTTGCAACAAATGACGCTGGACGAAAAAATCTCCCTATTGCATGGCAATGGAATGGCTCATACGGGCACATGGTGGCAAATGCCGCTGACGTACCTGGCCAACGGCGGCGCCGGGTATGTTGAGGGCATTCCACGGCTGGGAATTCCGGCGTTGTATATCTCCGACGCAGCCTACGGAGTCCGCAGCAGTGGCAATAACGGACGCTATTCGACGGCGCTGCCCTCGGATCTGGGCGCGGCCTCCAGTTGGGATCCCGCAGCGGCCTACGAGTATGGCGCGCTGATTGGCCGCGAGCTACGCGCCCAGGGCTTCAACATGACGCTGGGCGGTGGGGTTGATCTGGCACGCGAACCTAGAGATGGGCGCACCTTTGAATATCTTGGCGAAGACCCGATCCTGGCGGGCACACTTGTCGGCAATCTGATGCAGGGCGAGCAGGCGCAGCACGTTATCGGCGACCTCAAACACTATGCCATCAACGATCAGGAGACGGGACGCAACATCGTCAATGCCATCCTCTCCAAGCGCGCCATGCAGGAGAGTGACCTGCTGGCCTTCCACATTGGCCTGAATATCTCGCACGCTGGAGCGGTCATGTGCTCCTACAACCGTGTCAATGGTGATTACGCCTGCGAAAATCCCTACTTGCTTCACGACGTACTCAAAGGAGAATGGGGATTCAAAGGCTTCGTCCTCTCCGATTGGGGTGGAACGCACAGCACGACAGAAGCCTCCGCTGCGGGGCTGGATCAGGAACAGCCGATGGACAAATACTACGGCCCGGCGCTCAAGGAAGCCGTCGAGACTGGCAAAGTTCCCCTAGCCGAAGTCAACGACCATGCTCTGCGCGTGCTGCGTTCGGAGTTTGCCTCCGGGATCGTGGATTACCCCGTACAGAAAAGCGTCGTGGATGTCTTTCGGGACGCAGACATTGCGCAGCATATCGAGGAGCAAAGCATCGTTCTGCTGAAGAATGACCACGCCATCCTGCCGCTTGATGCGGCCACGCTGCATCGCGTTGCCGTCATCGGAGAGCACGCGGATATCGGCATGATCTCCGGCGGCGGCTCAGCCCAGGTTGACCCTCCGGGAGGCAATGCTATTCTGCCTCCGGGCCAGGGCGCGACAGTATGGCATGAGCACATCTGGTTCCCCACCTCGCCACTCAAGGCGCTGCGGGCACAGTTGCCAAATGCCAGCGTCGCGTTCAACTCTGGCGATGATCCTGCTACCGCTGCTGCGCTGGCCAAGAGCGCCGATGTCGCAATCGTCTTCGCGCATCAGTGGGAGGCCGAGGGCATGGATCTGCCCACGCTTTCTCTGCCCAACCATCAGGATGCGCTGATTGCACAGGTAGCTGCGGCCAATCCAAATACTATCGTCGTGCTGGAAACGGGCGGCCCGGTCACGATGCCATGGATCAACCAGGTACGCGGTGTCGTTGAGGCATGGTTCGCTGGTAGTCGCGGCCACATCGCTGTCGCAAATGTTTTGCTGGGCAAAGTAAACCCCGGCGGCAAGCTGGCTGTTACATTCCCACTGAGCGATCAGGATTTGCCACACCCGGTTATTCCTCCGCTGCCACCGAGAGACCTGGGACAAGGCACGGGCGCAGTCAACGGGCCAACGCATGTGCAGTCCAGGTACTCGGTAACGTATGACGAAGGCCTCAAGGTTGGCTATAAGTGGTACGACGCGGAAAAGAAGCCTGTGCTCTTTCCCTTTGGCTACGGGCTTTCGTACACCACCTATAGCTACGCAAGTCTGAAGGTCAGCCCAGATGCGCGGACGGTAGGCTTTACTGTGCAGAATACGGGCCAGCGCGCTGGTGCGGAGATTGCCGAGGTCTACGCGATGCTGCCCGCAGCAGCGAACGAGCCGCCAAAACGGCTGATTGGCTGGGCCAAGGTGCATCTCCAAGCCGGGGAAAGCAAGCAGGTCAGCGTCGCCATTGATCCGCAGTATTTGCAGGTCTTCGATGCCGAGACGAGTCAGTGGAAGCTAATTCCCGGAGAGTACATCATTGCCGTCGGAGGGTCGTCGCAAACTCTGCCGCTACAACAGAAACTTACGCTGCCGTAGCGTTGAATCTGGCATCGGATCGAGCGTCGGATCGAATCTCCGCCGCACGATTTATTATTCCTCCGCAGATTCGCCTTCTTCAACGAGCGCTGCGGTCAGCCCATACAACTGGTAGCTGACCGCTGCGCTCGTTGTGGGGTGAAACTCTACCTGCAAGGGCTGGCGCTGCCAGGTTGCTGCGGCGCAGGCTGGAGTGGGATGATCGTCCGCCGTCCACTTGCTGAGTGCTTTCGCAACCAGAGGTCGTCGCACGCCCAGTTGCGCGACCACGGCATTCAGGTGCGTGCCTGTAGATGAAATGCCGCAATAGGCCGCGTAATCGCGGAACCAGACGACATCGGAGATAGCCGGATCGAACTCCGGCAAATGCAGCGCGCTGATGTGCGCCTTGGCGCGATCCACCCAGAGCCACGGGCCGAGACTCCAGATCCAATGCGCGCCGCTCTCACCCGGCAACGCATCATTCAGCCGCACCACGCGACGGACGACAAAACTGCGGTCAGTGACCTCGTGCATCTCGCCTGCCGTCCACTCCAGCACACGACCATCGACGACAAGCGGGCGCACGCGCAGCGTAGTGGGCTTGGTGTTTGGCCTGGCCGCCAGCGTCGGCGCAGTGTACAGCACCGTTCGCCATGCGCCCAGCGCGACGGTGTGAACTTTGGCGAAAGAAGGCAGGCACCAAAAAAGAACACTGCACACAGAGAAAAATTTCAACAACAGGAAAGGCTTGGGGAGGGCCATGCGGATCAGCGTAGTTGAGTACGAGTTGAGATACAAGCCCCTTCCCACCCTTCGCAACCGCACGAAGGGCACTGGCCGTCCAGGCAACTCCCACGTCTCAAAGGCGAGACGTGGGGCACCCGGTTGTTTATTCGATGACGGCAATCTTGGCGCGTTTGCCGACGCGGATTTCCAGTTCCACGCGCCCGTCGCCCAGCATCCAGGAGTTTTCTTTGTAGAGTTCGCCGTTGATCTTGACCGCGCCCTGCTTCAGTTTTCTCTCTGCGTCTGTCCGGGATTCCGCCAGCCCGCATTCAAAAATCAATTTTGATACGGAAACCGACGGACCACTGCGCGGCAACTGCATGCGCTCCACAGTATCGGGCATCTCGTCGCGCTGAAACTGCTTCGCCCAGTCGGCATCGGCTTGCTGGGCTGCGGCCTCGGAGTGAAAGTCTTTTGTAATCGTGCGCGCCAGGCGCTTCTTCGCTTCCATCGGATGCAGTGCGCCACCAGCCACGTCGCGCTGCATCTGGACTATCTGGTCTTGGCGCAGGTCAGTCAGCAGCGTCCAGTAGCGCCACATCAATTCGTCGGAGATCGACATCAGCTTGCCGTACATCTCCAGCGGCGGCTCCTGAATACCAATCGCGTTGCCCAGCGATTTCGACATCTTCTGCACGCCGTCCAGACCTTCCAGAATCGGCATGGTCAGCACAATCTGAGGGTGCTGCGCAAACTGGCGCTGCAATTCGCGGCCTGCCAGCAGATTGAACTTCTGATCTGTCCCGCCCATTTCAACATCGCATTCCAGCGCAACCGAATCGTACCCCTGAACCAGCGGATAGAGCAGTTCATGCAGGCTGATGGGCTGCTCAGCGTTAAAGCGCTGATGGAACTCCTCGCGCTCCAGCATCTGTGAGACGGTGTACTTGGCCGCCAGACGAATGATGCCCTCAAAGCCCAGTTTGTCCAGCCATTCGGAGTTGTAGCGCACCTCCGTTTTTTCTGCATCGAGAATCTTGAAGACCTGCGCCTTGTAGGTGACGGCGTTCTTCTCCAGTTCCTCGCGCGTGAGCGGCTTGCGCGTGGCCGAGCGTCCGGTTGGGTCGCCAATCAGGCCGGTGAAATCTCCAATCAAAAAGATGACGGTATGGCCCATGTCCTGAAAGTGCTTCAGCTTGCGGATGAGCACGGTGTGGCCCAGATGCAGGTCAGGCGCGGTGGGATCGAAACCCGCCTTGATGCGCAGTGGCTTGCCGCTCGTGCGGGATTGCTCCAGGCGCTCGCGCAGGGCTGGAAGCGGAATGATCTCCGCCGCTCCTTTTTGGAGGTAGGCGAGCTGTTCGTCAACGGGCAGGAATGTAGGCATAGCGCTCTTCGCAGTATAAAGAGTCTGCGGCCATGCCGGGAAACTCTCCATCGCAAAGCCTGTAGCCTTATAATCGACAGGTCAGCTATGGAAACCATCGAGAACGCACCCAAAAACGCAACTTCATCGCCCAGCACGCCTGCGGACACTCCGCAGGAAGCAGGCGGCATCACGGCCCCGCTCGACATTATCGAGTTGATGGACATTCTTCCTCACCGCTATCCGTTCCTGCTGATCGACCGCGTGGTGGAAGTGGTGCGCAAGAAGCGCATCGTCGCCATTAAAAATGTCACGGTCAACGAGCCGTTTTTTCAGGGGCATTTTCCCAACTTCCCCATCATGCCCGGCGTGTTGATTGTTGAAGCGATTGCCCAGGCTGGCGGCGCGCTGCTGCTGACCGAGTTCCCCGACCGCCACGAGAAATTGGTGCTCTTTACCGGCATTGAGAATGCGCGGTTTCGTCGTCCCGTAGTTCCCGGCGATCAGGTGCGACTGGAAGTCGAAGTGATCCACTGGCGTCCGCGCGCAGTCAAGATGCAGGGCAATGCGTATGTGGATGGCAAGCTGGTCTGCGAGGCAATTGTGATGTGCCAGATCGTCCCGCGCCAGCCACGCAAAGCCGCTACCGCAGGTTCCGAGGCGAGTTCCGAAGCGTGAGCATTCACCCCACCGCCATCGTGCATCCGACGGCCATCGTGCCAGCATCGGCCAGCATCGGCCCGTACTGTACCATTGGCCCGTACAGCACAGTCGGCGCACATGTCGTGCTGGGCGAGCACTGCGAGCTGGTCTCGCACGTTGTGCTCGACGGCCACACACGCATCGGTCAGGGAGTGCGCATTTTTTCCTTTGCTGCCGTAGGCATCGCGCCGCAGGATCTGAAATATAACAACGAGCCAACGCAGTTGGAGATTGGCGAGCACACCACGATCCGCGAATCGGTGACCATCTCGCGCGGCACGGTCGGCGGCGGTGGCATCACGCGCGTCGGCAGCCATTGCCTCATCATGGCTTACACGCACATCGGTCACGACAGCCAGATTGGCGACCACTGCATTCTGGCCAACGCGGCCACGCTCGCCGGGCACGTTACGGTGGAAGACTACGCTACCGTCGGCGCGCTCTGCCCGGTGCATCAATACTGCCGCATTGGAAAACATGCCTACGTGGGCGGCGGCACGACCATTACGCAGGATGTGCTGCCGTACTCGCTCACCTCCGCCAAGCGCGAGACGCACGCCTACAGCCTGAATAAAATTGGCCTGGAGCGGCGCGGGTTTTCCCCTGAGCAGATCAAAGAATTGCGCGCCGCCTATCGCGTTCTGCTGGCAGCTAAGAAAAATACCACGCAGGCGCTGGCGGAGTTGAAGCAGCGTCTGGCCAGTGGCGCAGCCGATGAGCACATTGCATATCTGGTGCAGTTTATCGAAGCCGCCGAGCGCGGCGTGATTAAGTAATTCTCCGGTCGAACCTTATGCCGATTCCATCCAAACCCGGCCTGACAAAACTGGGCCTGATCGCGGGCAACGGGCGCTTTCCGTTTCTGCTGCTGGATGCCGCGCGCGCGCAGGGCACGGAGGTTGTTGTCGCGGCCATCCGCGAGGAGACCGACCCGGAGATCGACCAGCGCGCTGCGCAGGATTCCGGCATCCGCGTCCACTGGCTCTCGCTGGGGGAACTCTCTCGACTGATTGAAACCTTTCAGCAGGCGGGCATCACGCAGGCCGTGATGGCCGGGCAGGTGAAGCACAAACAAATCTTCTCCAGCATTCGCCCGGATTGGCGGCTGGCGAAGTTGCTGCTCTCCCTGCGCACGCGCAATACCGACATGCTGCTGGGCGCAGTGGCCAAGGTGCTCGGCGATGAAGGCATTGAGCTAATCTCTTCCACAACATTTTTGGAGCCGCTGCTGGCGCAGCCTGGCGTGCTGACCACGCGAGCACCCAGTGAAGGCGAACTGCGCGATATCGAGATAGGCCGCAGCGTGGCCCGCGCCATCGCCAGCCACGACATTGGTCAGACCATCGTGATGGCCGCACAGGCCTGCGTCGCCATTGAGGCGATGGAAGGCACCGATGCCACAATCCGCCGCGCCGGGGAACTGATGCGGAGCTTTGGTGGCGACGCCACAGAAGAGACCGCCGCCGCGACCACCCTGGAGCGCAGCCTGACCGTCATCAAAGTCGCCAAGCCCAAACAGGACATGCGCTTCGATGTTCCCGTCATCGGAGTGCAGACCATCCAGACCATGCAGCAGGCGGGAGCGACCTGTCTGGCGCTCGATGCCGGGAAGACTCTCCTCTTCGATCTGCCCGCCGTTCTCGCGACGGCCAACGCCGCGGGCATCGCCATTATAGCCAGCTCCCCTGTAGCTATCCCCGTTGTAGCGAACCCGACTGAGGCGTAACCTTTCCATGTACGCAATTCTTGTTTTTCTGGAGACGCAATCCATGCACGTTTCTCGCATATCCGTGATCGCCATGACCGTGGTCATCGTTCTGGGCGTTGGCCTGTTTTCCGTGCGCGCGCTGGCAGCTTCCAACCCAATTCCGCAGGTGGGCCAGACGGCTCCCAACTTTACGCTGCCCTCGCAGGAAGGCACCAAGATCAGCCTGGATCAGTATCGCGGCCACTGGGTCGTGCTCTACTTCTATCCCAAGGATCAGACGCAGGGCTGCACCATTGAGGCGCGGCACTTTCAACGCGATACGGCACAGTACGACGCGCTCCACACTGTGATTCTCGGCGTCAGCGTCGATTCCGTTGAGAGCCATCAGGCCTTCTGCGCCAAGGATGGTCTGCACTTTAAGCTGCTGGCCGACACCGACAAAAATGTCGTTGCACAGTACGGTTCACTGGCTGATTACATGGGCTTCAAGATCGCCAAGCGGAATACGTTTCTCGTCAACCCTGAAGGCAAGATCGTCAAGGAGTGGATTGGCGTCGATCCAACGAGCCACAGCACGGAGGTGCTGGCCGCGCTGCACGATCTGCAGAAGAAAAGCTAGCGGGCAGCTTTTCTCGTCGATCCCGTAAAGGACCATACCGCAGATCCCTCCACTGCGTTGCCGCAGATAGCGGCAACTTCGGTCGGGATGACAGATACACGGAGCAGCCTGCCCCCTGAAATGTCATCCCGAGCGGCGTAGCTCGCCCAGGCGAGCTACAAAGTCGAGGGACCTGCGTTGTCCCGCCCAGCGCAAACCCCAAGCAGACCTTACGCCTTCCCCTTCTTCGCATCGCGGAGCTTCGCTGCCTCCAGCGGCACCTGCGGTTCGGTCATCCGCACAGGATCGAGAATCTCGGCAATCTCCGCTTCACTCAGCAGCTTTTTCTCTCTCGCAATCTCGATGATGCTGCGTCCCGTGGCGATGGACTCCTTCACAATCTCCGCCGCTTTCGCGTACCCGATGTAAGGATTCAGCGCCGTCGCCAGCGAGACCGTACTCTGCGCGTACATCTGGCAGCGCGGAGCGTTGGCCATGATGCCGCGAATGCAGTTGCGGTCAAACTGGTCGAGCATGTTGGCCAGAATCGTAATCGACTGCATCACATTGTGCGACATCGTCGGCATCATCACGTTCAGCTCCAACTGCCCGGCCTGCACCGCGTAGGCAACTGCCGTGTCGTTGCCAATCACCTGAAAGCTGACCATCGCGGCCAGCTCCGGCATCACCGGGTTGATCTTGCCCGGCATGATCGACGAACCGGGCTGCAAGCTCGGCAAGGAAATCTCCGCGAGTCCAGTATTGGGCCCAGAGGCCAGCAGGCGCAGGTCATTCGAGATGCGAATAATCTCCAGCGCAAGGCTGCGCAGCGCGGCGCTCACCTCGCCCATGCAGGCATTCGATTGCATGGCCCAGCGCATGTCGGCGGCTGGGGTAAGCTTTTGGCCGGAGATACGCGAGAGATTTGCGACGGCCTGCACGCGGTAATTGGGATGCGTGTTGATTCCAGTCCCAACTGCTGATCCGCCGAGTCCAAGCTCGCGCAGCGCGTCCGCAGCGCGGGCAATGTTGGCGCGTGCCTTGCGGATGGCGACGGCGTAGGCGGCAAACTCCTGGCCCAGACGCATCGGTACGGCATCCTGCAGATGCGTGCGGCCCGATTTCATCACGTCGTGGAATTCTTTGGCCTTGCTCTCCAGGCTCCCAGCCAGCGCGTCCAGCACTGGGTACAGCGTGTCCAGTGCGAGCAATGCGCCCAGGCGCATCCCCGTCGGGAAGACATCGTTGGTCGATTGGCCGTAGTTCACATGGTCGTTGGGATGGACGCGGTCGTACGCGCCGAGCTGGCCGCCGAGAATTTGATTGGCGCGATTGGCGAGAACTTCATTCACATTCATGTGGAAGCTGACACCGGCTCCGGCCTGAAAGACATCGACAACAAACTCCGCGTCCCACTTGCCAGCCATAACCTCCTGCGCGGCCTGCACGATGGCCTCGGCGCGGTCGGCTTCGATCAACTGCAAAGATTTGTTGGCCTCGGCGGCTGCGGCCTTGACCATGCCAAAGGCGCGAATCAGCAGCGGGTGTGCGCGCAACCCGGAGATGGGATAGTTGGCGACGGCTCGGACGGTCTGCGCGCCGTAGTACGCGCTGGCCGGAACCTCAACGAAACCGAGTGAATCTTTTTCCTTGCGCGTGTCAGCCATGCTGTCGGACTCCATTCTGAACCGCCATCTCAACGTTTCCAGTGTAGTGGTTTTGCGGGGCATGTTTGAAAGATGGCAATCAAGAGAAAATATCTCTTATATTTATCAATCGGAGTATCCTGTATCCGTAGTCATTTGATCTGGCTCCATACAGCGACACAAAAATATGACCCTCTCGGAAAGTTATACCCAAAACACAAACTCTATACCTGCGTACTTCGATGCAATGCTTGACGCGCAAGCCCCTGAGCGTTTTTCTGTAAAATTCATTGAAAACCTTGGATTTACTTCAACGAACGACCGTCTTTTCATTGGCATTTTGAAAGACCTTGGATTCCTGAATCGTGATGGTGCGCCTCAAGCAAGATATTTTGAATTTCTTGATAGATCACGATCAAAGGGTGTTGTCGCGGATGGCATTCGCGATGCCTTTGCAGATATCTTCGCTATCAATACACGAGCGAATGAAATGAATGCCGATGATGTCAAGAACAAGCTTAGAACCCTATTTGCTGGGAAAAAAACCGATCTGGTCATTGATAGAATAGCCAAAACTTTTAAGGCCCTTTGTGAATATGGTGATTTCTCGACCGCTGCATCATCGAAAGATTCTCCGCCGAATCCGGCGCATCCAAATCCGGCAAACCCATCCACGCCCCAGAAGGAAAAGAGCGCACCGAGTGGTGATGAGCATAAGCAGCAATCGGGGAAAATTAGCGTTTCGTCCCTCCAGTACCACATGAACATCGTGCTACCCGATACGCGAGATCAAGCCGTATATGATGCCATTTTTAAAAGCCTACGCGAGCATCTGGGATGAAAGAACTTGATCTATATTCGTTTGTCTATCGAGGGGTGCTTTCAGAAGAAGCATTAGATCAAACCGGGCGGCTACGCCGTAGTCACTTTGGTAGTGAACAAGCCCGCGAAATTCAAAAATCATTATCTTTCGACTTTCTGGATGCGCAACTACTGGCCGAAGGCCAACGAATGTCCGTAGTCTATGCGGCGGTTCACGCGTTTGAGAACTCAGTTCGGGCCCTGGTAACAAAGGCTATGAGCGAAAAGTATGGTGCCGCATGGTGGGACAAGGTGCCTGAACGGATTAGGAAAACATCTAAACCTCGAATGGAAGAAGATGCGCGATTCAGGTGGCACGCTGCGAGAGGCACAACAGAGATTAATTATTGCGATTTTGGTGACCTGTCCTCAATCATTGTCACAAATTGGGAAGTCTTCGAAGACCTACTCGGAAACATGGAATGGGCCAAGGCAATTTTGACTACCTTGGAAAAATCGAGAAACATTGTCATGCATGGAGGAAGCGTCGCTAAAGAGGATGTTGAACGTATAGGCATGAATATACGGGACTGGATCCGCCAAGCCGGTTGATTAAATCCGGATCCGAGGCACCGGACGGCTGCATGACAGCGCTTCCCTCACGCGCCTAGAATCGAAGGTTCCGATCTTCTTCGAGGGAAAACCCAATATCATGGCTATCATCCGGCAGGACGACTTGATCCAGAGCGTTGCCGACGCGCTGCAATACATCTCCTACTACCACCCGGTGGATTACATTACCAACCTGGCGCGCGCCTACGAACTGGAGCAATCGCCTGCGGCCAAGGACGCGATGGCGCAGATCCTCATCAACTCCCGCATGTGCGCCGAGGGCCATCGCCCCATCTGCCAGGACACGGGCATCGTGAGCGTCTTTTTGAAGATTGGCATGGAGGTGCGCTGGGACAAAACTAACCTGACTGTCGACGAGATGGTGAATGCAGGCGTGCGCCGCGCTTATCTCCATCCTGATAACAAGCTGCGTGCGTCCGTTCTGGCTGACCCGGCTGGCGCGCGCAAGAACACGCAGGACAACACGCCCGCCGTGGTGAACATCTCTCTGGTCAAGGGTGGCGAGGTGGAGATCATTGTCGCGGCCAAGGGCGGCGGCTCGGAGGCGAAGTCGAAGTTCGTGATGCTCAACCCCTCCGATTCAATCGTAGACTGGGTGCTGAAGACTGTCCCAACGATGGGCGCAGGCTGGTGCCCGCCCGGAATGCTGGGCATCGGCATTGGCGGCACGGCAGAAAAGGCCATGCTGCTGGCCAAGGAAGCGTTGATGGAACCCATCGACATGCAGGATTTGATCGCGCGCGGAGCTGCGAATCATCTGGAAGAATTGCGGCTGGAGATTTACGACAAGGTAAATCGTCTGGGCATTGGCGCGCAGGGATTGGGCGGGCTGACCACGGTGCTGGACGTGAAAATTCTGGACTACCCGACACACGCGGCAAATCTTCCCGTGGCGATGATTCCCAACTGCGCCGCCACACGCCACGCGCATTTTGTATTGGACGGCAGCGGGCCTGCGGTGCTGGAACCGCCATCGCTGGAGGACTGGCCGAAGCTGACGCATGATGTGTCCTCAGCCAGAAGAGTAGATCTGAACACCGTCACGCGCGCAGAGGTTGCTACGTGGAAGCCCGGAGAAGTGCTGCTGTTAAACGGCAAACTGCTGACCGGGCGCGATGCAGCGCATAAGCGCATGACCGACATGCTGGCACGCGGTGAAAAGCTGCCCGTCGATTTTACTAACCGCTTTATCTATTATGTTGGCCCGGTCGATCCGGTGCGCGAAGAAGTCGTTGGCCCGGCTGGCCCCACCACCGCGACGCGCATGGATAAATTCACGCGGCCCATGCTGGAGAAGACTGGTCTGCTGGGCATGGTGGGCAAGGCCGAGCGCGGCGAAGTAGCCATTGCTGCGATCCGCGATCACAAGGCCGTCTATCTGATGGCCGTGGGCGGCGCGGCGTACTTAGTCTCGAAGGCAATTCGCGGCGCGCGCGTACTGGCCTTTGCGGATCTGGGCATGGAGGCGATTTACGAATTCGACGTGAAGGACATGCCGGTCACAGTCGCCGTGGATAGCCAGGGAACTTCCGTCCACCAGACAGGGCCGAAGGAATGGCAGGCTCGCATCGCCGGAATTCCCATCTTGCAGTAGTTGGGTGAGCTAGTGATACAGTGATCGTATTGGGATCGTATTGGTCTTTGCCGCTGCTCGATCTCCCGGCAGAATCGCAATGCTCGTGCTCGGCAATTCTGATTGAAACTCTTGCAGTAGGAGGGTTCCTCGTCCTATGAAAGCCATGCGCTGCTGGATCACTGCCCTGATGTGTGGTTGTCTGCTCGCGTCTCCGCTCGTAGCGATAGCGCAGACTGCGACGGACACCCCTGCTACACCGCAGACCACTACGACCATCGCCTCGGCTAAGGATGCCGCCGTGCCTTCGCTGGAGGAACTGGGCCTTGTGCCAGCAATCGCAACTGCACCCTCCCCGCCGCCAACACCGGCTCCCGCGCCCAGTCCAACTCCATCTCCATCCGCAAACGACGCGCTTTCTCTACAGGATTTAGGCTTTGACTCCAGCCAGACCCAGTCCAATGCGGCGCTGCAAGCCCGGCTGAACAAGCGCACGCGCATGCTGAAGATTCATCAGAAGCTGGGCGTGATTACGCTGGCGCCCTTATTGGCGACTCTTTTTGTCGCCAGCGGTGCCAAGTCGCATCACGATCATGGGTCGTCCACTGTGATCATCACGCCGCCAAGCGATGCCAATGTCGATCTGCACATTGCGCTGGGATCGCTGACTGCGGGCTTGTATGGCGCAACGGCGTACTACGCCATCTTCGCGCCTAAGATTAAAGGAACGCCGACGCGGGGCGCCATCCGCGTTCACAAATACCTGACTTTCATCCACGGCCCCGGAATGATTCTGACCCCGATACTAGGGGAGATGGCGCTGAGCCAGGAGGAAAAAGGCCAGAAAGTGCATGGCATCGCGGCTGCACATGGGGATGTAGCGATCATCACGGCGCTCGCCTACACCGCGGCCATTGTCTCCGTCTCCTGGCCCATTCATTTGAAGTTTTAGCCCATATTGTTTCGGAGGTTTCGATGAACAGAAAATTTTTGTTTGCCGTGTTGCTCTGCACGCCGCTGGCCTTCAGCCAGGCTGCCAGTCATCCAACCGATAGCCAGTGGGCGCTGGAGCAATCCACGCTGACCTATCACATGTCGCACCCGCTGCATCAGGTGGATGGCGTGAGTCACGCGGCTAAAGGCAAAGGCGTTTGCCATGCTGGAGTTTGCGATTTTCTGATCGCCGCGCCGGTGAAAACTTTTGATTCCGGCGACAGCAATCGCGACCTGCACATGCTGCAAGTTACGCGCGGCGCGCAGTACCCGATGGTTGTGGTGCGCACGCAGATGCCGGAGGCAGCCACCGACTCCGCCACACTGTACGCCGATCTGGAGGTGCAGTTTGCCGGGCAGGATGTTCACTACGCGCATGTACCCTTTCAGCGCATAGTACAGGGGAATGAGGTGCATATCACCGGCATTGTTCCAGCCACCTGTGTCGATTTCAAAATTGATCCGCCGTCGTTTTTGACGGTACCGATCAAAAATGAAATTCCGGTGCGCGTCGATATGACCTGGAAGAAGATGTAGCGGCAGGCTGAATTTTCAGGGCTACGATTTTGCTATACGAATTTTTCTATACATTTTTCTTTCGGCTCAGGACGAAGCTGGACTTGCGACGGTCGTTGGCCGCGTGGTCAATCTTGCGCCAGAAGCCGACGAAATAATCTGTAGCTGAGATAATCGAGACCATAACCATAAAGTAGATTGCCGTCACCGCGATGACATGCACCGGCAGAATAAATCTGCCGAAGTGCCAGACACTCCAGCCGCGATCAAGAATGGCCGCAACCACGGCGACTACCTGCGTCACCATCTTCAGCTTGCCCAGCTCGCTGGCCTCGATGGTGAAACCCGATGATGATGCGATGGAGCGCAGGCCGCTGACCAGAAATTCGCGACCAATGACCAGCACGGCAATCCAGGCTGGAACAATGCGTGGGTTGAATTCCACCAGAGAAATAAACGCTGCGGTTACCATCAGCTTGTCGGCCAGTGGATCGAGCAACATGCCCATCGTCGTAATCTGGCCGCGTTTGCGCGCCAGATAGCCATCGACGCCGTCGGTGATGGATGCCAGGATGAAAAGCAGCGACGCGAAGATCTCCTGCTCGCCATAGAATGCGTGCCCGTGAAAGCTGCGGGAGAGCAGCCAGAGCAACAGCGGCACGGTGCCGATGCGGCTCATCGTAATGGAATTGGGCAGGTTCACGCGGGTCTTTCTACCACTGCATCTATGATGATAACGCCAGAGGCAAGCGGCGGGTGCCTGACAGCATTATCCTCCAGAAATAACCACCGTGGGAGCCAGCAATTCGTTGTGTCCGGGGAAAAAAATCATGAACACCGTTCCAGCGCGGCGGACATGCGATTCTGGCTGCACAGAGCTGCCGCCCCCATTCGCAACGCGACTGCGCACGCGCACCCGGCCCCGATGTTTTTCGACAATCTCGGCGCTCACCCAGAGGCCCAGCCCGGTTCCGGTGGCTTCCTTCGTTGTGAAAAAAGGTTCAAAGATGCGTTGACGCACCTCTTCGGTCATGCCGCTGCCAGTATCGGCAACTACGATGCGCACTCCGGCAGCGTGGCCATTGCGCCAATCGCGCGATGAGCGCACGGAGAGGGTCAGATGGCCGCCCTGCGACATGGCATCAAGGGCATTGCCCACCAGATTGGCAAAGAGCTGGCGCAGCTCGCCGCTAAAGGAGAGCAGCTCGGCGCTGTCGCTGTAGCGACGGATTACGTCAATCTGGGCAGCGTGAATCCGTCCGCGATAGAGGGTCAGCACGGAATCGAGCACCTCGCTGAGCCGGGTAAGCGTCGGCTGCGTCGATTGGCGATAGAAGCGCAGCGTCTGCTGCGTGATCTGTGAGACACGCGCCAGTTCATGCTGCGCCATATCTGCATACTTCGCCGCCTCGGAATCAAGCGAGGGCTGGTCGTGCAACAGGTACAGCAGATTGGTGACCGCCTCCAGCGGATTGTTGATTTCGTGGGCGATGGAAGCCGCCAGTTTTTCTGATCGCCGGAGCGCCTCTTCCGACTTTTTGTGCTGCGTCGTATCCACCACCACCGTGCCCACCCAACGAATCCGATCTGTGCCGGTGCGGACAGGATAAAAGTTCACCAGACGAGTGCGCGAAGTGCGGAGGGGGGCAGCGTCGGTATGTGATACATCAGCCTGGTCAAGGATTTCACTGTGCATCTCCAGATCGCGTACCGGCTCGCCTGTAGCAAAAACCTGCTGGATAATGCTGGCCATCCGACTCGCTTCCTCCGTAGGAAAGACCTCCAGAATCGGACGGCCAAGATGACGGCTGATGGGCAGTTGATTCATATTCGCCATAAACTGATTGACGCGAACATAACGCAGACTGCGATCAAAAAAAGCAAATCCAATGGGCGCGTTGGCCAACATGGAATCCAGCAGCGCCAGCGTGTCATTCAACCCGGCACGCTGTTCGTTCAGGGCCGCCACCATCGAATTAAAAGTATGCGTTAGAACTCCAGCTTCGTTGGTGGACGTGGTGCGAATGGGAAAGACATTTTTAATTTCAGGATTGCGGATGAGCAGTTGCGTGCCGCGCAGCAGACCATTCAGTGGCTGCGTGATGGTACGCGCCAGCAGCAGAGAAACAACCGCATTGGCGGTAATGGCCAGCAACCCAAAGAGCAGCGCGGAGTTAAGTAGATCGCGCAGCGCTCGATCATCCTCGGTCATGTCGGGGACGATCCAGGCCAGGGCAGCGGGCGTGCCATCGACCCATACGGGAGCTACAACCTCTGGCTCATTGTGTTTGCCAACAAAAACATGGGAGCGATAGGGAGTGTGCAACTGCGCCAGCTCCAGCGGCGAGAGCGGCGTGTAACTGCTGGGGCCATTTCTGTCTCCGTAGGCCAGCACATTGCCAGAAAAATCGGTAATGCGCGCCGAGCGGATGGTAGGAGAGGACGGCAGGACGGCCATAATAGATTCCAGCGTCATCAGATGCTCGTCGGCCAGTTCTTCTGAAGCGGCATCGGCCATTACATGTACCTGATAGATGAGCCTCTGCTCCGTGCGGGCGCGTGCCTGCGTGCTTTGCTGGCGGTAGATGTATCCCACAAAGATGCTGACCAGCAGACATTGCAGCAGAACGGTGCCTGCAATCAGCTGACCTCGAATCGTATTGGGAACCATGCGCAGCATAGAAGTGATTCGCCTCGATTGTAGTGGAGCGGGAGCGTCCGCGCGAAAAATCCCAACGCTCGGTACGACTACGCTGACGGTGACGGCATCTGGCTGCGCAGGCTGGCTGCAATCTGCGCGCCGTGGAAGCGTCCATTCTCAATGAAAATCTCGTGCGTGCGCATTCCGGCAACAATCACGCCCGCAAGGTAGATGCCCGGCACATTACTCTCCAGCGTTGCTGGATTGCAGACTGGCGTGCGATCCTTGCCCTCCAGCTGGATGCCGAGCGATTCGAGAAAAGAAAAATCCGGGTGGTAGCCGGTCAGGGCAAAAACAAATTGATTGGGCAGTGTGCGTTCGCCCTCCGGCGTGGCCAGGCGCACGGCATCTTCTGTGATCTCGACCACATTCGATTGAAAGTAGGCCGCAATTTCTCCGTTACGAATGCGATTGTCGATATCCGGCAGAATCCAATATTTGACATGCTTGTGCATGGCCGCGCCGCGATGCACCAGCGTGACGCGCGCGCCATGACGCCAGAGTTCCAGCGCGGCAATTGCAGCAGAATTTTTGCCGCCAATCACCAGCACATCCTGGTTGTAGTAAGGATGCGGGTCCGTGTAGTAGTGCATCACCTTGGACAAATCTTCGCCGGGAATGTTTATCCGGTTTGGCAGATCGTAGTAGCCCGTAGCCAGGATGAGTTTGCGCGACGAGTAGACCTGGCTGCGTCCAAACTGATCCACCGTAGACACAGTGAATGCGCCGTCGGAGCCAGCGACGCGCTCCACGCGCTGATACGCGCGAACGTCCAGATGATAGTGCGCGGCCACCTTGCGGTAATACTCCAGCGCCTCCAGCCGGTTGGGTTTGGAATTGGGGCTGCTGAAGGGAATGTTGCCGATCTCCAGCAACTCCGGCGTGGTGAAGAAGGTCATGTGCGCGGGGTAATGAAAGAGCGAGTTGCACAGGCAGCCCTTCTCCACCAGCGCCACGCGAAAGCCCTCGCGCTGCGCGTCGATGGCGCAGGCCAGACCAGTCGGCCCGGCACCGATGACAAGAACATCCAGGGGGTTCGCGGCGGCGGGTGCAGGATCGCTCATATCCCTATTTAAGCAGAGTCTCTGCTGAATATGCCCCGATCTACATGGATCGACTACATGGATCGACTAAGAAAAAAATTCTGCTTATATCTGCAATGACTCCGTAGCATCCTCTCGAATTGTGCATCTAACAACATCGCAGGTTCATCCACTGCGTCCGCCACAGCGAACGGGTCGGGATGACAGAGATATGGAGAGGGAGAACGAATGAGCAGTGAACGCAGAGACTCTCCGACTCTTGTCCGCAAGCTGCTCTGCCGCGTGATACTTTTGATTTTGTTTTGCGGTTGGATGGCGCAACGCTCCTCGGCCTACTCCGTGCTGACGCATGAAGAGGTTGTCGATCTGGCGTGGAACAATTCCATCCGCACGCTGTTGTTGCAGCGCTATCCGGGAACCACCGAGGCGCAACTCCGTCGCGCGCACGCCTATGCCTACGGAGGATGCGCCATTCAGGATATTGGCTACTATCCTTTCGGCCACGCCTTTTTCAGCGACCTGACGCATTATGTGCGAACGGGAGATTTCATCGACAGCCTCTTTCGCAACGCGCAAAATGTCGACGACTATGCCTTTGCGCTGGGTGCGCTCTCGCATTACATCGCCGACAATATCGGACACCAGAATGCCATCAATCTTGCTACGCCGGTGGAGTTCCCTGGCCTGGAGAAAAAATTTGGCTCGGTGGTTACCTACGATGAAAATCCGCACGCGCATGTGCGAACGGAGTTTGCTTTCGATATCGACCAGTTAAGCTATCAACGTTTTGCGCCCGCTGGCTATCTGGAACATGTCGGCTTGCAGGTTCCGCGCAAGCTGCTGGAGCGCGCATTTTTTGAGACATACGGGCTGACCCTGCGCTCCCAGCTAAGCCATGAAGCGCCTGCGATTCGCAGCTATCGTTCCTCGGTGCGGCATTTTATTCCGCGCATCGCGTATGCAGAGGTGTTGCTCCATAAACGTGATTTCCCTGCCGACGACACGGGGCCAGAATTTCAGAAATATCAAAAGTTGCTGGCCCAGGCCGACTACGCCAATGGCTGGAGCCAGTATCGCCACAAGCCGGGCGTCGGTACTCATCTGATGGCCTTTGTGATTCGCATTACACCCAAGGTAGGCGTGTTTTCCATCCTTTCCATTCGCGGGCCAACGGCAGTGACCGAAGGTAAATACATCACCAGCCTCAACAACACCGACGATGCCTTTTCCCAGACGATAGAGCAACTGCGTGCTCATCCTGCCAATCCGCTGGGCCTGCCGAATCTTGATCTGGATACGGGTGCGGAGATTCAACCCGGCGGCTATCGACTGACGGACAAGACCTACGCAGAATTACTCCATCGTATTACCGCCGATCCCAACCGGCTGGTGCCTGCTGGATTGAAGAATAATTTGCTGGCGTTTTATTCCAATCCGAACGAGCCGATTACAACCAGGAAAAATGCGCGCGCATGGAAACGCGTGCAGCGGGAACTGCCCATCCTGCAAGGCATGCAAACCGTTCTAATGCCTCAAGCCAAAAAGATCGCCGATGGATCCGCGAGCGCAAGCCAGGATGTTGATACTCTGAAATAGATGCTGCGCCGGATGTATACACAATGGATGTTTGCCTGGGAGACGCGGCTGACCACGCGCGACACCAATCGCCAGGTGCGACCGCTGGAATGGGGATTCGACTGGCTTGCCGACTGGATTGACTCTCTGCCGGATGCGCAGCGTTTGCATATTGCGGAAGATGTTGCTTCGGGCGATGCAGTTCGATGCGAAGCAGCCATGCTGGCCATCAACGCCAGCATCATCGCGAACAGTGATGCGTTTTATGGTTACGCGATGCCGACGGATTTCCGTTTAGAGGATCGGCATCCACAACTATTCCCGACCAACGTTCGACCGGAGACACTCCGCGAAGATGCGCGGCTTAAAAAACTGGCCGCAGAAGGAAAGATGCCGACGGCGCAGTTCTTGCGCTTCACTTCGCCGGTGCGGACTCCCTACCCAGAAAACGATCAGGTGAATGCGCGCTGGTATCCCGCACCAGAGAAAAAACAGCGGGGCAAACCGAAGCAGGCCATCATCGTGTTGCCGCAGTGGAATGCCGATGCGTTTAGCCACAATGTGCTCTGCGAGATTTTCAATCGCTTTGGCGTTTCGGCGCTACGGTTGAGCAAGCCCTTCCATGACATTCGCCGCCCGGCGGAGCTGGAGCGCTCGGACTACGCCGTCAGTTCCAACCTGGGCCGCACCATCGCCGCCAATCGGCAGGCTGTGGTGGATATTCGCAGTTGCCTGGACTGGCTGGAGCAGCAGGGTTACGAGCAGTTCGGAATTCTTGGAACCAGCTTAGGCTCGTGCTACGCCTTCATCGCCAGCGCGCACGATCCACGCCTGCGCGTGCATGTGTTCAATCACGCAGCCACCTGGTTTGGCGATGTAGTGTGGACGGGCCAGAGTACGCGGCACATTCGCGCCGCCTTTGAGCAGGCCGGTCTGACGCAGGATCGCCTGCGCGCGCTGTGGGCTGGAATCAGTCCGATGGCCAGCATGGAGTTGTTCGCAGGCACGGCAGCGAGTCGGAAGGAAATAACGTGGCCGCGCAAATACGTTCGGATGATCTATGCGCCGTATGATCTGACCTTTCTGCCGGAGTTTTCACGACAGGTGGTTGAGCAGTTCACGCAGCACGGTCTGGATTTTGACGCGAAGATTTTGCCCTGCGGACATTACACGACCGGGGAAACGCCCTACAAGTACATCGACGGCTGGTACATGGGGTCATTCGTCTATCAGGCGTTCAAAAGATTAGCGAAAGAAACGCCGGGCAGCGCAACGCTGCAATAGCCGCAGAAGTAAGTGGCGCGCAAGCAAGTGTGGTTTCCCAGTGAGACCCTTGCCAGCAGAGGTATACTCACCTATCAGTCACAGGAGCGTTCCATCTAAACCAGGGAGGGCACAGAATGCCCCAGTGTGCGTGTACCAGAATGTATTCAGGAACAGCACCGGTATGTCCGTTCTGCGCTATTGGCGCTCCGCCACCTCGAATCGCTCTGCCGCGCCAAGGTCCGGTGATTGCTCCACCGATGGCACCGGTCATGCCCGTGCTGCGCGCGATTCCGGTAGTCGCACTCCCACCGCCGCCGCCCGTGTTGGCTCCGAATACGCTGCCAGCAGGATCCAATCTGGAAATCACCTGTGCGCGGAGTGGACAGCATAATTTTGTTGCTCTGGGTGCAGGAGCACGGCTGTATGTGCTGCAAGGTGCAAGGCTGGAGTTTCGTGCATCTCAGACCGGGGCAGCCCCGGCGTATGCGCCCCTCATCAACTTTCAGACCTCCGCATGGGGAGGCACGGCGGGTGCAGCCTCGGCGGGGACATCCTGTACAGTAGCCTTCAATACCCTCTCTGCATCGGATACAGATCCAGGGGCCTACACCGTGACCCTGACCTTTGCCGCACAGGTAGTGACGATCCGCTGCATCGTGTATAAGTTGACGGGCGTGCTGGCGCCAGCAAATGGTTTTGGTGGTCATCACCCAACACATTTTGGCGTGGATGAAAGAGTCGGTCTCAACTTTGCAACGACGCCCGCAGGCCTGGCAGCGGCGACGGTACAAGGACTGCGATGGAAGGTGACCACAGCAGGTCGAGACAATGACGGGCTGCTTCACAATCCTGCGACAAATGCGGCTCCCCCGCTGGCCGATGGGCTGGCAGCGTATATTGCCCCGTGCCGAACCCACGCCGCCGCACAGCCGCATCAGGCAACGCGAGACGTGTGTCTGCGACTGGAAGTTGTCGCAGGGGTGTGCGCCACCTTGGAGCAAGAAGTGGACATTGTTATCTGCAAACCTTCGGCACACATGAGGATCGGCGCTGGCAGTCATCCTCACACGCAGGGCACGCCATCCGCTGGATTTAAAGGGGAGATTTTTCTCACCCCGAAAGACGTTTCATTCCGAACTTTGCGCTGGCGGGAAGGTACAGGAGCGATCCGCACGTATGGATTTGGCAATGATGCGGAAGATGGCGTGACGCACCACGCAGTGACCGCATTCCTCGACGCCGTGCATGGCACGGTGCAGGGTGGAGACATCAACAATGGCTCGCTGGTCAACCAACTCGATACCGTAGAGAGCGGAGGAGTAGCGGGGTACGTCGTTCCTGACCGAGCTTCAGACATTACAGTAGTCGGAAGAGAAACATGGCCGATTCATTGGGAGTATACCTACGCGGATTTGGCAACAGGAAACTGGACGGTAGACTGGATCCGGATGCAGATTGCCTATCACATCGCAACGCTGTATGAAAGCGGCAGGATGACGATGTTCAAAGGCCATGTAGCGTGTGCCGAGGGCTTGTGCAACGCCACGGTGAGCAAGAATATAAACGATCCAAACGTTCTCTAGCGACTGCTATTCTCTAGCGACTGGAGGGTACTGTCGCCCGGATACATACCAAAACCTCTTCCGCCCTTCGCCGAAAATGCGGATGATAAGACACCGGGCCGACATTCGCTGGTACAGATGCGATAAAATCGCCGTTATGAACCCTGATCGCATGAGCCTGCCCCTACCGCAGGCTGACCCGGAAATTTTTGCCGCCATCCAGCAGGAAGTGCATCGCCAGCACGATGGGCTGGAGATGATTGCCTCGGAAAATTTTGTGAGCGAGGCGGTGCTGGAGGCCGCTGGCTCCGTCTTCACCAACAAGTATGCCGAGGGCTATCCCGGCAAGCGCTACTACGGCGGTTGCGAGTGGAGCGACGTGGTCGAGACGCTGGCGCGCGACCGAGCCAAGCAGCTCTTTGGCTCGGATCATGTGAATGTGCAGCCGCACTCTGGCTCGCAGGCCAACGCGGCGGCGTATGCGTCGATCCTGACTCCCGGCGAAACGATTCTTGGTCTCGATCTGGCCCACGGCGGCCACCTGACGCACGGCCACAAGCTGAATTTTTCTGGCAAGCTCTACCGCGTGGTCAGCTATGGCGTGCGTAAAGACACGGAAGTCATCGACTACGACGAGCTGGAAGCGATTGCCACAAAGGAAAAGCCCCGCATGATTATTGGCGGTGGCAGCGCGTATGCGCGGATTTTAAACTTCCCCCGGATGCGCGCGATTGCCGATAAGGTGGGCGCGTACCTGGTGGTGGATATGGCGCACATTTCCGGCCTGGTGGCGGGTGGCGTGCATCCTTCGCCGGTGCCCCACGCGCAGATTGTGACCACGACGACGCACAAGACGCTGCGCGGCCCGCGCGCTGGCTTGATTCTCTGCCAGCAGGAATTTGCCGCTGCCGTGGATCGCAGCGTATTTCCCGGCCAGCAAGGTGGCCCGCTGGTGCATATTATGGCGGCCAAGGCCGTGGCCTTCAAGGAAGCCTTGCAGCCGGAGTTCAAGGAATACGCCACGCAGGTGGTGGCGAATGCGCGCGCCTTGGCCGAGACGCTTAAGGCCGAAGGCTTCCGCATCATCTCTGGCGGCACGGACACGCACCTGATGCTGGTGGATGTCTTCTCCAAAGGCATGTTGGGCAGCGAGGCCGAACACGCGCTGGGCGAGGCAGGCATCACCGTCAACAAAAATGCGATTCCCTTTGACGTAAATCCGCCGATGAAACCCAGTGGCATCCGCATTGGAACTCCTGCGCTGACTACGCGCGGAATGCGGGAGCCGGAGATGCGGATTATTGGCCGCTGGATCGCGCAGGCGCTGGAACATCGCGCCAATCCTCAGTGGCTGGCGCGCACGCGCGCCGATGTGCTGGAGCTGGCTGAGCAGTTTCCGTTATATGCCTGGCTACGGGAGCCTGTGGCGGCGCGGTAAGACTGACGCGGGTTCGTAGATCGCTATATTTCCCAGGTCTAAAAAACGAGACCTGGGGCACACAGGATTGTTGAACCCCGTCAAAAAAAGCCTCTGCTAAAAATCTTTATACCTTGACTGTAGTTCGCAGAATTGGCGGTCCCTGCACGACGGCCTGAAATACTGCATCACTTTGGCTCAGCGTAACCAGCGCGCGCGTGACAGTTTCGTCGGACTCAGCGGCATGGCGCAGCAGCACCGGATAGCGCACCTTAAACTCCAATCCATCCTCCACAAATTGCAGGCGGGATTCAATCTTCGGAACCTCGGCGCTGATGTCCCAATGCAAGGCTAGACTGCCGTGCTGACGCTCAATCTCTGGCTGATATTTCTGGTAGAGATTCGCAACCAGTGCGGTCATCTTTTCCGCTGCACCTTTAAAGTCTGCTGCTTCGTTCAGCTTGACGGCAACCTCGCGCCAGCCATACTCCGTGCCGGGAATCTGCTTGTAGAGCGGCGTGGTGGCCTGAAAGAGAACAGCGTTGGAGAAGACGGCCACGCGGCCCGTGGGGTAGAGATCAATGCCCGTCCCAGCCAGTTCCATCACATAGAGACGAACCAAACCAACCTCCATCACATCGCCTGTCACTCCAGCAACGCTGATGCGGTCGCCGACGCGCACGCCATACCGGCCCACGATGAAGAAATAAGCCGCGACAGAGAGCAGGATGGTCTGCAAGCCGACGGCGATGCCAGCAGTAAGAAATCCAGCAAAGGTAGCCAGCGAGCTAATCTGGCTGACAAAGCCGAGAATCAGCACCACGCCCATGCAGAAGCCCATCACAAAGCGGCGAATGATGAGCAGTTGCCGCCGCCGCCGCAGGTCATGCACATATTTGATGGACGCTCGCCGCCAGAATTCCCCAAAAAGAAAAATCAAGCCAATGGCGATGGCGCTCTCAATCATGCGCAGCAACAGCGCGCGAAAGAGGCTGTCATATTCGCGGTCAATGGAGTCGTGCCACTGTTGCAGGTTGGCGCGATTCTGATCGAGCACAGCGATTTCCTGCGAGAGCGGCAGCGAGGCTGCGGATATCTTCCGGAAGGTTTCGGCGAGTTGCTCATACTGCTGGAGCGTAGAGGTCTGAAGTGTTGCGTTCGTAGGCTGGGCGGTTGTCACAGGTGTTGAAGCGGGGGCCGTCGCGCTTTTGGATGCTGATGCACTGGATGCAGGCAAACCCGCAGGAGCACTCTGGGCCAGCGTCTGCCCCTGATGCAAGGTCTGTCGCAGCAACGCAATCAGCGGCTTATGCAAACGCACGGCCTGCGCGCGCAGATGATCGTTTTCTACCATCCAGAGATTCATCTGATGCAGATTGCTGATCAGATCAAAGAGCAACTCCGCCTGGCCCACGACACCGAGGGATTCGGCTCCATTGACGGACTTGGGTGCCACTGCCGTAGCTGGAGTTGGCAGGATGACATGGGAAGTTGCGTGCTCCTCTGTCGGAGCAACCGGCAACGTGGCCGCCGGTGCAGCATGTTCCAGACGCGCAATATCGCCGCTCAACCCTGACGTATCCGAGCTGGTAGTGGTAGCCAGAACCAGCAATCGATCCAGCGCCTGCTGCATGGCCGCAGCCAGATCCAGTTGCCCCTGTAGAGTCTCTCGCTGCTGCGTCAGCAGCCGGAGCTTCGCCGCTGAGGCGCTGGGAATCTGCCCATCAACTTTAGCCAGATCAGACTTCAACTGCTCCATCTTGGCCTTGTTCGTAGCCGTAAGCTCAGACAGATGCTGCTGCCGTGTCTCGGGTGTGTTCGCGGGCGGCTGGCTAGCGGCGGTGGTTGTGCCTGTCGAGATCGAAGTTGGATTCTGTGCAGATGCAGACTGCTATGCTGCCTCAGTCCGCAACAACGTCGCCTCAGACTTGGCTGACTGAAATGCAAGCTGAGTAATTTGCGTGGCCAGCGTAAGCGCCTCGTCCTGGTACAGAGCATCGCTGGGTTCGCCCACCTTCTGCGTAAACGCCGTGGCACTGCGGTAGAAGTGCAGCACCGCATTCAGATGAGCAAGTATCTGGCTATCTTGTTTCGCTTGAACCTCAGCCGCAGTCTGCGCATCTGTACCCACAGGCGCAGGCGTTGCAGAATTCATCGTGGTCTGGGCCTCGCCCCGCCAACCCATCCCCACAGCACAGGCCAGCAGCAAAATTCCGGCGGTGATTTTGGCAGCAAAGCTCCAACAACGAACGCAGGATGGACGAACGCAGCGGGGATAGAGGCGAGGATTCCAGTCGAAAGGCATACGTCTATTTTACGCACTATACTATGCGCGGAATTGTAGCCGCTTACTCCAGTGGGCCGATGCACTGCACGGCGACCACGCGATTTGCGCCCGCGTTCGGAAGCATATCCAGCAGTTCCTGCAGTGTGCGATCCAGCACAGGATGACGCGTGTTCGGAGCAATCTCAGCCAGCGGTGCCAGCACAAAGCGGCGCTGATGCAGAGCCGGATGCGGCAGAATCAATTGCGGCGTAGCCAGAATTTTCTTGTCATAGAGAAGCAGGTCAAGATCGAGGGTGCGCGGCCCACCCTGTACGGGCTGAGTCCTCTCGGCCTCCAGCCTGCGGTCGCGGCCCTGGCTGCGCTCAATCTCCAGCAACGCGCGCAGCAGCGCCTCCGGTGCAAGCGCGGTGGAGAGTTGCACGGCGGCGTTGAGAAAAGCAGGCTGATCTTCCAGCCCAACCGGCGCGGTCTCATACACGCTGGAGACCTCCAGAATCCTGCCGAGACGACCTATCGCATGCACGGCAGCCTGCAAATGTGCCCGACGATCGCCCAGATTGGTTCCAAGTCCGAGCAATGCGATGGCTGGAGAAGGGAATGAAGAAAGTGTATGCGTCATAAAATGTACGGCAATTCAACATTGCAGCGATGCAGACAGGTGTAGAGAAAAAAATTGATCCGTCAGCAGAAAAATCTCCTATCCGACCGTGACCGCAACCTGCGCGGCGATGCGGGAAGGTGTAGCTCGCGGAGTTTCGCTGGCAGGCAAATGCACCAGTTCCCACGCGGAGCGGTCGCGCAGCAAACGCGCCACCAGTGCGGTGTGCATGGCATGACCGGCGCGTTCGGCAATCACGCGACCCTGAATCTGGCGACCGGCCAGAGCCAGATCTCCAATCAGGTCGAGTATTTTATGGCGCACAAATTCATCGGGAAAACGCAGCGGGCCATTCCCTACCCCCGTGTGCGTCAGAATAATGGCGTTCTCCTCCGACGCGCCGCGAATCAGTCCCATGTCACGCAGGGCCTGCTCATCTTCGCGAAAGCCAAAGGTGCGGGCGGCGGCAATTTCGGCGGCATACGCTCCAGTGTCCAGATCAAGATGAAAGGATTGCTGGCCAATCGGCGCGCGAAAGTCGATGCTATACGAAACGCTGTATCCTTCTCCGGGATAGATGCCGATGAATTTTCCGTTCTCGCGAACCTCAATGGATTTGCGAATGCGAAGATACTCGCGACGACGTCGCTGCGGCAGCAATCCCACAGATTGAAAGGCTTCAATGTACGGCAGAGCGCTACCGTCCAGAATGGGCAGCTCCAGATTGTTCAGTTCCACGATGACGTTATCGATGCCAAAACCGATGAGCGCAGAGAGCAGATGTTCGGTGGTCGAGATCAGCACGCCCTGACGCATCAGGCTAGTAGCGTAGCTGACTTTGGCGACATTGCGACCCGTGGCGGGAATCTCAAAGTTGTCCAGATCGGTGCGGCGAAAGAGAATGCCGGCTCCGGCAGGCGCGGGCAGCAGACGCATCTCCACCGGCGCGCCACTGTGGATACCGATGCCGCGAAACTCGACGGCTGCGCGAAGAGTCTGTTCGAATTGCAGACGGTGCGTCAAGAAAACAGGCCTTCCGTTCCAATCCTTAGAGGATGGTACACGGGATGGGCAAGAGCGCAGTGTGGTAAATATGCAACAAGTTAATCGGGATTGCTACATATTTTCCGTTTAAAATCATACGATTAGCTGATTGCCAAATAAGGCGGGAGCAAATATGACCCGAAGTCCAAAGTATCCAAAGGCATGGCTGGCCCAGGCGCAGACGCGACAACGCGAGATGCTGACCCTGCTGCAAGCGTTGGTGGAGATTGAATCTCCCAGCGACCACAAGGCTGGTGTGGATCGGGCCAGCCAGTTGGTCGCGAGCTGGATGCGCGCATTGGGCGGGCGCATTCGCTGGCATCGGCAGAAAAACTTTGGCGATCTGCTGGAGCTTCGCTTTGCCGGACAAAAAAATAGAGGCCTACACCCAATCCTGCTGCTCGGACATCTGGATACGGTCTGGCCGCTGGGCACGCTGGCGAAGATGCCTTTTCGCAGGAAGGCTGGCAAGGTCTTCGGGCCGGGTGTCTATGACATGAAGGCGGGCGTGGTGATGGCCGTAACAGCGCTGCGCCTGCTGCGCGAGGCGGGCGTGCCCACTCCGCCGGTGATCGTGCTGCTGAACTCCGACGAAGAGGTCGGCAGTCCCGGCTCGCGCGCAATCACAGAAACATTGGCACGGGAATGCTCTGCCGTCTTCGTGCTGGAACCATCGCAAGGGCCGCAAGGAGCCTACAAAACGGCGCGTAAAGGCGTAGGAGAATATCGGCTTCAGGTGGAAGGCGTTGCCGCGCACAGTGGCGTGGACTTTAAACTAGGCCACAGCGCGATTGTCGAACTGGCTGGATTGATCGAGCGCGTGGCTGGTTTCACCGACCTGAAAACTGGCCTGACGGTCAATCCTGGTGTCATCGCAGGTGGAACGCGCGTGAATGTGATCGCAGCAGAAGCGAGTGTGGATGTAGACGTGCGCATCGCACGCAAGCAAGATGCCGCGCGGGTTGAACGTCTGTTTCGCAACCTGCGCGTGCGCGACAAAGGCTGCCGCTTGCAGGTGACGGGTGGCTTGAATCGTCCTCCGATGGAGCGAACACCCTGCACGGTCAAGCTCTTCCACCAGGCGCAGGCACTCGCGGCGGAGATGGGATTTTCTTTAGCCGAGGCCAGCACGGGCGGCGGCTCAGATGGAAATTTTACTGCGGCGCTGGGCATTCCAACACTGGACGGCATGGGTGCCGTGGGCGAAGGCGCGCACGCAGAACATGAGTCCGTGCGCATCGAGCACTTGCCCTATCGAACGGCGCTGCTGGCAGCGATGCTCGCCGGGTGCATCAAGTGATTCTTCTTACTTCCCAGGAACCAACTCTGGCTTTGCGTTGAGCTTTACCTTCATGCCTTCGATCAAATTTCCGACCAGCGCCAGCGGCAGCCCAACCACGTTGAAGTAGCAGCCGGAGATGCGCGAAATCCAGCGCCCAGCGCGGCCCTGCACGGCGTAAGCTCCGGCCTTGTCCACAGGTTCGCCGGTGGCGATGTAGTCGCGAATCTCCTGCTCGGAGAGCGTCTGCATGGTCACGGAAGTTATTTCTGCAGCGATATCTACGCCCACTGCGGAGATAAGGCAGACCCCGGTAACAACCTGATGCGTGCGCCCAGAGAGCAGCTTCAACATACGGATCGCGTCATTGGGATTTGCGGGCTTGCCCAGCACCTGGTCATCGCAGACCACGATGGTGTCTGCGCCTAAGACCAAAATCGGCTCGGCGGAGGTAATCGGGCGCACGCGCTGCGTGGGCAACTCGGCCTGATAGACGGCCTCCGCCTTGGCGCGCGCCAGACGCTGCGTGTACAGAACGGGGTCTTCGCCTGGATGACGGCCTTCTTCTACCGGCAAGGAGGCGACGCGAAAGGTGAAACCCGCCTGCGTCAGCAGTTCCCTGCGACGCGGAGAGGAGGAGGCCAGAATCAGCATAGAGTTCATCTTAAATACTGCGCAGCAGAAATTGGAGACAAGATATGCGGTCGAACCTAACGCGATACGGCGCGGGTGCGCGTCATCTGGTAGGTGTAGGTAATGCGATGAATGACGGTGATGGTGGACAGCACGACCAGCACCCAGAGCACCGGAGCCATTGCGCCCCAGCGGTTGAAGAGCGCTCCAATGATGATAAGCACGACGCGCTCCGGGCGCTCCATAAAGCCCACCTTGCAGGCTCCGATGAGTGCCTCAGCGCGGGCGCGCGTGTAGCTGACCATCAGCGACGTGACCATGACAAAGGCGACCAGCACGACGTAGAAAAAGCGATTGCCGCGCGCGTAATAGACCAGCAGGCCAAAGAAAAGCGCCACGTCCGAGTAGCGGTCAATGACAGAATCAAAAAACGCGCCGAAGACGGTGACCTGATCGGTCTGGCGCGCCACGCGGCCATCCACCATGTCGAAGATGCCTGCGCCGATGATGACCAGCCCGGCGTAGACGAACATGCGGACATGGTTCAGCGAGTTGGCGTAGCCAAAGAAGAACGCCGCGCAGATGTTGATGATGAGACCAACAAAGGTAAGCACGTTCGGAGAAATGCGCGTCAGGGCGAGGCCATCCACAATCTTTTGCAGGATGGTGCCACAGCCGCGTCCAAAAGCGCTTGTCCAGGTCATTTTGCTTCTGCGTTGTCGTGAATGGTGGTGAGCTTCAGAATTTCCAGCTCGCGTTTGCCGTTAGGCGTGACCACGGTGGCCACATCGCCCACCTGCTTGCCAATCAAACTGCGTCCAATGGGCGAGGTGGTAGAGATCAACCCCTGCGTAACGTCCGACTCTTCGCTGGTGACCAGCTTGTACTCGATCTTCTCATTCTTGGAGCTGTCATAGACCAGCACGGTGGCGCCAAAGGCCACGCGGTCATGGGGAATGTTAGCAAGATTGACCAGGGCAAGCTCGGCCATGCGGCTCTTGAGCTGGCCCATGCGTGCGTGGACGAAGACCTGACGCTGCTTGGCCATGTGATACTCGGCGTTTTCGCTCAGATCGCCCAGCGCGACGGCTTTTTTGATCTCCGCCGGTAGCTCGTGCATCAGCTCGTGTTCGAGAAGTCGAATTTCTTCTTCCAGTTTCTTTTTGATGTGCTCAGGCATGGAACCAATTCTTGTTCAAAGAGAATAGTTTCGGCAATGGGCCGAAACGGTCAGGTACAGAAATCCCCTGCCAAAACTTAGGCTATACGGATTATATGACGTTGTCCGGTAAAAACGGTGAGCCGGAGCCATGCTGAGCATCCAGATAGCTTTGCAAAATGAGTACGGCGGCCACCTGGTCGATGATCGCCTTGCGGGTTTTGACGGCGCGGCCTGCGGCATCCAGATGGCGATGGGCCTCGGCAGTGCTGAGACGCTCGTCCCAGAGAAGGACGGGCAGCTTCAGTTCCTCGCGCAGCTCGGCGGCAAAGGCCTGTGCTGCCAGCGCGCGCGGGCTGATGTCGCCCGACATGTAGAGTGGCAGGCCCACGACGATAGCCGTGCAGCCATGACGGCGCACAAGGCGGGCCAGCGAACGCATGTCCTGTCGGCGTTGCGTGCGATGCAGCGTCAGCAGCGGCTGCGCGGTTCTGCCTGACTCATCCGAAATGGCCACGCCGATGCGGCGATCGCCATGATCGAGGCCAAGAATCCGCGCGGGCAGTGAGGTATCCACACTGCCGATCTTACTGGAGTTCCCAAAAGAGTTGCAGAATGCATTATTGCGGGCCAAAAAAGCTCGATAAAAGAGCGAGTTTCGGGGCAAACGCCTACAATGGAAACAGTATCGCGGTCGATTTGTGACCAAAATTCAGACAGATAGCAGAGACGCGTGCGTTTTTTTCTTTCGATCCTTCTGTTGGCGGCATTGGCGGGCGCAGGCATTCTCTTCCTGCTGCGGGTTCCGGCTGGGCCAACGACGGCGCAGATTGTCCGCATTGCGCCAGGATTATCCGTCCTGAAGATTGGCGCGCAATTACAAGACGAAGGCATCATCCGCAGCCGAATTGCTTTTGCGCTGTGGGCGCGAAAAGAGCATGGAACACTGAAGGCGGGCGCGTATCGCTTTGACCATCCTGCGCCAATGACAGAAGTGTATGACCGAATGCGACGCGGCGATGTGTATACGCTGGCGCTGACGATTCCAGAGGGCTACAACATTTTTGATATCGCCCAGGCGGTGGAACGGTCGGGCATCAGCAAAGGGCAGGATTTTCTTGCCGCCGAGCAGCAGGATACGGATCTGATTCGCGATCTCGATCCCACCGCGCCCAGCCTGGAGGGCTACCTATTTCCTGACACGTATCATCTGGCTCCCGATACGGCACCGCGCGAAATTCTAACCACCATGGTGCGGCGCTTCCGCGCCGAAACGGCAGGGCTGGGGCTGATGGCAAATCTCCACACTGTGGTAACGCTGGCCTCGCTGGTGGAACGAGAAACGCCTGTGTCGGAAGATCGGCCGATGGTGGCGGGGGTCTTCGTCCATCGACTGAAGATGAGGATGCCGCTCGACACAGATCCTTCGGTCATTTATGCGGCTCTGCTGGAAAAACGCTATCGCGGAACAATTTATGAGTCCGATTTGAAGGCAGACTCGTCGTATAACACGTATGTCCATGCAGGCTTGCCACCGGGACCAATCTGCAATCCGGGCATTCCGTCTCTGCGCGCGGCCCTGCAACCGACCAGCACCGACGATTTATATTTTGTCAGCGACCCGCTGCATCCGGGACATTCGCGTTTTGCTGCGACACTGAAAGAGCACCAGAAAAATGTACTTGCTTACCGAAACGAAGAGCGCCATGCAGCAGCAAGCAGCCAGGCAGCCAGCAAGTAGACGATACAAATCAGTACAAGAAAAATTAGTACAAGGAATCTGTGACAGAGAAACAAGTCAGGCAATTTTGGAGAACGCTGCGCGCGCGGGCCGTAAGGCTGGCGCTGCTGCCCGTTGCATCCCTGGGAATCACCGTGGGCATCACCGGCTGCTTTCGCCACACGCGCGTGCTGGAAAAGCCGCTGCCTGCCAGTGTGGTGCAAACTGCCAGCGCGGAGCAACTGATCCAGCAGATTGACCAGCAATACAATGCAATCCACTCGTTGAGCGCGACGGTGTACATTCAGGCCTCTGTCGGCGGAGCCGCCAAGGGCCAGGTGACGGACTACACCTCCGTGCGTGGCTTTATTCTGCTGCGCAAGCCGGAGATGCTGCGCGTGCTGGGCCTGCTGCCCGTATTGGAGACGCGCGCCTTTGACATGGCCAGCGACGGCAGCCGGTTTACGCTGGTCATTCCCAGTAAGAGCAAGGCCCTCATCGCAACCACAGCCAGAATCCATCTATCGAAAAATCCGCTGGAAAATCTTCGCCCCGCCGTCTTTTTTGATTCGCTGCTGATTCGTAGCGTCGAACCCGATGAACTGGTCTACGTCACCCGCAGCACGCGCATTGCACGCGACCCGCGCACCAAACATCTGATGGAGGAGCCGGATTACGAACTGGGAATTTTACGCCGTAAAAAAGACAGCAATGAACTGATTCCAGCGCGCGTGATTCACATCAGCCGCGTCGATCTGCGGCCCTTCGAGCAGGATGTCTACGACGGCAGCGGCACGCTGGTAACCAAGGCTACCTACAGCAAATATCAGGTCTTCGGCCAGACGGAGTTCCCTACAGATATCCAGATTCAGCGACCCCAGGATGAGTATGCCATCCACCTGAGCATTCAAAAGCTGACCTTGAATCTTCCTTTGGAAGATAATCAGTTCCAGTTGAATATCCCCAATGGGTATCACGTCCAGAATCTGGATACTGACCCGCGCTAGCTGCCTGGAATCTCACACAGACGAAGTCATTCCGATCACGCCAGTAGCAGAAAGCTCCCGCACCGTAACGTGCAGCAGGGTATTGGCGGGCAGCGTTTCCTCCGCGTGAACGACCTGCACGGGAATAAAATTGTCGGAGAGCGCCTCCGTGTGGCCCAGCGCGCGTTGCGCAGCACTGGTTTCCAGCGTGACCACACTGAGCATCTGGCCCACCAGCGCTTCCCGGAACTCTCGATTCTTCCGCTCCATCAACCCACGCAACGCGGCCATGCGCTGTTGCACAACAGCGGCGGGTACAGGATGCTGCCGATGCAGCTCCCAGGCTGGGGTGCCGGGGCGTGCCGAAAATGGAAATAGATGCAGATACGTCAAGGGCTGCGCGGCGATGAAATCGTAGCTCTCCTGAAACTCCGCATCGCTCTCGCCGGGAAATCCCACCATTACATCTGCACCGATAGCCGCCTGCGGTAGCGCAGCGCGGATGGCTTCCAGCTTGGCCGCATAGTGCCAGGGCCGGTAGCGACGGTGCATCCGCCGCAGCACGGCATCGGAGCCAGACTGCAAAGGCAGATGCGCGTGACGCGCCAGCCTGGGATGCAGCCTTGGATGCTCGCTTTGCCCGTACTGCGCCAGCAGAGCGATCAAGCTCTCGCTCCAGTCCATCGGCTCCACGGAACTGATGCGCAGACGCGGCAGCGCTGTCGTCTCCAGCATGGCGGCAACCAGATCGGCAAAGCAGTCGCCCGGAGTCAGGTCGCGGCCCCAGCGGCCCAGATTGATGCCAGAGAGCACCAACTCCGTACCACCGCTGGCAACAAAGCGCGCCACAGTATCCAGCACGGCACGGCGCGGCTGGGAACGACTGGCTCCGCGCGTGGTGGGAATTACGCAGAACGTACAGCGATTGCCGCAGCCATCCTGAATCTTCAAGCTGGGGCGCGTGCGGCCCGGCGTGTGTCCAGAAATTGCGGCAGACCAGAAAGATAAATTTGCATCAGCATGCCCGGCAGCGCTGAAATCGCTGTGCGCAAAGATGGGCGCGTGCAGAGCCTGAGCGCCCGCCATCACGCCTGAGACAGGAACAGGTTCCACGGCAGACAAAGGAACAAACGCAGACAGGGAAACAAAATTCTGTGCGGCAATGGCAGCCGCCTGCCGTTTGTGACTATTGCCTACTACGGCGGAAACACCGGGAAGGCTGGCCAACTCCTCTGGCGCGCGCTGGGCGTAGCACCCGGTGACCACGATGCGAGCACTCCCGTTGACGCGCTGCACCCGGCGAATGTAGGCCCGCGCATCCCGGTCGGCCTCCTCGGTCACGGTGCAGGTATTGACGACGACAACCTCTGCCGCAGCCAGTGTTGACGCTGCAACCAGACCAAATTGCACCATTTCTGAGGCAATTGCGTCGCCATCGGCCTGACTGGCCCGGCAACCGAAGTTTTCTACGTGGTATCCTGCCATGTCGTCAGTGTAGCAATGGAGCACGAAGCAGAAATTTGCGCTCTAATTCGACTACTGAGTCTCACGCATACGGTTCTAGCTGCACGGATGATTCTGAACAGTAGAGAGGCACCCCATGATGAAACGCCGCATTTTGCTGGTCGATGATGAAGTAGCCATTTTGCTGGCACTGAAAGCCGTTCTGGAGATCAATGGCTTTGAGGTGGAAACCGCCACGTCCGAGCGCGAGGCCAAGGCCAAACTGCGTACTTCGGCCTTTCAGATGGTCATCACGGATCTGCGGATGGAAGAGGACGCATCTGGACTGGAGGTGCTGCGTGCCGCCAAAAAACTTCCCACTCCCCCGGTTGTCGCCCTCCTGACCGCATTTCCTGAAGCCGAGGACGACTGGCGCAGTGAGGGCGCCGATCAGTTGCTGGTGAAGCCGATGAATACCCGCGAATTGCTGCGCCAGATTGAGTCTATGCTGGTGCGCCAGGAAGATACGCGACAGCGCACGGCCAAGGCCGTACCCGCGCTGGCTGCCAGCGCCGCATCGCCGCGCAAGGGCCAGGGCCGGGTAAGCGCGCGCAAGATTTCTCCAGCGCAGGCCCGCTAGCATGGCTTCCGCTGGTTCCCTGAAACTTCCCACGGAACCGGCACCCCTGTACGTGCGTACCCAATAACGGAGGAACCACCCGCCTGTGCTCAAACTGTTTGCCATCGCCACGTTTTCGGCCATCCTGCTTAGCACCACGGCCTGCACCGTTCAGGATAAAAATAGCGGCAATGGGCAGGATCATGTCCACATCCACACCCCGCTAGGGGGGATGGAGGTTCACACCAACAACTTGAAGCCTGCCGATATTGGAATGCCCCTGTATCCGGGAGCGACCGCGACCTCCCCGCAGCAAAACAACAGCTCTGCTGACGTGGATATGAGCTTTGCAAGCTGGCACATGCGGCTGCGCGTTTTGAACTATCAGAGCAACGATCCGCGCGATCGGATTGCTACGTTTTATAAAAATGCGCTGGGGCGGTATGGCAGTGTCATCACCTGCCAGAACAATAAAGCCATCGGCCAGCCCGTGCAGACCCACGACGGGCTAACCTGCAATAACGACTACAACTACAACTTCAATCTGGACGCGAACGCCCACAAGAACAATGACGCGCTGCAAAGCCTGGCGAACGTCTCCAACACTGCCCATCTGGAGCTACGCGCCGGCTCGCCCAGCGATCAACATATTGTTGTCTTCGATCCTGCCTCAGGCGCTGGAACAAAATTTGTTCTATTAAACATACAGGTTCCGCACAAACACGAGACGGATTAGCCTCACCCGGTTCCACTTGCAACCACTTGCAAATTGATTACCGGGTTGCCCCCATAGCTTGCGCTGAGGTAGCTTCAAGGTATGCATCTGCTCTGTCATCGTTGCGGAGACACCCTGGCAGGCGGCGCAAGCTTCTGCCCGCAGTGTGGCGCTCCTCAGCTACGCTTTACCCCGCCGGAAGCCGCGCCGCCCAGCAGCACGGGCCAGGCATCGGATCGCACCGATCCGCCCGCAGGCGTAGAGCGCGGCGACATTCAATGGAAATCCGCCATTCGGATTGCCGCGTCGGTTTCCCTGGCCGTCGGCCTACTCTCTTCCATCCTCGCCCTTGGCAGCCTGGTGTGGGTGATGGGCGGCGCGGTGCTGGTCATTGCGCTCTACCGCCGCCGCGTGCCGTATGCCGTACTTCAACCCAGCCTGGGCGCACGCATTGGCGTGGTAACGGGAACCATGACTGCGGCCTGTGCCGTTGCCATCAACACCCTGCTGTTAGTGTTTCAGCGTTATGGCCTGCATCAAGGCAACCTGCTCGATGCCTCCCTGAACAGCACCGTCCAGCAGGCCATCAGCCGCGCCTCCACCGGCACAGAGGCGCAGGCGCAGGTAACGACGACGCTGGCGTTTCTACTTTCTCCAGAGGGCAAGGCCGGTATGGTTCTGGCAGGCATGGCGTGCATTGCTCTCATCATTCTGCTGCTCTCCATCGCTGGCGGCGTACTGGGCGCGCAGTTCTACCGTAACCGAAGGAACATCCAGCCTAGCGTGTAAGAACGGGCTTGCCCCGTCCCCGTCAGGCTCGTATCATCAGCCCAGAATATGAGTGAGAAACCGCGCATCCCGGAACAGCCCCAATCCCTGCGGGAGAAAGCACGCCTCCTGTCGTCTTCAGAAATTGAACGGACTCTGGTGCGGCTGGCCCATGAGATTGTCGAAAAAAATAATGGCAGCGACAACCTGGGCCTGGTCGGCATCAAACGCCGCGGCGTGCCGCTGGCGCAGCGTCTGGCAGCCCTGATCGGCCAGATTGAAAAACATCCTATCGATGTCGGCGTGCTCGATATCGAGTTCTATCGCGATGACCTGTCCACACGCGGCGCGCGCCCTATCGTGCATCCCGGAGCCATTGGCTTTGACGTAAATGGACGCAACATTGTGCTGGTCGATGACGTGCTCTACACCGGTCGCACCATCCGCGCCGCGCTCGATGCCCTGTTCGATCATGGCCGCCCGCAGCGAGTGCAGTTGCTGGCGCTGATTGATCGCGGCCATCGTGAGTTGCCGATTGAGGCAGCCTTTGTCGGGCGCAGAGTGCCCACCACGGATCGCGAGATTGTCGAAGTGAAGCTGGAAGAGATTGATGGCAGCGAGCAGGTCATTCTGGTGGAGCGCACTGATCTGTAACCGGATTCGTAGTCTGTAGATTTGCAACGAGCGCAGGTGCAGGCATGCGCAGGAAATGCTCTGCCCTCAATACGTTTTTTTGACGATCAGGTTTTCCAGGAGATCATGGCGAAATCGAAACCATCCGGGCGCAAGACCGTCGCACGCAACGCAATAGCCGCGCCGAGCACAGCGCGCGCGCTGCGCAGCGCCTCCGTTGCTTCTGCGCGGCCTGATGCGAAGCAGCCTGCGTCGCCTGCCGCAAAATCCGGCGCTAGCCTGCATCCCGGCTCGCTGCTCTCGGTCACGCAACTCACCCTGCAGGATGTGAATCAGATTCTTGCTCTTGCCGCCGACCTGGAGATCCAGCCTGTGCAGCCGCGCGCGCAACGTCTGTTGAAGCGGCGTGTCTCCCTGCTGTTCTATGAATCCAGCACGCGCACACGCACTTCTTTTGAGTTGGCGGCAAAATCTCTGGGCGCGGACACCGTGCTGGTCAGCGCGCTTTCTTCCAGCATCGAAAAAGGCGAGTCCCTCAAAGACACCGGCCTCACGCTGCGCGCGCTGGGCGCGGAGTGCATCATCCTGCGCCATCCCTCATCGGGCGCGCCCTATCTGCTGGCGCAGGCCACGCAACTTCCCATTCTGAATGCAGGCGACGGCATCCATGAGCATCCCTCGCAGGCGCTCCTCGACCTGCGCACCATTCTGACGCGGCGGCTGGGAGCGAAGCATGCTCGCAGTGTGACCGCGCAAACGCTGGCTGGAATGACCGTCACCATTGTGGGAGATATTTTTCATAGCCGCGTTGCCCGTTCCAACGCGCTGCTGTTGCCTATGCTGGGCGCGCGCGTTGTCTTCTGCGGGCCAGAGCCGCTGCTGCCCGAAGCCGCTGCTGCCATCGGGCCAGGCATTACTATCGAACGCAATCTGGATCGCGCGTTGGCGCAATCCGATGTGGTGATGATGCTGCGCATTCAGAAAGAGCGGCTGGCCGGCCTGAAACTCGATCTGGAAGAGTACACCACGCGCTATCAACTGGATGCGGCACGGCTCGCAACCCATGCGCCCAAAGCGCTGGTGCTGCACCCCGGCCCGATTATTCGCGGCATGGAAATTACCAGCGAGGTCGCCGACGGCGCGCAATCCGCCATCGAGGAACAGGTGCATCATGGCGTGGCCATCCGCATGGCGCTGCTGGCGCGCGCGCTGGAAACACCTGCGACCTCCGCGAACAAAACAAAAATAACTGCCAAGCCCGTAAAGAAGAATACGAAATGATGACAGCCCTTTTGATTCGTGGTGGACGCCTGATTGATCCAGCCCGCAACATCGACGCAGCACAGGATATTTTTCTGCGCGATGGCCGTGTAGCGGATGTCGAGGCTCCGGGCAAGCTGGATGCTCTGGCCGCCAAAGAGCACGCCGAGATCATCTCCGCCAAAGGCCTGATTGTTGCTCCGGGGCTGGTCGATATTCACGTCCATCTGCGCGAGCCTGGACAGGGCTACAAAGAAACGATTGCCACCGGAACGGCAGCGGCGGCAGCAGGCGGATTTACCAGTGTTTGCGCCATGCCCAACACGCTTCCCGTCAATGATTCCGTCGAGACGACGCGCTGGATGCAGGCCGCCGAGCGCGGCGCAGTGGTGCGCGTTTTTCCAATTGCGGCAGCCACGCGCGGCAGCTTGGGCGAAGCACTCACCGAGTATGGAGCGCTGAAGGCCGCTGGCGCTGTGGCCGTCAGCGACGATGGCAAGCCGATCCTGCAGGATGCAATCATGCACCAGTCGCTGGCAGCGGCGGCGCGCGCGGGCCTACCTGTCATCCAACACGCCGAAGATACGCGCCAGACCCACGGAGCTTCCATGAACGCCGGAGCGCTCTCCTTTCGCCTGGGCTTGCGCGGCATGGCGGCAGAGGCAGAGAGCAACATTGTCGAGCGCGACATTCAATTGCTGGCCGGACAGCACGACAGTCGCGCCCATCTGCATGTGGCGCATCTTTCCACCGCCAAAGCGCTCGATGCCGTGCGCCGCGCTCGCCGCAATGGCCTGCACGTTACCTGCGAAGTTGCGCCGCATCATTTTGCACTGACGGAAGAGGCTGTTGGAAATTACGACACCCACGCCAAGATGAGTCCACCGCTGCGCCTGCAGGAAGACCGCGCTGCGTTGATTGAAGGCTTGCTGGATGGCACCGTGGATGCCATCGCCACCGACCACGCGCCGCACGCAGTCCACGAAAAGGAGCAGGAGTTTGAGCGCACGCCCAATGGAATTTTAGGCTTGGAGACCGCGCTGGGCCTGTCGCTGCTGCTGCTGCATCAAAAACATTCCATGCCACTAAGCCGCGTGATTTCTCTGCTGAGCGCGCAACCAGCACAGGTCTTGCATCTCTCTGGTCGCGGCACGCTGGCCGTCGGCGCATTTGCCGATGTCGTGCTGTTTAATCCAGCGGAGATGTGGACGTATCGCGCAGCCGAATCGAAATCAAAGTCGCGCAACACGCCCTTCGATGGATGGTCTTTTCCCGGTCGCGTACACCTGACCATCAGCGAAGGCAAGATTGCCTATGATGCACGCAGCAGTAAAAAATAATTCCAACCAATACAGTATAAAATCGTAGAATTTCGCAGGTATACGATTTGATGATCCATAGCGATCTAGCTAAAGTCGCAAACAGGAGACTGTTTGCGACCCATGCGCCATTTATTGTTTCGTTTGCGAATACTTTTCCTGTTTTACTTTTTTCTACTCCTGCCTGCACTTTCTGTAGCGCAGACGCAAAAACAAAATACTTTTGTCAGCAAGTGGCTGCGCAGCGTATCGCGCACACAGAGTGAGCAGCCGCACTGGGTCACGCCGATTGTTCTGGTCACGCCGCGTCTGGAACAGGAGTTTCGCGCAGACTTTGTTCGCCAACTGGTCGCAGGTGGCCATCAGAATTGGGTCTATGACAACGGCAAAGGGCTGGAGTTGATTCCGGCGCGGCATATTGAGCTGCTCTTCAATCTGCCACCGTTTCTGCAGCACACCGCCGCGAAGACGCCGGATGGTCTGGGCGATGTCAGTTTTCTGATGAAATATCGCATCCTGGCTGCGAATGAGAAACACGGCAATTACATTTTTACGGCTTTTCTGGGCGGCAGCGTGCCTACGGGAACGTACAAGAACGGGGTCAACAGCGCGCAGTTGCTGCCTAGCCTCGGCGGCGGCAAGGGCTGGGGACGCTTTGATCTGGAGTCAACGCTGGGCGGAACTCTGCCCGTGGATAGCACGAAAGTGGTTGGGCGCTCTGTCGTCTGGAATTCCGTGGCGCAATACCACGTCGGAAAATTTTTCTGGCCAGAAGTAGAATCCAACGCGACCTATTTTTACGGCGGCCCGCATGACGGCAAGGCGCAGAACTTTCTCACTCCGGGCCTGATGCTGGGCCGCTTCCCGGTACACAACCGCGTTGGCATCACCTTTGGCGCTGGCATGCAGATTGCGACCTCGCACGATCCTCTCTACAACCATGCGCTGATCCTGACCGGGCGTATTCCGTTTTAGACCGTATTCCTTTTTAATTTTGCTGCTTGGCTTAGTCGCGAAGTTTTGGCCATCCACGCGCATCGGTGATTGCGCCGAAGGCTCCCAGAAACACGGCAACTATTCCGGAGGAAAGCGTTAGCAGGCGATTGGCTGCTCCGCTGGTTTGCGCCACGGGAAGATAGGGCAGAGCCAGCGCCACTGCCAGCAGTACGAACCCGCCGACAAGCAAAATATAAGAAGCGGCACGGCGGCGATAGAGCGCGCGAATCGAGGCAAGAAAGACCACTAGGCCGCCCAGAAAGATGAGGACTACCTCTGCCACAGAACCGCCGAGTGCAGAAGTGAGCACCACGATCGGCGTGTAGACCAGGCTGGAAAATCCCCACAGGATTCCCAGCGAGAAAACCGTGACACCCCAAAAGTGGCGAAGCCGCCGCTGAATCTCTGCGCTGGTACTTGTTTCTGTCATCAGCATCAGAATAGCGGGTACCGCGCACAATTTCCAACCTGCACCGTTTTTAATTTTCAGAGCAGCACAAAGCAAAAGGCTCCGGGATTGCCGGAGCCTTTTTGTTTGCGGTGCTGCGTGCAGCAAACCTTACCAAAGTCCCCAGGCGCGGCTGATGTAGTCACTCAGCGTCATCGTAATCAGAACCAGAAAAATAAATACGCCAGAAATCACGGTGAGCTTGAGCAGTTTGGAGCTGTAATAGATGTGCATGAAGAAGAGCACGACCAGCGTGGCCTTGAAGCAGGCAATGGCCAGCGCGATGACCGGGTTGAAGATGCCGAGATCGATAAACGCAACCCATGTGGTCAATCCCGTGCATATCATCAGCACCAGGAATACCAGGAGATATACCCTGGCACCAACGATGGAGTGCTTCTGATGCTCCATATCCATATACCCATGATTGCCAGGATTTCCGTGACTAATATGCTCTGACATTTCCGTAGTTCCCTTCTGCGCGGTCTGAAATAGCGCCTGCTATTCCGGATTTTTACCCTAAATCTACTGATTATTTTTGTTACCTGTACCGACTGATTAAGTAAAGCAGCGGGAACAGGAAAATCCAGATAATGTCGACGAAGTGCCAGTACAAGCCGAAATTTTCCATAGTCGAAATATGCCCTTCGGTATAGGCTCCGCACGCTGCGCGATACGTCAGCAGCAGTAGAAATCCGACACCGATGACCATATGCAGGGCGTGCATTCCAGTCATTAGGAAATACAGAGAGAAGTAGATTTGGGTTTTTTCCGCCATATCTGGAGCCAGGGCGATGGCTTTGGAATCTTTGGGATGTACAAACTGTTCAATAGAAAAGCTAGCACCGGGAACGTGGTGCAACTCAAATTTTTCTGTCCACTCCACTGCTTTGATGCCTAGAAATGCCAGGCCCAGCGTGATGGTCAGCAGCAGGTAGACTACCAGATGCTTTTTCTTGCGCAGCTCTGCGCTGTGGACAGCCATCGCCATCGTGAGGCTGGAGCAGATGAGAACCGCTGTGTTCGTGGTGCCGAGCCATATATTGAGCGTATTGCTGCCGGCGACAAAGGCGGCGTGATACCAGTTGCGATAGATCAGGTAGGCCACGAACATGCCGCCGAAGAACATGACTTCAGTGAGCAGGAAGACCCACATGCCAAAGCTGGCCGCTTCCCGCTGCTGTTCTACGGTCTCAAAGTGGTGGCGCAGGTATGCGGGATGCTCGCCCGTAGGTACCGTCAAATCGTCAGGAGTGGTTGCAATCGCGTGGCTATCCAACGGTTTCCACCTCGTGTGCAGTCTTGTTTGCCAGCCATTCGTAATCGTAGGCTTCGTGATCCATGATGGGAGTTTCAACAAAATTTACAGTCAGGGGTGGCGATTGAACCTGCCACTCCAGCCCGGTTGCCTGCCAGGGGTTGTTGCCCGCAATCTTGCCGTACTTCAACGACCACGGCAGGTAGAGCATGGGCAGCAGATAGCCCACGCCAAGAATCGAAGCGCCCGCTGTCGAGAGCACGTTGAGCACCTGGAACTCCGGCGGATAGGCGGCATAGCGGCGCGGCATTCCCAGATAGCCCACGATAAATTGCGGAAAAAAGGTAAGGACAAATCCAATAAACGTGACCACGGCAGCCAGTTGCGACACGGCCTCCGGGTACATACGTCCGGTCATCTTGGGCCACCAGAAGTGAACGCCCGCCAGATACGCCATCAACATGCCGCCCACCATAACAAAATGGAAGTGCGCCACGATGAAGTAGGTTTCCGTCAAGTGGATGTCCATGCCCATGGAGCCAAGAAAGACTCCGGTCAGGCCGCCGATGGTGAAGAGACCCAGAAATCCGAAGGCGTAGAGCATGGGCGTTTCAAAGGTGATGGAGCCTTTATACAGCGTCGCCGCCCAGTTGAAAATTTTGATGGCGGAGGGTACGGCCACCAGCATGGTCAGCAAGGAGAAGACCAGCGCGGAGTAGTTCGAGACACCCATGATGAACATGTGGTGCTCCCAAACGAAGAAGCCGAAGATGGCGATGGCCACCGAGGAGAAAGCGACTGCCGTGTACCCGAAAATCCGCTTGCGGGAGAAGGTGCTGATGACCTCAGAGATGACGGCCATGCCCGGCAGAATCATGATGTACACAGCAGGGTGCGAGTAGAACCAGAACAAATGCTGAAAGAGTAGTGGATCGCCGCCCTTGGTAGGATCGAAGACGCCGATGCCGATGGTGCGTTCCAGCGCGACCAGCACCAGCGTGATGGCCAAAACCGGCGTACCCAGAACCATCAGAATGGAAGTCGCGTAATGGCCCCAGACAAACAGCGGCAGACGAAACCAGGTCATGCCCGGCGCGCGCATGCGATGGATGGTAACAATAAAATTCAGACCGGTGAGGATGGAGGAAAAGCCTGCAAGAAATATCCCCGTAGCCGCAGTGACGACATGCGTATTCAAATAGTGCGTGGAGAGCGGCGTAGTGAACGTCCAACCGGTATCGACACCACCCAACATCATGGCGGTCAAGACAAAAATTCCACCTGCCCAGTAGAGGTACCAACTGAGCAGGTTGATCTTCGGGAAGGCAAGATCCTTGGCCCCGATCATCATGGGAATTAAAAAATTACCCAGCGTTGCCGGCACCGAAGGCACTAGAAACAGGAAGACCATGATGATGCCGTGCATGCTGAACACCTTGTTATAGGTGTCCGGAGACATCAGATCGGAAGCTGGCGTCAGCAGTTCCAGACGGATCAAGGACGCAAACGCTCCTCCGATAAAGAAGAAGAAGGTAATCGAGATCAGATACAGGATCGCGATGCGCTTGTGATCGCCGGTCAGCAACCAGCTCTTCAGCGTGTGTTCCTCATTGAGATAGTGCTTGCGCGGTAATTGCGCCGTTCTCTGATCGGGTAACTGGACGATAGTATTTGTGCTGCTCATGGCTTCACCACTCCTGACGCTGCTGGCGTCATTCCGTTGGTCTGGGTGGACGAAAGTTGGGTTGTGTTCAACGTTTGCTGGATGCGGTTGTTTGAATCCAGAGTCTTGATGTATTCGACAAGGTCAATCATGCCATCTTCGTTGATCTGCCCTTCGTAGGTGGGCATAATCGGCGCATATCCGGCGGGGATGTGCGTCGAAGGATTCAGAATGGATTCGCGCAGATAAGCCTCGTCCGCCACAGCGGTTGAACCATCCTGCAGGCGAATGCGCGTGTTGTACACATTGGCAAGATTCGGGCCACGCGCCGCAGGGTTCCCGGTGTGGCAGGCATTGCAGCCGAGGCTGGCAAAGAGGCGCTCGCCATTTTGCGCCAGCGAAGAACCACTGGTGCTGCTGGCCGCCCAGGCCTGATAATCATCCGGGGTCATGGCGATAATCTGCCCGATCATGCCGGAGTGCTGCGTGCCGCAGTACTGCGTGCAGAAGAGATGATAGGTTCCCGGCTGTGTGGCCTGAAACCATACTGTCGTATAGCGGCCTGGAATCGCCTCGCGCTTGACGCGGAAGGCAGGAATCGAAAAGCTGTGGAAGACATCCTGCGAGATCAGCGTGACCTGAACGGGCCGACCTGTGGGAATGTGCAGCGCATCAATCTCATGCTGGCCACCGGGATGCTCGGCCTTCCACATCCACTGCTTGCCCACCACATAGACCTGCATGGCATTGGTCGGAGGATTGTAGATACGGAAATAGAGCAGCGCTCCCCAGACAAAGGCGACCAGAAACAGACCCAGTGGGATCAGCGTCCAGGTGGCTTCGAGCAGCGTGGAGCCTTCAATCTGCGTGGCCTCTGGACTGCGCTCCTTGCGATAGCGCACGGAGAAGCCCACCACCAGACCGCCAACCAGCACAAGCCCGATGACCGTGATGATCACCAGAAAGAAATATAAGGCATCCGCGTAGGGAGCAATGGTGGAGGCCTCCGGTGGAAACATCGGAGAGTGCTTCAACCAATTCGTTAAAAATTGCCATAGGACTGGACTAATATGCGACATTCTTTTTTATCCGTTCGCCTTATTGACTGCGTTCCCTGCTCCGTGGATGCCTGCTTGCAGGGCATCGCGCCGGAACATAATTACCATAAACCCACCCAGAGCCATCACCGTAACCAGGCCGCCTGCCTGCACGATCCGCACGACGATCAGGCTGCGCTTCCCGGTACGTGGATCGTACCGATAGCAATAGGTAAGAATCAGATTGGCCAGCTTGCCGATCTTTCCATTCGAGGCATCGACGAGCGCAAGACGCATCTCTTTGGGTGGATATTCCACGCCCAGATAGTACTGCGAGATGCGACCCTCCGGCGTAATCACTTCGATGGCGCTGGTGTGCGCGAACTGATCCATCTTGCCATCGGGGCCGGGGACGCGCACATAGCCAAAGCCGACGGCATTCGCCAGCGCAGTGACGGAGGCGGCATCACCCGTAAGAAAATGCCAGCCGCTGGCGGTGCTGAGCTTGCCATACCGTTTGAGGTACAGCGCTTTTTCCGATGCAGCCAGCGCTGGCCCTTCGCTGGGATCAATGCTGGCGACAATCACATCAAAATCTTTGCCGGGCGTGGTATCCAGCATCTCCAGCGCGCCGACCAGACCGTTCAGCTCCTCGGAACAGAGCATCGGGCATTTGTAATAGACGAGCGCAAGAATTGCGGGGCGCTTGCCAAAGTAACTGCCCAGCATGACATCTTTGCCTGTCTCATCGCGAAAGGTCGCGTTCAGGGGAAGCAGTTGATTCAGGTGTTGATGAATCGTCGCACGCTGCAAAACATCGGGCAGTTGATCGTGGGCTGGATCGCCCATGCTCTTCTCGCCGATGGGAGCCACCTGCGCGCGTGCCGCCAGTGATACCGCGCACATCCAGACGAGCGCGCCCAGTGCAAAATAAGAGGGCGTAGTCCAGAATCGACGATTGTGCAACGTCTGGCCCATCCTCCTTGCCCGGATTGTGTTTCTGCTTTGCATGGCGCTACTGTATCGTTTCCCTTGCATCTCCACCCAAACCGTCTTGCAACCTTGCAGCGCAGCCTGGTTTGAAGGTGTTTTACCTATATTGTAAGCGTCGGCCTACTGCACCGGCGCTTGGCTGGATTCGGCATCCAGGCCCATACGCTGCTGGCGTTCTTCCATCATTTTCAGTTCCGGCCCGGTACGCGCAAAGCCGTTGGTCAATGGCAGCGCGATGGCTGTCTCCGCATCGCCCACCATCGCTGGCATCTGCACCGCCTGTCTCTGTGCTGCCTGCGCCTGTCCTGCTTGTCCCTGTCCTGGCTGTCCCGACTGCGCTGGCTGCTCGGAAACAGGCAGTCCCTGCGCGGCAAGAATCTGCATCGCCCGCGCGATCGGAATGCGTACCGTCTGCGCCTTTTCATCGACCCAGGTGTAGTGGTTCAGCAGTAAGTCCTCGCGCGTGTGCATCTGCGCGATATCCTGATTGCCGTCATCGGTCTGCAAGCGCGGCGTAGGAAACTTGGAAACCATATCACGCAGTTGCTGCTGCTCAATGACTGGGTTGGAGGCCATGTTGGCCTGCTGCACGCCCGCCACCTGATTCCAGTGGGTCAGCGGCCCGTCATGCCGGATCAGCGCCTGATTGATGAGCTTGCCCATGCCAAAGCAGACGACGAAGAAGACCGCCAGCGAGGAGGCAAGGACGACGATGAAGGTGACAACTCCGCCAACGTTGGCATCGGAGGTTTCATAGCCGGGTTCGTTATTTTTCTTATCCATTGGATCGTTTGGATCATGCGTGGGCATGTTCAGGCTCCAGAATCTCCGGCAGGTGCGGATCATTGATGGGCACCACCGGGCGAGTACGCAATTGATGCGTCATGTACGCAACCCAGAGACCCGTCATGGCCGCCGGAACAAAGATGTACTGCAACAGGCCAGCACTAAAGTGGAAGTTGTGATGGATGTCGGCAAAGTTCGGCGCGATTAACCAGAAGGTATCCAGAAAACGCGCGAAGAGCATCAGGCAGCAGACCGCGGCCAGCTTGCGCTTGTTGCGCTTGATATCGCGCGAGAGCAGCAGGGTAAAGGGCAGCAGCCAGTGAAAGGCGAAGTCCAGGCCAATGACTGGCCCCCAGCCGCCGGTGATGCGATCCATGTACCAGCGAATTTCCTCTGGCAGGTTGCCCGACCAGATGATGAGGTACTGCGAAAACGCGATGTAGATATTCAGCATGACAAAGGCAAAGCAGAGCTTGCCCAGATCGTGCTGCTCGGTAACGCGATGAATGCTCCGGGACGGTTCGTACTGCGAGAGCGCCAGAACAATCAGAACGACCATGGCGAGCGCAGCGTAGCCCTGGGCAACCAGAAAGAGCAGGCCGTAGACCGAGGAGTACCAGGTGGGATCGAGCGACATGACCCAGTCAATCGACGCGCCTGTCAGCGTTATCGAATAAATTACCAGGCCAAAACCGCTCAGATTCTCAAAGCGTTTTTGCCAGAACCAGTTGCCATGCGTCGTATCGGTATCCCGCTGCTTCGACCAGAGGTTCAGGATGAAAACAAACAATCCCCAGATTACAAAATAGGCGATACCGCGAATCCAGAAGCCTTCAATATTGAGGTAGGGACGCTTGTAGGCAATGGCGTGCGCCTGAATCGCATTGATGACGCCCGCGTGCAGCGCTTCTTCCGGGTTGCTGATGCGCGCCCAGATATAGAGCCTCTTGACGAAAATCCCCACCGGCAAAAACATCAGGAAAACCAGCGGCAGCGTAGCCGACATGGCTTCCAGGGGACGACGAACCAGCAGCCCCCACTTGCCGCCGGAGAGATGCTGCACCATCAGGAGCGCCATGCCGCCGACGGCGAAGCTGAAGCAGACGATCATGCCCATCAGCCAGCCGCGCAGAACGTAGTCCAGCGACAAGTTAGAAGGATGAAGAAAAAAGTCTGCGGCTGCCAGCAAGCTAAAGACCAGCGTCACCAGCAAGGCGCGATTGCGCCAGCGCGACACCTCAATGGGGGCGCTCAGATCCGCAGGCAGATGTTTTGTGTGATGTCCGTGTTCGTTGCTCATGCCTGTCCTCGACTCATTCTCCTCTGGATCATGGCTGCTTCTTTCCCTGGCTTTTCTTTCCCTGGCTTACGGCTGCTGCCGGTGCCGTTTTCGCCGGTGCCGCTTTGGCTTCGGGATTCTTACTGCTGGATTCCGCGCTTTTGCTTGTAGATTGCGCGCTCTTGCTTGTGGATGCCTCTGGCTTCATTTCTCCGGCGCTGGGCACATCTGTCTGCTGCGGAATTGTCCATGCCTCTGCGAAGCTGGGCGCGTAGCCCGCCTGCTCTGAAATCTCCGAGAGCTTCTGCACTGACACATTGGCCGGCACATCCTTCAGCGGAGCGTTCTGGCTCAATTGCAGCGCGCGAATGTAGGCAGCAATCGCCCAGCGGTCCTGCGAGGTAATCTGCGCCGCATAATCCGGCATGGAGCCATAGCCATGCGTCATCACCCAGAAATAATGGCTGAGGGGTTTTTCCAGAATGCGCGTCTCGTGGAAGTTGCCTGCGGGCTTGTAGCCACGCTCCACGATCATGCCTTTGCCATTGCCCACGCGAGAGTGACACGGCGTGCAATAAATGTTGTACCGCTCCTGGCCGCGCAGCAGCACCGTCATGGTGAGCGGGAAGGGCAGCTTCTCCTGCTCCTTGTTGTCGATCAGGCCGGTGCTGAAGTATTCGTTGGCATCCATCTGGTTGCGCGCCACGGCGTGGAGCACCTCCGGGCGAACGGAGCGGCCACTAGGAAAGAAGGTGGTGCCGCGTTGCGGAACAAACTTGGGCTGATTCTGCATGTCCTGGCGGCAGCCGGAGGTACCGGCCAGCAACAGAACACCGACAGAAGCCAGCGCCCAACGAGAAACAGAGTGTATGGGTCGGATACGCATGGGGTTAGTGATCGACCTCCACGACCGAAACTGGCCGGAATGATTCAAGAAAGGCACGCGATTCGGCGACGGAGAACTTGGGATCGTCCGCCTCCAGGCAGAGGAAGAATTTGTTGGTCGTGGCACCATCGCGAAAGTTCGGCGCGTTGAAGACCGGATGGTACGGCGCGGGCAGGCGATTCAGCGCCAGCATTCCATAAGCCGCCGAAAGGCCGGCAAAGAGAATCGTCCATTCGTAGGCCGGAACTACAAAGGCTGGCCAGGAAAACAGCGGACGTCCGGCTACGTTTATCGGATAGGCCCAGACGGATATCCAGGTCTCTAGTCCAAACATGGCGCAACCGCCAATCAGGCCGCCAATCAAAGTCACCAACGCAACATGCTTCTCCATCGGCTCGTCAAAGCCGATGGCCTCCGCCGCTTCTTCCAGCGGATACGGCGTATAGCAATCCATGCGGCGATACCCACTGGCATAGGCAGCCTTGGCCGCATCCACCAACTCCGTGGGAGTGTTGAACTCCGCGATTAACCCGTAGATTCCTTCGCGCATCGGCATCAGTCCCCCGACCCTGTCTGCAATTCTGCTTCTTGTTTCACCTTGGCCTGCGGCAACATTGTGCGAATCTCCGACATCGGAATCATGGGCAGCAGGCGAATGAAGAGGAAGAACAGAAAGGTAAACAATCCCAGCGTTCCCACAAACGTCATGTAGTCCCACTTGGTGGCGCGATAGGTTCCCCACGAGGAAGGCAGGAAGTCGCGATAGAGACTCGTAACGACAATCACGAAACGCTCAAACCACATACCCGTGTTGACAACCAGAGCTATCAAAAAGAGATACGTTACATTCTGGCGTAGTTTACGCGACCACAGCGTCGTGAGCGGCGTAACAATGTTGCAGGAGATCAGCACCCAGTAGGCCCAGCCTATTGGTCCAAACATGCGGTTCCAGAACATGAAGTACTCCCAGCGACTGGCCGAGTACCAGGCCATCACCACTTCCATGCCATAGCCGTAGGCAACAATCAGACCGGTGGCCAGCATCACCTTGGCCATGTTGTCCAGGTGGCGCATGGTGATGATGTCTTCCAGGCCATAAAATTTGCGAATTGGAATCGCCAGCGTCAGCACCATCGCAAAGCCGGAGTAAATGGCGCCCGCAACAAAGTATGGCGGGAAGATGGTCGTATGCCAGCCCGGTAGGATGGCAACCGCGAAATCGAAGCTGATAACGGTATGCACCGAGAGCACCAGCGGCGTAGCCAGACCGGCCAGCAACAGCGAGGCGGATTCATACCGCATCCAGTGCCGCGCCGAACCGCGCCAGCCCAGGGCCAGTTGGCCGTAGATGTACTTGGCAAACTTCGACTTGGCGTTATCGCGCATGGTGCCAAGATCGGGAATCAGACCCACGTACCAGAAGACGACGGAGATGGTGGCGTAGGTGGATACCGCAAAGACATCCCATATCAACGGCGAGCGGAACTGCGGCCACACGTTCATGGTGTTGGGATAAGGAAAGAGCCAGTAGATCGCCAGCCAGGGACGGCCCGTGTGGATGACCGGGAACATGCCAGCGCAGACCACGGCAAAGAGCGTCATCGCCTCAGCAAAGCGATTGATGGAGTTGCGCCAGCCCTGCTTGAAGAGCAGCAAAATCGCGGAGATCAGCGTACCGGCGTGGCCGATACCAATCCACCAGACGAAGTTGACGATGGCAAAGCCCCAGGCGACGGGCATGGTGATGGCCCAGATGCCGGTGCCCTTGAGGAAGAGCCAGCCCACGGCCGTCAACATCATGGCGACCAGGCCACCTGCCATCGCAAAGCCGAAGAGCCAGCCCAGCGGAGTTTGCGAGGTGAGCACGATGCGGGCGATCTTCTCGGTGACCGAGCGGAAGGTTTGCCCCGGCGCAAGAACGCGAAGCTCCCCGGTCTTCGGGTCGATCATCCGATCCTTCCCCAGGTCCTTTTCTGAATCCTGGGGTGAAACATCATTCGTAGCCATGTAGCTTCTGGCCTCTCATATAGATCAACTAGATCAAAACAACTGTGATTCTGGCCCGTGCGGCTTCACCGCTTAGGCATTCTCCATCAAATCTGGGTTGGGATTGAGCACCCCGGCAATATAGGACGTGCGTGGTCGCGTGTTTTGATCGGCCAGCACGGTGTAGTTCCTGGGCTGCGCCTTCAACTGGGCCACGCGGCTCTTCTTGTCATTCTTGTTGCCAAAGGTAATCGCCTGCGTCGGGCATGCCTGCTGGCAGGCCGTAATAATCTCGCCATCGCGCACGTCACGATTTTCCTTGTCGGCGCGAATCTTGGCAGCATTGATGCGCTGCACGCAGTAGGTGCATTTTTCCATCACGCCGCGGCTGCGTACCGATACATCAGGATTGCGCATCAGCTTGAGGCTCTCCGTCTCGTAGTCGGAGAAGAGTAGCCAGTTGAAGCGGCGCACCTTGTACGGGCAGTTGTTGGAGCAGTAGCGCGTGCCCACGCAACGGTTGTAGACCATCACGTTCAGACCTTCGGGCGTGTGGACTGTAGCGCCGACCGGGCAGACCTGCTCGCAGGGCGCGTTTTCGCACTGCTGGCATGTCATGGGCTGGAAGTGCGCGCGCGGCGCATTCAGATCGCCCTCAAAGTAGGTGTCGATGCGAATCCACTGCATATCGCGACCGATGCGGACTTCTTCTTTGCCCACTACGGCAATGTTGTTCTCCGCATAGCAACTGACAATGCAGGCATTGCAGCCGATGCAGGAGTTCATATCAATAGCCAGCGCCCAGGCATTCTTCTCGTACTTCCAGTTGGGAAAGAGCGTGACGCTTTCGGGCGGCGTGGAGTAATTCTCGCCCTCGTGGGCGAAGTTCGGATTCTTGCGATACTCGTCCAGCGTGGCGTAGCGGATGATGCCCCGCGACTGCTCCTCATTAGCTTCAAGCGAGGTGGGCGCTGCATCAGGTTTAAAGGTTTTGGCCGCTTCAATGTCGCCATAGCTGCGGGCGATGGCATCGCGGTGGTCAATGTAGTGACTCTTGGGAATGGCGAACTCGTAAACCACACCTGTCTTCTTCGTCGTCACGCCGGTGGCGAAAAGCTGTGCCGAAGTCAGACGAATCGGGCTGGCATCAAAGCCCGTGCCCGTACCGACGCGACCAGCATTGCGTCGTCCATAACCCAGATAGACCGTGATGCTCTGGTCAGGATGGCCCGGTACCACCAGCGCCGGAGCCTTGATCGTGCGGCCCTGATAGGTAAGCTCCAGCACGTCGCCTTCGATAGCTCCCAGAGCCGACATCGTCTGGATGCTCATCAGCGCGGCATTATCCCAAGAGAGATTCGTGACCGGTTTCGGCAGTTCCTGCATCCAGCCCAGGTTGGAGTAGCGACCATCGTAAATTGTTGGATCGGGACGGAAGATCACTTCGAGCGCGCTCGCATCCGGCGCGGAGGCTACGGGAATCGCTGTGACCTTCGCCACAGCCGTCTTCGCAGCAAAAGCCGTGTCGGCGATCCAGCCATCGTGCAGCGCCTTGCGCCATTGGAAGTCAAAATCTCCCTTGCCCGAAAGTACGGGCTTCCAGTTGACGCGTACCGCTTCATACGCGGAGAGATCAGGATTGGCCAGCAGGTTCTGCACAATCTCATGCGCTGACTTGCCGCTATAGAGCGGATCAATCATCGGCTGCACCAGACTCACCGTGCCGTCGTAGGCGCGCACATCTGACCAAGTCTCCAGATACTGCGCGGCGTTGATGTGCCAATCGGCCACCTGCGCCGTCTCATCGGGATACAAGCCCAGATGCACCACCGTCTTTGCATGGCCCAGCGCCTGGTGAAATTCCAGATCCGCCGGGGCCGAATAAACAGGATTGCTGTCCAGAATGACCAGCCAATCCACCTTGCCCGCTTGCAGGTCGGTCACCAGTTGCTGCAACTCCGCCACCTGCTCGGTCGGCATTGGCGCAACGGTTTCGGTGTAGACCACCGTCTTACCCACATTGCCCAATGCCTGATTGATGGCAATCGCAGCCAGATGGACGGCGATTGAAGCCTGCTCGCCGGGAATGACCACGGACGTGCCAGAATGCGCCTTCAAATCTTTTGCGACTGCTGCAAGATAGGCCGCCTGCGCCGGTGTCCAAGCGTAGCCTGCGGGCGCGGAACCTGTACCCAGAGCCGCTGCCAGCGCCGCAGCAAATCCCTCCACCTGCGAGGCGCGCAGCGAGAGCCGATGCTCCGCCTTGAAGCCCGTCGTGGTCGGCGTGCTTTCGACCACGTAGAGGCGATTCATCGCGACATTGGGGTCGAGCTTGCGCCGCCGGGCATACTCCGCAGCCAGCTTCAGAAAGCCGGGATGCCAGAGGCCGGAGAGAAAATCTGCGTCGAGCGAGACGATGACATCCGCAGCGTCCAGCTTGTACTGGGCATCGACATATTCGCCAAAGGCGGCCTTCGAGGCCGCGCGGGCGGAATCGCGATGCACCGCGTCATACTGTACCCACTTAGCCTTGGGGAAGGTTGCCTGCGCCTGCTTCCACTGCGCGGCCAGCGTGGGCGAGACTACGGTGCCACTGAGAAAATACAGTCCTTCGCCGCCGGTCGCGCGCTTGCCGTCGAGCATGGCGCGGAAGTCAGCCTGAAAATTGGCGTACTGGTGGTTTTCCCCGCGATAGAGCACACGTTGCGAGCGATCAGGATCGTAGAGTCCCAGCAACGTTCCCTGCGTGTAGGCATCCGTGGTGCCGTGATTCATTGGGTGCTCAGGATTGCCGTCAACCTTGATCGGGCGGTAGGCATCACTCTTGACCAGCAGCGGCACCGAACCCATCGGGAAGGGATGCGCCGTGGCAAAGTAGACCGGCTTGCCCAGGATC